>Ga0126376_10001650_pt1 | contig 12168 bp, 10 predicted proteins | sample PanSoiMetPlot_15_FD_92760 | JGI IMG/M metagenome (GOLD analysis project Ga0126376, IMG submission 92760) | Tropical forest soil microbial communities from Panama - MetaG Plot_15 | ecosystem: Environmental > Terrestrial > Soil > Tropical forest > Bulk soil | place: Panama | collected 2016-02-17
ATGCAGCATCGAGCCTCGCGTTGACCAGGCACTCGCTCGTGCCCACAGCAAACATGACCGTCGTCCGATTCGCGCTCGCGCCGCCGGGGCGTCTGTCGGACACTGAACAAACTGCCCAACGAAACCAGGATTTATCAGTACTATCCGTGCTGTTTGTGGAGATCTGTGGCCGCACCCTCTCCGTGCTATGATTTCTGTCCCACATGAGCTCCGCCACCGCGATTACCGTAAAACTGCTTGCGGTTGTGTTACTAGTCGCAGCCAACGGCTTTTTCGTCGCCACCGAGTTTGCACTAGTGGGGGTCCGCTCGTCGCGGATCGAGACTCTGGTCGCGCAAGGTAGCCGGTCAGCAAAAAGGCTGCTGCAGCTGCTGCAAAACCTCAACGCTTACCTCTCTGCCTGCCAGTTGGGAATCACTCTCGCTTCGCTCGCGTTAGGCTGGATCGGTGAACCGGCCGTCGCCACCTTGCTGGCAGGACCACTTTCCGGTCTTTCGGAGACTTTGCGTCATGGCATCGCTTTCGCGGTCGCCTTCTCGATCATCACGTCGTTGCACATCGTGCTGGGCGAACAGGCGCCCAAGTTGATGGGGCTCGCGCTGGCCGAAAGAATCGCGTTAACAGTTGCGCTGCCGATGCAACTGTTTTATCGCATCTTCAGTTTGCCGATACGCGCGCTCGATTGGGCCAGCGCGCGCACTGTTAAATTGATCGGCATTCGGGCAACTTCCGAACACGCGTCGATATACACTGAACAAGAGTTGCGGAAGTTGATAGACATCTCGCGCGAGAGTGGTCACCTGCGAGCGGAAGAGCGGCGTTTGATACATCGGGTTTTTGAGTTTTCAGACACAGTCGTACGCGAAGCGATGGTGCCACGGACGGAGATGGCGGCGATTCCGAGCACGTGTAATCTCGAACAGATCACGAAGGCTTTCGACCAGTATCGCTATTCGCGTTTGCCCGTGTATCGAGAGTCGTTTGACGACGTAATCGGTTTCGTTCACAGCAAAGACGTGATGCCTTACCTGCTGCATCCGAACCGATTCAGGCTGGAAGACGTTTTGCAGCCGCCGCTGTACGTTGTTGACACGGCTCGACTCGAACACGTGCTGCGGCAGATGCAGAAGGCCAAGATGCACTTTGGTTTCGTCGTAGACGAGCACGGCGGACTCGAAGGCATCATCACTCTCGAAGATCTGCTCGAAGAGATCGTCGGCGACATCTCCGACGAACACGATGAGGAAGTCAACGAACAGATTACTGAGATCGATCAACACACGTACGTCCTTGATGGCGGCTTAGCAGTTCGAGATCTGAACCGGCGTCTGAAACTGTCAGTGCCTGAATCTGAAGGTTACACGACAGTCGGCGGGTTTCTAATGACCGAAGCCGGTCATGTCCTCAAACCCGGTGAAGTGGTCCAACATGATGGTCTTGTTTTTAAAGTCGAACGAGTTGAGAAGCGCCGCGTGATGCGCGTGAAACTCGAAATTCAACAAACTGACGGAGAAGGGGAAATTGAGGATGAGCTGGATCGAGCACGTTCTGGCACGTGAAATACTGGACTCGCGCGGTAATCCGACCGTAGAAGCGGAAGTGGTTTTGGCCGATGGCGCCATTGGGCGTGCAGCAGTTCCGTCCGGCGCTTCAACTGGCGAGAACGAAGCTGTCGAGCTGCGCGATGGAGACAAGAAACGCTACGGTGGCAAGGGCGTTTTGAAGGCAGTTCAAAACGTCAACGACATAATCGCTCCGGCGCTCCAGGGGTTCGACGCGTTGGACCAGGCCGAAGTCGATCGCGCACTGATCGAGCTGGACGGTACGAAGAACAAATCCAAACTCGGCGCGAATGCGTTGCTGGCTGTTTCGATGGCTACGGCACGCGCAGCAGCCGTCCAACTTGAAATTCCACTCTACCGCTACCTCGGTGGTCCAAATTCACGCACTCTTCCGGTGCCGATGATGAATATCGTCAACGGCGGCGCGCACGCTGATAACAACGTCGACTTTCAGGAGTTCATGGTTGTGCCCGCGGGCTCTGTGACGTTCAACGAAGCGTTGCGCGTCGGCGCGGAAGTTTTTCATCAACTCAAAGCGGTGCTGAAAGGAAAAGGTTACGCCACGAGCGTCGGTGACGAAGGTGGGTTTGCACCTAATCTGAGATCGAACGAAGAAGCAGTCGAGACGATTCTCGAGTCGATCGTGAAAGCTGGTTATACGCCGGGCAATGATTGTCTGTTGGCGCTCGATCCGGCCGCGAGCGAGTTTTACGACGGCAAGCGCTACGTCTTTAAAAAGAGTGACAAACGAAAATTGACTAGCGACGAGATGGTTGCTTACTGGAAAAGCTGGTGCGACCAGTATCCGATCATCTCGATCGAAGATGGCATGGCAGAGAATGATTGGACTGGTTGGAAAACGTTGACTGATGAGATTGGCCGGAGAATTCAACTCGTCGGTGACGATCTGTTTGTGACTAACACGATCTTTCTGCAAAAGGGAATCGATCTCGGCGTCGCGAATTCGATCCTGATCAAGGTCAATCAGATCGGCACGCTGACGGAAACACTCGACTGCATCGAGCTCGCGCAAAGAAACAAGTACACCACGATCATCTCGCACCGTTCGGGTGAAACCGAGGATCCGTTCATCGCGGATCTCGCTGTCGCAACCAACGCGGGACAGATCAAAACCGGCTCGCTTTCGCGGACGGATCGCACCGCGAAGTACAACCAACTCTTGCGCATCGAAGAAGATTTGCGAGGCGCAGCGCGCTTTGCGGGACGAAAGGCATTTCATCAAAGAGGAACAAAAGCGGCAGCACAAAGGAGAGGTTGATATAGGGCCTATATGTCCTATAGGCCTATACAAATCGATGGCAAAGAAACGTGGGCCGCTGGCCCTGATTATCATTGACGGTTGGGGCTATTCGGCGGCGCGCGAAGGCAATGCGATCGCGCTCGCAGCGACGCCTTTCTACGACGAGCTCTGCGAAAAATATCCAAGCACGTTGCTCGAAGCGCACGGCTCGCGCGTCGGATTGCCTGCGGGCGTGATGGGAAACTCAGAAGTCGGACACCTGAACATCGGCTCGGGTCGCGTGGTTCGCATGGACGTATCGCTCGTCGATCACGAGATCGAGACCGGCGAGTGTTTCAAAAACAAAGTTCTGGCTACTGTGATGGACAGCGCCCGCGAGCGCGGCAAGGCGTTGCACCTGATGGGGCTCATCTCAGACGGCCAGGTGCATTCATCGCTGACTCATCTTTACGCGCTGCTCAAGATGGCCAAAGACCGCGGTTTGGACCAGGTCTTTGTACATTGCTTTCTCGATGGACGCGACACGCCACCATCAGCGGGCGCTCATTACGTCACGACTTTGCAAAACAAGATGGCGGAGATCGGTTGCGGTGAAATCGCTACCGTCGTCGGCCGTTACTACGCGATGGATCGTGACAAACGCTGGGAGCGAACACAACGCGCGTACGACCTGTTAACGAAAGCGATCGGCGAACGCGCGGCCGATCCGATTGCCGCCATCAACGCGTCGTACGAGCGCGGCGTGACGGATGAGTTTGTCGAGCCGATGGTGATTGTTCGTAACGATGGCAGCCCGGTTGCGACGATCAAGAACGACGACAGAGTCATCTTCTTCAACTTTCGTCCCGATCGCGCGCGCCAGTTAACACGAGCTCTGACGCTTCCTGATTTCAAAGAGTTTCCGATCGAGGATCGTCCGCATGTCGAGTTCGTTTGCTTTACGATGTACGACCAGACGTTCGATCTTCCGATCGCGTTTCCGCCGAGAAAATATCGCAACGTGCTGGCGGAGGTCTGGGCCGATCTGAAGGTAAACAATTACCGGCTCGCGGAGACGGAGAAGTATGCTCACGTCACTTACTTCTTCAATGGCGGTGTCGAGAAGGAGTTCAAATGCGAACGGCGCCTGCTCGTGCCATCGCCGAAGGTCGCGACTTACGATCTGCAACCGGAGATGTCAGCATTCAAGGTTACTGACAAGGTTTTGCGCGGGATCGATGAGGGCGAGACAGACGTGTTCGTAATCAACTTCGCGAATCCCGACATGGTGGGCCACACCGGGAAACTCGATCGGACGATCGAGGCCTGCCAGTACGTGGACACTTGCCTTGGTTGGATTACTAAACGAATTCGCGAGGCACGCGGTATCACGCTCATCACCGCCGATCACGGCAATGCCGAGCAGATGATCGATCCCGCAACCGGCAGTCCGCACACCGCACATACGACCAATCCCGTCCCGTTTCACTTGATTGATGAAGAGTCGATCGGAGTGAAGCTGCGCAGTGGCGGCGCGCTCGAAGACGTCGCGCCGACGTTGCTCGGTCTACTCGCGCTCGAAAAGCCATCCGAGATGAGCGGAAAGGATTTAAGAGAATTTTAGCCGCAGATTTTCGCGGATTAACGCGAATTCAGATTCGCGTTAATCCGCGAAAATCTGCGGCCTATTTAAAATGGCATTCGATCCGCGCAACATCCTCGTCATCGATTTTGGTCAACTCGGGGACATAGTGATGAGTTTGCCGGCGCTACGCGCGATACGAGAGCGTTTCCTGCTGGCGCAGATCACGATCGCTGTCGGCAAGCCGGGCAAAGAGCTACTCAATCTCTCGGGTTACGCAAACGAGATTCTCGAAGTAGATCGCGTGTCGCTCCGCGATGGTCCAACCCTGGTTTCGATTGGCCGCATTATCAAACTGGTTTCAGAAGTCCGTAAGGCGAAGTTTGACTTCGTCATCGATCTGCACAGCTACTACGAGACGAACATACTCGGGTTTCTCTCCGGCGCGCCGCAACGGCTTTACTCACGTCGCTCAAATCGTTCGCTCGACTTCCTCGCGAACTTCAAACCGCAACCCGTCAGGGAAGTCGAGACAACACATCTCGTCGATCGTTATCTCGATGTTCTCAAGCCGCTCGGAATTGAAAACGTATCGCGAGCGCCGGCCCTGAGGACCAGTCCAACCGAGGATGCTGCAGTTGAGGCCCTGCTCAAGAAAGAGAAAGCGCAAACTCGCGAGCTGCTGGTCGGCGTCTTTCCAGGAGCAGGCAGCAGCACGCGTCTTTGGCCGCTCGAACGTTTTGTCGAGCTCGCCGACCATTTGATCCGAAACGACAAGGTGCGAGTGATCGTTTTCGCGGGTCCCGAGGAGCGGGGAATGGTGCCGCAGATGCGCAAGGTCTTCCCGGCGAGGACAATCTTTTTTGACCGTCTGACGATTCCGCAGTTGGTCTCCGCGCAGGCGCGCTTGACTGTCTTCATTTCGAACGACACAGGGCCGGCGCATATCGCAGCCGCCGTGGGGACTCCGGTCGTCATGATTATGGACCGGCCCGATCCACACAGCTTTACGCCTGCCGGCAACGCGAATCGCCTCATTTTCGGACCCACAATAACGGAGATTCCTGTCGCCGACGTCTACCGAGCCGCCCACGAATTAATCGCCCTCAGCCGCACCGATAGCTTGTTCCGAGAGGTCAAATAGGCTGTCCCGCCTGCAAAACCCGGTGAAAAACCTCTAGACAAACAACGTTTAACTTCGTTAGTATGGCTAGGGCCGGTGGGTCTGATGGCTTGACCGGGCTCACCTCACGACCAATCTTTCCAAATTTGGCCCGCCTCAGCGAATTATGGAGAAAACAATGTCGATGCTGCTGAAGAGATTATGCTTGATTACGCTTGGCCTGATGGTTTCCAGCGCTGCCGCAACAGCCCAGTCAAACCTGACCGCCAAAGCCGGAAATGCCCCAGCCGCTGGTCCCGCGGTTGAAAGCGATAGATCAAGGGACGGCTTGATCGGCCCCGTGCGGCGCGTGCGCACCGAGGTCGCCAAGCTCTCGACTGCCGATGGCCGTCAGGCTGAAGGAAAACACCAGGTCGTCGAAATTGTTGCCTACGACATCAAAGGCTCCAAGATCGAGAACCAGTATTTCCCGATTGCCGGCGCCACGCTGACGGGCAAAGAAGTCTACAAGTACGACGAAAAGGGAAACATCAGCGAGATGACCCTGCTCAATCCGGACGGCACGTTGTTGAGCAAGGAAACCTACAAGTACGAGTTCGACTTTGCAGGCAATTGGAACAAGATGACGACCTCGGTGGCCGTGGTTGATGCTCGTGGCATCACGTTCGAGGCAACCGAAGTGACCTATCGCTTGATCATGTACTACCTCGATGAGAACATGATCCGAATGGTTTCTCCCGGCGCCGCGACTGCATCGCAACCCGTCACTCCGCCGGCGACCGCGCCTGCAAACAAGCCCGCCGATGCGAAGGTCAACACGCCTGCGAATGCGAGGAAAGACAACAAGAAAGTTCCCAACGCGCCTGACCTTCCCTCAGCTTCAACCACCGCCACCAAGCTCGCGTCCGGGCCTGCGGAACTAAAAGTGGCCTCGGTCGACCCGAACGAGGCGATTCGAGTGATCCTGGACTCCGAACCTCCCCCCAGCCCTGGTCCAAAACCGATTCTCAAGCCGGTGTCGGGTGGAGTTCTCAACGGCACCGCGGTTTCCCTACCGTCACCGATGTATCCTGAAGCAGCGAAACGCATGCGAACTCAGGGTGTAGTTACCGTCGACGTGATTCTCGACGAGACAGGTAAAGTGGTCGCGGCAAATGCATCGAGTGGTCCAGCAGTTTTGCGCGATGCAGCGGTACAGGCGGCACTCAAAGCCAGGTTTTCCCCGACTAAGCTTTCCGGGCAACCGGTGAAAGTCTCCGGCGTGATTAACTACAAGTTTGCGCTGGTTAATTAAACCTTCCTTCATGGCGCGCTGCTTAGCCGGCGCGCCATTCTCTCCTCTTTACAATCCATTGTTCTCGTAGAAGGGACTTGTTCTCATGGCATTAACTGGACACCTCAGCGACCTTTCACTTTCAGAGCTGATCGAGTTTTTCTGTAATCAACGCAAGAGCGGGCGTCTTAAAGTTTTGTATCCGCGCGGCGCAGGATACTTCTTCCTGCAGGGGGGTTCAGTTGTTGACGCGCGCATCGGCGTGCTGCATGGAATCGACGCGGTCTACTATGCTCTGACTCTCCCCAACGCCCAGTTTGAATTCAGTGTCGACGTCGAAGCGAAGAGCCGCACCATCAATCAACCCTGGACGCAGGTGGTGCTCGAAGGACTGCGACGACTCGACGAAAGTATTGCTCCCGGTGTCGCATTTCCGCCGGACTACGTGGCCGAGCCTGATGAGCTCGCGGGTACGCAAGTTGAGGTTGAGACGAGCGCTGACGTTGAACGATCGTTCCCGCCTGCATTTCTCTCGCTTGGAAAAGACGCAGGAAGCCGGCGCAAACCGATTTTCGCGGGAATGATTGCTGTTGCAGTTTTAGGAAGCGTGGCCGCAATCGGAGTTCCGGCTGGTTGGTACAGCAAGAAAGCCGCACCTGCACCGGAACCGGTGACTCAGGCTCCTGCGCCGCAAAACACAAAAGCCGACACTCCGGTACAGCCGCAACCATCAACTACAGAAACAGCGGAGCCGGCGACTGAGGATGCCGCAGCGTTAGCAGCCAAGCGACAACGCGAAAAGGAACGAAAGGCTCGCGAAGCAAAACTCGCAGAGAACCCGGTCGCCGTTGCTCCTGAGGCAGCGAAACCTGGTGCGAAGAGAGTTGTGGTGACGGTTACTTATGATGAGTCGGGGCGCGTGACGCAGGCTTCGGGTGGCGATGCTAACGCCTTGCGCATCGCGCGACAGAAGCGCTTCCCGCCCGGGAAAGCCGGATCAGCGACGGTCTCGATCCCGATCAACTAAAAAATCTTAGCCGCAGATGAACGCAAATCAGATTTGAACTGATCTGATTTGCGTTCATCCGCGTTCATCTGCGGCTAAGATTTTATTCCGACAATTCCAAGAATCACGAGCAGCCCGCGCTTCAGGCCTTTGTCCCTGTCGTGCGGGTCGTACCATTCATCGAGTGTGTGAGAGCTGCCGGATGTGCCGCCGGCTCCGAGTGTGATCGCCGGAATGCCCAACGAGATCGGCAGGTTCGAGTCAGTCGAAGATTGATCGAGACGCGGCTCGACGCCGAGTATTCTTGTCGCTTCCAGCGCGAGCTCGACGAGCGGCGAGTCGCTCGGTGTTTTGCCCGTCGGTCTTTCACCAATCAACTCGAGCTTCAGTTGCAACAACGGATCACCGGCGCGCCTGTTTCCGTTCTCATCATCCGCAGCATCTCTCATCGCACGACGGAAGAACGCATCGAGCCGCTGCAACTCGGACTCAGCCGTCGATCGCAGATCGACTTCCATCGCGGCTCTACTCGGAATCGAGTTGACGCCCGTGCCGCCTTCAATGCGACCAACGTTGAATGTCGTGCGCGGATCTTTCGGAGCCGGATAGCCTGCCAGTCGTGAAATCGCGCGGCCAAGCGCGTGTACCGGATTCGGAATGCCGAAGTCGCCCCACGAATGTCCGCCTGGTCCAGTGAATTCGACGCGATAACGACGAGATCCGAGCGCGCGGTTCGTAATGCGATCGAGGCCTGGTCCATCAAAACTCAGAAACGCATCAACCTCGGAAGCCCAGCGACCCTTAGTCAGCAGATGACGAACACCGCGCAGATTGCCTTCGCCTTCCTCGCCGACTGTCCCAACAAACAGCAGCGAACCTTCAATCGGTATTCGCTCGTTTTGAATAGCCTGGATGTGGGCGATGAGGGCTGCAAGTCCACAACCATCGTCAGCGATTCCCGGCGCGAACAACTTGTGATCGCGTTTGACGACCGTGAAATCCGTGTCTTTTGGAAATACTGTGTCGAGATGTGCGCTGACAACGACGAGCGGCTTCAGTGAAGCACCGCGGATCAAACCGAGGCAATTTCCCTCTTCGTCGATCTCGACTTCTGTGAGTTGCAGCTCAGAAAATTTTTGTCGCAGATACTCAGCGCGTTCGTGTTCGCCGAAAGGACTGGCGGGAACCGTGCAGATGCGAATCTGTTCTTCCGTGATTGCGTTGGCGTTGGTTTCGAAGAAGCGTAAAGCGCGAGCAACCCCGGCATGCGACATCAGTTCAGCCACGGAGATACGCAAATAAACACGGATTTGATCCGCGTGCATTTGTGTGAATCCGCGACTCATATTAACCCCATGATCTCACTCTCTTCGAGCACTCCCGACGCCGCCTTCGCCCGTTCGTAAATGCGATTCACGCGACTCTCGTCCGGCGCGATGCCACGCCTTTCCAACCAGAAAATCACATTCGATTTTCCACTCATTGGACCAATCTCGATCACTTGTTCGAGACCAAACTCACCGGCTGGGACACCCGAATAAACAATATCAGCCAACCGCTGGTCGCCTTTGCGATAACTCTTGATCACCGCTGCCGCGTGAACTCCCGTCGCCGTGCGAAACGCATCGCGCCCGAAAACCGGGTAATTCGCCGGCACGTCCCAGCAGCAAATGCGCGCGGCTGTTTTGCAGTAATCTCCCAAACGCGATAGATCGTTATCGATCCAACCCAGCAGTTTCAGATTAACGAGCAACTGATCGAGCGGCGTGTTGCCGACTCTTTCGCCCATTCCGAGCGCCGAGCCGTGCACCTGATCCGCTCCTGCCTGAATCGCTGCGATCGAGTTGATCACGCCCAAACCACGATCCTGATGACCGTGCCAATCGAGCCGGATGTTGCCGCCCTGTTCTTCAATGATGTTCTTGACAAACTTAACTACCGCGTGCGCACCGTCGGGTGTCGAATGCCCGACCGTATCGCAGACGCAGACCGCTTTCGCGCCGCAGCGAATCGCAGTCGTGTAAAGCGCACGAATCGTTTCGGGTTTTGCGCGAGTGGTGTCTTCAGTGACATACATCACCGGAAGACCCTGGCGCACCGCAAAAGACACGGCGTCCTCTGTCATTTGCAGAAGCTTCTCGATGGTCCAATCTTCCGCAAAGAAACGCACCGAGGAAGAACCGATGAACGTACACGCCTCGATCGGAATACCAGCGCGCTGCGAGATTTCAACAATCGGAATGATATCGTTCTGATGTGTGCGGGCGGCGCAATTCGGTCTGATCTTCAGTTTCTTATCGGCGATCTCCTGGGCCAATCGTTCAACTCCGGCGGCGTGTGTGCCACCGGCGCCGGGCAATCCGATATCGGCAGTGTCGATGTTCAGTGCTTCCATCAAGTGAAGCAGCTCGAGTTTTTGTTCGACGGGAGGTTCGGTGACGGATGGCGACTGCAAACCATCGCGCAGTGTTTCGTCGTCGATGCCGATGTGGCGGTTGGGAGCGACGAGCGATGGTTCAATCGTATTCCAATCGTAAACTAATTCATCGATTGTCACGCGAGTACCTCCAAAAACTTCCTTTGCTCATGATGTATTGTTTAGTTGGATTACAGCAACCGCAGAATTGAATGTCAAGATGAGTAGTTCTTGCTATTGCCCAGCGTCTGAGCTAGTTTTAGGCGGGCTCTCACCGAGCCTCCTGACTTCGCGGCGCACGTCTTATCGATCCCCAGTCTTCGAGGAATTTGCAGATAGTTGACCATCGACAAGGAACCATTTGACGCTTTGCTTGAGTGGCTCGACCCCGATCGCGAAAAAGCAGCAGCAAGATACGAGACGATTCGCGCCGGGTTGATACGCATGCTCGTCTCAAAAGGTCTCAGTGATGCGGAACACTATGCCGATGAGACGATCGATCGAGTGATAAAGCGACTGCCTGAGCTTAAGGAGAGCTACGTTGGTGATAAGGTGCGTTACTTTCACGGCGTGGCGCGAAACGTCACTCTCGAGTATGGACGCCGCAAAGAAGTCTCGACGGACGTGTTGCCGCAAAGTCCGACACCCGAAAACGTCCGAAGTGATATTCAGGAGTGTCTGTCAAAATGTTTGAAACTGTTGCCACTCGACAAACAGGAATTCATTCTCGACTATCACCTGTACCAGGGACGTGCGAAGATCCAGCATCACGAGGAAATGGCTGATGAACTTGGGATTAGCGAGGGAGCCTTGCGCACCCGCGCCCACCATTTGCGAGTAAACCTCGAAAAATGCGTACTTCGCTGTATTAATCACGGGAGGCAAAACAAAACTGCGGTCTAAAGACATAGTAAATGGTAGCGGGGAGGAGCGGCCATCATAAATAACAACGATAAAAATGGGGTTAGGGACTATCTGCTCGATCGACTACCGGAAGCAGATGAGGAGGAATTGGAGTTACGGTTGCTGTCGGATCCGGCGTTTGCTGAAGAGTTTGACATCGTTGTTGACGAAATTACGGATGAGTATCTGCAGAATGAGTTGTCTGGCGACGAACGCGAGCGTGTCGAGAAATATTTTTTGCGCAGCAATGAGCGTCAGAACAAGTTGGCGTTTGCGGCTGAGTTGTTGGGGGGTGCTGAGCCGAAACCAGTTCCTCGTCCGGGCCTGTTTGAACAGATCGCGGCATTCTGGAGGCAACAATCGTATGCGCGCGTGGCAGTGATGGCGACAGCGGTGATAGTCGCCGGCATCATTATCTACTTTGCGACGAAGCCCACGACGACATATTTAGCATTTAACCTCACCCTCAGCACCGCTGAACGAGCGGAGGGCGCTGCTGCTCAACGAGCGAAGCTCGGTCCAACCACAGGACTCAAACTCACGCTTACAATTCCGGAGAATGCGAGAGGTGCTAACAGCTATTCGGTCAGGTTGGCAGGCGGAAGTGATTTGAAGGTCGAGCAACAAACTCCGGAGACGGTAACTGTCATTATCCGGCCAGGATCAATCACTCCTGGCACCTACGCAATCCAGCTCTCAAAGGTCAAACCCGACGGCACCAAAGAACGAATCCCCGGCAGCTACTACATCGCAGTTGAATGAGCTCAATTCATATTCGTCGTCGGCGCCAATAACCCAAGCCGATTCCCACCAACAACGTAATAAACAATCCACCACCAACCGCATTTTGAACTGCGCTTGGCGCGGCGGTTGGCGGCGGCAGTTTGATCTGTTCCTTGAATTCGCCCTGCAAGGTAAAGCCGGCCCAGAAATGCGGCGACTGCCACTGCGGATTTTGTCTCAACGTATTTTGCGCTTCACGCAATGCCGCCGCGGGTCGCATGCCTTTTTTCAGCATGTTTGTGTAGAAATATTTCATCAACTCCGCGGTCGCTTCGTCGTC
>Ga0126376_10001651_pt1 | contig 12162 bp, 8 predicted proteins | sample PanSoiMetPlot_15_FD_92760 | JGI IMG/M metagenome (GOLD analysis project Ga0126376, IMG submission 92760) | Tropical forest soil microbial communities from Panama - MetaG Plot_15 | ecosystem: Environmental > Terrestrial > Soil > Tropical forest > Bulk soil | place: Panama | collected 2016-02-17
ATCCCCGCCAGGCAAAGCACGTAAGCCAAACGCTTCACCACACTGCCACGCTCTCTCATCGAAAATCCTTCTCTTTCTGAAATGGGGGACAGCATTAATGCCGCCTGCGCCAAGGGTACTGCTCGCACCTGCAAGCGTGTTCTACGTAATAATTTTAGATGGATAGCCGAAAGAACGGGCTGAGGGCGAAGTACAGTCGTGTTTTTCGCTCAACCGTACTTTCGTACAGTGGGTTTATACGAAAAAGTACAGGTTTCCGGAGAGCTAGAAGGCAATCGACGGCAGGTACGCGCCCTTGGGCTCGTTGTAGAGACCTTTTGTCATTAACGTCATCGGTTCTACCACGCGCAATCCGTTCTGTAAGCACCAGCGGAAAAGTTCTGCATTACGGGTCGGCACAAGGATTCCTGGACCCAGGAACTCCTTCGCGCTTGCAATCAGTGCCTGCAAATCCTCGTTCGTTTCCGCAACAGCGTGCAGAAAAAATCCTAAGCCAGTGGCGTATCCGGTGATCCTCCCGCCGCGCTCCACCACCAACCCAGTCCCGTCCTGGATCGCTTCAATCAGTTCCCCGCTGCGGTCGTGTCCATGCACCGTTTTGCAAAGCTGGTTGCACTTTTCCAGATCATCTGTGGTCAGCGTTCGCACGCGGTAGCCGTCGATTGCCTTCAGAATGGGTGGGCCCTGCATCACGGAAATAGGTTCTCGCGCGTCAAAACCCAGCTTCGTATAAAGCGAAAGCGACCGGTTGTGAAACGCCGCCTGCAGCAACCGAATCCCCGGAAGTCCCTTTTCTTCCGCGCGCTTCATCACCGCCAGCATCAGCGCGCACCCAACGCCCTTGTTCTGCACGTCCGGATCGACCGTGATCGGCCCTACTCCCGCAATCGGCGTCCGCTCATCCAGGCAATTGCTTCCAATCAGCTTCCCGTTCTCTTCCGCCACCACGCAATAAAATTTCGCGTGCGAAAACATGTAGGTAAGCAGCCCTTTGGCGATTTCTTCATTTGGAAAATCGGGTGGAAAGCCGTGCTTCGTGTTGATGGTGCAGAATGCCTTGTAGCAAATCTTCCCGCATTCCTCCGCGTCTTCCGCCTTCGCCTTTCGAATCAAGACCCTTTCCGCCGCAATGCCCACTGGTTGCAGTCTCGTCGCCATCGCCGCACCTCCTGCCATCCCCAAATCTTAGTCCTTTTCGAAGAGCGCGGTCATCGATTTCAATTCCTAACTCGGAATCGTTGAGCGTTCCAAATAACTCTCATTCAGTTCGTGAACAGACCTGCATCCCAGCAGTCGAATCGTCCGCTCTACATCAGCCTTCAAGATCTCGATCGCCCGCGCCACTCCCGCCTGCCCTCCAGCACCGAGCCCATACGCATACGCCCGCCCAAATAGCACTGCTCGCGCGCCGAGGCACAACGCCTTCACAATGTCGGTGCCGCGCCGTATGCCGCCGTCCATCAGAATCTCCACCTGCCCCTTCACCGCCGCAACAATTTCCGGCAGCGCCCGCAGCGTCGGCGGAACGCAGTCCAGTTGTCGCGCACCATGATTCGAAACCACAATCGCCGAAGCGCCTTCATCCACTGCGCGCCGCGCGTCATCTGCGATATGCACGCCCTTCACCACAATCGGCCCGCCCCACTGCTCGCGAATCCATTTCAAATCCGCCCAGGTCACCACCGATCTCGAAAGCGCCGCTCCAATGTCCACCATGGACATTGGTCCTTTCCCCGGCACAACGACGTTTTCCAAATTCGGCACACCACCATCCATCAAGAACCCGGCAAGCCATCGCGGATGCATCAAAATGTTCGGCAGATAAGGCAGCTTTTCAAAAAACGAGCCACCCAGCAGCTCTTTCATTCCGTTACGAGGATCGCGCTCGCGCATGCCCGCCACGGCCGTATCAATCGTCAACGCCAGCGCGTTGAATCCTGCCTTCTTCGCTCGCTCGATCGTTCCTTCCGCCACTTCGCGCCCACCAACCAAATAAACCTGATACCACGCCATGCCTTTTGTGGCCGCGCGCACGTTTTCCAGCTTGTGCCCCGAAATTGTGGATAGCGTGTAGCCCGTTCCCGCCGCGCCCGCCGCGGCTGCCGCCGCTACTTCCCCGCCCGGATGCATCAACCGGCTGTATCCCACCGGCGCCAGCATCGCGGGAAACGAAATCTCGTGTCCCAGCACCGTTGTCTTAATCTCGTACCCCGGAAAAGAAACCGCACATCGCGGCCGGAACAAAATCCGTTCGAACTCCCGGCAATTTTCCCGCAGCGTGACCTCTCCCTCCGCGCCCCCATCCAGATAATCAAACGCCGCCCGCGGCATCCGGCGTTTCGCAATCTGCCGCAGGTCCTCGATGTTTACCGCGCGTGGCGAAGCCACCGATTTCGCATTCGCCCCCATGGCCGCTCCTTCTTCCGCGCCATACTACCTCATCTTGTCTCGCCTCCCAATTACCGAGGGGGGCCCCACCTTTCTCCCATTCAACAAGAACGTTTGAACGGGTGCCGCACCTTGATCTGCAAGGGTGCGGGTTTTGACTGTCTCTTTCGCATGCATTGGGTGGGTAAGAATGCCGTTGTTTAGAAGTCTTCTGAAGCTCATAATCAACCCATTCCCCAGATCGGACCGACTCTCATGAAACCTGCAACCTACAGCGAACCCATGAATCAACTCGAAGATTGGGATGACTTTGTCGCTACGCGCTATCGCCAGGGCAAGACGGAAGAAGAATTCCGCAATTACGAGGCCGACGCCAATCCCGGGGTAACGCAGTTCTACCGGCAAAACCACGCCCTCCAGACTTTCGATTTCGTCATTCAGAAAAAGGCTGAATATTGCGGTTTGACGCGCGGCAAGAAAAGCATTTGGGAAATGGCCGAGTATCTAAACACGCTGGTCGACGAGAGCGACCCCGACACCGATCTCACGCAAATCGAGCACTTGCTTCAAACCTCGGAGGCAATTCGCAAGGATGGCCACCCGCGCTGGTTCATCCTCGCTGGTTTTTTGCACGACCTCGGCAAAGTCCTTTGCCTCTACGGTGAGCCGCAATGGGCCGTGGTGGGCGACACTTTCCCTGTCGGCTGCGCTTACTCCTGCGACATCGTTTTCCCGGAATTTTTCGCCGCCAATCCCGACAGCAAAGTTCCCCAGTATCAAACCAAGTATGGCGTCTACGAACCGAATTGCGGTTTCGACAAAATTCATCTTTCTTTTGGGCATGACGAATACGTTTACCAAGTCACACGCGATTACGTTCCCGAAGAGGCGCAGTACATGCTCCGCTACCATTCGTTTTATGCCGCCCATCGCCACTGCGCCTACCGCCATCTCATGAACGCGCACGACGAGCAAATGTTTGAATGGGTTCGCAAATTCAATCCTTACGATCTTTATTCGAAAGGCAGAGAGCGCCCCAACCAGCCCGAGATTCTTCCCTTTTACGAAGACCTCATTTCCGAGTTCTTCCCCGCTCAGATCGCTTGGTGACAGAATCTACTTCAGATTCCCCGTCACATACTGCAGCGTTCGCCGCGCCAACTGGTATTCATACTGTGCCGACGTATCTGAAATGTCCGCTTCCGTCTTCTGTAATTGGGCTTGGCTGAACTCCACAATCGAACTCAGCCCCAGGTTGTACCGCGACTGCGCCAGCTCCAGCGCCAGGTCTGCTTCCTGGCGCAGCTCCCGTGTCACGCTCAATCGCTCGTACGCGCGGTTCGAGTCCTGCCAAGCAATCCGCACATCGCGCGCAATATTGTTTTGCAAGTCCGTGAGCCGCTGATGACTGATTTCTGCGTGAAAATCCGCGCTCTTCGCCCGCGCATTGTTCAGGAATCCGTTGAACACCGGAATCTGGATGTTCACTCCCGCTGCTCCATACCAGTTCGGAATGTGATCGTCCCGCGCCGGCGCCTCGCCCACGACTCCCAGCGCCGCAATCGTCGGGCGCCACAAATCATGTTCGGCGCGGCGAAATTTCTCCGCCGCCTGCTCCTCGAACCGCATCGCGTTCGCCTCCGGACGGTCGCGCAGCGCCTCTTGAATCAGCGGCGCTGGATCGACTTCCGGGGTCGCCGATGTTGCTCCAGTTTCTTCAACCAGCTGGAAATTTTGCAAATCGGGATAACCCAGAATTGCGGACAATTCCGCCAGCGCGCTCTCCGAATTATTTCTTGCTTCGAGCAACAGCAGTTTCGCGCGCGATAAATCCACACTCGCGAAGCTTAAATCCAAATCTGATTTCAATTTTGCCTTCGTCAGCGCAGACACTTTGTCCGCTAGCGCTTGGCGCGCTTGCACCGTTTGATCGGCGACTTTCACCAGGGCTTGCGCTTCGAGCGATCCGTAAAACGAATGATCTACGGCAAGCAGAATCTGCGCGCGCGTCGCCGTCGCATTTTCATCTTCTGCTTTCGCGTGATACTGCGCGCTGGAGACGAGGTTTGCGCTTCTCCCGAAATCAGTAATGAGCTGGCTTAGCACTGCTCCTTCCGCCGCTCGAGGAAACAACACCGGATTGTTCAAGCCTCCTGCGGCAATTCTGCTTCCTGGATTTGCTTCCACTCCTGTCAGACTCACGCTGGCGCTCGGCAGCAATGCGGATCGCTGTTCACGTACAAATTCGTGCGCAATAAGCGCACTTAGTTTTCCGACGGAGATTTGTGGATTGTTCTTGAGCGCAATCGCTTCTGCCTGCGCAAGTGTCAACGTCGTTTGCTGCTGCGCATTTACACTAACAGCAAAAACGGAAGCAACGAGGATCAACCGCAGGGAAAGGAGCTTCATGCTTCTGCTCCTTCTGCGATTTTGGTCTTTCCATGCACGAGCAAATACGCAGCAGGAACGAGATAGACGGTGACCACCACGGAAACCAGCAATCCACCGATGATCGCGCGGGCGAGCGGAGCGTATTGTTCGCTGCCTGGTTCTGTTCCCAATCCCATTGGAATCAACCCGAGAATCGTGGCGAGAGAAGTCATCAGTATCGGCCTCAGTCGCAAACGCGAAGCGGTCGAGACAGCCTTTCTCAGCGGTTTCCCTTCGTGATGCAAATGGCGGGCAAATTCAACAATAAGAATACTGTTCGACACAACAATACCGACCATCATTACGACGCCCATGAGCGACATGACGTTGAGAGTCGTTCGCGTGATAAGCAGGAAAAGCAAAACGCCCGCGAGACCAGGAGGAACAGCTAGCAAAATAATGAACGGATCTTTCCATGATGCGAATTGCGCAACGAGAACTAGGTAAACGAGAACAACAGAGAGAATAAGACCGATTCCGAAACTCTTAAAGGATTCGCGCATACCTTGCACGGAACCGCGCAAATTGACGCGAATGCCTTCCGGAAGGTTCGTTTCCTTCACAATCTTTTCCACCTGCGAGGTGATTTTTCCGAGGTCCTCGGATTTGGGCGAAACATACAGGTCCACAACGCGGAAAAGTTGGTAGTGGTCCACTTCGGTCGGAGATGGAATCGCGCTCACTTTCACAATGTTGTCGAGATAAGTGGTTTGCGCGCTTTTTGGTCCGCGCAATGGAATTTGTGCGAGGTCTGAAACCGTCTTCACCTGATTTTCGGGATACTGCACAGTGAGCATGTACGGATTACCGCTTCTCGGATCGATCCAGTAATTGGGCGCGATCATGCCGTTGGAAGTCAGGGCGGTGACAACGTTGTCGACGATTTCTTTTTGCGAGAGGCCAAGCTGGCTGGCTTTTTCGCGGTCTATCTCAAGCTGCAACGCCGGATAGTCGATGTCCTGCGGAATCAAAACATCGCTCACGCCCGGCAATCGCCTTACTTTGGCGGCGATTTCCGATTCAACGGCGTAAGCTTTTCTCATGCTGCTGCCGCTGACTTGCACGTCAATCGGAGCGGGCAAGCCGAGATTGATTACGGCGTCGACTAATCCTCCCGATTGAAAATACGTACTGAGTTGGGGCAAATCACGGCTCAGCCGGTCGCGAACTCGCCGCATGTATTCATAGCTGCCCGTCTTGTGACCTTCCTTCAGGCTCACCTGAACGAAGGCGGTGTGCGGTGCAGAATTTGGAGTGTAAATCGCGGAGAAGTCAGTGGTTATTCCGATATTCGAGACGATCATGCCGAGGTCGGCTTTGGGCACGACTTGGCGAACGATGTCTTCCACTTGTTTCACGTATTCTTCGGTCACTTCGACGCGAGTCCCCGATGGAGCTTTGACGTTGATGACAAATTGTCCTGCATCGGTGCGAGGAAAAAGGGAGACGCCGAGCAGCGGATAGAGAGAAAGAGCTAGCAAAGAGACGCCTGCGAGTCCGATCACTGTTGCAACGGGACGAAGCAATGCCTTGCTTACGGATAAATCGTATTTGTGCAGTAGCGTCTCGAAGTAGTAGTCGAATTTCTTGGCGATGATGCCGAAGCGTGATTCGACTGCGCCCTGTCCGATTTCCTCGTCAGCTTCATGAAGACTGACAAGCTTCGCGCAGAAGAGCGGGACAACAGTCATGGCGACGAAGTAAGACGCAACCAAGGAGAGAATCACCGCGCTGGCGAGCGCGACAAAGAGAAAGCGGCTAACTCCATAAAGAAATACGACAGGGAAAAACACGATTGCTGTAGTTAGTGTGGCAGCGAGAACAGCGAGGGCAACTTCTTGTCCGCCCTTTTCGGCAGCCACCTCTGGCGCTTCGCCCATTTCCAAATGGCGGAAAATGTTTTCGAGCACGATGACGGAGTTATCGATCAAGCGGGAAAAGGCGAGCGCCAATCCGCCTAGCACCATCGTATTGACAGTCCCGCCTCCAGCGTTGATGGCCAAGAATGCGGCGAGCGCGGAAAGCGGAATAGACAGGAAAACCGCGGCTGTGGCGCGCATGCTGCCAAGAAACAAAAGAATCATCAGGCCCGTGAGAACCAGACCGATGGCGCCTTCCTGCATCAAGTTGTGGATTGCGGTCTTGACGAAGAGCGATTGATCAAAGACGACGCGCGTGATCAATTGTTTGGGAATGTCGACCAATTTTCCGAGAGCATCGCGAATGCCGTCCACAACAGCAATTGTGTTGGTGTCGCCGCCCTGCTTCAGAATCGGCAAGTAGACGGAAGGTTGGCCGTCGACTCGGACGATATTGGTTTGAATTGCCTGTGCGTCAACGGCTTTACCGACATCGCCGACAAGAACCGAAGAAGTGCCGACGGTCTTGAGCGGAATCGTGTTTATCGTCGAAACGGCGGGAGCCTGGCTGTTCGAATAGAGGTTGTAGTCGAATGGGCCGATTTTAACGTCGCCCGCGGGAAGAATCAGGTTGCTCAAGTTTACTTCGCGAACGACGTCCATTGGACTCAACTGGTTCGCCTGCAATTTCATCGGGTCGACGTACACCATGATTTGGCGGTACTTGCCGCCGAAAGGCTGTGGGACAGAAGCGCCGGGAACATTGGCTATCTGGTTTCGAACGGTGTAGCGGCCGAGGTCCTGCAGATCTGTTTCGTTGAGTCCTTCTCCCTTGAGTGTGATGAGGCAAACGGGAAGGCTGGACGCGTCGAATTTCAACACGACGGGAGGCAGAGTTCCAGGTGGAAGGCGGCGCAAATCGGCCATGGCGAGATTCGAAACGGTGCTGAGATCGGCGTCGGCGTTTGTACCAGGCTGAAAATAGATTTTGATTAGGCTTACGCCGGGTAAAGAGCGCGACTCGATGTGGTCGACGCCGCTGGCAAGAGTGAAAAAGCGTTCGAAGGGATTGGTGATGTTGGTCTCAATTTGCTGTGGCGGCATGCCCGAATAAAAAGTTGCGACGACAACGACCGGAATATTTATCGGCGGAAAAAGATCCACGGGCATTCGAACGAGTACGACAGTCCCGACGATGGCGATCATCAGGCATGCAACAATGATCAAGAAAGGATGTTTGATAGAAAAGCCGGACATTACTTGCTCCCTTCCCCTGCGGTCGCGGGCTGTACAAGTTTCGGTTGTACGCGATCGCCGGGGCGAAACTGGCTGTGATTCCCTATCACAACGCGATCGCCTTCGTTGAGACCTGAAAGAATTTCAACCCGAGCGCCGTCTTCGAGGCCGAGCTTCACGTGCTTTTCTATGATTTCGCTTTGCGATCCCAACGCGAGCACTGTTGCGTCGCTTCCGTTGCGAGAAACGGCTTCAAGCGGAACAGTCAGGGCATTTTCCTTTCCACTCAAGGCAAGATTCGTTTCTGCGTACATCCCTGGAAGCAATTGGCCATCGTTGTTTTCAAAATCGATTTCCGTTTCCATGGTTCGAGTCTGTTGATCGAGCGCGGCGGCGAAGCGAGTCACTTTTCCTTGAAAATCCTTATGGAGGGCATCAACGTGGACCTTAACAGGGTCGCCAAAGCGAATCTGCGCAGCAGCAGACTCGGGGATGGCCAAGACCAATCTGAGTTTGGAAACTTGGGCGAGGCGAACGACCGGCGTCGCTTGGGTGCTCGAAGAGGTGCCGGCTGCAACAAGCGCTCCCGTATCGGCATACCGGTTGGTGATCACTCCAGCAAACGGCGCGGTAATTCGCGTGTACCCGGTCATGGCTCTGTACTGTTTTTGATTTGCTTCGGCGACTTCGAGCTGCTGCTTTGCGGCTGCCAGTTCGGCTTCCGCGCTGGAGACTTGCGCTTCGGAGCCCAAGTCTTTTGCCTGGGAATCGTCTACTTCCTGCTGCGCGACGAGTCCGGCGCGAGACTCGGCGGCTTGCTTCAATCGTTCGTAACCAGCGTGGGCCGCGGCATGAGTCGATTGCGCGCGCTGGAGTTCACCCCGCGCGCGGTGGATCTGCTGTTCGGCGGCGCGACATGCGGCGTCCGCACCCGAGAGTTGCGCGGCCAATTCCGGAATCTCAAGTTCGGCAAGAGTCTGTCCTTCGTGAATGTGATCGCCTACGTCGACAAAAATATTGCGAATGTACCCTGCGACTTTCGCATGGACATCGACATCCTGAAACGGCTTGAACTCGCCGGAGAGAACGAGTGAATTGGCGATGCTGCGCCTCTCGACTGGAGCCACCGCAGCGATGAGCGATGGCTCGGCCTTGCCAACAGCATGGTCTTCGGCTTCGGTGGGCGACCTAGCAACCCAGCGCCATGCGACTAATACGAACAACAAAACTGCTGCCGCAACGATCCACAAATGTTTCTTTGTCATAGACACCTGCAGAATTTTCGATTGGGCCCGACTTGCAACACTGCCGCACAGATTGCAGCTACCGACGAATCAAGTGGATTAACAGAGCGGATCTAGACTACTGGAGGGGGACGAAACCAAAGATTTCCTACGGACAAATACTGGACAAAAATTGGGGCGGCCGCGATTTCAGCGCGTGCGGAATCATCTAAATCTGTAGCTATTGCGACAGCCAGAAGAACAACATAGTCACTTTGAACGACTTGGATTTCCCCGTGGTCTTTGGGCTTAAATTTCAGGAGCTCGGAGGAGGCGACGGTGGCTCGAAAGCTGGGAGGGTGCGAAATCGAGGGCCAAGGGGCTGAAGAAGATGCACCTAGAAACGGATTGTATAGAAAAGTTAAGGCGACTAGCAGGCAAAGGAGATGGCGCACAGACAGCAAGCGCAATGAGCCGCCAAATGGAAACACGCTGAACATTTCTCGCTCTTTTGACCTTATTAGGAATGTCCTGCACGGTCAAGGGGACGCTTCCCTTCCTGTACATTAAACCCGCGGCTCGATCGCCCTATATGGACAGTTCGCCCCGCCCGCGCCATAATCGTTCCCGCACCTATATCCCAATCTATCTGTTGCCACTTTCTGAGGAGGGGCAATGAGTATTTCTCCCAACGTGCCGAGTTCCCAGGAATCGTATCACTACGAATCCTCCGGTACTCCGCGCTGGATCTCTGTTTTATTCGGACTTTTGTTTGTCGCGCTGGCTGCAGTTGGCGTCTTTGCGTACACTTCCACGTCCAAGCTGTCCAAGGATCTCGGCGACGCGCAAAAGACCAACGCCACGCTGACCACTCAGCTCGAGCAGGCCAATTCGCGCCTCGCCGAGCTCAAGAGCATCGTCGAAGTCACGCAGCAAAAAGTCGGCATGACCGCTTCTGAAGTCGCAGGCGCAAAGGCGCGCGCCGAATCCATTCGCAAGGAACAAATCGCTGCTGATCAGAAGCTCACCGGCCAGATCACAGCCGTCCAGAATGAAAGCAATGAAAAAATCGGCGCAGTCGCCACCGAAGTTGGCGGCGCGAAAAAGGACATTGCCGACACGCGCAGCGACCTCGAAGCCACCAAGGCAAAACTCGAAAGCACCAAGGGCGACATGGGCGTCATGAGCGGCCTCATCGCGCGCAATCACGACGATCTCGAAGACCTCAAGCGCCGTGGGGACCGTAACTACTACGAATTCAATATCAAAAAAGCCAAAAACGCCCAGCGCGTTGGCCCCATTCAGGTCAACCTCAACAAAACTGATCCGAAAAAATCAAAGTACACAATGACCGTTATTGCCGACGATCGCCAGATCGAAAAGAAAGACAAGACCTCAGGCGAGCCAGTTCAGTTCTACGTTGGCGGCTCTCGCGGGACGCCTTACGAAATCGTCGTCTTCACCGTCGGCAAGGACCAGATCACCGGCTACCTTTCGACGCCGAAAGACGCCGGCGCCCCGACTGCCGCGGCGCCAGCAAAGCAGTAACCCCAGCTTTAACAAAGCTTTAGCAAAAGCCCTGTTCCGCTTCTGGAAACACCAGCCGGAACAGGGCTTTTTTCTGCCAATTTTCCCCGCTACCCTTTCTAAATGAAGCTCTCTTCGCGCCAGGAGTCTTCCCCAATGAACATTTTTCGCCGAACCATATTTGTACTTGCTCTGCTCTCTCTCTGTTTGCCACTGGCGCAAACAAGCTTCGCACAATCAACGCAGGCTTCTCAGTCGATCGATCCTTCGCGCTTTCCTAAGAGCACAGTTTTCTACGTTCTGTGGCGCGGCGCACCGTCTGCGGATGCTCGCAATGCAAACTCTCTCTACTCCCTTTGGGATGATCCCGGCTTTGCGCCCGCCCGCAACACCATGCTCGACAGTTTCATGAGCGACTCGCGCAAATCCGCCGACGGAAAACCGCAATTCACGCGTGACGAAATCTCTGAGTTCACGACTCTGCTCGAAAATCCCATGACCTTCGGCTTTGTGATGGATCCGAAGCCCACTTCTGCAAAAACTGCCGCGGCTACAAATTCTGCCGCACCAAAACCGGAAAACGCGCACAAGTGGAACGGTTATTTCTTCATTTACAATCGCACCGGCAAGGAAGCCCTTCTGGCAAAAGCCCTTCTCCGTTTTCGCAACGCCAGCAAAGAGCCGCCGAAGATGACCACATTCACCATCTCCGGCCTTCCGGCTCTCAAAGTGGAATCCAAGACGGAAACCGACTATTGGCTCGAAAGCGGCAAATACGTAATCAGTTCCGGCGAACCTTCTGTCATCGAGCAAGCCATCCGCGGACTGAAAATAGCCACACCGCCTTCTGCATCGCAGCTGATTAGCCAGGGCGACGTTGATGCTCTCCAGGACGCTCTTCGTAAAGCGAATCCTGCCAACGTGCCTCCTTCCAATTTCCTCGGCGGAGTCGCCGCGTACAAAGAAGCAACTCCTTCTCTTGGCGGCGCATTGGAATTCTTCGTTAACATCGCCGACGCAATTAAACTGGCCGGCGACGCTCCGGGTCCGCAAGGCATCCGCCCCAGCATGGTTCTTGATTCAATGAAGATGAGCTCGGTGCACTCTTTCGCCGGCCGCGTTTCCCTCGACGGCGCAAAAACCCGCTTTCAAGGCGGCATGCTCGGCGACACCGCAGCCGGATCCATTTTTGACCTTTGGGATACGGGTCAGGCAAAACCAGCCAGTATCGCTTACATCTCGCCAAGCACCGTTTCCTATCGCGAAACGCAACTCAATCTGCCCGGCCTGTACGCACTCGCACTCCGCATCGCAACTCCGTTCTTTCCGAAGGGCCAAGTCGAACCTTCCAACATGGTGGAGGCCGCGGCTCAGCTGAAGTTAGGTATGCCTGTTTCGGAAGCGCTTAACTCCTTCACTGGTGAGTTCGGTGCGCTGAGCTCGTCTACTTCTTTTGAAGTGGGCCAGAACATCTTCTTCATTGGAGTCCGGAACCGCGA
>Ga0126376_10001652_pt1 | contig 12154 bp, 5 predicted proteins | sample PanSoiMetPlot_15_FD_92760 | JGI IMG/M metagenome (GOLD analysis project Ga0126376, IMG submission 92760) | Tropical forest soil microbial communities from Panama - MetaG Plot_15 | ecosystem: Environmental > Terrestrial > Soil > Tropical forest > Bulk soil | place: Panama | collected 2016-02-17
ACGCAGCCTGACCCATGCAAATTTGCAGAGCTGTCCGAGGATCTGGGTGACCAATTTCTCGCGCGTTTTGTGCGCCAGAAGTGGGGGGCGGCACCGCTGAAACAGACTTCCGACTTCTCAAGAAGTGTGGACAAGAGAAGCGGTTCTTAATGACTCAATGATTCAATGACTAGACCAGTTTAGCTTTTGATGGAATCCACGGCGGTGTCATCCTGATGGCCTGCGCTTTTTGCAGGCCGTAGGACCTATGCAGTCCCCGGCCGCGGGAGCACTACAGGCAGAGTTGCATCGGTCCTCCGGCGCCAAAAAACGGCGCCATCAGGATGACAAAGCGGACTAGCTGCGCTCCTCTTTGCGGAGTGGGGGTTGGGCGGGTAGAGCTCTCATTGCGCCGGTTGAGATTCCTCCGTCTACTAGCAAGGTCTGGCCTGTCACGTAGCGGCTGGACTCAGAGGCGAGAAAAACAATCGCACCATCGAGATCATTCGGTTGACCGGGGCGCTTAAGCGGGATCCGTTCGGTCAGGTAGTCGACCCAGTCTTTGTTTTCATAAAGAATCTTGTTCTGAGCGGTGCGAAACCAACCTGGCGCCAGGCAGTTGACTGTGATTCCGTGCTGGCCCCAATCGTCCGCCAAACTCATGGTTAGCTGGCGAATGCCACCGCGGCTCGCTCCATATGGGCCGAGGCCCGCATAGCCAGCCACGCTGGTAACGGATCCGATGTTGATGATGCGGCCGTAGCTCCGGGGAATCATCCGCCGCGCTACGGCTTGAGCGACAAAAAAGCTGCCACGCAGGTTCGTGTCGAGAATCAGATTCCAATCATCCCAGGTCACATCAAGCGCAGGCTTGCGGACATTGCATCCCGCATTGTTGACGAGGATGTCGATCCTTCCGAATGCATCGTGAGCGGCCGAAACCATTCGCTCAATACTTTGCTGGTCGCGGACATCAAGTTCGAGTGAGATGACTCTCCGGCCGATTTCCTGTACTTCTTTTTCAAAGGCCGACAGGGAATCGCGTTTGCGGCTGGTGAGAACCAGGTCAGCGCCGGCGTGGGCCAAGGCGCGCGCGAAATATTGACCAAGACCGCGGCTGGTGCCAGTGACGATCGCAACCCGCCCCGTGAGATCAAAGAGTTCGTTCATGAAGAGAGACTGCCCGGTTCCAGGACTATCTTCATCAAATTCGGTTCATGCGCGTGCAACCGCTCAAACCATCGTGGTCCTTGATCGAGAGGAGCGCGCGCGGTGATAAGCGGCCCAACGTTGATTCTCCCAGTGCTCATCAGTTCGATCGCTTGGGGGTATTCCCCGGCGGACGCGCAAGATCCCTGCAGTCGAATTTGCCGGCTGACGACCTTTTGCAGTGGGATGGCGACTTCTGGAGTGATGTTCCCGACGAGGAGCACTGTGCCGCCCTTGCGCACGCAATCGACAGCTGAAGAGATCGTTGGTGTGATGCCTACGGCTTCCACGGCGACATCAACGCCGATTCCGTTCGTGAGATCGGTCACCTTGGAGACAAGGTCAGGCCCCGATTTCAGAGTCGCAGTCGCGCCTAGTTCCTCGCTTAGCTTCAGGCGGGTTGCGTCAACGTCGGTCACAAAGACGCGAGAGCATCCCGCCACCTTCAGCGCCTGCTGCAGGAGTAGGCCAATCGTTCCCGCTCCGAGCACAAGAGCAGTACTTTCGGGACGAATCGGGACCAGCGATACAGCATGAAGCGCGACAGAGACTGCTTCCAGAATGGCGGCCTCATAAAAGGCAAGATTTTCGGGAAGCCGGTAAGCGATTCGGGCTGGGACCGCAACAAACTCGGCGAATGCGCCGGCTCGCCGATAGTCTCCGCAAGAAACGCCGAGGACCTCGCGGCGGTCGCAGAGATTCACCTCTCCGCGCACGCAACTAGGACACGCGCCGCAGTAAACCGTGGAGTCAAACGTGACGCGGTCGCCCGGTTGAAAGTTGGTCACGTCTCTGCCAATGTTTTCTACGACTCCAGCGGCTTCATGGCCCATCACGATCGGTGGGATGCGGCGCCCGGACGAGCCGTCGTAGCCGTGAACATCGCTGCCGCAGATTCCGCAGGCGGCTACGCGAACCAGCAACTCGTCAGCGCGGACAGTAGGTATCGGAACGTCCGTGACTTGAAGATGACCATATTCAGATAGGAGTAGCGCTTTCATAAAGCTGTCTTGACCAACCAGTCTTACTTCAGTTGCGATTTGCCAGGGTCTACGATTCCAGAGCCTTCGCGGATTGTCAAAATCTGATTCGCCTTAACTTTTGTGAAGGTTTCCGTCTTCTGGGTCGTGGGCCATTTTACTTCTATCAGATCGACTTGTTGTGACTTGCCCAGACCGAAGTTCACACGCAGATCGCTCTGCGACATTACGCTTGAACCGCTGCGCACCTCGTCGATCTGAGAGTGAGTTCCGATCACTACACGTACGCGGGCCCCGATTGCTGTGCGATTACATTTTGTCCCAATTAGTTTGATCTTGATCCAATTTTGCTTGTTGCCGCCGTCATTGCGAAGCAGAGAGGGCAAATCACCGAGATTCAGCACCAGTGCATCGATGTCGCCGTCATTGTCGTAGTCGCCGAAAGCGGCGCCACGACTGGAACAGTGCTGAGTAATCCCTGGACCCATCGTGGATGAGACATCTTTGAATTGACCGTTGCCCATGTTCCTGTAAACCAGGCGCGGATTCTTGTAGGTCTGCCCGATCTCGTGACCGCCGATCTCAGGGTAGACGTGGCCGTTCACCTGGATGAGGTCGGCCCAGCCGTCGTTGTCATAGTCGACGAAGCCGCAGCCCCACGCGACGTATTGATTATTGATGCCGATTCCAGATGCGAACGTGACGTCGTTGAAGGTGCCATCGCCGTTGTTGTGATACAGGTTGCAGGTATCGTCGGCGAAGTTTGTTTTGAAAATGTCGAACCAGCCGTCACAGTCATAATCCGCAACCGCGACACCCATTCCGGCCTGCTCGTGGCCGTTTTCGCTATAAGCACACCCCGCCATGACTGCTATATCTGTGAACGTACCGTCATGATTGTTGCGAAAGAGAATGCTGGGTTCGGAATCGACGGCGACGTAGATATCGGGCCATCCGTCGTTGTCGTAGTCGCTCGCAACTGCAGTGATCGAGTACCGCGGGCCGGGCTTCAAGATGCCCGCCTTCTGCGAGACATCGGTAAATGTTCCGTCACCGTTGTTGCGGTAGAGCACATTGGTGTCGCCCGTGAGGCCGCGCGGACCGCACATCACCGGGATTCCTTTCCACTGGCACGATGTCGGATTGCTTGCTACGGTTTCTGCCGGATCGAGCTTGATGTAATTGCAGACAAAAAGATCGAGATGCCCATCCCGGTCGTAGTCCAAAAACGTACAGCCTGAGCCCCAGCGCACCTGCTCGTTGTGGAGTCCCGCTTTCCGGGTTGCATCTGTGAAGGTTCCGTCGCCATTGTTGTGGAACAGGATGTTGTGACCCCAGAAACAGCAGAAAAGATCGTCCCAGCCGTCGTTGTCGTAATCGCCAACGCAGACGCCCGTTTGCCATCCTGTGCGCGCGATTCCGGATTTTTCCGTGACGTCAGTGAAGGTTCCGTCGCGATTATTCTTGTATAGGTGTGAGGTGGGCGCCTGACCAGCTGGCCATGGTTCGCCAAGTCGCGAGCCGTTCGTCAGATAGATATCCAGCCAGCCGTCGTGGTCGTAATCGAAGAAGGCAATTCCGCTGCCTTTCGCTTCGATAATGTAGCGCTTGTGGTTGGGATCGCCCCAAACATTCGGAGTATTGAGCCCGGCTTCGCGCGCGACATCAATAAATTGAACTGGGGATGACGGAGCCGCCGCAGGTGCAGCTTGAAGTGATAGTTGGCGCTTCCATTGCCACAACGGCGTGGCGAGTGCATCAAGCAGAGTGCTGCCGAAGACAACCATGGATGATCCGAGGAAACTCCGCCGTGGAAAATTCATGCCCGATTCATATTCAGACCTACGGCCTATCGAGAGCCGTTTCGGTGCTGAGTGTTATTCCGAAATTCGTAAATGGGTTTTTTAGCCTCAGATCTACCTTATCATTTCGAAGATGGGATCTTGGGGAACTTGCGCGGCACGATGCCCGTGCCCTCTTTCACAGCGATGATCTGATCGATAGGGACGTTCGAGAGTCGATCGACTTGCCCGCTGGGCCATGTAATCTCGAGCGATTCGATTTTGGTCTGCTTACCGAGACCAAAGTGAATTCGCGGATCGCTTGCCGACATGTAACTTCCGCCGCCCTTCGCTTGTTCAACGTGCACGAATCCTTCTGAGATCAACTTCAGAGAAGCCCCAGTTCCATCGCGATTCGATTTCGTGCCGATCAACTGAATGGTCAACCAGTGATTAGAGTTGCCTCCATCGTTTCGCAGGAGCGACGGATAGTCGCCACGATTGTTTGTCACGACGTCGATGTCGCCATCGTTATCGTAATCAGCGGTTGCGAGACCGCGTCCTGCGATCGGGCGCATGAAGTCTGTCCCCAGCGATTCGGAGACTTTTTCGAACTGTCCTTTGCCAAGGTTGCGAAACATCAGCAGCGGTTCTTTGTACGACACCTCGCTGTGATACAGCCCGACATTGTCGAGCATAGAGCCATTCGCCTGCAGAATGTCGTTCCACCCATCGTTGTCGTAGTCCAGGAATTTCATCGCTACACCGCTCATTAGGATTGCTTTGTTCCCAATGCCTGACCGGAATGTCTCGTCGGTGAATGTTCCATCCTGGCTGTTTCGGTAGAGGCGGTTCAACTCGAAGTCTAGATGAGTGACATACAGGTCCTGCCATCCGTCGCCGTCAACGTCTGCCGCATCGATGCCCATACCCGCTTCGTAACGACCGTCTTCACTAGCCGCGAAACCTGAAATTAGCGAAACATCTTCAAACGTGCCGTTGTGCTTATTGATGAACAGGAAGTTCGGCCACGAGTCGTTCGCGATCGCGATATCTGGCCAGCCATCGTTGTTGAAATCGGCCAAGACAACGCCCATGCCCTTGGCTTCCGGCTTTCCAACTCCTGAGGTGTCGCTCACATCGGTAAACGTTCCGTCGCGATTGTTGTGATATAGCTTGATGCGCTGACCCTTGTAGTTGCCTGGATGGCAGTAGGAGCGATAGCCGGGCCGTCGTTCGCCACACCAGATGTTGTTCTTGGGAGTCCAATCGATGTAGTTGGTGACGACGAGATCGAGCCAGCCGTCTTTGTCGTAATCAAACCAACCCGCGCTGGTAGACCATCCACCTTCGTCCGCGATACCTGCTTTCGCGGTTACATCTGTGAAAGTGCCATTACTGTTGTTGTGATAAAGAATCGCACGACCGTAGCCCGTTACATACAAATCAGGAAATCCATCGTTATCGAAGTCGCTAACGGCGACCCCTTGTCCGTAGTGACCTTCGCCTCCAACGCCGGCTTTCTCCGTGACGTCTGTGAAGGTCCCATCACCATTGTTGTGATAGAGCGCGCTACGCAACGGGTGAGGTGGTTTGTAGATGTCGGTTGCCGCAGACTGGACGAGGTACAAGTCCATGAGTCCGTCTTGATCGTAGTCGATCCAGGCGACACCAGTGCCCATCGTCTCGAGGTAATACTTGTTGTCGGTCTGGGTGGAGTCCTGTTGAAAGGTAATTTTTGCGTTCTCGCGAACGTCGGTGTATCGAACAAAAATTGTCGAATCTGCTTTTGCCGAGGCTTGACTGGCGAAGACTCTATTCTGGATTTCAGCAGTAGCTGCGATTCCCAGCGCCAGTACACCGACAATGAGAGCTCGAGTGTAGCCCGGGCCAGGTTTCGTATTCCAGCTCTTCATTTCTCGATTCACGTCAGAAGTTGTGTCAATCCGTCACAAAGTGCGATCCGCAATCATTAGTGCCAATTGCAGTACCTGTTGGCGGGCGACCATCGGAATAGGTTGACCACTGGCTGGAGCATTCGCGGGGGCATTCGAGAGAACTTGCTCGATGCGGCCAACGTCGAGACCCCCGGCGTTGCTTCCTTTGAAACGGTTGAGCACCTCGCGAGCCTTTTCCACCTGTCCGATCTGATAGTAAAAAACACCCAGAATGGAGTAACTGCCTGACCACTCAGGCATGAGTTCGACAGCCCGCTCCAAGCGCTCGGCGGCCTGAGTTGCATTGCCCCGCAGGACCGAGATAAGTCCCATGCCCCATACTAACTTGCCCGAGCCTGGAACCCGCGCCAGGCCCTTGTGGAGCGTCTGTTCGGCACCGTCGAGGTCTTTGTCGCGAAGTTGCACGAGTGTCAACGAAAGATAGTATTGATCGTTGTCGGGACTGCGGCTGATCGCTCTTCGAAAAGTTTCCGACGCCTTGGCGTCATCGCCCCCATGAGCCTCAATATCACCGAGCAGCGCTAGAAACGAGTCGTCCTTCTGTCCCTCCGCTGAAACGCTCTGGATAGCGGCGAGCGCATCGGAGTACTTGCCTTTGCGGAAAAGAGCGTCGGCCAAATCGAACTGGACATCGTCGGAGTTGGGATTCGCCTTCAGCGCAGCTTGGAAGTGCCGGACGGCGTCGTCGTACATGCGGTAGCGGGCGAAGAGCACCCCGATGCCGGTTTGCGTGCGGTAGTCGGTTGCGCTGATCTGATCGAGTTGCGCGATGGTTTCGCGCGCTGCTTCAGCTTGGCCGAGTTTCAGGTAGGCTTCCGCAAGCAAGTACAGATCCTGCGGCTGTCCAGGATGCTTCTGGATTTGCTCAGTCAGTTCCGATACGTCAAGTTGGGTGCGTTGCTGCGCGGAAAGTGTGGAGCGGTTGTCGAGGTAATCAAAGAGATGCTGGTAGGGATAGGTGCCGGTAACAGAGTTCTTGGAGAGAGTCTGGAAGACGTTGAGATCTCTTTCTGCATCGGCGGTTTGATGCAGACCGCGCTCGGCCATAGCAAGCTTGTAATAGCCGTCGGCGGGATTGCGGCTAACCTTCACATAACGGCGTAGTAATTCGACAGCGTCGGCGAATTTCTTGTCCTTCAGGCGGAGATTCGCCAACTCGAGAAGCGCTTCAGCGAAATTCGGATTTGCGGCGAGAGCTTTTTGAAATAGTGACTCTGCTGCAGCATAGTTCCCCTGACGCTCCTGGATATAGCCGACGTTGAATAAGCACGAAACGTTGCGCGGATCTTGTTTCAGCCCCAAGTCGAAATATTTCAACGCTTCGTCAAAACGTCCCAGGTGACGATAAGAGAGGCCCATGAATGCGTAAGAGCGGGCAGTCGGGTCTAGGTCGATCAGCTTCTGAAATTCCCCAATCGCGCTTTCGGTCTTTCCCGCCATGAAATAGCTTTCCCCCAGTGCGGCATGCAGGTCGGGCCGCTGGGGAGCAATCTTCAAACCGGATTCCAAAAGTGGGATGGCATCTTCGAAATAGTTTTGCGTCATGCTGACCCGCGCCATCAGAAAAATCACGTCGGTATTCTGTGGCGCGAGTTTGTGCGCGCGGACCAGGACATCGAGAGCATCGACTGGTTTCGCCTGTTCAAAGTAGACCTGGCCGAGAAGGTAGAGGGATTCCGCGGAATCAGGTTTCACCTTTAGCGCGCGGTCGAGGTCAAGCCCAGCTTGAGCATAGTCGCGCAATTTCAAATACGCCTGGCCGAGGTTGTAAAGCGTCTCGAAAGTTTCGGGTTGCAACCGGTTGGCCTGCTCGAGTTCGAGCACACCCGACTTATGCTGTTTTGCACTCGCCAGCAACACCCCAAGCGTGAAGTGCAATTGGACGTCTTGCTTGTGCGCAGTCGATAGTTCGCGGGCGGTTTGCAGGGCCTGCGCCGTCTTATCTGCCTGGAGGTAAGCGCGCACCAGGTTGAATTGCGTTTCAACGGTGAGAGGATGGACTCGCTGAAAATGCTGAATGGCGGCAGTTGGCGCTCCTCTTGCCAAGAGAAGTAGACCAAGGTTGTAGTTTGCGTCGCGGTTTGAAGGCGCAACGCGCAATACTTTGTCGAATTCCTTTTCAGCAAGGTCGAGCTTTTGCTGGCTTACGTAAAGATTTCCCAGATTGTTGTGCGTTGTTGCAGAGTTCGGAGCCAGTTTCAGTGCTTGCTGGAACGCCTCCATTGCATTCTGGTAATCGTTCTTGCCTGCGTAGGCAATTCCGAGTAGGTCGAAGGCATCCACGCTAGAGGAATCTTGTTTCGTCTGACCTACTAGTATTTGAATCGCTTGATCAAAGTTGCCTTTTTGAATGAGATTTTGTGCTTCCTTGAGTGGCGCTGCTAGCACCGCGGGCGGACTGCCTGGAACGTGTTTCTCCTTTCCTTGTTGAGCCGGGCTGCCGGCGGAAGGATGTGTGAACACCAAGAGCGCGAGAAGGATGAATCCCAAACGGCCGATGTTCTTAGAGGATTGAATCGAGGCGCACCCCAACATCTGTCACTGCCTCTCCCGAGGGCTCAATATAGCACTTGAAGCATCTGCCGAGCCATTTGGTGGTTCGGCTGTTTTTGGAGTAACGATTGCAAAACGCTTCGCGCTTTTTCTTTTTGGTTCTGAATCAGGTAAAGGCGCGCAAGATTCAGATATGCCTGATCGAAGTCCGGAGCTTGTTCGATGCAAGTCTCAAATTTCTGTTCCGCGTCAGAATAATGCTGTTCTTGGACGAACAGCACTCCCAAGTTGTTCAATGCATCAGGATAGTTCGGACGCAGATGGATAGCTGCTTCCAAAGAGTGAAGCGCCTGTTCGGGCCGATTCGTGCGCGCGTAGAGCATTCCGAGACTGTAACTGATCTCGGCATTCCGGGGTTCAGCTTCCAGCGCGCGTCTAAGGAGCTTTTCTGATTCCTCGAAGTTGCCCTGCTTGCGGTAAACGTTACCGAGGTTGAGCAGAGCGGTGGAATAGGCGGGGCGTAGCTTAAGGGTCTGCTGAAAGTTCTGAATTGCTTCGGTGTTGTTTCCCTTTTGCGCGGCGATGGTCCCGAGGTTGTTCCAGGCGTCTGCATACTCCGGGCGCAGTTTCACGGCTTGTTCGAGATATTGTTGCGCCTCCGCCAGATCATTGCGCCGGAGACATAGCGTTCCCAGATTGTAATAAGCCTCCGCATCATTGGGTCGATTTGCGATCACTTGCTTGAAGGACTCTGTCGCTTGATCAAGAAATCCATGTTGAAAGAAAGCGATGCCATAGGTGAACGAGTTTCGCTGGAAGGCGTCCTGAAAGAGAGAGCCGGAGAAGGGAAGCGCCTTATGCAGACGCTCTTCGAGAGTGCGAGGAATGTCGGCTAAGTCCTGCGATACCTGTTCGGGACTTATGCTGCCTTGGTGCACCTTGATGATTTGTCCAGCGTTGTCGATCAAGAACGAAGTCGGCAGCGGCAGATCCCGATGGCGGTCGAACATATAGCGGTAGACGATGTTGTAGATTCCAGCGACCTCACGACTACCCAGCAGAATCGGAAATGGAGGATGCTCATTACTCAATGAAGTTCGAATTCTGCCCGGATCGGAAGGATCGTCGACATTGATCGCGACGACATGAAGTCCTTTCGAGCTGAGACTGGAATGCGCAGCGATCAAGAGTCGCAACTGCTCGAGAGATTCTGCATTACTCGTCCAGAAGTTGAGTAGGACAAAGCCACTTCGAAATGAATTCAGATCGCGGAGATTCCCCGCCAAATCAGGCAGGGAGAAGTCCGGTGCTTTCACAGGCTCTATCAGCCACGTGTCTACCGACGACGGCAGGGTCTCCGAAGGAGCACGGTCACCAGGGTACGTCCACGCTTCCGGTGCGGTTGAGAACGGCTTCGCCTGAAACGTCGACTTGCCCTCTGTAAGTTCAATGCGATGGTTGACCGGGAGGTTGCGAAAACTTTCCGTTTGGCCAGTGGGCCAGTGCACGGTTGCTTGGATCGGTCCTTGATGTTTGCCCACGCCGAAGAAGAGTTCCTTGGTGTGCTGGCACAAGAATCCAGAACCCGCTTGAACGTACTTCTTCTGCAGCAGATTTTCCGCCTGCACCGTAACAGCAACTCCGATCGCATCGCGATTGCTCTTTTGTCCACGTAAGCGAAAGGCAACCGAATTGCCGACTCCGTCCATCGCGAGACGCAAGACTCTGACTTGCGGAGCGTTTCGATTCTTCAAGATGATTTCGAGTCGACCGTCGCCGTCGAGGTCAGAAAGGGCGAACGTCCGGCTGTCTTCGCGAAAATCCAATCCAACTAGACCCGAGACATCGGAAAACGTGCCGTCGCGATTATTGGCGAAAAAAACGTTTCGTTCATGACCGTTCCAGGTCGAGTCCGAGCGGATGAGTTCATTGATAGCGCCCCAACCTCGTTCGTAATCCGTGGACGGATTGCCTTCGGAAGGTGATTTGGCGACGACTTGACGCCAGAAGAAACTCGAGACGTCCCTGTCTCCCGCACCCGAGACGTATCCATTCGCCACATACAAATCCGAATAGCCATCGTTATCGAAGTCCCATGAATCGGTTGACCACGACCAACGCCCCATCTCCACGCCAGCTTGCTGGCCGATATTCTCGAAGTTGCCGTCGCCGTGATTTCGATAAAGCGAATTGCCTTGCATGTGCCGATGATAGAGAGCGCGAATATCGTCTGGTTCACTTGGATGGAACTGAGGGTCTTGAAACACTCGCATTCCAGCGGCGACCCACATACCGGCCGCGTAGATATCTTGCTTTCCGCTGTTGTCGAGGTCGAGCCAGCAAGCACTCATCCCGGCTCCAGCCTCGTTTACTCGGGCCTCACTGGAAACGGCGATAAACGTCCCGTTGCCGTTATTGCGGTAGAGATTGTTTCTGCCGAAATCATTTACGACATAGAGATCAGGCCATCCGTCTCCGTTACAGTCTCCCCAAGAACAAGCGAAGCTGTACCGATCGTTTTCAACATTCAGACCTGCGGCTTCGGTGTGGTCTTCGAATGTGCCGTTTCCCTCGTTGTGAAACAGATAGTTCGGTGGCCCGTTCCGCGCGTCAAAATACGGCACTGGATATCGATACTGATCGAGGCCCTGGTAGTAGTTGTAAAGACAGAAATATACGTCGAGACGGCCGTCCCGATCGTAGTCTGCGATCGCAGCATGAGTGAACGCTCCCTGCGGAGGCCGCGCAAAGCGGAACGCATCTTTTTTCAGTGAAAACGTTCCATTGCCCTGGTTTGAAAAGAGTAGAGGACCGGACGCGCACACCACGAGCAAGTCTTGAAGGCCGCGATTCTCGAAGTCGGCGAATAGCGCGCAGGCGGTGAAATCAAGCACACCGACTCCGGCGGCTTCGGTAACGTCTTCAAATGCGCCATCGCCGCGGTTTCGATAGAGTCGATTTGGGAGACCCGCCGCCTGACAAACATAAAAATCATCGCGTCCATCGTTGTCGAAGTCGCCAACCGCGACACCGTTGTTACCGTAGACGTCGACGCCGATTGCGCCATCGAGATTCGTCCTCCAGTAGTCGGCTCCGTGAAGTAGTTGCTCTCTGTAAGAGGCCGTTTGCCCGAGTGCGTGTGACGTGACGTCGATGAAAATCGGTCCCGTGGCGCGGCTAACATATTCGGCGGATGCAATCCAGGTTACGGCTCGCCATCCTTCGGACTCATGGCGCGACCATCGGGTGAGCCATGAGCCGATCCGCTCTTCGCGCTTGTGGTCGCTTCGCGTACCCACTAACTCATAACGGATCTTTGCTTCGAGAATGAGCGGAGAGTCTGAGATCTTCTTACATTCGGAGATTTCAAAGTCTGCGGTTTCTATTTTGGGGAGAGAAGAAAGATAAGCACGCATGCTGTCCAGGAAATGCTCGATTCCGGGCTGCGTGCTGGATGCGAATTCTCGCCGAAATCCTTCGATGGGATCGCCAGGTCGCACTACGATTTCGTGCACTGGAACCAGACTGGTCGATTGAATTGAGACGTGGATGAATTTCTTGAGCGTGTCGGCTGCCGGAGGCGCAGCCCTCAGCTGCTGGCTCCATCGGGTCAACAGGCTCGTGATTTCAAGAACGTATCCTTCGACAACGTATTCGTCGCTTCCCGGGCTCGCGAAGCGGAGAACGTCGTCCAACGGAGATGAGGATGGATAGTGCGGAGTAAGGCGGACCTCGTCAGAAGCGAGTGGCAGAG
>Ga0126376_10001653_pt1 | contig 12152 bp, 13 predicted proteins | sample PanSoiMetPlot_15_FD_92760 | JGI IMG/M metagenome (GOLD analysis project Ga0126376, IMG submission 92760) | Tropical forest soil microbial communities from Panama - MetaG Plot_15 | ecosystem: Environmental > Terrestrial > Soil > Tropical forest > Bulk soil | place: Panama | collected 2016-02-17
ATCTGGACTCGGCGCCGGCAATCGGCAATGGTAAGCATGTTGTGTCCCCACCTGTATTCGCCCTCGTTGGAGGATTCAACTTCAGCGAAGATATGCGACGTATAGCCGGTTGATACAGGTGAGAGGAATGAGCGCTTGCGAAGAGAGAAAACATTTTTCATGTTAGCAACCTCGGAGGAAGTGATTTCGTGAACCTCGCGTCTCCGGGGCAAAAACGATTTGTAGTGTCACGGCCTTATTGAGAGACAGGAGGCTGGATACGCCAAGAACGCAGCGTGTGGCTTATTTGGTCCAATGTATTAGCTTTAACTTCATGGACCAGGGCCAGCGAAATCCTTTCTGCTAATGGTAACGCCAACGGAGTAGCCGACAGCTACTTCCTCTCCAGGTGCGGGAACTTGATCGATAACCAATCCGGGTTGCAGGGCCGGATCGTAACGTGTCGCGAGCAGTCGAATCTTCAAGTTGGCGGCATGAAGCTTCCTCTCGGCGTCTTCATAGCTCAGTCCTTTAATTAGTGGCACCCTGGTTTGAACTGGTCTAGACCGGCGCTCACGTTGGACGTCAATACTCAGCCCCAAAAGCGCAATTGCCGGTATAACGACATACACAACGAGCGCCAGCGTCACAAGAAATCTGATCAGCAGTTTCTGTTTGCCTCGTAGGGTGTAACCAACGAGGACGCCAAGTAAAAATCTCATTACGGCAGTTCCTTTCGGAGATCCTTAGTGAATCACCTACTCGTTAACCGCCTCTTTTTTCTTATTGGTTGTGTTGAAGAGAATGTCGGTCGAAGGAAAGCGTGGATGGACCAATGGTAAATCGCATGAGGGAAGGCTAAAGATGGCAAGTGGGAGCGAATTAAGACGCAGACCAAATTGTTTTACTGAACCAAGCGGTCCACACTTGAATATTCAGACATATAGATCGCTACTTACCGAAAACAGAACGGTTTAGCACGCCTCAAATCATTTTTCTCATTACATCAGATCCTGATCTCGTCCACGATCTATAGCAAGGGCGCTACAAGTACCCACCTACCCGTGCACCCTCTAAGCGTCACCGATCCCGTGCCCCCTCTCGGTTCGGTAACGCTTACTGTGAAGCGTCGTGCGCGCTATGTGGTGAAGCCACAAGCTCCGACGCCCCTAGCTCATGCGGTTGCTGGGCTTCCGCGTGAGGCTTTCTCAAATCTCAGGAATCTTCTCTGCGTAAAGCTGGCCTATCACTGCAGCAATCAGAATGCGCTTTAACAAGATCTCAATCGACACGCCAAGCCTGTCGGCCCACTCCCGCAGGAATGCCCAATCTCTCGGCTCAATATCACTCGGAGTTAGTCTTACTATTGCGTAAGGGCTTTCACCCTTGGCGTGAGTGTGCGTGATAGTATTATCCGGCATGGTCGATTCCTCTCTCTTAAGCGGGTTAGGATTCGGCTGTGTAAGGGCTGGTCTTCGTTACAGCGAAGGCCAGCCCGCTCTTTTTTGGTGCGCCGACACTGTAGAGACAGGATTTTCGGTTGTCAACAGAATTATTGCGATACCGCGCTAATTTTGCAGAATGCTATACTTGGGCCATGAAGATCATCGGCACGGCAGAGGCAGCACGGCGCTTGAACGTGACTCAGAGTAGAGTCCGGGCCATGATTGACAGCGGACGTTTGAAGGCCAGCAAAGTCGGGCGTGAGTGGCTGATTGATCCGAAAGACCTTGACGCCGTTAAGGATCGAAAGGTGGGTCGTCCGCGCAAGTCACGCAAGAGCACTAAAAAGTAAACTAAAATATTGATATCAGTTTATCAGACCGATTCTGGCTCGACCATCCATCCTTTCAGCGAGAGAATGTTCCTTGGAATAATTCTGACGGAATGTTTCAATCCTTGTAGCACAGAACACTCAACACAGCCTGTTCAAATCATTGGTTCAAGATCTCGGGTTCCGCACAAACCGCGCATACTAAAGAGACCTCAAGTATCTCTAAGTAGTTTCAATTCCACCTTGACATCTTAGGAGGACAACAATGCCGACGGAAGGATGGACCAAGCATAAACTGAGGGAAAAACCGTTATACCCTTTTAGGGTCCCGACAGGCTTAGACGACGATGACAGACGCTTATTATCGGAAATCTATTTTGATGTTACGCTGATATTCGGATTGGTCCTTCTTTGTAAAGCGTACACTCGGTAATCGCATCCGTCTGCGGCTAAGCGAATGCCGAACGTCGCCTTATTTCATTCAGGGAAGGTTCTTAAAGTAAAGACAGGCTAGCGTTTCTTTTTAAATTTAAGTCGCACATTCATGAGTGCATTCAGTGTTGCTTGGCGATCCGCGGATTTTATGCTTTGAAGAAGTAATTCCAACCAGGAACGATAAGACGAGAATTTCTGGTCTTGGCCAATAAAGTTCTTGAGACCATCAAAGTCCCAATCCACCATAAAATTTTGCGGCTGGTTCGCTACTTCTGCAATTAACAGGTTTAGTTTAGGGAGTACGTTCTCCGCTTCGTCGTTGGATAAAAGGCAGATTATCTCAATGATGCGAAGTGCTGACTTCGTATCAGCCTGGAGCTCGGCGTTATTTAACAGGCTGTCAATTAGTTCGCGAGATTTTTGGAAACGGCCCGTAGTAAGGTGTGCTTCAGCAAAAGCTACCCAAGCCGAGACGTCATTAGGATGTCGTGAGAGCCATCGCTTGGTCAATTCGAACGCCTCACCGAAATCAAATAATTTGTTGTGGAAGATTCTTGCCGCCTCGTGATAGGACTCGAATTCATCGGGGTACAGTTTCAGCACATTTACATAACTCTGACTTGCGTTATTCCAGTCTTGGAGATTAACGTATAGACCAGCCAGATTCTTTTGGGTTACGGTCCAGTTCTCCGGAGATTCCTGCGGGGTAAAAACTTGTAAGGCGCCGGTAAAAGCTATTATGGCGTCTTGCAAAAATATCTTTCTTTCTGCGCCTCCTGTTAGAATTCCTAAGCTGCCCAGAGCCCGTCCGAGATTTGTTTGAGCCATGGCCCATTCGTATTCGCTGCTCTCGCGGGTGAATACCTCCAGCGCAAGGCGAATTGCAGCGACTGAATCTTTGAGATCCGTCACTCCCTCCAAACCACTCATTTTTTCGCCCAAAGTTGCTAGAGCGTTACCCAAACTCATTTGTGTGAACGCCCACTCTCGTGGTAAGTGGCTGCGACTTTGGATCTCAAGTGTGCGACGGTAAGCTGTGACTGCACCGTTCAGATACTTTATGCTTTGCTCACCTTTGATCAGTTGACCTAACCTTAACAACGCGTTTCCCAAGTTTTGTTGCCGTCTGGCCCACTCGTCAGGGTATTGAGTTCGATCGGATTCATTTAGCAGTTCCTGAAAGTTTGAAACAGCGTCGCGCAAATGCTTGAGTGCATCATCTCCCTCAGCCCAAGAACTCAAGCTGATAAGCGCGGTCGCCAAAGTCAATTTTACCTGTGACCACCTCTCCGGTTCTGATTTTGGGTCGAGCACTTCGAGGGCAGAACGAAACGCTGTGATTGCACGATTCAAGTAGTGGGCCTCATCGCCATCCGTTACAAGTTGACTCAAACTCTTGAGTGCATACCCCAGGTTCTGTTGGGCGCCGGCCCAATCCGATGGCAAATCTTCGCGCGTGAGCACCTCAAGAGCCACCGTGCAAGCCTGCACCGCGTCGCGAAAATGCTTGATTTGATCTGGACCGCGCACGCGTTCGCCCAATACACCGTGAACGCCGCACAAATTCACTTGGACTGCTGCCCTGTCCTGTGACTTTTCAACTGTCCTGACCTCCAGAGCTGCATTGAAAGCTTTGACGGCATCAATTAAGAATCGTGTGCCCTCCTCGTTCTCCAATTTCACTCCAAGGGCAAAAAACGTCCGGCCTAAGTTATTTTGGAGTGTCGACCAATCATTCGGAAAATCTTGGCGCGTCTTGACCTCATGTGCTGCCTGAAAGGCTGTTATGGCTTCGCGAATACAGCTGAGACTTTCTTCACCGTCTAATCGATCTCCTAAAGTAACCAAAGCGGTGCCCAAATTCGTTTGTGCTTCTGCCCAATCTTGAGGTAATTCCGCTCGTCCAATGGCTTGCAGTGCGACACGACATGCCGCTACTGCTTCACGCAGGTAGCTCTCTCCTTTCTTACCCGGTATTCTTTCTCCTATTCTGCCAAGAGCATGAGCCAAGTTCACATGACCGCCCGCCCAATCGCGTGGATACTCGTCCTTAGAGAATACCTGCAGCGCACTACGAAGTGCCTCGACCGCAGCGCTTAAATAACTCAGACTCTCCGGCCCAATGGTTCGTTCGCCTGATGCGGTTAATGCACCAGCCAGGCTGAGTTGTGTACCCGCCCAGTCAAGTTGATATCGCTCGCGCACCCAAACCTGCAGGGAAGCCCGACAGGCGCCCACGGCGTCGCGCAAATACTTCACACTATCGGCTCCCGTCGCGTTTGTGGCGATATCAGTAAGTGTGAGGCACAGGTTGTTATTTGTCTCAGCAAAATCCTCCGGGAACTTTTCTCTCGTTCTAATTTGTAACGCTGCTTGATAAGCAGTTACGGCCTCACCTAAGTACGTAATACTCTGTGAACCACCAACCCGCTCACCGAGTTTTGACAATATTGTGCCAAGGTTGTTCTGCACTGTTGCCCAATTGCGAGCTGACTGTTCGGGGCTGTAGAAGGTTAAGGCTTCTTTGTAGTGTGCCGCGGCTTCCAACAGTAATCGCAGTCCCTCGGGACCTTCCACTCTCTCTCCTATTTGTCCCTTTGTTTTGCCTATGAGGGTTTGTATTTCAGCGAACTGTCGCTGAAAAAGATCTTTGGCAAGACGTTTCGATTCGAATCTCTTTTGAACTTCATTGTACGCCTCCAATGCTTCTTTGAACTTCTGTTCTGCGTAAAAAGAATTACCGGCACCCTTGTATCTACGAATGAGCTTTATGCCGACTTCGATGTTCTTCTTGTATACCTGGTTTAACTCTTCGTCTGTCTGCTGTGCCGACTCTATGAACAGTGTCGCAGCCGTTGAATAACTCTTCCTCCAGTACTCCTTAAGTGCTCGTTCCTCTTTATCGTCTGATTCCTTAATTTTGGCCCATTCATCCGCCGCCGCCACGAACTGCTCCCAAGTAATGCCGTACTCTCTCGCATATCGACGAAGAGTAGCGTACTGATCCTCATTCCTCTTAAGCCTTTTCAGTTCCAGACTTAACTTAACTCTTTCCGAGCTCCAATAGTCGATGACCTGACTCAATCTCCTCGGAGACAGTGCAAGCGGAGAGCCTTTGGGCACTATGATCACTTTCAGTTGCTTATAGTTTTGGGTGCTTTGAGTGTCACAATCGCCGAACAGCGGCTGATAGATAACCCAGTCAGGTTTTTTGACTTCGAGACGCGCCGCTTGCCCGGGCTGAACCTGAGCAGGGAAGTCGATGCGAAAATGACCGTTATGATCGGTCCACGCAGCTTGACCACCGGCCGCAATGAGGCGTACGCCTGGAACAGGCACCTCCTGATGAGTGAGAAGGTGGCCCTCCAGTTTGGCTTGTCCGGATGCGTTTACCCACGAGCCAAATAAGAGGAGTACGGTGAAGGCAAAGTTAATTCTCATTTGATTTTGGTCAATTTGACTCTGGGTGGTGTGCCGCCAAGCACCAGGTCCTCGGTGTAGGGATTGGGTTCATAGCCTTTTAGTACTACTCTTAGTCTTACTCCTTCGCCATACTTTTTAGGAATTTGATTGATAGTGAATACGCCGTCACTAGAGGTTTCAACGGCTGTGATTCGTGGAAAATCGTCCAGCGTGACACTCGCCCCTTGAAGGCCTTCGTTGTTCTGGTCCAAGACGGTTCCCGATAGCGTCACCGTCGACTTCTCGCTTCCGCCATTTTGTAATACAGCCACCTTTAATGCTGGAAAGAGCCTTTCAGAAAGCGTTTTAGGAACTCCAAAAGCGTAGCTCGTCGTCAATAAAACGAGCACTGCCACGAACAAGACAGCAACGGACCACGCGAGAAATGCCGCTAGCCATCGCAGGCCCGCTACCTGGGTAATGGATTGAGCAAAGATCGCAAGGACGTACATCAGTGCAATTGTGATAACGATTCCAAAGATCGCAATCCTGGGATCCGAAATCCAAGTAAGCACAATTGCCACAACTGCTGCGATTCCCATCACCGCAAGCGCATATTTCAGTTGTGGAACCTTTGCGACAGCTGCCTTGAGTGCCGCAAATGGATTCAGAGAGATGGGGGATAATTTGTGGGGGTCCATTGACCTTAGGTGACCGCCAGATTTCAAGCGGTTCTAGCGAAGATGCGCTGAGATTGCTGTCTAAGCCGCACTTTACACCAGACAATTGCGTTTGAAAAGTTGTATTGTGCAGCGGAGCAGGCTTTCGGCGTCTCCATAACTCAATCCCTCTAGCGCCGGAACCTTAGTTTGAGTTACGCTCGACTGGCGCTCCTGTTGCACGTGTAAACGTAGTGCGACGAGCGCGACTGTCAGCAGGATTGTGAGTGCTATAGTTGCGAGGACTGTGATAAGTAATTTCCTTTCGCCTCGCATGCTGTATCCAAGGAGTACGCCCAGTAATATCTTTGTGCACCTTTTTGATCTCTTGGTGATCCGCAGGTGATACTGTCCGCCTTATTTATTCTGCTTGAGTTTTCGGGAATCTGAAAAAGTGATCGGAAGAAACCGATTTGAAATCCAGAACGCCGATCGGCATGTGAGTTCCATGCACCGATACATTATTAATTGCGAAATGAAAGGACGGGCTAATTTGGTAGGACCGCCGGGGCCGGGGGATTAAAACGGAAAGAGGTGGCAACAGCTGTATAGTGATCGGTATATTATTGAGAAGAGGTGAATGAAACCCCCGACAACTTGGCAGACTTTTGGCAGACTGCGCTTTGACTCCAATCAAGCTATGCAGCGTAAAAGTGACTTCTCTGGTCCACCTATCGATGTTTATGGCGACAAGAATGATTACGCGCTATGAGATTTGAGCAGGGACGGCGTTGACACGGTAGGGGTCTGCGGTTCAAATCCGCACGCGCCTACCAATCCTCTCAATAACTTACGCCGCACAACCACGTTTTCCGTTGCTCCAAAACGCTCCACTTAGCCACTGCCCGTTTTCCGCCTAATTTTTCCACACTGAAAAGGCTTATCAAGAGGTTCTTGAACCTAAAAAAGACGCCATAAATTATCGAGAATCAACAACCTAGCCGCCTGCTCAGGCGTTCAGACTGCGGACGGCACCGACGGCTGGCGGCGGAGCATTCAGAGTGGGGGTTGATATATGACACGCGATCTCCTGTGGCAGAATGAGAGTAAAAAAGGGGAATCTTAGTTAGCCTTCTCGGCTGGAATGGAACCGAGTGGAATGAAGGCGATGCATTTTCCGTTGCGCATCGTCGATTGTCTTTCCATCGACTTCTCAGACGTTAGTCGAACGCTTTAAGATTGGGCTCCCAAGAGCAACGCCTATGCAAGTCGTCTTGTTAGGAGCAGGGGCCTCAAAGTCCTATGACAGATCTCCCCGCGGAGAGCGCATGCCGCTCTAGTGACTTCTTCGAAACCTTCAATCGTCTGGGGCTTGCCGCCAATCCTTGGGTACTAATAGACAAACTCTGCGGATACATTATCGAAATCAAGAATGCCGATCCGTACACTTACTTGAGTTCTGGAAATGACATCGAGGAACTTTACACAGAGATTGCAGAGTACGTCGAAAGAAATAAGGACAATTTCCTCAAACAGTTCGTTGCTCGAGGAGCTTACACGCAGTTGGTTTTTATTTTCGCTACGGTTATTAATGAAATTCAAAATGGCCCGCTCTCGCCAGTCCATCGCCGGATCGCGACATGTCTTTCTGATCAAGATAGCGTAATCACGTTCAACCGGGACACTTTGATGGATCGTGCCTTAAGTGAAACAGGTTGGTCTGTTGACACGGGTTACGGAATCGTGCCGCACGCAATCTTCCGTGACGGTTGGAGCGACCCGATTACTAACAGTAGGAGGGCGATCAAGATTCACAAGCTGCACGGCTCGACAAACTGGTTGACCGGCTATCCACTGAATCTGGACAACCAAATTCTGTTAGGGCATGTGCTTGATCCGGGATCTGTGTTCGTCTACGAATGGAGTGAACACCCCTACGATACTTATGACGGCCGTTATATGGGAGGATACGAGTCATTTTCATACGGTTATTACCCACCCAACCTCATGGATGTCCCTGGTGTTCCGGCTAAGGAAGGCCATACTTTCGTCCAAGTGACTCCGCATTTTTCGTGGAGTCCTCGCGGGACATCTGGGAAGGGAGGAATCATATCGATGCCATTGATAATTCCGCCAGTTTAAAGAGAAGAACTATGAATTATTTGGTGGCCTGTTCAAGTCCATTTGGAATCATGCCGAAGAAGATTTAGTCAACGCAGACCATATTGCGATCATCGGGGATTCCTTCCCTTGTCTGAGATCGCTTTTCGCTACCGATTGCCTCACCTGATACCATGCTTCACCGACATCTTCCATCCACGTACCAACATTCGACGCCACTGCGGCGATCCAAAGTGCTCGAAAAACTGGTTCGCGCAGTGGCCCCCATGCAGATATTAAAGTCTGATGTTGGCTTGGTTGTTCGGCGTGCTTAATTTGTTTGGGCTGACCTGCAGAACTCACTCTATAAAGCCTTATTTAACGAATAAGCTGGTGCTTCTCGAATAGCAGTATTGTGGACAGCCCCCGGTCCGACACCCATGATGCGTTCCGCAGGAATCGCTCAGAGACCGACAGCGATCATCACTAAGATGTGAGCAAGCGCTATCGTAAGTTTGTTTTTTTCCCGCGGCGTCAAGTTAATGAGAGCCTCAAATGAATATTGGCTTCAGTAGGACCACATTTTCGGCACGCGAAATGGTCCGGGTCCAAACACTGGTCCAAATTGCTCAATAAGAGCGCGCAAGGAGAGTTTCAGATTGGAGGAAGTATCTGCGGCCAGACGGACAATCATCAAATCGCTGACCGATGTGGCGGCACAAAGGCAGTCGAGCGAACCTGAGATATCGCGCAAGAGTTCAAGCCGTTTATGTATCTCTGGGCCGAAATAGATCAGCGTGGCAATCGCTTTGCAATTTCCCAGAAGTGCTCTCCGCTTCAGGTGCGGAAATACTTCTTCCCCGACTTGAAAAGTGTCGGCCCAAATCAATCGGCCATCCTTTTTCACACGCCAGCGATCGCTTAAATTTCCGCCGACTATCTGTTCGCCATGTGCGCCACGACCAAACACAAGCCACTCGAGTGCAAGCAACTCTCCTCCAGAAGAAATCTCGACCTCTGTCTCACGTTGAAGCCACGCCCAATTGAAGAGGATTGTTTCCTGTGGAAACCATGCCAGTCTCGCGCCGTCACTCACTTTCAATTTCGTCAAGACGCGCGGGTTCGGATAGAGCGCGGTAAACCCGTTCAGCTGTCTGCGATGTGACAGCGATGGAAGCATTAGTCATCGCCGTCACATCGCATTCGAGTCGGTCCCCGCCTGCTATGCCGCCTGCCGTATTAATAAGGACACCCTCTTTCATCCCGCCGTCGCCTATTGTCGGAAATATCATCCGCAACGGAGACCTTTGAAAGACATCGATGATCTCGTTGCCTTTTTCTGCACCGCCCACCACGATCCGACAAAGGCCTCTTGCGCGCTGTAGATCCCTATCCGACACACTTACCGGACGCGTCACCAGCGAGTCGATTTCCGGAAATTGGATCATCGCGTTCACCTGTCGAGCATCATCAGAACCCAGCTAAACCCTGCGGACTGTTGTAGGAGATTTTCACAGTCGTGATCTCCTCGCGTGACCCGTCCGACTGAGTGGCGTAGCTCATCAGCTTCGCAGCATTTGTGGTAGATCTGATAAAGAAACTTTCGATCTGGCGCATATCTGTCTTGGCGACATTTTCGAGATGGCATTCGTCGCATTCACCAACGGACGCCTCTTGCAGCAGTCTCCGCATACGGCAAAGAATGATGCCCGAAAGTGAAGAACCCCCAACCATTGGTCTTTGCAAACCGTTTGCTGTCTTTCACAGTTACGTCGATCCCGTTGTACTCACCGTTGAAATAACCTCGTCCCGATAGTTCAGTCCGAGAGCCGTCAAGAGAAGCTGGATTGAGAACCCTGGTCAGGTCTTTCACAATGACCGTCCCTTCAGGAAAGGAACCCGTCTTCAGGTAGGCATCAACATTTTGTTGCTCTCTGTAGACATGGTGATATTCCGGGAAACCAGCTTTTCCATCGTTGAAACCATTCGGGGTTAACGGCGCACCGACAAACACCGACTTGCGAAAACCGGTGGGCAATTCAAACTTGCCATCGGCATCGAATTGCGCAGCCGAATCCTGCTGCGCCTCAGCGCTCTTCCACAGGGTTCGGCTAAGAATGGAATTCCGATCATCGCGACTCCTACCACGATGAGCACAAACTCAGACATTGGCATTTTCATCACTGCCTCCCTCGATTCTCTTTTGAATTACTTCATGCTACTGGCTTATGAGACTCTTGATGACGTTTTGTTCTTTTCATCTCGCTGTGGTTCAGTGCAAGCACCGAGCCAATAGAGAACTCGTTGTTGGAGTGGCTTTGTGAGGCAGTGACGTCGAATCTTCGTCATGGAAGTCTTGGCAACGTCCGCGTGTCGCTATAACGACAGCAGGGCTATCGCAGTCTGACAGCAGTTTTCGTTAACTGCTAGACCATCGATTGCAAAGCGCTCAACAAACTCAGATCCGGCCCACAAGAATGTCTGGAAGAGCCGGCGAAGGCTTCGTAGCGCGAACCCTACGAGTGAACTCCGCCCGTCTCCATCAAATACTCTGGCCAACGATCCAAAGTGCCCGGCGCTCGCAATCCGTGTGACCGCTAGAGAGTGTCTGTTTGCTTACGGCTTTCCTGTTTGATCGATCCTGAGAGTTGCCGCATACAGTGACGACAGACTCGTTTTTGGGAAGCTCAAATCAGGTTATTGGTGTTGGCCCAGTTTTTGCACTGAGCTTATGGAACAAGGAAACGACACAGCCATGCGCAGAAAGGAGATGGCAATTAGTGACCATCGACCAGCATGTGTTTTGGGAGGTGACCGCATGATGAGTAGAAGAAGAATTAGAGGGTTCCTTTTGCGACGCAGGCGGATGAAGCGAGCGGTTGAGAACCAGAGGCGTTAAAAGATCCCAAAAAGTCTCTTGATTTAGAACCAGAATTAAAAAGCGGCCTTGAATGTCGGACGAAGCTAGCGAAAGAATTAATTCGCACAAATGCCGCAAGACTGCTATCACAATAACGGGCCATTGACTTATGTATTCGTTGCGATTGATCACATTGGTGTTCTTGCTTTTAACCCAAGCATTGATCGATGAGTTGTTGCGCACGGCGGACAGACGGCTTCTGTGCATTACAGAAGACCACCCTTCATTCCGCATAGGTGCTTACACATTCGGCGGAGTTCGAGACATTTGGACAACCGACAAAGTGCAGTGCGGGATCGGCAGTGATCTTACGTTTTACTCGAAGCCTTCATTACTCGACACGATCTACGGTAATCATCCCATCTCATGGAAACTGTTTTTCCGGATTCGTCCGGGCAAAATGGACATGAGCATGCATGGCATGCACGGAACGAATGGAAACACGAATAAGCGCAGCCGTTAGTGAGTATTGCCTACAGTCCGTTTATGTTGTACGCCTTCAATTGTGTATCCGAAGCGCGCTATGGTAAGAGTCTCAGATGACATCAGAAATTAAAGCAACAATGGTGAAACCAATGCTGCACACCGTCAATGACGCTGGCGAGGTCTCGCGAGCCAATAGGTTTTTCAAGTTCGCCTTCCGGCCGAGTGATCAAAGAATAGCCGGAGAATAGCATGGATAAGCAAAAACTCGAATACTTTCGTAAGCTTCTCCTCGAACAGCGGCGTCAGGCCACTGAAGACCTGCGGGCTGACAAGTCGACCGCGCTTGAAGGCAATGACGGAGTCGAAGATTTAGGCGAAATGTCAGAGCTCGATCTAAATCGATCAACAGCACTTGATCTTGCTGCTCGTCAAACACAATTGATTGAGGAGATCGACG
>Ga0126376_10001654_pt1 | contig 12150 bp, 8 predicted proteins | sample PanSoiMetPlot_15_FD_92760 | JGI IMG/M metagenome (GOLD analysis project Ga0126376, IMG submission 92760) | Tropical forest soil microbial communities from Panama - MetaG Plot_15 | ecosystem: Environmental > Terrestrial > Soil > Tropical forest > Bulk soil | place: Panama | collected 2016-02-17
CAGGTCATGACGGAGGACGCCTCGCCCGGAATCCGCATCAGGATCGAGGTGGTCGAGCCGCCATACTGGGATCCGTAATAGATGCCGGCCAGCATCACGATCGCCTTGGTGGCGTCGAGCCCGAACGTGACCGGCAGCAGAATGCTGATGCCCGACAGCGGGCCGATACCTGGAAGCACGCCGACCAGAGTGCCGACTAGACAGCCGAGGAAGCCGTACCACAGCACGTCCGGTCGCAGTGCAACCGAAAATCCCAGCATCAGGCTGTCAAGGGTTTCCAAGGTTCAGAATCCCATTATGCCCTGCTCGAGCGGCTGCTTGAGGACCGTCGTGAAAAGCCCATAAGTCAGAAGGCTGATGCCGAAACTATACACCGCCGCCACGACAAGGTGGCGGCCCTCGAGTGCGATCAGGGCGAACAGCATGAGCGACATTGTGACGATGAAGCCGAGCGTGGTGTAAACCGACACGGCAGCCGCCGTGATACCGAGGACCCGGACCGCGTGCGGCAGATCGTCCCAATCAGCCTTGGAAAACGGCGCGCTCGCGCCGCCGCGCACAAGCAGGATCACACCGAACACGATCATGAGGCTGCATACGAGCTTCGGCATCATGCCGGCACCTGGAAAGGCCAACGTGCCGAACGGCAAATCGCCGCTAGCAGCCAATACGGCGAGCGCCGCCGCGATGGCGGCCCCACCGGCAACGTGGTCAACCCGCAGGGTCATGGCACGGCGTTCCTTCCCCTCCCCGAAAGCGGCGCCGTTCTTGCAAGCGTGGTGAGCGGTTGTGATGGAACGAACAACAAGGAGCCTACCCCTCCACGCGTCCGATTGACCGCACCGCCTCTTCGACGCGTCTGGCGTCGGCGTCCCAGAAGGCGCGGAACTCCGCCTGGTCCAGATAGTCCACGTCCTGGCCGACGTTCGCCATGAGCTCCTTGAATTTGGGAGTCATCGCGGCCGCCCGCGTGAAGTCGCGGATCTTGGTCACGATCGGCTCCGACGTGCCTTTTGGGGCGAACAGGCCGACCCACAGATAGAACTCGATGTCGTATCCCAGCTCCTTCATGGTCGGCACGTCTGGCAATGCGTGCGAACGCTGGGCGCCGAATGAAGCAAGCGCCCGCGCCTTGCCGCCCTTGATCTGGCCCAGGCAGGCGGCGATCGAGGACACTAGCACCTGTGAATTATTCCCGATCAGCGCAGTGAGCGCCGGACCGCCGCCGTTGGTCGGGAGGTGGCGCAGCTTGATTCCTGCGGCCTTCAAGTAAAGGGCCATGGGCAGATGCAGGGCGCCGTAAAGGCCCGACGACGAGAAGATGATCTCGTTCGGCCGCTTCATGGCATCATCGGCGAATTCCTTCAACGTCCGGTAAGGTGTCCGGTCATTGACGATGAGGACACATGGATCGGCGATGAACCGCGCGATCGGAATGAAATCCGCGCGCGTAAATTTTGGTTGCCGGCCGAACAGCTTGTCGACCTCGGAGAAGCCCGAGATTGAAACGATATGCAAGAGCAGAGTATAGCCGTCTGGCTTGGCGTTCGCGGCGACCTGCGCGCCGACCGCACCGGCGGCCCCCGCCTTGGTTTCGATCACGGCCGGCTGCTTGATGATCGGCTCCAGCACCGCGGCAAACGGCCGTCCCACCACGTCGGCAGCGCCACCCGGCGGAAACGGATTGATGAATGTGATGGCGCGGGACGGATAGTCGGCAGCTTCCTGCGCGAAGCTCCCGGCCGGGAGCAGCGTGGCAGCGGTAGCGGCCGTCGAGCCTGTAATGAAGCTGCGTCTGTCCATGGGGTCCTCCGGATTTTCGCGCGGATCAGCACCGTTCGTTATTGTATTGAGGCAGTTCTACAGCGTCAGGTCCCAATTGTCGCCCCCTGATGGTTCCGGCTGCTCTTCGCTTGTCGGGAGTCGCGGTCGGGCACCTGAGCGATGATGCCGAGGTAACCCTTCTGGGCCTGTCCGGCCCAGTGATATAGGTCCCAATCTGAGCAGGAATCCCGGTGTGACGTCACCTTCTCCTTCCGGATCGACCGCGTCGTCGCCACCGAACCCCGCATGCTGGGCCACACTGCGCCCCGTTTCAGGCGTGTTGCCTGGCCTTGCCAAGGCGCGATCGGCACCGTAGTGGGATTACACGTTCGGCTAACTAATTTGTTCTCCGCCCGTTCGTCCCATAGGTCTTGGCAAAGCCGTTGCGTGCGTTGGTCACCGTGAACGTGCCGTCCGGTTGTGCGGAGATCTTGATCCAATAGGCCGGTCCGTTATGCGCGGGCGGCGGCGGAGTGCCGGGGCCGGGCGCCGGCGCAGCGATCGGCTGGATCGGCATGGCGGCCAGCGGCGCGTCGGTGTCGTTGGCAATCAACATCCCGGGCACTGTGTACTCCTGCCCGCTAAGTTGCGAGAAGTGGATCTGCCAGACATCCTCGATGCCGGGCGAGGAAAACAGGGTTTTCATCGTCGCCGGCACCGCGCCCTTGCGGGTGCCGTTGTTGACGATGGCGACGCGGGGACGCAAGCCGTGCACCAGCACAGGCGAATTCGAGACTCCGAGTCCGTGATGGGAGACCACTAACAGGTCGACCGTCCCGATCGGATTGTTCGGGCACATCAACTCGAATTCCTTGTTCCAGGTGAGGTCGCCGAGATGGGCGACGCGGAACTTGCCGAACGTCACGATGCTGCCGACCGACTGGGCGTTCTCGGTCGGATCGGGGTCTTGCGGCTTGAACGCCGCGCAAGATGCGTTCGCACCACCGCCGCCCGCCAGTGGTGTCTTCTGGACGGCTCCCGCCGCCGACACAATGTGCCAGTCGAGTCCCGCGACCGCGACAGCATCGCCGGGTTTTACAATCGTGTGCTTTGCGGCGCCGTAGAGGGCCGGATAGGTCTTGGCGAAGAATTCTTCGAAAGCGGCGACCGGCTGAATGTTCGGGCCGTGGTCGATGTAGTCGCGGATGGGAATGCGCTTGGCGACTTCCGCCATTCCGCCGAAATGATCTCCGTGCCAGTGCGTGGTGATCAAATGATCGATCTGCGTGAGGCGCGCATCCTTGGCGGCCGCGGCGATGCGTTCTGCATCGCGGGTTGCCGCTTCGGGCGCAAAGTTTCCGGTGTCGATCAGCACGGATTCGCCGGAAGGTGGAATGAACAGCGTGGCGTTGCCTCCTTCCACATCGACTACGTAGATGTCGAGCGTCGTGCGGGTCTGGGCTGCGGCTGGGCCCGGCACCGCTCCAGCGAGCAGCGCCGCGAAGCCGGCGGCTGTGACTGAAATCTTCATACGCATCGGAATCCTCCCTAGTGTTTGGAAAGCCAAAGGCGCGGTGAAAGTCTTCCCCCGTGTGTGTAGCGCGCGGTGCATTCGTCACCCCCATACTCTCCCCGCTTGCTGGGAGGGACTCCTCGCGCAAATTCCGGGTGAGGGGCGCCGCCGCGAGTGTGTGCTCGTGGAGAGGCGCTTCACCCTGACCCTCTCCCCGCAAGCTCGGATAGGAAGTGACCTCGCCGCACCGTCGTCAGTTCGTTCCCATCCTGCCGTTGGGCGTATAAGTCTTGGCAAAGCCGTTCCGCGCGTTCGTGACGGTGAATGTCCCGTCCTGTTGCGCCGCCACCTTGATCCAAAAGGCCGGGCCGTTGTGTGCCGGCGGCGGCGCCACGCCCGGGCCGGGGGCGGGCGCGGCGATCGGCGCTACCGGCATGGCGGTCAGCGGTTCGTCGACTCCGTTGGCGATGAACATCCCCGGCACCGTGTATTCCTGCCCGCTGAGCTGCGAGAAGTGAATCTGCCACAGGTCCTCGAGGCCGGGCGAGGCATGCAGCACCCGCATGACATCGGGCTGGCCACCTTTGCGGGTGCCGTTGTTGATGATGGCGACGCGTGGATGGGTGGCGTGAATCATGACTTCCGAGTTCGAGGTGTTAACGCCGTGATGGAGGCCGAGAAACAAATCGATGCCGCCGAGGCGGTTGTTTGGGCACATCAGCTCGAATTCCTTGTTCTTGGTGAGATCGCCAAGATGTACCGTGCGGAATTTTCCGAACGTAATGTAGACTCCGACCGACATCGGATCCTCGGCATTGTTTTCGCCGGGCTTGAAGCTTGCGCAATACGGGTTCGGGCCGCCCGCGCCGGGCAACGCCGTCTTGATGGTCTCGCCCGCCGACGTCACCACCTGCACATCGAGACCGGCGACGGCGATCTTGTCGCCCGGTTTTGCGACCGTGTGCTTGGCGTTGGCGTAGAGTTGCGGATAGACGTTGGCCAGGAACCCGTCGACTTCGGGATTAGGCTGCACGTTGGGGCCGTGGTCGATGAAATGCCGGATCGGAATGCGCTTCGCCAGTTCCGCCATGCCGCCATAGTGATCGCCGTGCCAATGGGTGATGATCAAGTTGTCGATGCGGGTGAGGCCGGCATCCTTGACGGCCGCCATGATGCGCTCGGCATCGCGGATCGCCGCAGCCGGCGCCACGTTGCCGGTATCGATCAGCAGAGATTCGCCTGACGGCGCCACCAGCAGCGTGGCGTTGCCGCCTTCGACGTCGACCACATAGATATCCAAGGTCGTGCGCGTCTGTGCTGCGGCGCCGTGTGGTCCCGATTGGGCGATCAACGCCAAGCCGGCGACCGCTGTTAGCCACAAAGTCTTGCGCATGAAAATCCCTCCCTGTGTTTGCTGATCGTCCCCTCCTACCCTCCCCGGCAACCGGGAGGGTAGGAAGGGCCATTTTGCGTCGCGCGGCTGTTTGCGGCCGCAGGCCCCGGCAGAGCGCCCTCGAAACGCTTGATGGTAGCAATCCGGGCTTGTCACCGATAGCCTTGCTTGTGTTTGTAAGTTCAGTGAACCGTGTCCTTCCGACGGCGATATCACTCAAGCTTCACGTTGGCCACACGACCGACATCGGCCCACATCCTGGTCTCCCTGCCGATCAACTGTGCGAACTCCGCCGCCGTGCTGCCGACGGTCGGCGTCGCCATCGCCTTGAACTTCTCCTTGACGTCGGCCATCTGCATGATCTTGCGCAGCTCGGTTTCGAGTTTCCGTATAATGCCGGGCGGCGTCGCGGCCGGCGCGAACACGCCGCTCCACAGGCCGACCTCCATGCCGGTGACGCCAGCCTCCGCCATGGTCGGTACGTCAGGAAGATCTTCCAGTCGCGTGGCAGAGGTGACGGCGAGGGCGCGGATCTGTCCGCCCTTGACCTGCGGCGTCGTCGGCGGCGGATCAGTAATGGCGAACAACGATTGCTGGCCAATGACGCTGACGAGCGATTCGTTGCTGCTCTTGTAGGGGATCGCGGTCCCGGGTGCACCGGTGCGCAACTTGAAGAGTTCCGTCGCCAAGGTGAATGCCACCGAAGCCGTTGCGTAATTGGCCTTGTCTGGATTGGCCTTTATCCACGCTACCAATTCCTGCACGCTTTTGGCCGGATGCGACGGGTACACCGAAAGAATCAAGGGAAACGCCGCCAGATTGGAAATCGGCGCGAAATCCCTGAGCGTCGCATAGGGCGGCTTTACCGAGATGGCCGGGATGATGCTCATCGCGCCGCTCGCGCCGACCAGTAGCGTGTAGCCGTCAGATGGCGCCGCCATAACGGAGAGAGCCGCGAGGCTGCCGTTCGCCCCGACTTTATTCTCGATGATCACAGTCTGGCCCAGGCCTTCCTGCAGCTTTTGGCCGATAATCCGGGCGATGATGTCGTTGCCGCCTCCCGCCGCAAACCCGACCACGATCTTGATGGTCTTGCTCGGGTAATTCGCCGCGGGATCGGTCTGGGCCCTGACGCTCTGACATAATCCAGTGATCAGCGCCAACGCCATCAGGCCAGCCGTGCGAGTTTTCCTGTGCCAAGCGATGAGTTGCATGGCGTCCTCCCGGTTTCTCTGCGTCCAACATGTAGCAGGTGTAGCATGGGTTGAGCGATGCGAATCCCATCGGGACGCGCCGCGGTGCAAGGTCGGTGATGGGTTTCGCAAGAGCTCAAGCCATCCTACTCTGACTCATCAGCTCAATCGATATGCGCGCCCAGCGGCAAGTCTTGCCCCGGCAGCAACCGCGACGCCGACAGCCGGCGATGCAGGCGGTCCAGCGCCAGATAGATGACGGGCGTCGTGTAGAGCGTCAGCAATTGGCTCAGCAGCAGCCCGCCGATGATCGTGATCCCGAGCGGGAAGCGCAGTTCCGACCCGGTGCCGGTTTCGAACGCGAGCGGCAGCGCACCGAACAGAGCCGCAAGCGTCGTCATCATGATCGGACGAAACCGCAGCAGGCACGCCTGCACAATCGCCTCCGACGGCGCCAGCCTGTCGACGCGCTCCGCTTCCAGCGCGAAGTCGATCATCATGATGGCGTTCTTCTTCACGATACCCATCAGCAGCACGATGCCGATCAGCGCAATGATTGACAGATCCTGACCGAACATCATCAGCGCTACCAGCGCACCGACGCCCGCGGACGGCAGGGTGGAAAGAATCGTCAGGGGGTGAACGAAGCTTTCATAAAGCATGCCGAGCACGATATAGATCGTCACCACGGCTGCGAGAATGAGCCACGGCTCCCCGGCCAGCGAGGAGGCAAATTCGGCGGTATCGCCCGCATAGGTGCCGACCACGGAAGCCGGCATTTCAATGTCGTTTTCGGCGACCGTAATTGCGGCAACGGCGTCACCAAGCGAGGCGCCGGGGGCGAGATTGAAGCTGACGGTAATTGCAGGGAACTGACCCAGATGCTGGACCGCAAGGGGCGCCGTCGTACGCTCAACCGTGGCGACTGCGCTCAGCGGCACCAGGTTTGTCGAGTTCGTCGGCAGCAAGGCGAGGTTTGAAGTCGAGCTTGAGAGCGTTGCCTGAGTGGTGGTCGTTCCGGCCGGCAGATATAGCTTGGAAAGCGTGCTCGGATCGCGCTGATATTCCGGCCTGGCCTCGAGAATCACGCGATACTGATTGGCCTGACCGAAGATCGTCGAGATCTGACGCTGCCCGAAGGCGTCATTGAGCGTATCGCTGATCGCCTGCATGGAGACGCCCAGTCGTCCGGCTTTTTCACGGTCGACCTTGACATCGACCCGAAGTCCGCCTTCCTGCGCTTCGGAAGCGACGTCGTGAAACAGGGGATCGGCGCGCAGCCGGGCCACAAGAGCGTCGGCCCAATGACTGACTTCTGCAGCATCTGCCGACGCCAAGGTGTACTGAAAAAAGGCGCGTGACGACCGCGTGCTGATCTGGATGTCCTGAAGCGGCTGGAAATAGACGATCATCCCGGGGACTGACGCAATCGCGCGCTTCAGCCGCTCGATGATCGCGGTGACGAAGCTCGCGCGCTGGTCGCGAGACTTCAACGTGATGGCGAGCCGGCCCGCATTGGGCGTCGGGTTCATGGGGGTAACGCCGACCACCGATATGACGCCCGTCACGTCGGGATCCCGGCGAATCGTGTCGATGATGGTCTGCTGCAGGCGTTGCATCTCGGCGTAGGAAACTTCGGGGCCCGCCTCGGTTACGGCCTTGATAAGGCCGGTGTCCTGGATCGGCAGGAAGCCTTTGGGGACGATGACATAGAGCCCGATGGTAGCCATCAGAGTGGCGACAGTTACGGCCAGTGTTGCGCGCTCGTGGCGCAGCACCCATTGGAGGCTCGCATGATAGCCGTCGACGGCAAACTCGACTGCGCGATTGAAGTGCCGGGTCAGTGCACCGACCGGGGAATGGCCGCCGTGGCGAAGCAGGCGGCTGCACATCATCGGCGTCAAGGTGAGCGAAACTGCCGCCGAAGTGATGACCGCGACCGTGAGCGTCAGGGCGAATTCGCGGAACATCCGGCCGACGATGCCGCTCATGAACAGCAGCGGAATGAACACTGCGACCAGCGACGCCGTCAGCGAAATCACCGTGAAGCCGATTTCCTTGGCGCCGCTGAGCGCCGCCGTGAACGGCGGCTCGCCTTCTTCCATGTGACGGACGATATTCTCGATCATCACGATGGCATCGTCGATGACGAAACCGGTGCCGATCGTCAGCGCCATCAAGGAAAGATTGTCAAGGCTGAAGCTCAAGAACCACATCACCCCGAAGGTGGCGACGAGCGACAGTGGAAGTGCCACGCCGGCGATGATCGTGGCCCGGATGGTGCGCAGGAAGATGAGCACCACCATCACGACGAGGCCCACGCTCAACATCAGGGTCAACTGGACGTCATGCACCGAGGCCCGAATGGTGCCAGTGCGGTCCTGGACCACCGCCAAGGAGACGCCCCTGGGCATGACGTGCTGCAGGCGCGGCAGCTCCTGGGCGACGCGGCGCACCGTATCGATGACATTGGCGCCCGGTTGACGTTGGATATCGATGATGACGGCGGGCAGGTCCTGGTACCATCCGCCGACCTTGCTGTTTTCCAACCCGTCGATGACGTCGGCCACATCGCCGAGCATGACGGGCGCGCCGCTGCGATACGCGATGATCAGATTCCGATACGTCTCGATACCGGTGATCTGATCATTGGAAGCGATCGTATAGGACTGCTGGGCGCCATCGAGCGACCCCTTGGGGCCGGCCACGTTGGCCGCAACGATTGCGGTGCGTAGGTCTTCTAGCGCAATGCCATAAGAGGCGAGCCGCGCGAGATCGGCCTGGATACGGATCGCAGGCTTGAGCCCGCCCTGAACCGAGACATGGCCGACGCCGGTCACTTCGCTGAGCCGCTGGGCGATCAAGGTGTCGGCGAGATCGCTCATCTGCCGCAAGGAGATTGTCGGCGACGTCAGCGCAAGTGTGAGCACCGGTGCATCGGCGGGATTCACCTTGGAATAGACCGGCGGGTAGGGAAGGTTACGCGGCAATGTCGAACCCGCCGCATTGATGGCGGCTTGCACGTCCTGCGCCGCCGCGTCGATTTCGCGACTGAGCTCGAACTGCAAGGTGATCTGGCTGACCCCGTAGGAACTCGACGACGTCATGGTCACGAGCGCCGGGATTTGGCCGAATTGGCGTTCCAGCGGAGCGGTGACGAGCGACGCCATCGTCTCGGCGTTGGCGCCCGGCAGTTGCGTCGTCACCTGGATGGTCGGAAAGTCGACCTGGGGCAACGATGCGACCGGCAGCAGAAAATATCCGAGGATGCCGCCCAACATCACGGCAACGCCGAGCAGCGAGGTGGCGATCGGCCGGAAAATAAAGGGCGACGATACGCTCACTGTGTAGCCTTGTGTTGCCCCGATGGACTAGCTCTAGCGGTAGTCGCCATCGGCATCCATAGCCCTTGTTCGTTCACACACCCAGCACGCCATTCGGCTGTGACTTTTGTGTTGAACCTGCCGTGGCCCCAGGCACTTATGGCTGCAAGGGCCAGCAAGGGCTTACCGCCATGTCCTCGGCGAAGCTGATGTCAGTCACCACCGAGGCCGAAGGCCGAGCCTCACCAAGCTAGTAGCGTACAGCCATCGCCGCTGGTCAACCCCTGCTCCGAACGATGGCACCAGCCTAGTCTCGCCAGACTGCCCGCTGCCCGCGGGTGCTCTGAGCATGGCTACCAGCTCGACACTGATCTCAATCTCACCCCCTGGCGTGTCAGCCTACCGGGGCCGTAATTGTCTCGGAGGGTTTCACGGTTTAGTGAATATAGGATGGCATTCCTACCAAGGGCCGCGGTTCTTATGACCAAGGCGTTAATGGCACTTTTGGAAAGCGCTCAACCCGAAAATTCAAGATTGCCATGGGTCGGCATGAGGCTCATCCGAGCGGCCGACGAGAAGGACGACAGCCGAGCCAGCCACAGATGGTTGGAGTCTGCCCCCCGGCTACATCTCGTCCAGATCGCCGGCGTGTTGTTCGAGCCCCTGCGCTAATTTCTCGTACGTCGCAGCAACTCCGCGCATTCTACGCTGCGTGTCTTCATGTTTCATCTCCTCGGCGTGAGCCAAGACTTCTTCGGCGCGTAACCGCAAAGCGGTTGCCAGCGATAGAAGCTTCTGGTCCGGCATTAGTTGTGGCCTCGCGGCCTGAGCAGTCGTCGGCGCTGGGAACCACAGCGCGACACAATCATTCTCGACAGAGCTAACGATGCAAGGAAGGCTGGGTTCCTGTTCTTCTCGACGACACACTATGCTGACGACGTTGAGGCTGTGCGGACAGCGGTCCGACGCCTGCGGTTCTCCAGAGGAATGTGCGGTGATCTCCTGCGCTTGAAATATCCGGTTCGACGACGGGTTAGTGGGAATATCACCGCCCGTGGCGCCAATCACGCCTTCGCCCATTTGCGACCGCTGGGCGCAGGCCTATCACGCGGCATCTGACCGCGTCTGGACGTTAAAGTGAAACGAGCGGCGATTGGTGGGCGGGTACTATCAATAGGCCAACGCGATGCTGCCTCACTTTTACGTCAATGTCCCCGCGCTGCGGCCCGGAACTCTCGGAGGCTATGCCCTTGCTTTCGTATCCGTTGGGGTTGCGACTGCGCTGCGGCTCGGGGTCGATCCATGGGTTGTTGGCGTCCCATTCGTTACGTTCTGGCCAGCACTTATCATTACAGCGCTGATCAGCGGGGTCGGTGCGGGCCTTTTTTGCGTCGTGCTCAGCGCTGCTGCGGCCGTTTTTTTTGTGATAACGCCACATCTGTCTATCTACATTGAACACCGAGCCGATCTCGAGGATCTCCTGCTGTTTCTCGTGCTGGCGTGTTTCTCCGTGATCATCATCACCCAGTTGCACGATGCGATCGAGCGCGAGCAGGCCGAACGGGCCTTGCGGGAGAGCAAAGAGCGTCTACAGTTTTGCCTTAACGCAGCACGGCTCGGTTCATGGCACTATGATCCAACCCGCCGCGTCGTCTCGTGGGATGCACGCTCTAAGGAGATTTTAGGCACCGACGAGAATGAAGCCACTGTCGAAGAGGTCATGACTTGGGTACAGCCGGATGATGTGGAAAGGGTATGGACGGCCTACAACGCCGCGCTCGAGCCCTCTGAACCAAAGCGCTCCGCGACTGAGTTTCGGCTCAGGCGGGCAGACGGCGAGGTCCGGTGGGTTAAGACCTGGGGGCTCGCTCATTTCGATTTGGCTAGCGCCAGACGCGAGCGGCGGGTTGCGAGTGTCGTTGGCACGTTGGATGACATCACCGAACAGAAGAAGGGGGCGGAACGCGAGCAATTAGTTATGAGGGAGAGTGGTCACCGCCTCAAAAACCTCATCAGCGTCGTCGACGCGATCGCTCACCAGACCGCTACCAAAGATCGCGAAGATTTCGTCGAGCGGTTCTCCGATCGCATGCAGGCGCTCTCGGCCAATCAGGACCTACTCGTGCGCAGCGAATGGAGGGGCGTCGAGATCGACGGCCTGGTTCACGCCCAGCTCGCGCATTTTGCCGATCTAATCGGTTCTCGCATCTCGGCGGACGGCCCCAAGCTGCGCTTGGAGGCCAAGGCCGCGCAACCGATTGGGCTTGCGCTCCATGAGCTTGCCACCAATGCCGGGAAATACGGGGCGCTCTCGACGGACATGGGTCGTGTAGATATCCGCTGGGGGGCCGAGGGCGAGACCTTCACGATGAGCTGGACCGAGCGCGATGGGCCTGCGGTGTCTCCACCGCGGCGGCGCGGGTTCGGCACAGTCGTTATGAAACAGATGGTGGAGCACAGCTTGGATGGCAGGGTCGAGCTTGATTATGCGCCCGCCGGTGTCACTTGGCGCTTGACCTGCCCGGCCGTGAATGCGCTGGAGCCTAAGCGAGATTTCCGCGCTCCCAATTTAATTTAATTGGTATGCTGCCATGAAGCCCGATCAGCGGGTTACGTCGGCTCTGCGACAAGCCCCCCTTGGCCCCTAGGGCCCATTGCCGCGCTCGGGCTCCTACACTCCTCGGACCCCATGGCTGCCCCTCGGGCCCCAATCGATCTTGGCGCGCCCATCTGCCCGATGGAGCCAGAGGGGGGGGGGCGTAGACGGGACCCACGGGACCGATTGTGCAGATGAGATGCGGAATCCGAGCCTAAGCGGCCACCGATTCCGACGGAAAGTGACCACCCAATCCGCCGCCCCCTGCCCGCCAACCTTGACGCACCAAGAAAACTGAATCAACGTCTCATGCCGACAACGACACCCGGTCGCCTTCGCCGGAACAGGTGGCCGCTTTCGATCGGAAC
>Ga0126376_10001655_pt1 | contig 12147 bp, 14 predicted proteins | sample PanSoiMetPlot_15_FD_92760 | JGI IMG/M metagenome (GOLD analysis project Ga0126376, IMG submission 92760) | Tropical forest soil microbial communities from Panama - MetaG Plot_15 | ecosystem: Environmental > Terrestrial > Soil > Tropical forest > Bulk soil | place: Panama | collected 2016-02-17
GTCACGTAAAAGAAACCATCCGCGTTCGTCGCCATGATGGACTGGTATTTCTCCTCCGAGTAGTCGTGAAAATCGCCTGGCACAAAAATGCCCGCATTGTTCACCAGCAAATCAATTCTTCCGGTTTTCGCAACTGCCACTTCCGTCAGGCGCTTTCCAAACAATTTGTCGCCTACATCTCCATCCAGCAGAATTGCCCGCTCGTACGCTTGCAAAGCGCCCGACTTGGTCATATTCCGCGACGCGGCAACAACACGATAGCCTTGCTCCATCAGTGCCCTCGCAATTCCCAGCCCTATCCCGCTCGATGCTCCCGTCACAATTGCAGTCTTCAGTTCCTTCTTCAATTCCATAGCCTATGCTCCCTTTCGCTTTAACGCGCAACTAGCCGTCGCTAGAATACTGCTTCAGGGGTTATGCTAGCCTGTACACAACCTCTGGACAAGTACGCACCTTTTGGTAATAATTAAACCATGAAAAAAGCACAACTGAGGCCCCGGAAGAAGGCGAACCTTTTCGATCCAAATTGTCCCTCTCGCGATGTTCTGGAATTGATCGGCGGCAAATGGAGCATGTTGCTCCTCTGCGCCCTCTATGACAGCAAGACCCGCACCGGCCAGCTCAAACGCATGATTGGAGGCATTTCGCAGAAGATGCTCACACAAACTCTTCGCGAAATGCAGCAGACGGGCCTCGTCCGCCGCATCAGTTATCCGGAAGTTCCCCCGCGTGTCGAGTACGAGCTAACCGCCCTCGGCTACTCCCTCGCCGAACTCGTCGTCAAAATGGAGCACTGGATCGTCAAGCATCACCCTATTCTTCTCAAGGCGCGGGCCGCCGCTTAACTTCCACGCTCCTAAGTCATACTGGCGATTGGCTGCGTTATTTCTGCTGCTGCCACGGCTTCAACTCTTCAAGCCGGTGAATCCCGCTGCGTCGCAACGCGAAGAAAATCCCCCAAACGACAGTGGCAGCTGCCAGCGCAATCAGAAACAGGCGTCCAAAGATCCACAGCAACATCGGCCATTCCGGTGGCATACCGACACTATTTCCGTAGCGCATTTCAACGATTCTGGCTTCCCCGAGCGAAAGCACCACGCCGAGCAGGCTTAGCAACATCAAGACCAGCGTCGCACGCGGAAAGCGAAATCTGGACTCCATACTTCCTCCCTTCCAAGATATAGGGCTCCGCGGATCAAGAAGTCCGCGAACCCTTTCCCGAAGCGAACCTACGAGCAATCCTTGGATCTCCCGCGCACAGAACAACCCGCGCGCGAACCCGCTTTCCCCACGAATCTCTGCGTGCGCCTGTAGAAAAACACAGGCCATTTCATCCGCATACTCTCGGCGATAGGCGGCGGGATAAAGAAAAAGCAGGCGTCGGTACAAAGCCGGCAGGAGCATCACGCCCCCTTTTTCGCGGTGCGGAGGTTCGCAAGCTTGGTCAACTGCCTCATCCGCGCAACTTCTGTTTGCAAAACCTTTCGCCCTTGGGTCGTCAGCCGGTAAGCTTTCCGGTCGCGAGGGCTTTCGTCTTCCTCAAATCGCTCGATCCAGCCCTGATTCAGCAGCCTCTGCAGAGCCCCGTAAAGCGTGCCCGTGCTAAGCGCTACTCGCCCGTCGCTCATCCGTTCCACGTCTTTCAAAATCGAGTATCCATGCCGCGGCTGCTCCGCCAGACTCAGCAAAACAAGCAGCACGGGTTCCGTCAAAGGCAAGCGTTCTATCATATGTCACCACGCGACATATCGCGTACCGCCATACTGCTTCCTCGCCTCAGCTCTGTCAATCCTTTTTTCTCCCAACAAAAACGGAATTGCCAGCTCTTGAAGAAACGTGCTTGGTCAGCTGACCCAAATCCCTCCCTCCGCTCAATTGTTTCTACCTGATTTTCGTTCTACCATTCTTCATGAATCGCCCGCCGCCCACTCGACCCGCGTTCCAATCTACCTCGATTTCGGATTTTGCTTTTGAGTCTTTCCGAGGACCGTCGACTGAAAACTGCCGTGCGATAACTGGCTTTAGAATCAACACTTGCAGAACTGTATGCAAACAAACCACCTTATCCCCCTTTAGAATCAACACTTACGTAAAGACCGCGGGCAAGGGGTACCCAGCACATTGCCAACATCTGCTCGCCAGTACAGGCGAAATCCTTATCTCCTTCAAGGTAAACTAGACGCATGCCTATTCGTCTCATCGCTCTCGACATCGACGGCACGCTCCTCGACAGCCGCTGGCAGCTCTCTGACGCCAACCGCTCCGCCGTCGCCGCAGCCACTCGCCGCGGCATCGAAGTCGCCCTCGTCACTGGCCGCCGCTACGATTTCGCCATGCCCATCGCCCGTCAGCTCGATTGCCCCCTCACCATGATCGTCAACAACGGCGCCATCATCCGTACCGCCGACGGCAAAACTCATCTCCGCCATCTCCTTCCTAGAGACATTGCCCGCGGCGTCCTCGACTCCACAAAAAAATGGCGCCAAGGCGCCGCCGTCATCTTTGATCGTCCTGTCGAAAACCAGATCATGCTCGAGTCGCTCGTCGAGGACGATTCCATCCGCTACGCCTACTACAAACGCAACCTTGAACACATCGGCATCTCTTCTCCACTTGAGAATTCGCTGACCGAAGATCCGATTCAGGTTATGTTCACCGGCACAGTCGAAGAAATGCGCAATGCCGAATCTATTCTTCGCAACGCTTCATTTGCTGACAGCTATTCCCTTTCCGCAACTCTTTATGACCCGCGCGACTTCGCCATGATTGACGTCCTCCCGACAGAGTGCACCAAAGGCCGCTCGCTCGCCGAATGGGCCGCGCACCAGGGATTGCAACGCGACGAAATTCTCGCCGTCGGCGATAATCACAACGACCTCGAAATGCTTCAGGTCGCCGGAATTCCCGTCGTCATGGCCAACGGCGTTCCCGAACTTAAAGTCCACGGTTGGCACGAAACTCTCTCCAACGACGAAAGTGGCGTCGCCGCCGCCATCGAACGTTTCGCCTTAAGCGAGGCCGCTTGCGCGTAACCGCCATCGCCAACCTGCGTCGCGCCTTTTCCGAGAATGTAGCGCCGGGGCTTAGGCCCGGCATCTTTGCCTTCTTATTGGTCGGTTTTTTCCTCGCAATGTTCGCAATCCCTTCTGCGCACGCCGAATACGTCGTCCTCAAAAGCGGCCAGCGTCTCGTTGTCGCCGGCTATCAACTCATCGGGGACACCTACAAACTCACGTTGAAAGGCGGGTACGCCGAACTCCCGGCATCCGAAGTAGTCGCTATTGAGCCTGAGGAAGTATTTCATTCCGAGCCAAAACCCGCTTTCGCTGATATTCCCTACGGAAACTTTATCGTTGCCGCGGCAAAGCACCACAGCGTTGACGCTGACCTCATCATCAGCGTCATCACCGCCGAATCAAAATTCAATCCAAAAGCAATCTCCCGCAAAAATGCGCGCGGTCTTATGCAGCTTCTTCCGGAAACCGCAACCCGCCTCGGTGTCAAAAATATTTTCGATCCAGAAGAAAATATCGAAGCGGGCACAAGATATCTGCGCGAACTTCTTGATCGCTATAACAACGACCTCACACTCGCTCTCGCGGCCTACAACGCGGGTCCGCAGCGCGTCGAACTCTACAAATCCGTTCCGCCCTTCCGCGAAACACTTTCCTACGTACGGCGCGTCCAGCAAACCTACACGACTCGCAAATCCGCTTCGGCTGCGCAGGCTTCAACGCGCAGCTCATCTTGAGCTCTTTCTAATTTCCGACTTCGGTTCCTTACTTTTTAGTTCTGCGGCGGATTGTTTTGCGGAGGAGGATTTCCTGAAGGCGGATTCGTTCCGCCAGTTCCTGGATTTCCGAACGGCACAGTTTGCGTGCCAGGTTGCGTTCCTGGAGTCGTGCCTGGCTGAGTTCCAAGGCCATTTTGCGGCTGCCCGATCTGAATCGTGTCTTTGCTTGGATCCCAAATGAACTCATACAGCCTGTAGTTATGCGCGTCCTTGTAATAGATCACCGAACGCGCTGAAACTTTGCTGCCCACGCCGATAATATTTCCCCCTATGATCGTCGAAGGCAGCGCGCTCGGCGGCGGCACATTTCCATTCGCATCCGTGTCCGTGGAGACGCCTGTCGCAGTTCCCGGCGCCTGTGTTCCAGTTCCCTGCTGCGCGCCAGTATTTGGCACAGTCGTCGTATTGATTCCAGCGCCCGGAAGATTTGCAGCAGGAGTACCGACACCACTCGCGCCGGGAATTCCGGTGGGCAAAGTCAAAGCCGACCGCGGCTTCAAACTCCCAATCAGCTGGCCTGAAGGGCCAACATAAATCAGCCGCCACGATCCATCTTCTTTGTTCATCGGATCTTTGTAGGACTGGCGCATGAAACGGACGTTGCCGATTTGTGGTTTCACCAAATCGTCGAGGGAAGTAGGAAACTTTCCGTTTTTGCGGTAATACATTTTGATTCCGCGGACATACTGATTTCCGCGCCAAATCATTTCCTTTTCTGCGTCACGTTTGCGAGTCGTCAGGATTCGCGGAGCGGCCGTCATCGCGGCGATGAGCAAAACGGTGGCTACGAACGCCACTAAAAGGAGCCCATAACCGCGCTCCGCTTTTCGCCCACGACATTTTCTTTGGTGCTTCAAGCGCCTGGTCCCTGATCCTCGATCGCTTTTTGACCACGATGGCCGGAAGCGACTTCTTCAAATTCAAGATTGGAATTATTGATTTTCACGATGCGATAGCGGCCCATGAGCATATCGCCCTCGCTGACGATATAAACGTCGTCCTGATAGGAGAGAAACGCGCGACGCGCAGTGCCATTGGGAACAGTTCCGTAGCCAAAAAACTTCATGCCCGTGGGCAAATCAGGTAGCGGCGGAGGAGGAATTACAGGCTCAACGTAATCTGGGTCGCCTGGCTTGGGAACACGTACAGGAGCGACGGGGAGCTGAGGGCCAGCGGCCGAAAATGGGTTTATGCCGGAGCCTTTGTAGTCGGCCTTGTGCCGGAGATCCACGACTTCGCGGTGCAACCTGGATTCAGGAAAATTGAGAGTTTGATAGCCCTGAAGAAAGCCGGAATTACCATTCGCATTGTTGCTAGCGAAAGGCAAATAGGCCCAGCCCCAAATTGCCCCGCCAATGATGAGCAGGACAACGAGAAGCACGATTTGTTGCTGGCGGCTCATGCGGTGGCTGACCTATAGAAAGTTCTCATCCGAATTTTGATTCGGATGAGATTCGGAGCGGATGCCTCTGTGCCCAAGTCAAGGGATTCCACAACGTAGTAATTCGGAGATTTTTGCAGGCCATTCAAGAATCTTACAAAGTTGGCGTAGTCTCCCGTGATGTCGGCGTCCATGTCCCGCTGCGTTATATCACGGCCCTCGATTTGTTTGTCACCGTATTTGATGTCGGTAAGTTGAACGCCAGCCTTCTTCGCTATTCCACTCAGTTCAGAAGAAATGGTGGAAGATGCGGTGGCCGCCTGCGGAAGAGCCGCTTCAAAGTTGTCACAATCCTTGACTGATTTCGGAAAATTGGCAGCGCTTTCTTCCGCCTTGGTGACATCGGCGCGGAAAAGCTTAAGCTTTCTTGTTTCATCGTTAAGTTGCTGCGAAGAAGCCCCCGGAAAATTGGCCAGGTGCCAACTGTACGCAGCAAGAGCAACATCCGCAGCGATGAGCAGCGTAACGCTCGCGATGATTGCCCTTTTCTTGAATGTAAAGTCGCGGCTCATCAAGCCCTCGCGTAAATTAGCGAAAGTTCAAACACGTCCGGATCTCCGCCCTGCTGCGTGCCCGCCAGGTCGGACAGCAGCATCACTCGGGAAAAGACTTTCGAAGTCTCAAGCGCGCGAATAAACTTCAGCTTTGCATCATCTGAAGTCGCTCCGACCTTGAGCTTGATTTCCATTCTGCCTTTGACCATTTTTGGAGAGATGCTCAAGACGCGAACACCGGAGGGCTTGACGTGCTCCAAATCCGTAAACATTTGCGTCCAGAGAAAGCCGCTTTCATCAATGATCGAATTCAAGTATTCGACGCGCTCGCTCAGTTTTGCGTTTTCTGGCTGTTTGAAAAAGGCATCAAGTTTCTGGCGGCGGTTTTCCAAATTCGCTCTTTCCGTCCGCAGCTGGCGCAGCCTGCCTTCATTCGCGGCTTCCGCGCGATACGAAGCATAGACGTGCCAGCCAAGCGCCAGGAAAACGATTCCTGCAGCGGCGGCAATTGCGGCTGACGCAACCAGAAAACGGCGATGCGTAAGAAGGGGCTTGGTCGCGAGATTAAGACGTACTCTCATGCTAATTCCTGTGCATCATCCAACCGACGAGGCCTTCGAGCTCTCTATCTGCAAGAGGTTTCGCGTCTTCCGAAATAACGCCCTGGGAAAGCGCCGTGTGAAGCAAAGACCGAACCTCGCAGTGAAATTCGTCTTCGAGCGGGCGAACAAATTCCGGAAGCCGCGCACCGAGGCCAGCGACGCGAACTTTCTGAATTCCCTCTTGCCACGTGTCCTGATAATAGGCCGCGACGGGATAAATTTCTTCCAAAAGCATTTGCGGAGTGAGCAAAGCTCCGAGCGTGGGGAGCTCGGTGCAGCGATAGCCGCACAAAACGCCGTCACGCACAATGGCCGTCGTGAGTGCAGTTCCAGAAATCCGTGTGAGAAGAGTCGGGCGATGGTCCTCAAGCAAGGCGACCGCGGCTAACGAAGAACTTAAAACAACACCGGGATTTAAACCGACATATTCGGCGAGGCCCTCGTACTCGCGAACGATGCGCAAGCGGCCAAGGGCAGTGACGACATCGACGCCACTTTCGCGCGGGGCCTGCCGCATGTAAGAGATAAGAGTTTCGTCGACTTCGAACGGGACGCTCTTTTTCAATTTCCAGCGAAGCATGGGAATTGCTTCCGCGGCCGAGCGAGGAAACTCATCGAAATGCTGGACGAAGACGCGGATTACGGGATCCGGGAGAAGGATCGCCATATCCTCGGATCTTGCCCGCAGACGAGTGCAAACGGATTCGAAGACGGATTTGACGGCGGCAACGTTAATGATGTTGGTTTCTACGGCGCTTGGAACGATTGATCCGGCGGGAAGCGGTTCGACTGCAAACCCGTCGAGGCCACCGGTTCGGGACAAGCGCGCACCCGCGATGCGGTCGGTAGCAATTTCGACGGCCAGAGGCGGATGCGGCGAAGCATCGAGCCAGGTGGCGATCTTGCGAACAAGGTCGTTCTGGTAAATTCCTCGTCGAAATGTAGCGGTCTCAGTCAACGAAAGTCACCTTGTTGATTTCACGCAGGGTAGTCAGGCCCAGCTTGATCTTGTTCATGCCACTTTCGCGCAACGTAACCATTCCTTCTTCGCGGGCAACGCGTTTGATTTCTGAAGTCGGGCGGCGATCAATAATCATTTCACGAATCCGGTCCGTGAGGTCGAGAAGTTCGCAGATCGCAGTGCGGCCATGATATCCCGTGCCGGAGCATTCCAGACAGCCGGCACCTTCGGCCAACGGAACGTTGGCCCATTCTTCCGGTTTCAAACTGGACTCGCGCATTTCATCGGGAGTCAGTTTCTTGACCTGTTTGCAGCTGGTGCAGATGACGCGGACCAGGCGCTGCGCAAGGATACAGTTGAGCGCAGAAACAAAGTTGTAGGGCTCGACGCCCATGTTGATGAAGCGGCCGATGACGTCGGTTACGTTGTTGGCGTGCACAGTGGTGAACACGAGGTGCCCAGTAAGTGCGGACTGAATCGCGATCTGAGCTGTTTCCTGATCCCGGATTTCGCCGACCATAATTTTGTCGGGATCGTGGCGCAAGATGGAACGCAGACCGCGGGCAAACGTGAGGCCCTTCTTTTCATTCACGGGAATCTGAGTGATGCCGCGAAGTTGGTATTCGACCGGATCTTCAATCGTGATGATTTTGTCTTCGTCGGTTTTGATTTCGTTGACGGCGGCATAGAGCGTGGTTGTCTTGCCCGAACCCGTTGGACCGGTGACGAGCACCATGCCATATGGCTCGCGAATGTAGCGGCGGAAGCGGCGCATTTCTTCCGCAGAAAAACCGACCACATCGAGACTCAAACTGTGGAACTTTTCAGAGAGCGTTTCCTTGTCGAGAACACGCAAGACGGCATCTTCGCCGTGACTGGCCGGCATGATGGAAACGCGCAGGTCGATGAAACGGCCTTTGTACTTGACACGGAACCGGCCGTCCTGCGGCACGCGGCGCTCGGCAATGTCGAGATCGCTGAGCACTTTGATACGGGAGATGACGGACGAGTGCCAGTCTTTCGAAATAGGCTGCATGGCGTGTTGGAGGACGCCGTCGATGCGGTATTTGACGGCGACTTCGGCGTCGCGCGCTTCGATGTGAATGTCGCTGGCACGACGCTCGAGCGCGGTGAAGATGACAGTTTCAACTAGCTTAACAACCGGGCTCGCCGTCGTATCGCGCGTTACGCGATCGCCGGAAAGCGTTTCGTCGGCTTCTTCTTCCACCTTGCCCGGCTGAAGCGTGAAGGCCTCGGTGGCCTGCTCGAGAACGCGCTGCGACTGTTCAGTACGCTTGAGAAGATCTCCAATCTGACGAGCAGTGGCGACTTTAATTGACAGCTTCTTTCCGAGAAGAAGCTGCAATTCGTCGGTGAGAGCGACCTGGCTTGGCTCAGCGACTGCGATCGAAAGGACGTTGTTTTGAACTTCGAGAGGGACAAAGTTGTAACGGAACATCAGATCCGCTTGAATGGCGCGGAAGAGTTCCGGGTCAATGCGCTGTTCGCGTAAGTCTACAAACGGAAAGCGATAACGCTCCGCGAGCCTGCGCGAATGTTCCCGCTCGTGGAGTTCTTCGGCGCTGAGTGCCGGCGCGCCGTTGACGGTGGCATTTTGCTGCGTTGTTCCCATGAGATCCGTTCTAACCGGCGCCGGTCGTTCCGGTTACTGAGATAGAAAAAATTGGCAAATACAGAGAAATCAAAATAAAGGCGACGAACAAGCCCATAAAAATCAGAATGGCCGGTTCGATGAGAGAGACCATCGCAGCCAGACGCAAGTTTACTTCTTCCTCGTAAAATTCGGCGACGCTGGTGAGCATGGGGGCGAGCGCACCGCTGGATTCGCCGACTTCAATCATATCAAGAGCGAGCTCGGGCATGATGCCCATGGAAGAGAGCGCGGAGTGAAGAGAATCGCCCTCGCGGACTTTTTGCGTAGCGCTTGAAACGGTACCGCGAAGCAATCTGCTTTCAATGGCTTCGCCCGCGGTTTGCAGGCCGGCGACGAGCGGAGTACCGCCCGTGAGGAGCGTGGCAAGAGTTCGCGTGAACTGGGCGACCTGGAACTTCAGGATCGTTTCGCCTGCAACGGGGATGCGCAATTTCATGCGGTCAACGGCCACACCGCCATCTTCGGAGCGCGACCAAGCAAAGAGACCGATGAGCACAAGGAAAAAGGCCGCGATTACACTTAGTACGACGTAGCGATAGTCCACAGTGAGGTTAATTAGAATCTTTGTCGGAGTGGGCAGCGGAACGTTCATGTCCTGATAGAGGAGCGCGAATTTGGGGACAACGACGGTGACAAGATACGTGACAACGATCGCGGCAACGCAAATGAGAAGGGTTGGGTAGACGAGTGACGCGACGATTTTCTTGCGAACGCTTGTGCTCACTCTTTGGTAGGCGATGTAGTAGTCGAGGACTCCGGAAAGGTTGCCGCTCTTTTCGCCCGCAAGAATTGCGGTGGAATAGACTTTGGAAAAGACCCCCGCTTCCGTGACAGCTTCAGAGAGCGATCTCCCTTCGCGGACGCGGTCGCGAATCTGGGAGACGACCGGTCGGAGGCGCGCAGAACTAGCACGTTCAGCGAGAAGATCAAGCGCGCGCAGGATGGGCAAACCCGCTTTTATAAGAGTGTTGAATTGCTGGTTTAGAATCAGGAAGTCGGAACCGCCAACCTGCCGAGAACTCTGTCGGTTAAGCAGACCGCTAACGAGACTATTGCGTGCTTCGACAGAGTAGACGTATAAGCCCCGATCCGCCAGCTTCTGGCGAGCTTCGGTGCTTGTACCGGCTGCCTCGACGTGGGAAAAAACACGCCCGTTGGCATCCGCAACGCGGCAGACAAATTCCCCCATAGCCCCCAGTTTACCCCAACTTCAACAGTTGCAGGGTAGCACAGAAGAGTTGCACGTTTCGTCGAAGGCACGGGCAGAAAACTTTTAACTTACGTGTAATCAGGTCTTTGCAAAAGTGCGAACAGGCTATGGCAAGGGAGAGCCTGGCCCGGCCAGGAGTTCATCTCCGTTCACAATCGCGACGCCTTTTGGCGGCTGAAAATGAAAAAGTTCCTCGGCCGCGGGCGGGTCAAAAAGCCAGTTTGAGAATTGCATTTCCATATGAACGCCACCCGGGCCGGAGATCACGACGCGGCGAAGTTCGCCGGTGGATTTCTTGATTTCAAACTGGGCATGATCGTGAGGAACTCCTGCTTTGGCATCCCGTTCAGTACCACGGAGAGCACAATTCAAGCGAACGATAGTTTCATCGGCCGGCTGTTCGGCCGAAAACGTAACTCTTGCACAGACGCGGCTGACCTTCATTTCACCGGCGAGCAGAGCGAGAGGAGTCCGCCAATCGTAGCTTTCGCGGACGGCGACACGGGAGACGGTGTGATCCAGCGGGACATAGAACCAAGCGAATTTGCCATCGACTACGAAAAGATTGGCTTCGGGGGAAGCATACTCCCAGCGCATTTTTCCGGGGCGGCGAAAATAAGCAGTACCGGATTCGCTGCGAGTGACTTTGCCGCCTTCGCTGTATTGCTGCAGAAATTTGGCTTGGAGGGTGCGCGCGCGCTTGTAGGCGGTTTCGAGCTGCTTGACGTAAATGTCGGAGTCAGCCGCAGCAATGACCGCAGGGAAAAAAATCAGAAACAAAAAAACGGCGACTGCCGATTTCATGACTTAAGTTTAGCATTCGCCAGAAAATGATTCGCGAGGAACTACTCGATCACGTTGTCGAGGTTCGTGGCCGGAGCCGTGCCGTTGTAGTGCGTCACGTTTTGTTCGCTGGAATAAAAACTGCGACGCCCGGTGACGCCACGCGTGAGCGGATCCACATTCAAATTGTACGAGGTGCTTGGGACGTTGCTATCCGGAAGATACGTAAAGCTATAACCGCTCTTCACGCCACTCGCAAGACTCGCATCGATATAGCCACCTTTGCCAGGCCCCAAATCAGACAGGACAGCTGAAAAACCAATCGTAGGATTTGCCGTCGAGTAGGCGATCTCCGCGGTGTTGACGGCATGAATGGAAGCAGCAGCCGCGGATTCGTTAGCTGACATCTTTGCTTGCAACAAATTCGGAATTGCAATGGCGGCGATAATCAGAATGATTGCCACGACAATCAGCAGCTCAATTAGGGAGAAGCCGCGTGCTGAAGACTTTATCGCTTGCCATTGAACTTGGCGTACGCCGTTCATTATGTCCTCGAAGTCTTCTCCGCAAGCCTCCTGCAACAAGGCTGGCGAAGACAAATGCTGGGCCTAAAACATGCTTTCGGATACGGGAATCCTACACCGAATATGTACACGTTCATAGCCAATCCCCCCGAGTCTTTTGATAGGCAAGATGGGAACGGAACAAAACTTCCGATGTAATCTTCTGCAAACAAAGATGATACGCCGTCATCGGCTAGCCTGCCAGGTGAAGAGTGTTCCGATAGGGAGCCAGGAACCATTTTTGTCAACCGCTTTGACACATTTTGCCGATCGATTTCCTAAGTTGACTTAGTGAGATATCGAGACTTAAATGAAGACAAGAAAAGAGGGAGGCTTCGCAGCCTCCCTCTTGGGTACTGAAGACGATCTAGTAGTTTACTGCAACGCGTTGTCGGCGTTCGTCGCAGCTGCTGTCGAGTTCGCACGAATCACGCCGGACTCGTCCACGAAAAAGTGGCGCGTGCCCGAAGACGTGGTCTGGGGGTCAGCCTTGGTACTGAACTGAGTAGAAGGCGGTCCAGCAGTGTAGCTGTACGTAAAGCTATAACCGCTCTTCTTGCCCGTCGCCAGAGTGTTGTCGATTTCGTCCTTGGCCGCCGGGCAGCCTGTACCCGCGCTCAAATCA
>Ga0126376_10001656_pt1 | contig 12145 bp, 7 predicted proteins | sample PanSoiMetPlot_15_FD_92760 | JGI IMG/M metagenome (GOLD analysis project Ga0126376, IMG submission 92760) | Tropical forest soil microbial communities from Panama - MetaG Plot_15 | ecosystem: Environmental > Terrestrial > Soil > Tropical forest > Bulk soil | place: Panama | collected 2016-02-17
CCCACCAACCTTTCACCAGACATGTTCAAGCTCCGCGGCGCGCCCGTCATCGCGGGGGGAGCGTCGGTGCCGGCCGCGTGGTTACTGGCGAATAATCTGATAACTGACTTGCGTGCGGGAAAAGTCTGGTGGGCTATCGAAGCAATTCAAGCTGCATTCGCCGCGGCGGTGGGACTGATCATTTATTTCGGCTATCGACTTTATCGCAGGCTTGCTTCATAAACGACGCGCCCGTCCATGATTGTCAGCACGACTTTGACCTTTTCAATCTCAACCGGATCGATCTTGAAAATGTCGCGCGAGAGAATTACCAGATCTGCCAGCTTGCCGGTCGCGATCGTTCCTTTCTCATTTTCCTGGAACTCAGCATACGCCGACCCAATCGTGTATGCGCGCACCGCTTCTTCGACTGAAATTTTCTGTTCGGGAATCCAGCCGTCGGGATGTTTGCCGTCGAGTGTGCGGCGGGTTGCGGCAGCGTAAATCGAGAGCATCGGATTTAGCGGGGCCACCGTCCAATCTGTTCCGAACGCCAGCATCGCTCCTGAATTGAGGAGCGAGCGAAACGCATACGTTGTCTTTGCCCGTTCAGGTCCGATCCGTTTTTCCGCCCACCGGCCGTCGTCGATCGCATGGTACGGTTGCATTGAGGCGATAACTTTGTCCCGCGCGAATCGGGCAATATCCTGTGCGCGCAGATGCTGCGCATGTTCAATGCGAAAGCGCCGGTCGCGATTGCCATCTTCCTTCTCAACTTGTTCATAAATTGAGAGGATTTTGTCATTCGCCCGGTCTCCGATTGCGTGAATCAAAATCTGCAAGCCGGCCCGGTCCGCGCCACGCACGCGCTCGAGCATAGCGCCGTCTGGAAACATCTCGTCGCTCGGGATGCCGCTGGTGTTGGGCGCATCGAGATAAGGATCAAAGAACAGCGCCGTCGTTGAGCCCAAACTCCCGTCTGCGAATCCTTTCAACCCGCCGGTGCGCAGCATCGGACTGCCGAAGTGTGCGCGGACGCCTGTGCGCGCCAGACGATCCCAACTCGGCAAAGGCCAAATCGCATAAATTCGCGTCTTTAATTCGCCTCGATCCAGAAGAGTTTGATAAACGCCGACGTCAACACCGGACGACATGTCCTGCACACTCGTTACGCCGAGACTCGCCGCATGATTGGTTGCGGCACGAGCCGCGGTCAGCTTCTCTTCGAAACTGGGTGCCGGGATTACCTTCCAGACGAAACTTTGCGCGGCGTCTTTCAGGATACCGGTGGGCAAACCGTTTGCCGGATCGCGGACGATGACCCCGCCGTCCGGATCCTTCGTGGCACTGGTGACGTCCGCGAGCTTCAACGCCAGACTGTTAGCCAGGGCCATATGCCCGTCGAGACGATTCACAAACACGGGTGTGTTCGGTGTGTAACGATCAATCAGCTCCCTGGTTGGTAATTTTGCATCAGGCCAGCGCTCATGATCCCAATCACCGCCCGTTATCCATCTTCCTTGCGGAAGCTTTGCAGCAAAATCACGAATTCTTTCGGCAAACTCCTGCGGCGTATTGGCGTCGCGCAGGTCTACACTCGACAGTTGAAATCCGCCGGACATGAAATGCACATGTGCGTCGTTGAAACCTGGAAGGATAAGCTGGCCCTTCGCGTCGATTGATCGCGTAATGGGACCTTGGAGCTTTTTGATCTCGTCGTTCGAACCAACGGCAATAATGCGATTACCGAGGATCGCCAACGCCTCTGCTGTCGGCTGCTCCTTAACCATCGTGTGAACATTGGCGTTGATGATGATCCGGTCGGCAGCAAGCGAAGAGCGTCCGGCGTTCGTTATGAAATCGGTTGACATAAGCAAAGGGAACAGGATAGGCAACAACAAACGAATCTTCATTCTCATCATCGGTTAAGTAGTCGCGTCGTATCAGAACCGCCAGCAGTGGACCGGTACGCACGCCTCCGGCGTGCTCTTCGTTAACACCGGTGTGTCTGATTGATGCACGCCGGAGGCGTGCGTACCGGTCGCTACCGCTCGCGGTTCTGACACGTGGTCGCGTAGTGTATCATCGGATTATTAACTGACGACATAGCGGAAATGGCGACGAGCGAGCCACAAATCGAAGCGCACGACGAACTCATCGAAGAACTTCGGGACATTGTCGGCGACGAAAACGTTCTTTCAGAACCTGAAGAGCTTCTCGTTTATGAATGTGACGGACTGCCGCAGCACAAGCATGCTCCTCGCGCAGTAGTTTTTCCGACTTCAACGGAAGAAACCTCTCAAGTCTTAAAAGCGCTTTCATCCGCCGGCGTTAGCTTTGCGCCCCGTGGCGCCGGCACCGGCTTGTCCGGCGGCGCACTGGCCGTGAATCGCGGGGTAGTCATCGAATTAGCGCGGATGAGGAAGATTCTCCGGATTGATCCGGAGAATCGGGTGGCCGTCGTGCAAACGGGATTAGTCAACGCGCAGCTTTCCCGTGCGGTTTCACCATATGGCCTTTACTACGTTCCCGATCCTTCGAGTCAACCGTCATGTACTATCGGCGGAAATATTGCTGAGAACGCCGGCGGCATTCATTGCCTGAAGTACGGAACTACGACTGATCATGTGCTGGGCGCGCGAGTGGTTTTGTCTGACGGTTCGATCATTGAACTCAATAGGCGCCGGCCTGGGTACGATCTTCTGGGAGTGTTTGTAGGATCTGAGGGAACTTTTGGCATCGCGACCGAGGCGACCCTGCGACTGCTGCCAATTCCGCCGGCCGTTCGCACGTTGCTGGCCGACTTTAGTGATGTTAACGACGCCAGCCGCGCCGTATCAGCCATCATTGCCGCGGGAATGCTACCGGCTGCGTTAGAGATGATGGACAGCGAGATTATTCGCGCCGTCGAGGCCAGTGTCTTCACCGCTGGGTTACCGATTGATGCGCAGGCTGTGTTGCTCGTGGAGCTGGACGGCATCGAAGCCGGCATCGACGACGACGCCGAGAAAGCAGAGGCGATTCTGCACGAGCATGGCGCGCGGTCGGTGCGCCGTGCGGCCGACGAGAATGAACGAAAGAAACTGTGGGCCGCGCGCAAAGGTGCGTTTGGCGCCGTAGGCCGGTTAAGTCCCGACATTATGATCCAGGATGCCGTCGTGCCGCGCTCACGGCTGCCTGAAGTGTTCTCCGACACGTATCGCATCAGCGCTCGATACAAACTCAAACTGGCTAACGTTTTTCATGCTGGTGACGGCAATCTGCATCCTTTGATTTGTTTCGATCTCCGTCGCGGTGATGATCTCGAGCGGGTGCGCGAGGCCGGCCGCGAGATCATGGAAACCTGCGTGCGCGCGGGAGGTTCGATTACCGGTGAGCACGGTGTTGGCCTCGACAAGAGTGGTTATCTGCCTTTGATTTTTTCTGAAGATGATATGGAGACGATGCTGCGCGTGCGCGCGGCATTCGATCCTTCCGGACTTTGTAATCCGGGAAAGATCATCCCGCTGCCCGCCGGCTGCGGAGAAGCAAGAGCTGTAGCTACTGAAAAGTTGACGGAAGACGCTAACCTTCCTTTTCCAGCGCTCGAATCAACGCTTCATAACTTCACCGCTCAGACAAAACGCGAAGGGGGTTTTCGAACCGCAAACAGCGCTCGATTAGCTGAGCGCATTAACGAGGTTCGCGTCACGAACGACCTCAAACGAATCGTGAATGCGGCAAACGTTAAAAAGCTGGTGGATCACGCGGCGATCGCAAAGACTGACTTTGCAGCCGAAAATGAACGCACGCTTCTAATCACGCCCGAGACGCCGGCGGAAATCTCTGAAGTGATGCGCGTTGCGCGCCGAGAAGGGCTCTCGGTTATTCCGGCTGGCAATTTGTCTGGCATCGAAATAGGCAACGTTCTTTCGCGGATCGATCTGATTTTGTCAACGCGGCGAATGTCGAAATTGATTCGGCACGAACCTGCGGATCTCGTGGCCACCGCGGAAGCAGGCATCACCTTGAGCGATTTTCAAAAGCAACTAGCGGAAGGTGGCCAATGGGTTCCGGTCGATCCCCCGGATGATGGCACCGCAACTCTCGGTGGTCTCGTGAGCGCCGGTTTGAGTGGTCCGCAAACGTCGGGTTACGGTGAGCTGCGATCGTTTGTGATCGGATTGAGAGCAGTGCTCGCGGACGGTCGGATGACCAAAGCGGGTGGAAATGTCGTGAAAAACGTCGCGGGCTATGATCTCTGCAAACTGTTCACGGGAAGTTGCGGCACTCTGGGAGTGATCACGGAAATTACTTTTAAGCTGCGGCCGTTACCGGCCGAGAACCGCACAATCGTGGCCTCGGGTCCGCGAGATTCTTTAATTCAAAACGGACGTCGGATTGCCCATGAATTCTCAGCCGTGGCAGTTGAACTGGTTTCGACTCGACTGGCTTCGCTTCTGGACATCGGCGCCAAAAAAGGCGCGCTCGCGTTGTTGATTAGATTTGCAGGTTCGCCGCGAGCAGTTGTCACACAAACCGCGCAAGCACTAAAGCTGCTGCGCGAAGGTGGCTTAAATTGTGAAACTCATGACGACGATACGGCGCTCTGGCGAAATCTGAGCTCAGCCTTTCAGAGATCGTCGGCGGATATCTGTTGGTGCGCGTCCGTCTCGCCAACCAACCTCCCGGCGTTCGCGGCTGATGTGTCGGGTTTGGAAGAGGATGAAGCTTCGCATAACCAGCTTGAGTGGCATGCAGGTTTGAGTGATGGACGGGTCCGCGCCTTTGCGCGAGCGCCGGTTTATTCGCGAGAAACGGTGCGGACGCTTGAACGACTGCGGCAAACAGCGGAAAATTCAGGCGGCAACCTGGTTATCGAGAAGGCTCCAAACGAGATCAAAAATGGAATAGATAGTTGGGGAAGTTTCGGATCGGCAGGGGAGTTGATGAAACGCGTAAAGACCCAACTCGATCTGGAGAATACTCTGTCGCCAGGAAGATTTTCTCTCTGAACCAGATCTGTTTTGGTTTAGGAGCGGGCTATCGCCCGCTGACGCCGATCGAAATTGTTTGGCTTTCGTCCCGCTAGGGACGAAATATTTATAGAGGGTCTGTTCGTTGTTGTGTTGAACAAGCTCCTTTAGGAGCGAAACATGAAGAGGACATTTCGCTCCTAACGGAGCTTATTGATTTATTGCGCTTCTGATTCTATAAACATTTGGCTTCTACGAAGCGAAGACTAAACGCGCAATGCGGCGTTCGCAGTTACTGAACGCTTGAAGGAGTCCTGAATGAAAACGATTACTTACCGTCAGCTTCGACTCACGTCCGCGATGGTCCTATGCACGGCGATGATCGTGCCTGTTCTCTTTCGGACGCCAGTACAAGTTACAACCATCGCCGCCTCGCGCGAGCCTGTGCGTGCGCGTCATGGCATCGTTGCTTCAACCAACGAAGTTGCTTCGAAGGTCGGTGTTGACATCATGAAGCGCGGCGGAAATGCCGTCGATGCGGCGATCGCAGTAGCGTTCGCGTTGGCCGTCACGCATCCCGCCGCAGGCAACCTCGGAGGTGGGGGATTCATGATGATTCGTTTGAAGAATGGACGGACCACGGCGATCGATTATCGGGAGATGGCTCCTGCTGCTGCCCACCGAAATGTGTATCTCGACAAGGACGGAAAGGTTATCGCTGGTGAGGGCGGGTCGATTGAGGGCTACCGGGCGGCTGGCGTGCCGGGCACTGTTCGCGGGATGGAACTGGCGCTGAAAAAATATGGTTCGGGCAAGCTTACGTGGTCGCAGTTGATCGAGCCGGCGCGGCGGCTCGCAGCAAATGGCTTTACCGTGACTCGATCTCTGGCGCGCTCGCTGCATGGCCGGCGAGAGATTACTCGCGGGAGCGAAGTCGTAGAGGAAGATCGTGAATACCTGGCGAAATATCCCGAGACGAAGCGCATCTATCTCAACAACGGCAACTACTACAACGAGGGCGATCTTTTCCGGCAACCCGACCTCGCGGCTACATTCGCTCGTTTGCAGCAGGGTGGGCCAAATGAATTTTATGAAGGCCAGACGGCGCGGATGATCGCCGACGATATGAAACGTCACAACGGCCTGATCACTTTGGAAGACATGCGCGGCTATGTTGCGAAAGAACGTGAACCGCTTCATGGCAATTACCGCGGTTACGAAATCATTTCAATGCCGCCGCCTTCGTCTGGCGGCGCCGTGCTGATTGAAATGCTCAACATCCTGGAAGGCTACGATCTCAAGAAAATCGATTGGGCATCGTCCGATCGTTATCACCTGATGACTGAAGCGATGCGTCGCGCGTTTGCCGATCGCGCTGAGTACATGGGCGACACGGATTTTGTGAAGGTTCCCATCGCAGGCTTGATCGATAAGAAATACGCGGTGCAACTTCGAGGCACAATCAACCCTGAGCGCGCTTCCTCCAGCGAACAAGTCAAAGCCGGCAAACCGGTCGGTTACGAATCGGAAGAGACTACCCACTTCACGGTTGTGGATACGGAGGGCAACGCTGTCGCTAACACTTACACATTGAACAACTCGTATGGCTCAGCAGTCGTGGCGAAAGGCACAGGCATCATCATGAATGATGAGATGGATGACTTTGCGGCGAAGCCGGGAACGCCCAATCTGTATGGTTTGATTCAGGGCGAGCGCAATGCAGTGGCGCCACGCAAGCGACCCTTGTCGGCAATGACGCCGACTTTCGTGTTGCGGAAAGACGGCAGTCTCTGGTTTACGGTCGGCAGCCCAGGCGGCCCGACGATTATCAACACGGTGCTCGATGTGATCACAAACGTGATTGATTACAACATGAATATTCAGCAGGCGATCGACGCGCCGCGGATTCATCATCAATGGCTGCCGGATGAGCTGGTGTATGAACCGTACGGCCTGTCCGGCGACACCCAACGCGCGTTGACATCAAGAGGACACAAGCTGGTCAAAAAGCCGCGCTACCTCGGCGATTGCGAAGGAATCATGATTGAAGAGAAGACGGGTATTCGTCTCGGCGCCACGGATCCGCGAAGGAGCGATGGGTTGGCGGTTGGGTATTGAGCACTGACAGAGCGCTCGATGAAAAAGGCTCAACTTGAAAAGAATAAATTGAGACGATTGATCGAAGACCGAGTATCAATCGTCATAATGAGCCTGATTATCCTCGCAATGGTTGCGGCGCTTGTGCTGCTCGTTTTCCAAAAGTCAACCACCCCGGCACGAATAGCTGATTTCGAAGGCACTGTGGTAGATCGATGGGCGGATTACGCCGAATCCGATCAGGGCTCTCGACCTCGTCTGGCTCTGGTAATTGAATCCTCGGACGGTAAGCGATTCACTGTGGGCGTTGAGCCCGCCGTTTATGAATCGGCGCGAATTGGAATGCGCATTAAGCGACGGTCAGGACAAATAGTTCTGATTGAATCTGACCGGAGTCGTTGACCCGGGTTCTGTAGTTTATACGCTTCCGCGAATTCCAGCTTCTTGCATGTTCGTCACAAGGGCCGCGTTCAAGCGGCTTTCCCGCAACCAAGATTGTTAGCCCGCTAAAGGAGTCTGTCGGGAAAAAGTAACTCAGTGGTCCTCTGTGTGATCTCTGTGTCTCTGTGGTGAGGCTTTTGCTGAGTATTTTCACAACAGAGACACAGAGGACCACAGAGTTTGCACAGAGATTTTCTTTTTTCCGACAGACTCCTAAAGCGGGCTAACAATCTTGGTTGCGGGGAAAGCCGCGTGAACGCTGCTGCCAACGTCGCGATCGACCCGGAGACATTGATTGCCGCCGCGCGTGCCCGGTTAATGCTAATGATCTTGCTATATAATCCAAGCGAAGATAGTGAGAGCACGGATTCATTTTGCAAAACACGTCGGTTAACTCATCACTCAGCACCACTCTCGCCCGCGAAGAAGAGAAAATTCTCGCCTGTGTTCATTGCGGGCTTTGCCTTGAAGCATGTCCCACGTACGTGATCACGGGCAACGAGAACGACAGCCCGCGCGGCCGCATTTACTTAATGCGCGCGGTCAAAGAGCAGCGTCTTGCGGTTGATTCGCTGGCGTTCGAAACCCATATCGATCGCTGCCTCGGATGTCGCGCGTGTGAATCAGCTTGTCCGGCGGGTGTCGAGTACGGTCATTTGCTGGAGGCAGCGCGACATGAAATCACCCGTGGCCAAACTAAACCAACGGGCGTTTACCGTCTGCTGTATTTTGTTTTGAAGCATGTCTGGTCGCGGCCAGCCAGATTGCGCGCGGCATTTTCTCTGGCTCGGCTGGTGCGGGATTCGGGATTTGCGAAGTTGTTATTGCGGACCGGAATTGCATCGGGTATCTCAAATAAATTTGAGTTTGGACTGGCGTTGCTTGAAGGATCACGCGGTACCGACCAAAAGAAAGCCGCAGGCACTACTCCTGCGAACGGACGGCGGAATGAGGGCACTCCGAGCACCAGCGCCGTGGCGATGCTCTTTAAAGGATGCGTGACAGAAGAACTTTTCAAACGAGTCAACGATGCGACTGTGCGAGTCTTAAAAGTGAACGGTTGTGAGGTCCAGGCGCCCAACACACAAGTCTGCTGCGGCGCTTTACACGCACACGCCGGCGACGTTGAAGGAGCGCGTAAACTAGCGCGTCAAAACATCGATGCATTCAAAGACGGCGACGCGTCAATCATTACCAACGCTGGCGGTTGCGGCGCGATGTTGGCTTCTTACTCCCATCTGCTGGCAGACGATGAACTGTACGCGCAAAAGGCAAAAGAATTTAGCAAGCGAGTTCGGGACATCGGTCAACAACTCGAGGCAATTGGCTTTCGCAACGGTGTCTATTCCGGATCGCAACGCACAACGTACGATGCCTCTTGTCACTTGCTGCACGGACAGCACGCGGCCGCCTCGTCGCTGAAAATGCTTTGGGCCATTCCTGATTTGAATTTCACCCCGCTGAACGACAGTGAAGTCTGTTGCGGGGGAGCCGGTGTTTACAATCTACTCGAACCGGAAATGTCTGAGCAGGTGCTGGCAGAGAAGATTCGCAACATCGAACAATCAGGCGCGCGAGTCCTGGCGACCGGCAACCCCGGATGTCAGATGCAGATTGGTGCAGGAGCTAAGTTGAGTGGATTAGATTTGCGAGTTTGTCATCCGGTTGAGTTGTTGGATGAATCGTACCGCCGCGCCGGGTACTACGAGTGAGAAGAAGACTGGATCACTTTTCCGTCGATAATTGTCGTGTGCACTCTTAGATTCGTATCAAGCGCCACTAAATCAGCTCGTTTTCCCTCTGCAATTGAACCGCGATCGTCATCGATGCCGAGTAGTCGCGCCGGATTCGTCGAAGCCATCTGAGCCACTTTGGTTTCTGAAACCTTCAGCGAAAGCATCATCCGCACTGCATCCAGCATTGTGATCACCGAGCCGGCGATACTGCCACGCGCGTTTTGGGTGCGGCCATGTTTCACTGAGATCGTTTCGCCCCAGATTTGATAATCACCGTCGCCTTCGCCAGTCGCGGCAATCGCATCACTGATCAGCGATATCCTTTCTGAGCCTTTGTTACGGAGGATTAGTTTCAGTATCGAAGCATCAAGATGGATACCGTCCGCGATCACATCGACGCTAACCTCTTCGTTGATTAACCCCCAGCCCACCGGTCCGGGCGCCCTGTGATGCAGCGGTGTCATGGCGTTCATGAAGTGCGTCATGTGACGTGCTCCCGCCGCGCGCGCTTCGTCAAGAATGTCGATAACGGCGCGCGTGTGTCCGATCGAGGTAATCCAGCGCCTTTGATTAAGTTCCTTAATCAAGTCGATACCGCCCTTGACTTCTGGCGCCAGCGTCATCATGTGAAGAGCACCCGCAGTCTTAATCGTCGGTAGGTCGTCGAGTTCCCTCTCACTTTCAAAGGTACGAAAGTGTTCGCGATGAAGGGCGCCGCATTGCTCAGTATTGACGAATGGTCCTTCGTAGTGAACTCCGAGCACCTGGGCGCCTGATCCGTGATCCTGCTGGTGATTGATGCACTCAGTGATTACTCGAATCGCATTTTGATATTGCTCGACCGGCGCCGGAACGAGCGTAGGTAGCCATGCCGTCACGCCCTGGCGAGCCAAAAACTCGCCCATTTGAAATAGTTCCTGTGATCCTGCTCCCATGGTGTCGACTCCCACGGCGCCATGAATGTGTATGTCGATGAAACCGGGGAAAAGCGTGAGGCCAGTCAGGTCGATCGAACCGTCTTCATCAGGAGGAACCGATTCGCCGTCCAAAATGCGCGCGATGCGATTACCTTTAATGAGCAAACTTGCTGATTGAACAATTCGATCCGGCAGAATTATGCGGGCGTTGCGAACAAGCATTTGCTTATTATTTCGGCGCGCCAGTTAAATCGAAGGCTGCACGACGCACACGATCGAGATAATCACCTTGCGGGTTTAGCGTACTGACACTTGCAGTAAAGTCGTAAGAGAAAAGAATTATGCCTTCTGCGCCCAGCGCTCGCGCCACATTGATTTTTTCTACGGTCGATTCGGCCGGAATTCGATAAGCGCCTATACCGGCCCAGATCTTCTTGCCGGCCTCGCGAGCAGTCGCAGTAGCAACTTCGATCTGCTTTCTGAAAACTTCGGTGTCAGGCGAGTAAGCCATCGGACAAGCCACATCGAGAATTCCCATTCTCAACCACCGCCGCCAGTCCTGAAACCGTCTCGCATAAGCATTTTCGTCATTTGCAAATACCGCCGCAGATACAACCACTTCAGGATGGCGCTTCTTGACTTCTCGGTATATTCGCTGAACCAGGCTGGTAATCTGTTCGCGCTGAAAATCCTCGAATTTATCTTTGAACATCGCCGTTGCTGCGAGCGGATCGTTTCTTAGCGCGGCCTTCAGCGACTTTCGCTCGGCGGCGGTTAGCTGCGGCTGTAGCCAGTGGCGAAACTTCTCAAGCGAGGTGCGGCTGTAATCGAAATCCGGACTCGCGAGGCGGATGTAATCGAAGTGCATACCGTCGACTGGATACTTCTGAACTACGTCCATCCAGATTCGATAAATGTGTTCGCGTACCCTGGGGTTCGCCGGGCCGGTGTACACACCCTCGAGCTCGCTGCGATTGGCTTTGGACCATTCGACGATGCGAGTGCGGTAGCGCGGATCGGTTGGCGACATCCGGTAGAGCTCTGCTGCGACCGCCCGTGGCACTGCCAACCATTCCGGATGTGAATAAAAAACATGTTTGGGATTATCGGGCAGCGTATCGAGGTTTGCGAGCAGACTGGTATTCAACCATGCGTGAACTTTCAAGCCATGTTGGTGGGCTTCAGAGATTGTAACGGCCAGCGGATCGAATTCCGCAGGTTGATCTTTCAATTCAGCTGCGCGCGGTTCCCAACGCGATTGATAGTAAGCATCGCCGCGACCTCGTACTTGAACAATCAGAGTGTTGAATCCTGCGTTCCTCGCGCTTTCGACCATCTTGTGAATCTTTTCAGGGGTCATGAGAGTTGTGCGAACTACCCAAAGGGCGCGAACTTCATTTCGCGGTTGTGTTACGGGTTGGGCCTGTGCCGATTGTGGCTGGCTGAGGAAGACAAAATTGACAAGCAAACCGGCAAACGCCGAAAGCGACACCTCAGCGACGAAAGCCATCGCCCTTCGCGTCTTTTCGTTGGTCATGAATTGCTTCTGCAGGCGTTCACATTGTAACACTCGGTTCAAGCTTGAGATGTTTTATATGGTAGCGCACCATGCGCTTGATTCATGGCGAAGGCGTGTGAGGCGTTCTTCAGAAGTAAAGCAAATGCCCGCGACTTTCGCCGCGGGCATTCGGTTAAATCAGTCTCGTGCGCCGTTGGAACGAAAGCTTGGCCCCGAACTGAATTGTACGCGGGTCGCGGACCGCGATAATTTGTCCAAAGGTAGCCGAGATAACCGATATCTTGCTGGTGGTTGAAAGGTTTCTGAAGTTCGTGTGATTGAAGATGTTGAAAGCTTCGCCTCGAAGCTGCAACGTAACCTTCTCACCGAAATGCAGGTTCTTTAGCAGCGAGACGTCGAATCTCTTGGTGTCTGGTCCTTCGATAATTCCGCGACCGCCGTTGCCCACAACATTTGCCACGGGCGGTGCGGTAGGCGTTTTTTGGAAGCAGGCCGTATTGA
>Ga0126376_10001657_pt1 | contig 12142 bp, 9 predicted proteins | sample PanSoiMetPlot_15_FD_92760 | JGI IMG/M metagenome (GOLD analysis project Ga0126376, IMG submission 92760) | Tropical forest soil microbial communities from Panama - MetaG Plot_15 | ecosystem: Environmental > Terrestrial > Soil > Tropical forest > Bulk soil | place: Panama | collected 2016-02-17
AGCTGTTCCTAAAGGAAGGCACAGTCGTGAAACCTACTCACATCGCCCTGTTTGATCTTGTCGCAGAACAATGCTTGCAGGAGATCGATCTGGAGCCGTATGACATGAATTGCATCTTCGGGATTTTTCCCGTGCCCGCCCAGCAGTGTCCGAGTCGGGTCCCGTCTTAGCATGCCCCCGTACCAAAGAGCACTGTCTTCACTGTTTGGAAGATAATGAGGATGTCCAGTCCCAATGAACCGTTCTTTATATAGAAGAGGTCGTACTGCAGCTTTTGCAGAGCATCCTCAAACGTGTTGCCATACTTGTATCGAATCTGTGCCCACCCGGTGATACCCGGCCGCACCATGTGTCTTGCACCGTAGTACGGTATTTCCTGGCTGAGCCAATCGACGAACTCGGGCCTTTCGGGTCTTGGCCCTACCAGAGCCATGTCCCCCTTGAGCACGCACCACAGCTGCGGAATTTCATCCAGGCGAGTTGTCCGCAGCAACCTGCCGACGCGGGTAATCCGCGGATCGTTGTCGCCCGCCCATGTCGGCCCCGAATCGGCTTCGGCATCGGCCCGCATGGTGCGAAACTTGTAGCACAGAAAAGTCCTGCCCAAGCGACCGACGCGCACCTGGCGGTAGAGCACGGGTCCCGGTGAATCAAGTCTTATCGCGAGAATTACAAAAGGGAAAAGTGGAATGGATAGGAGAAGTCCAACGAGGCTCGTGACCACATTCAGCACTCGACGGAGCATCCGCGAAACGCATGTCGACCGGAAACCTTCGGCGAAGATCATCCAACTCGGCGACAGATTCTCCACATCAATCTTGCCGGAAATTTTTTCGAGCCACGACGCAGCCTCTTCAATGTGCACCAGCCCTTCCATGCGAAGCTCGAGCAACTCCTCCACGGGCATTGCATTTCTTCGATCCTGCATGGCCACAATAATCCGATGAACTTTCTTCTCTCTCGCGACTCTCATCAGGTTGCTGGCCATCTCCTGCCGGCTCTGATCTTCCAGTTCACCGGTCCAGCCAACAACATCGATACCGAGATCGATTCTGGAACGGAGGGCTTCCACGAGCCGACGCCCGTGGTCTCCGGCACCAAGGATGTAGACTCGCTCTTTCAAGTAAGGCTGCTGAGCGATCCAGAGATACGCACTCCGCCAGGAAACCAATCCTAGAGTCAGCAGCACAGTCCCAAGAAGAAACGGGAAATTTCGCAGAATGTGCGGAAAGACGATACCTAATCCGGCCACGCCAATCGCCAGCAGGCCCGGAATCATGACAGGCCTGATATAAAACTCGCTGTGTCCCCCGAACTTTGCTGAGTCGTAGAAATCAAACCAATGCGAAAGCAGTATCACTAGAAAGGTAATCGTGATGATTTTGTGATAGCCAAAGTCGTCATTCAGGGCGAAATAGCTGTTGTCGCGGGCGGCGAGGATAGTCGCCAGCAGCAGGGAAGACCACGCAATCAGAATTTCTCCCAGAATGAGGACGAGCGTTCGAATGGGATAGTACACCTTGAAAATCCGCAGCATCGGTTCGCCCCTGGTGAAGAAACTCGACAACGATTCCGCCGCGATTGTTACTCGTCGGTGCGTCTGCGCATATAGACAATTTCGAAATTTACGGGAATTTAATTTCGTTGTAGCGTGTCCACGCTGGGACATCGAGGATCCTCAACCCTGAAACAGCACTCTCTCCCAATCTCAACCATCGTCCTCAATCGCGCTTTGTTAACGCACTATTCACTCAGTCTCCCGGGAATGAAACTCCACAAGGAAACAACCGTGTCCAGGTCTGGAGGAAAGGGTTCGAGCGTCAGGATTTCAATCGATCCCGTGGTGGCAACCGAGGCACAGATTCCTCCCTCGGAGCCATCGAAGCCGACTCCGTCTGACCGCCTTCTGGGAGGAGTGGGATCGCTGGTGGTCCTCGGGATCCTCATTTTCAGCATTTACTACGCTTTGCGATACCTGCTGTAACGCAGTTCCGCTTACGCAAAACCTCGCCTTGCTAAAGTGGTTCGCGCTCCCTGGATGCTTTTCCAGCTTCTCGGATGTGCTGACAGAACTTGTGGTGTGAGGACCGGCACCGTGATCGCCACCAGAACTGAACTGCAGCATACGGTCAAGTACGGGAAAAAATGATAGGCCTCGGGAGAGAACGCAGCACCCACGACAAAGCCCACCAGGGAAGAATGCAACGCCGCCCGAAACAATTCGGCATCGCCCACGGGCTGGCTTTGCCGCACACGTTTCAAGTTCACAAATCCGGCTCGGACGAAGAGAAGGTAGAGAATCAGGGCGGGAATGCCGCCCTCCACGGCGATTTGTAGATAAGCCGCGTGAACCTCTAGCCAGAGGCCAGAATACACGACGAAGTTGCGAGTACCCACTCCCAAGACGGGATACTCCGCGATGCCTGACAAGGCTTTCTCCATTAACTCCTTGCGTTCTTCATACGAAGCGGTCGCCTCTCCGTCTCCCCGAGAAATACTGTCCTCGTTCCCGAGTCCCAGGCGCTCCCTAAGCGTCCCTCCGGAGATTGCCAAGATCGCTATGCCGACGAAAATGGCCGTCGGAATTAGATAAAAGCGCTTGCCCTTGATACCAAACTCCCACAAGCAGACTACGCCGGCGATAGCAAGGTCAATCAGACCAGCCCGCGACGCAGTGCGAATCAAAGCGACGCCCATCGCCAGCATGCCAGCGATCCACAGCCCTTTCACCCAAATCGTCTTCGCAGTCAGCAGTAATGCCAGGGCAAGAGGCAGAGACAGCACGATCGCGAACGCAAGGTCGTTGGGATTTGAATAGATCCCTCCGATGACGCTGTTGAGCCGGTCTACGGAATATCCCTTCGCCAATGCAACCAGGCAAACGACAGCAACAGAAGCTGCCTGGATGTAGATGATCCGACGCAAACGGTGGACACTTGTGATCAGCAAGAATGCCAACACCCAGAGGATTCCTACCTTCGAGAACTCGAGGGTGGCAAAGAAAGCTCCGCCCCTCCAGACTGGAGAAAGCAAGGCGGACACAAAGAGAACTGCGATGAGAGCCACCAGATAGTACGCATCGCGCGGTAAATCGCTGATCTTGCGGTGCGATCGACCTATGCTCAACAAGAGACCCAGGAGCGCGAGGGCACCCGTGAACTTCGCAACCGGTATCCAGCTGAGCCCCGGAATCACTTCCTGCGGGCGTGCACAATAGACGAAGTAGAAGGCGCTCAGCCCCCAGAAGCCAGCTCTTAGGGTGAAGGGCTCCCGGTACTCATCCTGTGATGGTTGACCGCCCCTCTGCCTCGCGGTTTGCGCGGGCGACAGGCTGGCGATTCGTGGCATTGTTTCCGTTGTTCTTGATCGGTCCATTTGTCGCGGCCAGACGAAAGTGGCTCATCATAGCAGTCAATCTTTCGAATTCGAATGCGGTGTGAGCACAAAACTCCAATCTTTCATCTGTCGTTCACATTGAGATACTCAATCCCCCGCACGCACGTAATCTTCACGTTTCTTTAATCTGCCTACCATGCAGCGGTGGGCGTGAACTGCTCGGTCTGTCGCGTATATGCCAGAGATTCGACCGATGGTGGGACTGTCGCGAGCAAGGCGACGACAGCGGTAGTTGTTGCGGTCCTGCCGGGAAGTCCATGTGGAAAATCGCTCCCGATCGAAACGCCTTTTACCTAGCTTTCATGTGACCGTCATACGTGGGTTCGCTAGGCAGCCTAGACTCGCGCCAACCCAAAAACCAAAACTTGGATTTCAATGATCTGGCTGCCATTCGAACGCTTATGCCTTGCCGGGAGGAATCGATGAAGCGCCTCGCCTTGGAAGTGCTGCACAGAAGCGGAATGTTCGGCTTGGCCCGGGTTGCCTCCGCGAGGATGGCGCGCATCCTCATGTATCACAATTTTTGCGCCGACGGGGAAGCGATCTCTGGCAGCATCAGCGTCAGCGCTTTGCGGAGTCAACTGGAATACCTCCGGGAATTCTTCAACGTTGTCCCACTTTCCAGATTGCTTTCGCAAATGAGAGCAGGCGTACCTCTCGACAGCCACACCGTGGTGTTGACGATCGACGACGGCCGACGCAATTGCTACCAGTACCTCTTTCCGCTGCTTTGCGAATTTCAAATGCCGGCCACGTTCTTCGTGGTGAGTTCCTTCGTCGAGGAACGATCTTGGATCTGGACCGACCGGGTCCTATGGCTGGCGAGCCGACAGAAATCTGCCAGATTGTTCCTTCCCGATCGTCTCGACAGGATTTTTACCCACTTGAACCGCGTTGTCCCGGAGTTTCGCAATGCACAAATCGAGGCGCTCGGCCAGGCCGTGGGTGTGCGCATCCCGGAAAAACCGCCCGATCGCTTCGCGCCTTGCACGTGGTCGGAGCTTCGCGAAATGGCGGATTCGGGGCTTGTGGAGATTGGATCGCACACCATCTCCCATCCGATCTTGTCTACCTTGTCGGAGCAAGAGAGTTGGCTGGAATTGACCGAATCGCGCGCTTCGCTCGAGCGCGGGTTGGGCGGGGGAGTTTCAGCTTTCTGTTTTCCCAATGGCAAGACCGACGACTTCTTGCCAATTCACGTCGACCAGATCAAGGCCGCAGGTTACACGAGTGCCGTGACCACTCGCCCAGGAATGGTCACCGAGAAGTCCGACCTTTATGAATTACCCAGAATCGGGATTTGCGACCGGATTGATCCCCTGATTTTTTCTAAGTACCTGGATGGAGCGGAATATTACCAGTCCCGCTTGGAGGGGAAGCTTGGGTTGCGGGCACAGGCCCACGCGGCAGGACGTTGACTGTCCTGGGACTCAGTGAAGCGTGGGATGCTGTGGAATATCGTCGACTGAAAAGTCGCCCGTAAGCCAGTCAGCCATGGTGCTTGGTCGATGGATGAGTCGAATCTTCCCGGTCGCAATCCCATGCCTCACCAGGGTGTCACGATTCTCCGCGTGATCGCACGAGAATTCGCCTGCCATCCCCAGCATGGCAAACACGACTCGATCGAAGCGTCCGCTTCCGCTTAGCTCAGCACGGCGCGGAAGTTTGCCCCGGAAGGTGATCAGAACCTTGCGGTTCAGGAGGCGACCCATCGCGGCAGCGCAGATTGCGAGATAACAGTCCCGCCTCGAAAAGTCACTAATGTAGGGGTTCAGCAAGCAACCGCGAAATGCATATTTCACGATGCTGCGCACCGCCGCCGGCGTGCTGATGCGCTTCCCTCTTCCGAAGGATTCTTTCTCAGCTTTTCTTTTGCTCTCCAGGATTCCACAAAAATGGCCCCGGCTGACCAGCTCCTCCCGAACCTGATGGTGCCAGGTTTGGTGGTACTCGGAATACGAATGGTCAGACGGAATCTGCCAGATGCGAATGGGCTCGCGCAGCGCTTCCGGAGAATGGCTAGGCCCCCTGGCCTGCAATCCAAGCAATCGCAGGTTACCGGTAAAGTAACGGCCGAGTGGTGTTTTCGTTTTGAGAAGGAGTTTGCTTTCAAAGAAAGTGCGGTAGATGATCCTTTTCCTTCGCAGTTTTACCGGAACTGTGTGAATCTTCCGCGAGAGGGGATACCCCAATTCAGTGAGCGTACTGCCAATCAGACCTTCGATCTCCGTGAGCTGTTCCTCCGAAAGGGAGGTCTTCCAACGAGCTCGTGGTCCAATGCCCAATGTCGCTTCTTTTCCAAAAGAACTGTTTGGCTTACGTAGCGAACCGTAAGCGACATCTCGAATCTGGTCGTAGTCCAATTCTTGTCCGATGAAGTCGCCAATTTCGTTCAAGACGGAGGTCGGAACCCGAACGAGTTCTTCGTAGCGAACCTCCAAATAGCGTCCTGGCATGGTCGCACCATGCTTGCGACCAATGGTGACTATCCAGTCCCAAAAGAGCGCCGTGCAGTGCAACGACTTCTCGTGGTCCCACGGCAGAGGTCGAATCCACTGTTGCTTGGCTAATGAGAGGGCGACGTCTCGGCCGTCGCGAATGATGTGGATCACGAGAGCATCTGGAATCGTTTCCTCGATCCGGCGGAGTGCAAGCACATGATCGGGCGTGCAATCCGCCCATCGCTGCACTCCTTGCGCACGTACCATGGACTCCATTACAACCCGCAGGAATTCCCCCGCGTTCCGGCATTCTGCGGTAGCGCCCTCCAGCTGGGCGAAGTCCAGCCTCGTGCATGTAAAAAGACAGCTGTTCCCCCACTCGCTCAGCAACTGGCGTCGGTTTCTTTCAAACTTCAAATTTCCAAAGCGGGGCTCGAGCAGGCTGAACGCCTGTGACTCGGTCGTGTACATCGCAAAATTCCCAGTCGAAAGAAGCATGTGATAGAGCAACGTGGTGCCGGAACGAGGGCATCCCAACACGAAGACAGGCGCCTTGCTTCTCTCGGTGGGTCGTGTGTTCGCACTCGTCGTGGCGACGGTAACGGATGCCATAGGAATCTGGAATTCGTTCAGGGTTCCACTACGGCACAATCATTGCAGCCTGTAGATCAAAACGTCGTATCGGCAGTTCGCTGAGCGCGCGGGAACCCAAACCACCTCGCCCTCTTTGACCGTTGTGGTACCGTCTTGAGACCACTCCGGTTCCCGCGTTCCTGACGTGCATGTTCCGTCACACTGGGCAATAAACGTCAGATTTCGGTCGTTGTTGTTGTAGGGCGTGATCTGGGCCGCATTTTCATACGCAAAAGATCGCGACCAGGAGAATCCGTGACGGCAATTCTTCCCTCCGTCCTTCGCGCCCATCGTACCCAACCACATACTGGTCAGTGCGTAGTAGCGCCCGGATTGTGCTAACGCCCCAATCGAGGCGAGCGCGGGAAAATCAACGCCGCCCGGTTTGTAGTTAAAATTAAATGTGCGGCCAAACCGCCAGACCTTGTTGCTCGGATACCCGGCCGGACACTCCGGCTCGCCTTCTCGCCCACACGCGGAAATTCCGATGATTTCGTATTGCCAGGCCGACACTGCCGGGTACCGATTTCCGTGAACGTAATTAGCTCCGATGATTGGCTCTTGGTCTCGGCCTCGGTTGTATACCCACGAAAGATGTTGCCCAAACTCCGGATAACACGGAGGATGCGTGTATGGCGGAGCCACCTTCGTTACATCGCTGCAGGGTGAAAATCGCCATAGTGGAAAGACAGCATTGGACTCGCGCTGCGAACGGATCGTCACATACTTCTGGCTCGGCGCATCGGCGCTTGCTCCTGCCCCGTCATTCACGAAGTGCGAATCCCCAAGGACCGCGTGACCGTCGCCATCCTTGCCCATTTCATCCCACGTGCCGGTTCCGAAATGCCATATTTTGTTAACCCCGGCGCGACACGGGCCGGCCCATGCCCCGCACACGACATTCATACCCTTGCCATCGAGTGCCAGGGATGTGCTGTGCACAGTAATGCTGTCCGGGGAATTGATGAGCATGGAAGGCAGTCGCCGCCATGCCCCACCCCGGCAATCAAATCCTGCTCCAGATTCGCAGACGTAGTCGGTTTCAACTTTTGTGTAAGTGTTGAGCTGATAGATCTTGTTTTCGACGGTGTTGTACGAAACCAGCCAGAGACCGGTATCCTGTGGCGAGGCTGGATAACTGTAAGAGACGCCCATACCGAAAACGTGATCGCTACTCTCTACTCCGGCTACGTTTACCCACGTTTCCGTCACGGTTCGGCCCACTTTTACCCAAGTCACGGTGCCGTCCATGATCGTCGACGTCGCATTCATATTCGTCCAAACGGCGCTCCCATCCCGTACCCGACAGGCCGGAGTTTGGCACCAGACGGGCTCAATATCGCCCGTTCGGCCGCTGCCGGCAGACTTGAAAATGAACTTTCCCTTGTTACCGACGAGAAGAGGCTGAATTTTTATTTCAGGATCAACAGCACGGTTTGCGCCGGGCCATCGCGGAAGGGGCAGGGGCGTGTGATTGTGGCTGCGGTAAGGCTCTACCGTACTCGTCCAGAAAGGTTCTTCCCTTCCGGTGGTGCCTGCCACCACCGCCTGAAACAGCTCAAACCCGGCATCGTTGTTTTGTTTCGGTTCGATTACATCGCCCAGAGACACCTTGTTTTCTGCACGCCACGTCGAATTGTTCCCCTTGTAGAGGGCCGGAGCAAAATCGGCGACCGGAATCGAGGGCGACGGCTGACTGCCCGGGCGAAACATGACGGCTGACACCTGCGTGCCCGGTGCGATCGGCGACGGAAACGCGAAATACTTGTAAGGATCAACACGACTGAACACACCCGGTTTGGCCACATACAGACCGCTAGCACCACAATGCAAGTCGGTGCTCCCATCAGCGCAGACCGGGCGGCAGCTCCTTGTCCTCGGATCGAACCAGAAGATCAATTGGACTCCTCCGATTGTATTGACCTGCAGCAAAGTATCTTCCGTGTTCCAGGAATTCTTGTCTCCAGCGCCTCCGAGACCGACCGCATAGCTGGCGTTGGGAGCCGCCGGATTCGTGAAAGCGTCCGTACACCGAACGATTTCTACGTTGTTATAGAGAGGATCGTGCACAACGGTCCCCGCGCCACGAGGCCCACCGAAATTCGGAAGCGGCACGGCGTCAGGTTGAGTCAGTTTGGAATCAGATCGTGAGCAACCGAACAATGGCGGCCCGCATTCCGGATGAAGAGCCTGCAAAGCAAAGGCCGCCGACCCAAACCTTCCGAACAGCTGAACGAGTGCCAGGGCAAGAATTGACAAAAGTGACAAGTGACGTTGCCCGCCCGGCCCGCTGTTATTCAAGCTGTCTCCACGACACCAAAATTGTAAGGACCTGCCAAGTTAATTAAGCACCGTGGACCTCCCCGGATTGTGAATCTAGTGTGATTAGCATGTGAATTGTGATGGGGAGCCAAATCTCGGGATTTTCTGAGCTCAGTCCCTTGAGCCAGAAACAGCGTTACAGTTGGTATAAGGATCCGGCCAGTCGTTTGAATCCGCGATCGCGAGCGATAACGTCGAGGTGAAGTGACCTCCAGTCGGCCAGGAACAGTCGTTCGTTCCCCCCACCCTGGTAGGTTTTGAGATAGCCGCCGCATGCTTCGCAGTAATCGATCCGCAGAACGGGCTCACCCTCAACGACCAGGTGCCCCAATTGCCGATCGTCTGAATTTTCACAAAAAGGGCAGGCGACCCGGGGATAATTCCAGTGACTCCTGCAATAACCACAACGCAGGATTCGCATTCGCCCCTGATCGAAGCCGGCCAACTGAGCCATGGCTGGCAGCGCTCCACAAGTGGACAGTATGGACGCAGCCAGCCTTCATCTTCGCGCCATGAGTCAAAAGCATGCACGGCCGTCGTGAGCACTGTCACTACTAGCAGGCTGTTTTTCTGCAGCATAGCTTTAAGGTCTTTTCATCGCGGACGTGGGGTTATCGACTCAACTGCACGTTATGGAAGGCACCGGAAACAGGCCTGCATGGTTCCTGCTCACTCAACACTGGTTGAGTTTGTTGGGACTTGCTCTGCTCACAACGGCGGTGATTTCCTGGCTCTTTGTGCTGCCCCAACAGATTCGTGGTCACGTCGACAATCCTTACGTGGGAATAATCTTCTTTCTGGTTCTTCCTCTGATATTCTTCGCCGGCCTGGCTTTGGTTCCGATTGGGATATTTCTTGCCAAGAAGAGAATTCGCGAGGGACTGAATCAGGCGGCCTTCGACCGCAAGACCGCGATCAAGCGATTCGCCTGGTTTCTGGGAATTACCGGGGCGCTCAACATTCTGATTGGCACCCAGCTCACTTATCGGGCTGTAAAGCACATGGAGACACCACAATTCTGCGGCGGCACTTGCCACACCATGGCTCCGGAACTTGCCGCCTACCAGAATTCACCGCATTCCAGGGTGGAATGTGTCGAATGCCACGTCGCTCCGGGGGCAGCCGGTTGGATCAGCAGCAAGACCAGCGGAGTCCGGCAGCTTGTCGAAACGGTACTTAAAACCAGCCCTAAGCCCATTCCTTCCGCGATTGAAAGCAACCGTCTTGTCCCGGCTCGCGAGACCTGCGAGAACTGCCATTGGCCACAAAGGTTCGCCGGAGTACGCCTGCGCGTATTCACCAAGTACGCTGAGGACGAAAAGAATACCCGTACGGAGACCGTCCTTCTGATGCTGGTCGGTGGAAACCGCATCTCGGGAATTCACGGTGCGCACTTTGGCCCGGGAGTCCACATCCGGTTTGCCGCCGCCGATCCGGCGCGACAGACCATTCCACGGATCGAATACCAGAATCAGGCCACCGGAGAGTCCCGAACCTTCGTAAGCTCCGACCCGCCCAATTCGACAACTGCCCCCGCCAATTTCAATATGGAATGCGTTGACTGTCACAATCGTCCGACGCATACCTTTGATTTGCCAGAACGAGCGCTCGATAAGGCCCTTGCGCTTGGCGAGATTCCCGTGAACCTACCCTTCATCAAGAAAAAAAGTGTGGAGTTGCTGAAGACAAGCTATGCCACAACCGGTGAAGCCGCAGAAAAGATTCCCGGTGGCCTCGTCAGGTTTTATCAGCAAAACTATCCCGATGTGTATGCCATGCGGCCGGTGGACATCGATCAAGCGGGTCGGTCTGTTCTCGATATCTATCGGCGCAACGTGTTTCCGGAGTTGAAAGTTTCATGGGGCACTTATCCCAACAACCTGGGTCACACCGACTTTCCCGGTTGCTTCCGTTGTCACGATGGTTCACATACGACTGCAGATGGGAAAGCTATTTCCCAAGACTGCAACAGCTGCCATGAACCGTTAGCGATGGAGGAAGCCTCGCCGGAGATCCTAAAAACGCTCGGAATTGCCGAGCGAATCGCCAAGATCCAAAGACAATGAACGATTTTGCGTTCTCCTTACGAGATGTGCTACCTATGACAAACTCAAACATAAGAAAGAAAGGAAAGGAACCCAAGAGATGAACTGCAAGTTACATTTTCTTGTCGTGTTGTTGACTCTGATTGCAACGACTGGCTCTTCTGCAGCAGCCGACGCGAGTGCTCTATACAAGAGTAAGTGTGCTGGTTGCCACGGGGCCAACGGAGAAGGAAAACCAGCTGTTAAAGCTCCCGCCCTTAAAGGCACCCAGATGGATGCCAGCCAGGTCGTACAAAATCTCACCAAAGGCGATCCGAAAAACAAGGCTCCCCACAACAAGGCGATAAAGGGGTTGACGGAAGAAGAAGCAACCTCGCTAGCGGAGTACGTGAAATCTCTCAAGTAAGCTGCGGTGCCTTCGTCCCATCAATACTTTCTTCGCGGAGCGTTTGTTCACTTTCAGAAACGCTCCGTTCATGTTGGTCGTCAAAAACTGAATTCGATCGAGGCAGTGACCGTGTGTGCGTGGTAGGAGGGTTGGTCCACGCCAAGAAATAGGTATCGCGCCGCTGACGTATCTCCTATGACATACCCCGGATAGAACGCGCTGGGCACTCCCACCGGATTCGGCGTATTGCTGGTGAGAATAGGCGTTCCGCATCCTGGCACAGCGTTTGGAGGAGGCGGTGGCCCATTGGGTATGGGGCTGACACAACCCATGTATTGGGTCATGGGAGATGTCTGGTAGTCCTTATAATCCCATTGCTGGTATCGGTATTCGATTTTGGGACTGACGTGCTCAGTCAGCTTGTACTTGAAGATAACCGCGAGTTCGTGGTTGCGGTTGACGGTTGCTGGATAGTTAACGGCGGCATTCGTCCCGTTTAGCAGGAATTGGTTGGGGCCTGGAGCGGTGCTAGTAGGATCTCCCAGTGGCCGAGAATCAACATGGCCGACGCCGGCCGACAGTGAGTAGTATGTCGAGAAGTAGATTTTCTTCCCATAGTGAGTGTCCAAACCGGCGGTGTAGATGTTCACTGGTTCATGCGATACGCTCTCCCAGTCATTGTTAGGGGTGTCGCATCCGTTGCAGGTCAGGATTGTTCCGGGAGCAGAAACCGGAGTGCGGTAGCGTGTGATCATTCGCTTGTGGTACTTCTCGTAGGAGTATTCTGCGAACAGCGTAGCTTGTGGCGCAATCGCATAGTCGAAATCAAGGCCGTAATTGTAGGAAATGTCCTTTAGCAAGCCGTAAAGATAGTAGTTCCCCGTGCTTGCGGCGGGTCCAGTGAGGAAGTTCAACGC
>Ga0126376_10001658_pt1 | contig 12137 bp, 6 predicted proteins | sample PanSoiMetPlot_15_FD_92760 | JGI IMG/M metagenome (GOLD analysis project Ga0126376, IMG submission 92760) | Tropical forest soil microbial communities from Panama - MetaG Plot_15 | ecosystem: Environmental > Terrestrial > Soil > Tropical forest > Bulk soil | place: Panama | collected 2016-02-17
ACAACTATCTCGCGGCCACGCCCGGCGCGCCCAACCATACGATCGCCGAGATCGTCGCCTTCAACGCCACGTACGTGCCGCCGATGAAGTACGGGCAGGCGATCTTCGAGGCGGCCGAGCAGGTGGACACCACGCCGGGCAGCGCGGACACGCTGCGCTACCAGGCCGACCGCACCGAGGACCTCGCGCGCTCGCGCGGCGCGCTCGACGCCGTCTACAACGGTCCCGACGGCATCGCCGGCACCGACGACGACGTGGACGCGATCCTCGCCTCGGCCAACAGCTTCGCGGCGACGCCGGCCAAGGCGGGCTACCCGAGCGTCACCGTGCCCGGCGGCTTCGTGCCGCCGGTGCCGCCGATCGCCAATCCGTTCCCCTCGGGAGTGACTTTCTCGGGACCAGCCTTCTCCGAGCCGCGATTGATCGGCCTGGCCTACGCCTTCGAGCAGGCGACGCACCATCGCGTGCCGCCGGCGAGCACGCCGCCGCTGCCGAGCGACAGCGTCGAGCGGCCGTAGACCTCAAAGGACCCAAGGGACAGTAAGGACACCAAGGACGAGGCAAGGCGCCTCGTCCTTGCTTACCCGCTCTTGACGCCTCGCTTCCAGCCCAGCAGATCGAAGATCTTGAGCAGGGTCGGCAGTCCGGCGGTGACGCCGGTGACGGCGGCCACCGTGCTGTCGAGCAACTCCTGCTGGGTGACCAGGATCAGGGCGGCGCAGGAGGCCAGGGCGGCCGAGAAGGGCCAGTGGAAGCGGTCCCAGGCGCTGCGGCCGGCCCGCTGCTCCAGCCTGCTGACCTTGTCGCGGCAGACCGGCGACGCCACGAAGCGCCGGAAGGTCTCGTTCATCAGGCAGAGGTTCGGCGCCCGCCGGATGAGGCCGCGCGCCATCAGGCGCCGCACGGCCCGCCGGTTCTTCGCATTGACCAGCCCCTCTTCGGCCAGATGGCCGAGGACGATCCGCTCGTCGTCCGCGCAGCTCGCCCAGAGAGCGCCGTAATAGCCCTGGGCGCGCTCGCCGAACTCCTCGAGCAGTTGCTCGCGATTCATCCCATAGCGGCCGAAGTCGATGTCGCGGGCGATCTGCCCCAGGAACGGGTCGCAGCCGCTCTCCTCCCGCAGGACGCGCGACTTGATGACGAAGTGCTCCGACGTCGGCGGCAGGAGACCTCGCCGGCGCAGGATCGATCGCAGCAGCTCGCTCCAAAAATTTCCGATGTCGACGCTCACCGCGGGCCGCGACCGCAGATCCTCTTCGATGACGGTGAAGGCGGCCAGGACGGTCCGCCAATCGTCGTAAGGCGGCCGCGATGCGTTCACCGCCGCGGGCCGGGCGTCGTCCGCCGGCTCGCTCGCGAACAGGCGCGACGGGCTGACTTGCGACAGCACGATGACGCTGCGTTCGCGGATCTCCAGCAGTCTCGTGAGCAGCTCCATCTTGCGGGCATTGAACGCGGGATCGAAAATCCGATGCTCGAAGCCCGCCACCATGAGATTGCGCTCGGAATCGACGAGCTCCTGGCAGCGCTTCACCCAGATCTCGCCTTCGTCGATCTGTCCCAAGTGCAGGTATTCGAAACCCATTTCCGAAGCCAGCGCTTCGGGCATCAGATTTTTTCGCACCAGGAAGAGGTTGCGGCCCGCGGCCGGCGCCAGAGTGCCCTCCGCGCCCGCCCACAGCGGCTCCTGGACGTCGAGCAGAAAGATGCGTCGCGCCACGAACATCACCAGACCGTAGAGCAGGATCCCGAACAGCGATAGGAGGCTGAGGGCCGTAATGGCCCGCACGAGCTCCTCCATACCCAGGCTCCCCGCCTCCGGGGGACGCGGCGCCACCGGATCGCGGTTGGTCTCTTCCACGAGATCCGTCGGCTCCGGAGGCGGCAACAGGCCGGCCATTTCCAGCAGCGGCCCGTTGCCGCGCCAGATCGGCTCGACCCGCGAGGCGAGGCTGACCCCGAGATAGTTCTCGCCGTCGAACACCGTGTCCCCATCTTCCGTCTCGCACCACGACCAGTCGTCGTCGGAGGTGTGGTTGTGCAACATCTCGCGGTTTTCAGCCGTGTAGTCCGAATAGGGCGGTAGCAGCGCGGCGAGAGGCTCGAAAGCTTCCACTTCGCCCGCGCAACGGCCAGGGAGGCTGAGAGCCGTGTTGAAAAACGCTCCGCCATAAAAGTCCAGATTTGGCTTGCTCCTCAGAGCGAGCGCGACGAGTTGGGGGTTGACAAGGCCGCGGGCCTTCAATTGATCAACCTGCTCGGAAAGGACCTTTTTTCTCTTGGGGTGGGTGTTCATCTGCCTTTGGTCGAGCCCAAGGAGATAGTCACCGAGATGGTCGTCGATCAGGCTGCGGCCGACTGTCAACTCTGAAACTGCCGAAGCGGGATCGGGGCTGGCCTTCAATAGAGCAATCCGCTCGTGCAGCTCCTTCGCTATCCGGAGCTGCCCGTTGCGCACGAAGCTGTTCACCTGCAGCCGATGGGCGACCTTGAAGAAGCCGGCGGTCGGCAGCACGGCCGCGAGGAGGATCAGCAGCAGCCCGAGCGCGGGATAGGAGCGGGAGACCGGCAGGCGCTTCCCGGCTGGCAGCTCTCGCCACCCCCGCGGCCCGTCGGCGGCCAGCAGGCAAGCAACGGCCACGAGAGCGAAGACCGCCCACTTCACCCAAGCACCGGCGCCGTTCTCCAGCGGCGCGGCGCGGAGGACGAGCCCCAGCAAGGCGAGAAGCACCATGCCGCACGCCACGATGGCTCTCTTCTTGGTGCTGCGATTCTCGGCCGGGCTGAGCTTCAGATAGACCGCGATGAGGCTCAACATCGGCAGCAGCGCGGCGACGTAGAAAATAAAGCCGGTGCCGCGCAACCCCAGGAGGGCGATCAAAAAGGCCAGGCAGAAAGCGCCGAGAATGGCGACGAGCTTGGCGTAGTCGTGGCAGCGTTCGGGGTCCGGCCAGACCCAGCCCGCTCGATACCCGGGCCGCAGCAGGGAAACGGCGGTCAAGGTGAGGGAGATGGCGGCCATGTAGAGAAGGACGAGGATCAGGGTGGTGACCAGCCAGTCCAGGTTCACCCGTTCGAGCACCTGCTCGTTGCGCATCGCGACGATGGTCCACGGCAAGCCTTTGACCGGGATCGCGTACGCCCGGTAGCTCTCTCCCCAGTAGCGGACGTCGAGCGGCTCGTCGTGGCGAGCCAGGACGATCGACTTGAACCGCCGGTTTTGATCGGTCTCTTCGAAGAAGTTCTCGGCCAGGTTGCGCGCCGAGTCCGAGTGGAAAAGCACGGTCCCGTCGTCGCCCACCACGGCGTACTCGAAGTCCGGCGGCATGACCGGTTTGATCACGGAGAGCATCTGGATCGCCAGGGCCGCCACTTGCGCCGGCAGGATGGTTGGTGCAGTGACCGGCTTGGCGATCACGGCCTGCCACTCGCCGTTGGTCCAGCTCTGCACGGACTCCAGGAAAAAGGGCTCGCTCCCGCAGCCGAGGATCTCTTGCTCCAGCCCCGGTATGTTGAGGGTCCTGCCCTGATGCACCCGTTGGAAGTACATCCTGTCAGCGACGTTGATCCGCACGGATTTACTGTCAGCGACGTTATCGCTCGCCGGCGACCACCTGTACACCTGTTGGCCCTTGTCATCGATCAGGGCATAGGACTCGAAGTGCGGATAGGAGGCCTCGGGGAGACAGTCTTCTGTCGGGGAGGGCCCGGGGTCGAACTGGCGCAACTGATCGTAGGCCCGCCGGACCTCGACCATGAGATTGCTTTCCATCTGCTCGGCGAAGCTCTTGAGCTGCATTTCCGAGGATCTCTTCAACGTCCTGTAGGCCCCGAGGTCGAGAATGAACAGGGTCGCCACCGAGACCCCCAGAAGACTGCACACCCCCACGAGCAGCACGTCCGACTTCTTGACCCGCTGCCGCTCGCCGAGCAGCTTGAGCTTGGCGAGCGGCCAGGCCAGCGCCGCGAGCAGCAGGACCCCGAGCAGGAAGGCCACCGCGGACGGCGAGAGCGCCAGCCTTTTCGCCGCCAGCTCGTCCGTGGCCACCAGGCCGGCCAGGAGCCAGACGTCGTGGGGTCTCTTGCCGGGCTTCCCGGCTGGGTCGGTCTCCGCGAAGGCGAGGGGCAGGCTGAACGGCTGCACGAAGATGGTGTAAAGCCGGTCTCCCAGCTTGACCTCGGCGGAGCCGCTGTAGCCCTGGAAGGCGTCGAAGCCGCCCTCCTGGCCTTTCTCGGGCTCGGCCTTGGCGCTGTGCCGGTTCTGGATCAGCAGATCGAGCTGCTGCACCTGCAGGCTCTTCGGGCCGTGCAGATAGACCACTTTCCCGTCGCCGTTCGCCAGCATCACGGCGTCGAACGCCTCGCGGGAGCTGAACAGCGGATCGAGGAGAGCTTGCAACTCCACCTCGCCGCAGGCGGCCAGAGTCCCGTTCTCCGCCGTCCGTTGCGACTGAAAAAAGAGACGGTAGGCGCCGTCGGACGAGCCGAGCGAGCGCCAGATCTTGACCTGGTCTTTGTTCTCGCCCGTGGTCTGGTCGGGCGGGTCCTTCTCCGTCACCGTACAGTCGACCAGTTTGATCCGGGGATTGAGCGCGTCGGGATCTAGCTGCGCGGATCGCCCGACCACATTGCTGAAGACCCTGCCTTCATTCCTCGCCGCGTCGCTGACCTGCTTGCCCAGGGTCGCGAGCAGGCGGAAGTTCCGGTTGGCGAGGTACTCCGCGTTTTGCCGGTAGTGAAGCGTGTAGTAGGCGCCGACCATCAACAGAAACACGAGCAGGCCAGCGGCTGGAAGGCGCAGCCGGTTCAGCAAGCGGTCTTCGGGATTGGGTTGGCCGTTCGCGTTCGTCTCGCGTTTGGGATCGGATTCGGCCATGATGCTCGTCTCCTCGGCAATGCCGCAGCTCCCGCCGATTCAGGCGGTGGGTCTCTCGCCGACACCTCAACTTGTTAGACGGCCCTAAGAGAGGGTTTACCGCTCCAGCCGCGCTTTCATTAAGGCGAAGCAGCTCAAAAAAACGTTACAGCACCGGGCCGTGCTCGAGAAGTTTTTCGTCTCTGGTCGCCGTTTTCTGACAGCCATCCCTTTCACAGCTTCTTCGATTATCGGAAGCCTGGGACGCTCTGTCCAATTGGAATATGCAGAGACTTCGAAGGACGCGGCGCCTTGCGCTCCCGCCGCCTCAAAGGGCGGGCTCCACCTACCTCGCCCCGTCATGCGAAAAATTCAACAATGCCCGACACTCAGCTCGACGATAAACACGCTTCAGCGGACAAGGAGGAAATTATGCGCAAAGCTTGCTTGATCCTTCTGCTTGGAGTTTTCCTGCCGTCTTGGGCTTTCGGGGAAGAGCCGCGGCGAGGCCAGAGCGCGGCGGCCGACAGCGCGCAGGAGCGGGCGGCGCTCGCCGCGTCGATCCCGCGCCGGGAGCTCGCGCTGGCGCTCCGGCAGCGCCAGGACGTCGTCGTCGAGGTCACGAAGCGCATCGCGGAGATGGGCCTCGAGGCTTCGGCCGAGGAGCTCACGGATCTCCTGGAGCAGGCAGCCCACCTGGAGATCGGCCTCGACAAGTGCAGCCTGGGAACGCTCGCCGCCGCCGAGTGCCGCTCGCTCGAGACCCGGATGGCCGGTGTGGAGCGGACTTTCCGCGACCGCACGGGGCTCGCGCCGGACGAGTTTCGCAGCGGCCGGCGGGAGACTTCCCCTCCGGCCGGCAAGATCCCGCCGCCGAGCTTGTCCAAGAGCCAGACCTGCACCTGCGCCTTGTCGGTCTACAGCGGCTACCGGTGGATGAACCCCTGGTGGGGGCTCGAGTGCGGCGGACATGCGAGCCACGGCGTGTGCAGCGACGACGTCGACTGGTTCTTTCCCCACAATCCGGGCTCGGGCGCCATGACCGGCGACATCGATCTCTATTTCGGCTCCTACCATCAGCACAAGTCGTGTTCGGACGACCATGTTACCTGCTTCCATGGCCCGAGCACCGAGGAGTCCGGAGAATGGGGCAACGTCTGCAGTTGCGACACCTGGCACTCGCAGTACGACAACCCCTACGGCTCCTGGTACGGCGGCGCCCTCTCGGACAGTCTCTGGGTGCACCAGGTCTCGACTCCCTACGTCACCGTGGGCGGCTCCTGCAACGGCGCCTGGGTCTCCGTGAGTGAATACCTCAAGGAGCACGATCCCTGGTGTTGTGACGATCCGATGGGGACGCTGTGGATCTCGGTGCAGGTCGCCGACGGCTCCGGCAACAGCCCGGGTCAGGCCTCGTACCAGAACTGCAACGGCGGCTCGCAAAGCGGCGTCTACCCCTACTGCGGCACCTTCGGGGCGACGATCTGGGTGGCCTACATCTGCTCGACCGCCGGCGAGCCCGATCCGCCCTGCGATCCCACCGGCTCCGGCGCGCAATCCTGCTCCGACAGCGGCGGCAGTTGGGATCCCAACACCTGTTACTGTCAGATGCCGTGCTATCACGACGGCTACTGCGCCGAGTGGGACGACGTCAACTGCGTGTGCCTGCGGAACTGACGGCGTTCGCCGCGCCGGCCGGAGCGCCTCTTCTGTAGGGGCGCCCCTGCGTGGGCGCCCTGGGGGAGGGCGGCCACGTAGGGCCGCCCCTACCGGAATTCCCCGTTCAGAGGAGGACGTCCGCGAGGATTCGGGGAAGATCGCGCGCAGCGATCCAGAGTGGATCGATGATCCGTCCCAACTCCGTCTCCTCGCTGCCGTGGCTAATCAGCCCCTGGAGCAGATGTAGCTCGGTGCAGCCGAAAACAAACCCCGCGGCGCCGTACCGGCTGCGCAGGCTGCTCAGCCAATCCAGGCAGGTCGCGCCAGGCATTCCGCACTTCAGCTCGTAGATCAACGCGTGGAGTCGCTTCTGGTCCGGCTCGTCGGGGAAGAGCACCCGCTGCGAGACCTCTTGCCATCGCTCGTGACTCTCGAAGATGCGCGCGGCTCGGGTGACTGTCGTAACCAACAGGAGGAATGGCCTTTCCCGGGTGGCCAGCAACTCTTCGATCGTGAGGTCGAGCAGCGAGACGACGCTGCGGCGGAGGGGCTCCGGCAGCATCGGCAGGACACAGTGGATGGTGACGCAGGCGATCACGACCCGCGCAGCACCGGCGGTCAGGAGGTCAGCCACGGCCTCCGCCAGCCGTTCAGCGAGGATCTCGACCTGCCCTTCGTGAATCGCGGCCGTACGGTCAGGGAAGGTCGGATCGGAGCTGAGGATGCAACGGGGAGAAAGTTGCTCGGGCTGACCGAGCTGGAGGCGGTAGATCGTTCGCAGGAGCTCCGCCGATGCGAGAGGCCCCATGCCACCCACGATGCCTAGGGTCGGCCCTCTGCCGGAGCGCGCGGGATCAGCGGGCATCACGCCAGGAATTATCGTCCTGCCCCGGGTCGATGTTCAAACGAAGGCAGTCCATGGCCTGCTCGACGTCGAGCAACAGCCGCGTGCGCGAGGCGTTGCCGGCGATGATGTAACCGATCCGATCGGCGGCCTCCTCGGCCTTACGAACGGTAGCGCCGGGCCGCTTGAGGAGCGTCACCTCCCGTACGCTGGTGACGCGACCGGCCTCTTCGGCACCGCCGAGACCGGCGAACCGTCCGCAGCGGTCAGCGGTGAGAAAACGGATCGATGCCCATTCGGCGCGGCCAGGGGAGAGGTCGACCGGCTGCCCGCAGAGCTGATTCAGGAAGGCCGACAGAAGGTCGATTCCCAAGGCATGGCGGACCAGTTCCGGGATCATTCCGCCAGCGAGCCGGGGATTGATCTCGACCACCACCGGTCCTTCCTCGGTGAGGCGGATCTCAGTGTGGGCGGGTCCGAAGTCGAAGCCTACCGCCGCCAGCGCGGAAAGAGTGGTTTTGCGGATGGCAGCCGACTCGTTCTCCCCGAGCGCGGCCGGGAAGTCGTGCCCAATCTCGACGAAGAGCGGCGGCGGCGAGAGGTGCTTGGCCGTGATACCGATCACCCGCACGTCTCCGGGGGCGAGCGCGACAGTCTCGACACTCACTTCAGGCCCCCGCAGGAAGCTCTCGACCAGAACTTCGCCTCCCAGCCGCTGCCCGCGGTCGTTGATCCGCCAGGCATGGAGGCGCCGGAAGTGATCGAGAAGCTCCCCGGCGTCCCGCACGAGCCTCACCCCTTTGCTCGAGCTGTCCGCCGGGGGCTTCACCACGCAGGGGTAGGACATCTCGCGGGCGGCCCAGCAGGCCTCCTCCTCGGACGCGACGAGCCGGAACTCGGGAGTGGCCAGCCCGGCGGCCCGCAGGGCTCTGCGCGTCTCGAGCTTGTTCCGGCAGGTGCGGGCCGCCGCCGGGCGGAGATAGCGGAATCTGCGCCGTGCCGCCACCTCGGCCACGATCGTGACGTAGAACTCAGAGAACGTGAGGACGGCGTCCAGCTCGCGCCGCCGCTGCACCCGCGCGACGCGCGCGGTAACAGCCTCGACGTCGTTGGTGTCCATGACCACGACCGAGAGGTTGGGGGAAGGCTCCGCCAGGAACGGATACTTTTCCGGCTGCCGAGCCAGGAACGTGACGTGGGCTCCGCTCTCGAGCAGCCGGGTGACGGCCAGAGCTCCGGTACCGGTCGTATTGCTTTCAACGAAGAGGAAGTGCCTCCCCTTCATGCGATCCCCAGCTCATGGGCCAGTTCGGCCGTCCGCTGGACCTCGGGCGCGTAATAGGGAACCGCGCCGTCGTGCGGCAGCTCGGCGCGGCTCCATCTCTCGGCGACGTCGCGGCCGTAGCGGATCGTCCCGGGTCCCGCGCCGGCCGGCCGGCCGGCGAGCCCGTGCTCCTCGAAGACCCGGTCGGAGTAGACGGTCTCGAAGTAGCGGTCTCCCCGGTCAGGAAAGATCACGACCACGTCCCGGTCCTCGGCGAGTCGCTCGGCGATCCAAGAGGCGACGATATAGGCCGCCCCCGACGAACCGCCGGCGAAGATCCCCTCGCGCCGCGCCAGCTCCCGGCAGGCGTTGAAGGCCTCGGCATCCCCCACCCAATGGACCTCGTCGATGATGGGATAGTCGATGTTACCGGGGATGATGCTGTTGCCATGGCCGCTCTGGAGGCGGCGGCGGTCGGGCTGATGAAAGAGGGCCGAGCCGACCGCGTCCACCGCCACCACCCGCAGGTCGGGAATGTCGTGCCGCAGGGCGCGGGCCGTGCCGCAGAGCGAGCCGCCGCTGCCGACGGTGCCGACCAACGCTCCCAGGCGCGGCCCCAGAGCGTCGAGCAGCTCCCGGGCCAGGCTCGTCTCATAAGCCCCCGCGTTGCCGGGACTGTCGTACTGCCGGCTCCACACCGCGCCGGGGTTCGCCGCCAGCACCTCGCGCAGGCGCTCGAGCCGCGACCGCTGCCAGCCGCCGCTCGCATGATAGGTATCGACCACTTCGAGCGTGGCCCCGAGCGCCTCCAGCTTGGCCCGCGTGAGCCCGTCGATGCGGGGATCGGTCACGATGATCACCTGGTAACCCTTGAGGGCTCCGACCCGCGCCAGCCCCTCGGCCATGGTTCCGGAGGAGCTCTCGACGATGGTTCCACCGGGGCGCAGCTCCCCGGAAGCCTCGGCCCGCTGGACGATCTCGAGCGCCACGCGGTCCTTCATGGCTCCGGGGAGCGCCAGCTCGAGCTTGCCCCAGAGGCGCGCCCGCGGTGCCGATACGGCGCGCCCGCGCAGCGCCACCAGTGGAGAATCTTTCATGAGTTCCAGGACGGAGCTCGCTTTCTGCATTCTGCTTCCTCCGGTGTGCTGCTAAGCGCCGAGCAGAGCCGTCACCGCCTCGTCGAGGCTCGTCTCCGCCCGGTCGAGACGTTGGCGCCAGGCGGCGACGCGCGCGGCGAGGTCCTGGCGCGCTTCGTCCAGGCTCACCAGTTGCGCGCGGACCGGTTCCGGCGCCGGTCCGCCGCCGTAGCGGGCGGTCTGGATGCAGGCGAGCGGGTCGAGCGCGAGGGCGACCTCGGACTCGTCGAGGAGCACCTCGCGCCCGGCCACCTCCCGCAGAGCCTCCTGGAGACCCGCCCGGACGGCGGCGGCCGAGCGGAGATCTCCCGCCGAGGCATCCTGGAGAAAGCGGCCCACAGCCTCGTGCGCGGTCCGGAACGGCAGCCCATGGCGCGCCACCAGGTGGTCCGCCAGGGCGGTCATGGTCGTCTCCTCGCCTTCCAGGAATCGGCGCATCCGCTCGGAGTCGACCTCGACCTCGCGCAGCATCAGCTCGGTGAGCTGGACCGCGGTCCGCCCCGCCGTCAGCGCCGGCCAGAGGTGGGCGATCGCCTCCGCACCGGCCTCGACGCTGTTGCTGAAAGGGGTGTTCTTCAATCCGAGCAGCATCGCGGCCAGCGCTCCAGCCGGCGCCGCGGCGCGCCCGCGGATATTCTCCAGCACGAAGGCGTTTCGCTTCTGGGGCATCATCGAGCTGGTGCTGACGAGGTGATCGGGCCAGCGGAGGAATCCATAGGCCCGGCTGCCCCAGGTCTGCAGATCGAGGGCAAGGCGCGTGAGCGTGATTCCCAGGGACGACAGCGCGGCCAGCGCCTGCACGGCATAGTCCCGCGACGCGACGGCGTCGAGCGAATTGGCGACGACCGCGTCGAAGCCCAGGAGGGAGGCGGTCCGTTCCCGGTCGATGGGAAAGGACGTGCCCAGGCCCGCACCAGCCCCCAGGGGCGAACGGTTGACGCTGGCGAAGGCGCCCGCCAGCAGATCGAGGGCACGGAGCAGCTCGGCGGCAACGCCGGCGAGGTAATGGCCCAACGTGGTCGGCTGCGCCGGCTGGAAATGCGTGAAGCCGCTCATCGCCGTACCGGCGTGATCGCCGGCGAGCCCGAGGGTCACGCCGGCCAACTCGCCGCCAGCTTGGAGCAGCGCGAGCAGCTCGTCGCGCAAGCGCATTCGCGCCACCGTCGCGTTCAGGTCGTTGCGGCTGCGGGCGACGTGGGCGGCGCCGCCGGCCTCCGGCCCGAGCCGATCGACGTAGTGGCGCTCGTAGGCCATGTAGAGCCCCCGATGGACCGGCGGGGGCTCGACGGCCGGCTCGCCCGCACGCACGCGCGCCGCCAATTCCCGGTTCACCCGCAGGAGCCCGGCCGCGGTCTCGCGCGGCAGGATGCCGCGCTCCGCCAGCATCAGCACGTGCGCCGCGTCGATCCGCAGCAGCCGCGGCAGGACCTCCTCCCTGTCGCGCGCGAACTGCGGCTCGTAGAGCAGGTGGAACAGCAGGGGATGCGGGGCAGCGGTCAGACGGCCCATGCCCGGCGCATGACCCGGCCGCGGGAATGCCCCGTCGCTCAACGGCGGCGCCTCCGGGACCGGTTGAAGCCGCTCGCAGGAATCATCCTCGAATTATAGGTGCGCGAGCTGCTCGCGCGTAGGCCCAGCGCCCTCACTCCCTTCATTCACAACCTATCGAAGATATGCTAATCTTCTCGGGAGCGATCTGTCGGCCACAAAAGGGCGGTCCATTCACCATCATGGGTTTCAACGAGATCGTTCGCTGTCTGGACGGCAAGCTGCAGCCGCTCCGCTATTCGGCCGAAGATCTCCTGGAGCGCTACGGCGAGAGCTATGCCAAGGATGCAGCGTTCATTCTGGACAAGCTCGAGCAGTTCGCCCGGCAGCAGGGCCAGGATCTCGAGACGGCCCTTTGCTTCTACGCCGATCACATCCAGCAGGTGGTGCTGGAACGGCAACGCTATCAGGCCGGTCTCGCTCCCTACGGCAGGCCCGCGGAGGAGCTCGAGGCGCTCTGGCAAGACCGGGTACGCAGCCAGATCTATCTGTACCTGCTGACGCTGAGCACGGTCTTCAACCGCAGCCGGTACGAGCTTCTGCGCGACGTGCGCGAGGCGCTCAAGCAGTTCGCGGTGCGTCCGAGCGCGGTCCTCGAGATCGGTGCCGGCAACTGTCTGAACGCGAGGATGGCGAGCGAGTATGGCACGGTGGACGCCTACGAGAAGAACGACCTGAGCCAGGCCTGGCAAGGCATCGTCGACCCAAACGGCAGGATCAACCTGCGGCTTGCGCTCTATGGATTCGACCAGCCCTCGAGCTACGACTGGGTCTTGATGATCGAGCTCCTGGAGCATGTGACCGACCCGAGCTCCTATCTGCGAGGCGCGT
>Ga0126376_10001659_pt1 | contig 12136 bp, 7 predicted proteins | sample PanSoiMetPlot_15_FD_92760 | JGI IMG/M metagenome (GOLD analysis project Ga0126376, IMG submission 92760) | Tropical forest soil microbial communities from Panama - MetaG Plot_15 | ecosystem: Environmental > Terrestrial > Soil > Tropical forest > Bulk soil | place: Panama | collected 2016-02-17
ACAGGCTTGCGCTACTGCATGAACTCGGTGGCGTTGAAATTCGTGTCGCGAAAGACTGCCTAGAAAGATTCTCCCTCCTTCCCCCAAGTCAAATCGCTGAGCATGCCGTGAACGAATGCGATACGCTAGGCGACAACCATGACCGGTGCACCGGCAAGCGAAACTCATGAAAAAAGAATGGCGGCACTGCTGAGCGTAGGCTCGGCCGCTCTGCTCGTGTCACTGAAGACATTTCTCGTATACAGAACGGGAAGCTTGGGCGTGCTGAGCGAGGCGCTCCATTCGGGACTGGATCTGGTTGCGGCGATCATCACGTTCCTTTCGATTCGTGTGTCGGACCGTCCCGCGGACGAACGACATCCGTACGGACACGGAAAATTTGAAAACTTTTCGGCGTTTGTGGAAACAGGGTTGTTGCTGCTGACGGCGCTCTACGTGATTTACGAAGCGTTCGACAGGCTGTTTTTCCGAACGGTGCACATTCAACCGAGCTGGATGGCTTTTGTGATCCTGGGCGGGGCGCTGGCGATTGATTTGACGCGAGCCAAGAAACTGACGCACGTCGCGCAGCGATATTCGAGCGAAGCGCTGGAAGCGGACGCGCTGCACTTTTCGACGGACGTTTGGAGCACCGTGGTGGTTATTGCGGGCATTGGATTTGTGTGGGCGGGCGAGACGTGGAATTTGCCGTGGCTAATTCATGCGGATTCCGTGGCCGGACTGATCGTGGCAGGGGTGATTATCTGGGTTGGATCGCGGCTGGGAATGCGGACGCTGGACGCGTTGCTTGATGCCGTACCGGTTGGTTTGCACGAGGAGATTACGCAAGCGGTACGGCGAATGGAGGGCGTGCAATCTGTACAGCGCGTACGCTTGCGGCGCGCAGGAAATCGCTATTTTGTGGACGCGACGGTGAGCGTGCCGCGTACGGCGAGCTTGGAGCAGGTGCATGCATGGAGCGATGCGATCGAGCAACGAGTGGCGCAGATCGTTCCCGCGGACGTAGTCGTGCACGCGGAGCCGCAAGCGCCGCCAGCGGCAAATTTGTTGGAATCCATACGAGCGACGGCGCAACGCATGGGACATGCGATTCATGATTTGAGTGTGCATCAGCAAGGAGAAGCGTTGTATGTGGAGTTGCATCTGGAGGTGAATGAATCACTGAGTTTGCGCGACGCGCACACGCAAGCGACGGCGCTGGAAGAAGCAATCGAGGCTTTGCCGGAACACCCGACCGACGTAAACATTCATATTGAACCGATGGGAAGCAACATCGCGACGACATACAGCGCAGCGGGCGAAATGAAGGAGCTGGCGCGCGCGATCGAACAATTTGTGAACGGGCTGCCCGCGGAATACGATGAACTCGTGAACTGTCATCAAGTGCGGGTGCGGCAAGTGGAGCACCGAATTTTGGCCTCGTGCCATTGCTTGATGAAGGCGGAACTTTCCGTGACCAAGGTTCACGACGTCACAGCCGTGCTGGAAGACCGTGTAAAAGAAAAGTTTCCGCAAATTTTCCGGGTAACAATTCATCCAGAGCCGGACCGCGAACGATAACTCATGTCGGCGGATGGATGGTGTTTGGCGCCCCGGATCTTTTGAGGAATGCGACAGTCGCGAGAGCAAGAATCGCGGGAAAACAAACGAGAACGTAACGCGGTTCTGGCGCTTCGACAGTTGTCAGGAAGGCGGTTCGAATGACGACGTAGGCAAGAATCGCCGCTAGGGCAAGTCGCACCCGACCGCTCGACTCCCATAGTTTCCACGCTCCGCAAATGGCCGCCAGCAGATAAAAAATATCGAGGAAGAAGAAAAACAAGGTGACGACGAGGTCAGGGCGGTCATTTTCCCATTCGTCGGCGAGGGGGAATACGGTGCCGTTATAAGGAAGAAGTTCAATGCGCGGGGTAAACCAAATGGTGAGAACACGCTGGAACGGAATGACAAGGTAGGTGCGGAGCGGATGCTGCGCGGTGCGACGTTTGGCGATGACGCCGAATTCCGAGTCGGCTTCCGCGGAGAGATTGTTGTTCTTGTTGTGTCGCTCGATAAGCCGGGCAACATGTTCTTTTTCTGATTCGGAATCGAAGGCGCGAGCGGGGATGTCCGCCAGATTGATATTTTCTTCGTTGAGCTTCCAGGTGACGGCGTAACACTCGCTCATGCGATAGAGCCACGAGCGTTCCCAAGCCATAAAACCGGTAGGTGGGCGCTCCGAAGGCAGTGTTGCGTCCTTTGGCGCGAGCGGTTGGAATTCGTGAAGTGCGACGGCGTTGCGAATCGTCCACGGCAACAGCACCAGGAAACAAAGTAGTCCGCTTAAGGAGGCCAGTTTTAGCCAGCGCAGAAATTCGCCGTGTTTAACGAAGCTCATAGCCAGCACGATCCATGCGACGACGAGGAGCAGCGGCGATTCTGGACGGAACAAGGTTGTTGCGCCAACAGTGAGGCCGAAAAAAGCCGCCCAATGGGCAGAGGTCTTATCCCAGCTTGCTTTGAGGCGATTTGACGGGTGAAAGAGCTCTGTATGGGATTCTGCGAGTCTTACGAGGAAATAGATTGTGATGGCGCTGAAGAGCGTGGCCAGCGTTTCGGTGAGGATGACCGCCGTGTAGTCCGCGGTGAAAGGGCACAGTGCAGCGAGCCAGAGAGCCAGTGTGAAAACGCGTTTCGAAGGATCCGGCCCGAAAGTGAGCTTTACGAGCGAGGAAGCGATTCTGGCGATAGCGATAGAGCAGAGCAGGTCTGCGGCGATCTGTAGAAGCATCACGGGCAGGCGGGCCGCTTCCCCACTGCGGCCGGTCATTAAATAAATCAGAGCCAGAATCGCTGGGTAGCCGGGCATCCGGACGTCGACCGGGGTAATAACGTCGTTTAGGCTGAGTGCATAAGCGCCGTGTTTTACCCAGTTCGTCGCGAGTTCCTCGTAGAGGGGTGTATCGCCAGAAGTCGCCGGGGATTTCAGGACGAAAAAGAGGCGCAGCGCCAAGCCTGCAGCCAAAGCAACCAAGGGATGCGAGAGCACTCGCTTCATGGACGGTCCGCATCTTACAATATAGAAGAGTGATTTCAGCAACCGGCGAACGAGCGCCGGACCTCCCTGAACCGCTCCAGGCGCAATGAATCGATGAAAGAACGGCGTCCGATCTTCTACGACGAACAGCGCGTGCGCTGGCGGTTTACGCGGCGCGCGCTCGAAGTGAGCGGCGTGTTGCTGACGCTGCTGCTCGTGTACTTCTTTGTGACCATTGCGGTGAGCGTAGAACTTCCGGCAGGGCTTATTCCGGACGCAAAATCTCCGTACCGCGCGCTGAAAGCGAAGAAAAACGGAAAGGCGCCGGTAGTGCGCGAGGGGCGGCACCGGCGCGTGGCGAATTTGGGCACCGTTCCGTCCGGGTACGACCCGCTTCGCGCTGCGTTCTATGTTAGCTACGACTCGAACAGTCTCGCTTCCCTGAAAAAGCATTACAAAGATATCGACTTGTTGATCCCGGAAGAGCTGCATTCCGTGACGGCAGACGGCTCGCTGACAGTTGTCGACTATGTTCGCTACGAAACAGTGAAAGCGGGCCCGGAAGAGGCTTACGCGCGATTGCGCGAAGACAAGCTGCACCAATGGATGCGCGGCGCCAACGTAGAAATCCCGACGATGGCCATGTTGAACAACTATGACGGAGCAGCCTGGCACGTTAACGAGATGGTGGAAATGCTGGCCAATCCGTCGTCGCGTGCGAACCTCATTCGAGATACGGTGCAGTTCGCCGTCATAGCGCATCAGGCCGGAATCGTCGTGGATTTCGAACAGATGCCAGACAAGAACCAGGCGGATTACCGCTTGTTCATCGGAGAACTCGCGCCTGCGCTACATGCAGTTGGGCTAAAGGTCATGATCGCGCTGCCGGCCCGGGATGATAAATACGACTACAAGTTTTTCGGCAAGGAATGCGACGCGATCGTCTTGATGAACTACGACCAACACTGGCTCAATTCAGAACCCGGGCCGATCGCAGCGCAAGACTGGTTCATCGAGAATCTGCGCCTTGTGATGCAGGTCGTGCCGGCTTCAAAGATCGTGGTCGGCGTAGCCAACTACGCCTACGACTGGTCGGAAGCGCCAAGGCAAAAACCTGAGGCGGCGACGGAATTCAGTGTGCAGGAGGCGCTGCTGCATGCTTACGAATCGGAAGCAGAAGTCGAATTCGACAGCGCTTCCCTGAACCCCCATTATTCGTACTCGGACGAACACGACCACACACATCAAGTGTGGTTCCTGGATGGGATCACGGCGTACAACCAGCTGCGCGCTTGCGAGCGCTTGGGGGTACAAGGCACGGCACTGTGGCGGCTGGGCTCGACGGATACGTCGCTTTGGAAAACCTATGATACGACGCACCCCGACGATGCAACGAGGCAAAAACTGGCGGATGTACCGCCCGGCCCGGATTTGATTCTGGAAGGTAGCGGCGATCTTTGGAAGTTTACGGGATTGCCGAAGCGAGGCTCGCGAACTTTTACCTACGAAGCGGCTGCCGATCTTTTCACCAGCGAAAAATATGAAAGCTACCCGATTTCTTATGACATCGAACAAATCGGCGCGGTGCCCAAAAAACTGGCGATAAGTTTTGATGATGGACCGGATCCAAGGTGGACGCCAAAGATCTTGGACATCCTTAAAGAAAAAAACGTGCCGGCCACATTTTTTGTTATTGGGTTGGATGCGAGCCAGTGGCCGAAGATTTTGAACCGTGAGTATGCCGAAGGGCATGCGATCGGAAATCATACTTACACCCACCCGTCATTCGAAGAAGTTTCGCCGACACAGTTGCGTTGGGAATTGAACCTCACGCAGCGGCTCATTGAGAGCACCGTGGGGGTGAAGTCGATTCTGTTTCGGCCACCGTACGGCGTGGACTATCAGCCGGAATATGCAGAAGAGGTAGCGCAACTGCCGCTTGCACAAGACATGGGATATTTGATCGTCGGGCAGAAGATTGACCCGCACGATTGGCGGCAACCATACGGAAAGCAGGTTCCGGCACAAGAAATTGTCGATGGCGTAATGCGCCAGGCCACTGTCGGAAACATTATCTTGTTCCACGACGGCGGAGGAGACCGCAGCCAGACGTTAAAAGCGCTGCCGGAGATCATCGACCAGCTCCGGGCGCGAGGTTACCAATTTGTCTCCGTTCCAGAGCTTGTGAACAAAACGCGAGCGGACGTGATGGTTCCGCTGTCGCGCCAAGAATGGCTGGAAGCACGTGCGGACGGGTTTATTTTTGGTTTGTACCGATGGTTTGTGCTGGGCATCGCAACCGTCTTCATCCTAGGAATCTTCCTGGTCAGCGGCCGGGCAGCGATTATCGGGATTCTGGCGATTATCGAGAAGTTGCGCCCGGAACATTTAAAAGAACTAAAACCGCCGCCGGCTGTCACCGTTCTAATTCCTGCGCACAATGAAGAAGGCGTGATCCTGCAAACGGTAACGTCGGTCCTGGCGTCGGACTACGATGAGATGCATGTGATCGTGGTGAACGACGGCTCAACCGACGAAACCGGTGCGTTGCTGGATGCGCATTTCAGCGACGACCCGCGCGTGCAGATCATTCATCAGGTGAACCGAGGTAAGGCAGCGGCGCTCAACCGTGCAATCGCGGAGGCCCAAACGGATTTTTTGGTGACCATCGACGCGGATACGGAAGTCGAGCCGGACGCCATTCGCAACCTGATGCGGCATTTTGGAGACGCGAAACTGGCGGCGGTGGCGGGCAACGTGAAGGTTGGAAACCGCTCGCGGTGGCTCACGCGCTGGCAGGCGCTCGAGTACATCACTAGCCAGAACATGGAGAAGCGGGCTTTCGACCTGCTGAATTGCATTACGGTGGTTCCGGGCGCGCTTGGCGCTTGGCGCAAGGCTGCGATTGAAGGAGCAGGCGGAATCACGGCGGATACGGTAGCGGAAGATGCGGATTTGACCATCGCCATCCGGCGCCTTGGGTGGCGCATCGGGTATGACGAAGAGGCGATTGCGTGGACGGAAGCGCCCGAAACACCAGGTGCTCTGATTCGGCAGCGATTCCGCTGGACGTTCGGAACGCTGCAGTCGTTCTGGAAGCATCGTGACACGCTGTTCAAGCCCAAGCACGGAACTCTAGGTCTAGTGGCCCTGCCGAATATTTTCGTGTTTCAACTGGCGCTGCCGCTGATTTCACCGATTATCGACTTAATGTTTCTGGGCTCGATTGCGGCTTGGGGGCTGATGCAGTTGCATATTGCTTGGATTCCGCAGATTAATTGGGGAGCGGCGGACCTTGAGCGTTCTGTGCTGTTCTTCCTGGGCTTCATCATTATTGATGTGCTCACCTGTGCGGTGGCGTTCGCATTGGAAAAGAAGGAAGACTGGACGCTGCTCATTCCAGTGTTGCTGCAACGGTTTTATTACCGGCAACTGATGTATGTCGTCCTGTTCCGCTCCGTTAAAGAAGCCGTGCGCGGGAGACCAGTAGGGTGGCGCGGCGTCGAGCCGGAACCTCCGAAAGCGCCGGCGGCTGCGCCATCGAGAACGGCGTCCGTGGCTGGTAACTGAACCCGCTTACGCTTTGCCCTCGCGCCCGTCTCTCTAGTCACGGGAGTGCCCAGGCGGCTTCACGTACATTTTTACCTAAAGCCGCAGTTGAGGTACGATAGCCGGGCTGGAACGGTTTCTCCGCAGGAGGTCCCCATGGCCATCACGTTCACGCTCAATGGCAAGTCCCAGACCGTCGAAGTCGATCCTCAGATGCCCTTGCTCTGGGTGCTTCGAGACACACTGAACCTGACCGGCACAAAATTCGGCTGTGGCATGGCGCTGTGTGGCGCATGCACCGTGCACATCAACGGCGAGGCGACTCGCTCCTGCATTACGCCAATTTCGGCGGTAGCGGGAAAGAAGATTACGACGATTGAAGGCTTGTCCGCGGACGGCAGCCATGCCGTGCAGCAAGCGTGGATGGAAGAAGACGTTCCCCAGTGCGGCTATTGCCAGTCCGGGCAAATCATGTCCGCGGTGGCCCTGCTCAGCAAGAAACCAAAACCGACCGACGCCGATATCGACGACTTTATGCAGGGCAACATCTGTCGCTGCGGTACCTACCAACGCATCCGCAAAGCGATTCACCGCGCCGCCGATCTGCAGGCCGGCAAAGGCAAGTCCGCTTAGTTTTGTTCGTTTGAAATACCGATTCGAGGTGTCCCATGACGACGACCTTGTCGCTCGACCGTCGCGCATTTCTAAAGACCGGAGCAGTAGCCGGGACTGGTCTGCTAATCGGATTCCATTTGCCGGCTTTTGCCTCTTCGGCGGAAGAGCAGGAAAAGAAAAATGCAAATCCGCTGAACGCGTGGGTGCACATAACGCCGGACAATCGCGTTTCGTTGATCCTCGGCAAATCGGAGATGGGCCAGGGCATCATGACGGCGTTGCCCATGATTCTCGCGGAAGAACTGTCGCTCGATTGGACGAAGGTCACCGTCGAGCAGGCGCCGACGAATCCAGCGATTTACGAGCACGGTACGGGCGGAAGTGGAAGCGTGGCTGGTTCCTGGTTGCCGTTGCGACGCGCAGGGGCCGCAGCGAGAGAGATGCTGATTTCGGCGGCCGCAGCACGCTGGAACGTGAACCGCGATACCTGCGTGGCGAAGGACGGCGGCATCCTGCACGGGGCGCGTAAGAGTTTCCTGACGTATGGCGAATTGGCGGAAGAAGCGGCGAAGTTGCCGCTACCGGATTTCAATACGGTGCCGCTGAAGAATTCCGATGACTTTACGATCGTCGGACACGACAAGCGGCGCTATGAAGGCTCGGCCAAAGCGACGGGCAAGGCGAAGTTCGGCCTCGATTCGCGTATTCCTGGGATGCAATACGCGGTGATCGCTCGGTGTCCGATTTTTGGCGGGAAAGTGAAATCGTTCGACGCGGCGAAGGCGAAAGCGCTTCATGGCGTGCGAGATGTGCTTGCAATTGACGCAGTGGGACAAGGTGCATTTACAGCCGGCGGCGTCGCAGTGCTGGCGGACAACTCCTGGGCGGCGATAGAGGGTCGCAAGGCGCTGGAGATTACGTGGGACGAAGGACCGCACGCAGCGGAGTCTAGTGCTTGGTTACGCCAGCAATTTTTGGACAACGCAGCAAAGCCCGGAAAAGTGATTCGCAACGACGGCGACGCCGACGGCGCAATCGCTGGTGCAACGAAGAAGGTAGAAGCGACGTACGAATTCCCCTTTGCGGCACACGCAACGATGGAGCCGATGAACTGCACGGTGCACATCCGGCCGGATGGCGCGGAAGCATGGGTGCCGACGCAAGCGCCGCAGTGGGCGCAGGACATTATCGTGGGCATTTCAGGATTGCCCCGCGAAAAAGTAATCGTGAACACGACGCTAATGGGCGGCGGATTCGGCCGGCGATACATGGGCGACTTCGTAATGGAAGCCGCGCAACTCGCGAAGGCAACGGGAAAGCCGGTGCAGGTGCTCTGGACGCGGGAAGACGACATGCAGCACGATTTTTACCGGCCCGCTTCCTATCACAAGCTGTCCGGCGCGATCGATGCGCAAGGCGGACTGGCTGCGTGGAAGCACTTTCAGACGTCCACTTCCATCGACGCGATGTGGAGCAAAGACGGCGAATCGCACGCTGAAAATTCGGAGTTCGCCACGGCGTTGTTTATTCCGTACGCAACGCCGAACTACCGCGTCGAATACACGCTGGCAAAGTCCGGCGTGCCGCGGGCATGGTGGCGGTCGGTGGAGCATTCATCGAGCGGCTTCATTGTCGAATGCTTTGTTGATGAGCTTGCGGCGGCGGCAGGAACGGACCCGCTGGAATTCCGGTTGAAGTTGATTGGCGGAGACCGCAAGATTCCCGATTTCACCAATCCTAAGGAAGGCAAGCCGCTCGATACGGCGCGCTTGAAGAACGTCCTGAAGCTGGCGGCCGAGAATGGCGGTTGGGGCAAGCCGTTGCCAAAAGGCATCGGGCGCGGAATCGCCGCGTACTTTTCGTTTGATTCGTATACCGCTTGTGTGTCCGAGGTTAGCGTGAAAGACGGAGCGGTAAAGGTTCATCGGCTTTCTTATGCCGTTGACTGCGGCCGGCCGATCAATCCGGATGGAATCCGCCAACAAGTCGAGAGCGCGGCGGTTTACGGACTTTCGGCTTCGCTGCATGACGCGATTACGATCAAGAACGGTCGAGTCGAACAAGGCAACTTCAATACCTACCAGATGCCAAAAATCGCAGACACGCCAAAGACGGAAGTACACATCGTGATGAGTAAAGAAGAGCCGACGGGTATCGGCGAGCCGGGGCTACCGGTGGTGACGGCGTCTGTTTGCAACGCGATCTATGCTCTGACGAAGAAGCGGATCCGGCGGCTGCCGATTCAGAAGGAAGATCTCGCCTAGCGTAGCTACAACAACTCGTTGCAAAATGGCGTGTGCATTTTGCAGCCATCGGCATAGCCATTTTGTCCCTTCTCATTTGGCTGGGAATTTTCTTTTTCAACGGCCACTTCTGGCAAGTCTGGATCTTTGACGCGGACCGTCAGAATGTATCCGCGCCTTCACGGTGGCCGGGCGTGGTGGCGATTGTTCCCGCACGAAATGAAGCAGCAACGATCGCCGAGACGATCGCATCGCTCGCCGCGCAACATTACCCGGGCGAATTTTCCATTTTAGTTGTTGACGATCACAGCGACGATGGCACAGGAGAATTGGCGCGAAAGGTCGTGGCCGATGTGGGTGCGACCGATCGAGTGCGCGTGATTTCCGCTCCGGCTCTGGAGCCGGGCTGGACCGGCAAATTGTGGGCGCTGCATGCGGGTGTGGAGGCGGCAGAATTTTCGCCAGATTTCTATTGGTTTACCGACGCCGACACTGTTCATAGGCCTGAAACACTGCGAAGCCTCGTTTCACGAGCGGAATCGGCTCAGCTGGATCTTGCGTCGCTGATGGTCCGGTTGCAGGCGCAGTCGTTTGCTGAAAGGCTCATCATTCCAGCTTTCCTTTATTTTTTCCTAATGCTCTACCCGCCCCGTTGGATGGCAAATCAAAAATCGCGAACGGCGGGCGCTGCGGGCGGTTGCATCTTGCTGCGCAGTACGGCGCTGGCGCGGATTGGCGGACTGGCGTCGATTCGAGGCGAAGTTATCGACGATTGTTCCCTCGCGCATGCCGTGAAACGCAGCGGCGGCGCGATCTGGATGGGCCTGACTCGCCAAAGTGCAAGCCTGCGGCGTTACGCAGGCTTTGGCGAGCTGCGCGACATGATTGCTCGTACGGCATTCACGCAGCTGAACTACTCGGCGTTGCAACTGACCGGCACTTTGCTCGCTCTGCTTGTCACATTCCTAGCGCCTGTCGCCTTATCGTTTTCCGCAAATCCAAGAATCTGGCCTCCGGCCCTGCTTGCGTGGTGCCTGATGTCTGCTTCGTTCTTGCCGACAGTCGTCTTCTACCGTTTGTCGCCCGTATGGTCGCCATTCTTGCCTGTTGCCGCGCTGTGCTATTGGTACGCAACGCTCTTGTCCGCCATCCGGTATTGGCGCGGCCGCGGTGGCGAATGGAAAGGCCGCGCGCAAGCCCCTGCCGCGCACCTTTAGGCTGCGTCTGGCTCGTCGGGGGCGATTCTGCTATTCTTGATCGAGGTACAGGGCTGTATCCCGCGGTCAGGGAACGGCACCGGAGGCCGAAATGAGCGCTTCCCGCGAATCGGGCAACGGCAAGATCACCGTGCCCTCGCTCCTCCAGCGAAAAACGAACGCGGATTTCTCCACTCAGAAAATCACTTGTTTAACCGCGTACGATTATCCGACTGCACGTCTGCTCGACGAAGCGGGCGTGGATGTGCTGCTCGTCGGCGACTCCGTCGGAATGGTCGTTCTGGGTTATGACAGCACGATTCCCGTGACTCTGGACGAAATGCTGCATCACACGCGCGCGGTTCGCCGCGGAACACGTAATGCCTTGGTCGTTGCGGACATGCCGTATGGTACGTATCACGCGGACATATCGGAATCGGTGCGCAACGCGGTCCGGCTCGTAAAGGAAGCCGGAGCGGAAGCGGTCAAGATCGAAGGCGGCGAGCGCCGGTTGGAACTGATCGCGCGGCTGACGGAAGCGGAAATTCCCGTCATGGGCCACGTCGGCTTGACGCCGCAATCGGTGAACGCGCTCGGCGGATTCAAAGTACAAGGCAAGACTCCTGCGGCGGCCGAGCAACTAATTCGCGATGCGCGCGCGGTCGAAGCAGCCGGCGCATTTGCCATTGTGCTGGAAGGAATTCCCCGCGAGCTCGCGGCGCAGATCACGCAGGATTTACACATTCCCACGATTGGCATCGGCGCCGGTCCCGATTGCGATGGGCAAATTCTCGTCTTGAATGATTTGTTAGGCTTGACGTTCCATCCCGTGCCGAAGTTCGCGCGCGAGTATGCGAGAATCGGCGAACTGATCTCTAGCGCGGTGCGCGAATACTGCTCGGATGTCCGGCGCGGGTCGTTTCCCTCGGAAAACGAGTCGTACCATATGCCGCAAGCCGGCGGCACGACAAAACCGGTTAACATCGACGTCGAACTTGCAGACTGAAACCTTTCAAATCGCAGAGGATTGCCATGACACCAGAAGATGTACGCATTCTGTTTGACTACAACGCCTGGGCAAACCATCGCTCTTTGGACGCAGCGGCGCAGCTCGCGGACGAACAGTTCGTAAAGCCGCTCGGGTCGAGCTTTTCTTCGTTGCGTGACACGATGGTGCATATTTGCGGCGGCGAATGGATCTGGAACGAACGATTCCATGGCCAGTCGCCTTCTGCGATTCCGGGTTTGGCCCACATCCAGACGGTGTCAGCTTTGCGCGAACACTGGGCGCCGCAAGAGAAGAGTTTAATGGATTTCGTGTACGGATTGACGCAGGCAGACCTTGATCGAGTTTTCGAGTACAAGACGCTCAATTTCGGCTTATATACGAACCCGCTGTGGCAGTCGCTGCAGCACCTCGCCAATCACGGAACGTATCATCGAGGGCAGGTCGCTACGATGATCCGCCAACACGGGGCGAAGCCTATACTCACCGACTTGATGCACTACTACCGCGA
>Ga0126376_10001660_pt1 | contig 12136 bp, 11 predicted proteins | sample PanSoiMetPlot_15_FD_92760 | JGI IMG/M metagenome (GOLD analysis project Ga0126376, IMG submission 92760) | Tropical forest soil microbial communities from Panama - MetaG Plot_15 | ecosystem: Environmental > Terrestrial > Soil > Tropical forest > Bulk soil | place: Panama | collected 2016-02-17
GCCTGCACCTCGGCGGGATTGTAGGTCTTGTCCAACATGAGAGATCGGTCTCGGTCGCTTTTGCGAGGCCGCGACGCTCAGGGATCGCGCGGGCTTGACGGGTGGAGAACCGGCACCGCGCACCGCGCCGCGACCGCGGGGCCGCCTCGGGCGGAAAGACGCGGTCAGCGCCTCTGCACGTCGCGCACGAGCCGCGATACCTCTTCTTGGACCACACGCTCGACGAGATGCGGCAGATTGGAGTCGAGCCATTCCTTCAGAAGCGGCCGCAACATCTCGCGCACCATGTTCTCGATGGGCCGCTGTCCTTCGCCTAGGGGAATGTCGCTCATGCGTTTCTCGTGCCGTGACCCAAGCTGATGGATTTGTGATAGCGCCGCCAGCGATGCCGCCGCCACGGCGTCGGATACCAGGCGATTGGGATCGGTGGCGGGAGCGGGCGACAAAGTATCAAGCACCGATGCTCCGGACGTAAGTACCGGCTCGGGCGGATCGGGACTGGCACGCTCCTCCTGCACGACCTCGGTCAGCTCCAGGATCTCCTCGCCTTTGGTTGCGGTCTCCGGCTGTGCTGCTGATGGCGCCGCCGCCGAAGCGTTGGCAGCCGGCTGCTCGCCATCCTCGGCAATGATACGCCGGATGGAGGCGAGAATCTCCTCCATGGAGGGTTCGTGCTGGCCTTTGCTCTCCGACATCTCGACCGGTTGTGGCGCTCAATTGACCGCTACACTAGGCGAAGCGCTCGGAAAAAACCAGAATTACTCGCCCTTCGAGCCGAATCCGATCCACTTGTAACGCGCCTCGTCGTAGTGCTTGCGCATGTCGTAGACCTGAACCGGCAGTTTCAGCTCCTCGGCCGTGAGCCGACCCACCTGCTGGGCGAGATCAAACTCGGAAACCGCAAGATCGTGCTGCGCCTGCACGAGACTGACCCGGTCGGTGAACAGTTCCTGCTCGGCGTTCAAGACGTCGAGCACGGTGCGCGATCCCACCTGCGCCTCCTGGCGCACCCCCTCGAGTGCGATCTCGGCGGCGCGAATGGTGGACATCAGCGACTGCACCTGCGCGCGCCCCGATCGAATTGTCTCCCAATCCTTGGTCGCTGACTGGATCGCGACGCGGCGCGCATCGTCGAGTAGATCGCGCTTCTGGCTCACCGTCTGCTTCGCCGCCCGGGTCTGCGCATAGATGTTGCCCGCCTCGTAGAGCGGCACCGTCATCCGCGCGATCACCGAGAGGGAATTCACGTTTCTTCCCTGGATAACCGTCTCATCGGACTTGTTGGCGTCGCCGACGACTGCGACCTGCGGCAGGAGTTGCGCGCGGGTCGCGACCACCGCGTCCTCCGCCGCTTTGGCGGTATAATCCGCGATGACTACATTCGGATTCTGTGCGCGGGCCAGCGCGAGCGCCTCCTCGCGCGTGTCCGGCAGCTTCACTCGCTCAGTCGGCTGTGACAGCTTGTCCGGCAGGTGGCCGACCGCGCGCTGATAATTCGACCGGCTCACCTGCAGATTGCCTTCTGCCTGGACGCGCGACGCGACCGCGAGCGCAACCCGCGATTCTGCCTGTGCCACGTCGGTGCGGGTTACTTCGCCGACGCGGAACTGATCGTTGGTCGCCTCGAGCTGGCGCCGCAGCACCTGCTCGTTGTTGATGTTGAGATCGACGGTGGCCTGGTCGCGCACGACGTCCAGATAGGATTGGGCCACGCTGAACAGCACCTGCTCCTCGGTGGCGACCGTCTGCGCGCGCTGCGAGAGGACGGTGTGCTCGGCCTGCCGGATGAGCGCCGGCGTGCGGCCGCTGGTCCAGACGGGCTCCGTAATGTTGAGATCCAGGGTCCTCGGCGTCAGGTATTGGGTGACCGTTGGTCCGGACCCATTGACGCTCTGTTTACTCGAGGCGATCTCCCTGCCCGCGGATCCCGTGAATTGCACGGTCGGGCGCCATCCCGCGAGCGCCTGCGGCACGCCCTCGTCGGTCGCGCGCAGCTGGGCGCGCTGGGCCAGCAGCTGAGGATTGTACTGATAGGCCTGCGCCATTGCGTCGGTCAGCGTTTCGGCCGATGCCGGGCGCGCAAGCCCCGCGGCGACGAGCAGCGCCCCGATCGCGCAAGCGGCCCCAAGTCTGACGCCCATCCCCCACATTCCCATGAGATCCCCGAAATTCAGAACACGAAAGCCGGCTGCGGGGCAAATCCCGGCAGCGCGTGGGTTGCAGCGTCGAACACGGGGCGGCGCGACAGTGACGCGCCGGCTCTCGTCATCACAGTCACCTGCGACACGCGGCCTGCCGCTCGGATCACTGCCGCCATGCGCCCTGTCGCGGCGAGTTGGCGCACAATCGCATCGGGCACGACGGTGATCGCACCGCCGAACAGGATGGCGTCGTAGGGCCCGCCTGCCGCGTATCCCAGCTCGAGCGGTCCCTCGATCACGCTCGCATTCGAATGATCGAGCTCGCGGAGCAGGTGGCGCGCGGTCGCCGCCAAGCTCGGATCGGACTCCAGCGCGATCACCGAGCCGACCAGGTGCGTCAGGATCGCGGTGTCGTAACCTGGACCCGTGCCAACGTAGAGGACGCGTGCGCCCGGTCGAAGCTCGGCCAGCTGGATCAACCGCGCCAACACCAGCGGCTCAATGAGATACCGGTCGTTGCCGAGCGGCAGATCCCGATCCACATAGGCGGTGCCCTGGAGCGCCGCAGGCACGAAACGCTCGCGCGGCACCGACAGGAACGCATCCAGCTGCTCGGGGTCCACGATCCCATTGGTGCGGAGCTGGCCGTCGACCATATTGTGCCGCGCCGCCGCGTAGTCGATCATGGGCCCGATTTATTCCTGCGCTGAGTGCCCGCCGTTTATATCGCCCGCAAAGGGCGGACTCAATGGCGGGCAACGTAAAGTCGGGCTTGGCTCCTTTCTTGACCCCCCTGCCATGGGTCGGCATATAGAACGGCCTTCGAGGCCAGGGCCGGATGGCAGAGTGGCTATGCAGGGGACTGCAAATCCCCGTACAGCGGTTCGATTCCGCTTCCGGCCTCCAACGCTGCAACTTCCGATATGGATGCACGCCGCAGCCCTCACGCGCCGCTTGATCGCAGCCCATTCCGCTGTCGAACAACCCGATCGACCCTGCTTGCTGATCACATCGGCGCATCAAGGCGATTTCGGGGGACTGCCGCTCCTATGGTGTCGCTCATCAATCCTATATAAGGACTTACCGCTAAAGTTTCGTGCGCGAAGCCGCGGGTGAGGGCCAGCACGTCTTGTGATAGATTACAGGCGCTGGAGAAGGGTTTCGTGGTGGGTGGTCGCGCGGAAGACGTGGCGCTCGGGGCGCGGCTCTGTTATAAGGCCCGCCCCATTGCCTCCGGCGAGGTAGGGGACATCGATCCCCGGTAGCTCAGTGGTAGAGCAAGCGGCTGTTAACCGCTGGGTCGCTGGTTCGAATCCGGCCCGGGGAGCCAATCGAGATCGGGGGATCGGTGATGAATACCGATCCCCCGATCAGAAGAAGGCCTCGCCGCATTCGCCCGGAAACGCTTGGCCGGTTCTCTACGATGCTCGCGCGCGCTGCCGACGGCGCTTGGCCTTGCGCTTTGCCTTGCGGCGCGCTGAGCGGATGCGGAGGCTGGATTTGGCAGACCGTTTCATTTGGTGGCTCGCGATTGGCGGATGACGAGGGACCTTGCTGAGGGCGTGGGCACCGGCGGTTCCGTTCGATCCTTGTCGAGCTTGCTCTTCAGCGCCTCGATGTCGGCGAAGAAGCTATCCTCGGACTGCAGCGGTGCCAACCGGAACTCCGGTGGAAGCAGGCGCGAGACATACGCCTGCCGGTCAATGCCGGTGCGCAGTTCGGACTGGCTCAAGAGCTGTAGCGCGATTCCGGTCGCGAGCAGCGCGATGACAAGACCGGCCTTGAGCTTGAGCCCTCCTGACGAGACCTCTCGCAAGTGCAGAAAGCAGACCACCGCCAGGAGCGACCAGACGCCGATATATTGATAGGATACGAAACCGCGCCAGGAGAAGGCGAAGGCGGCAAAGTCAGCGAATTCGCGCAGGAACAAATAGATCACCATACCCGAGAGCGCGATCAGAAGATTGCGCTCGAAGCGCGCCTGCCCCGAGAAGATGCGAGTAAGGACAGACCAACCGGCGGTCCATACCGTCACAAAGAGCGCCACCGTCAACACCGAGACGAGGTAGGGGGAGACCTTCGGCTCGGAGGTCTCCCCGAGCCAGTTGGAGCTGACTTCGATCGCCGCCAGCAGCGCACCCAGGGCCGCGAGCGCCGGCCATAGCCGCGAGCGCGGCTGATAAGGACGCGCCGGCGCCACGGCGTAGCCGGCCTCGCGAAGGCGGAGATAAGTGTGGCCAATGCGGATCGGCCGGTTGCCGTCGATCTCGAGCCAGGCGAACTTGTCCTCGCCCTGGTCGAGGAAAAGTCCGTTTGCAGTGCCGAGATCCTCGGCGACCCAGCCGCTGATGTCGCTTCGCCGGATACGCAGGTGCTGGGGCGCCACGAAGGGATCGTCGAGCACGATGTCATTGTCATAACCGCGGCCGACGCGGATCTCGGACCCGGTGCAGCGATGACGCGCGAGGACCTCGCGCGAGCGCGAGATGACCTCGATCCAGACTACATCTTCCATCGCACGGCTTCGATGAACTGCCTGCCGAGCGCGATCGCGTTCGGATAGGCGACACCTAGCAGGCTGAGTCGCGAGACCAGAGCCTCGGTGTCGTGGTCCTGTGTGATGGTCATAATCCAGACGTCATAAAGACCTTCGAACTCACGGTAGGCACGCGCACACCAGAGGGCGCGCAGCGGCGGGCGTCCCTCTTCCGCCGATCCAGCCAGGAAATCTTCGTGACAGCGCTGCTGGGTATGCCATTTCCGGTTCCAGGCGGAGCTCGCGAGCCAAGGCAGCTGGTTCTGTTGAGACACGAACGTTGCGAACTGGAACTGGTTTAGGTCGACGCTGCTAAGATAGGAATGACTAAGCCGTACTCCGCCGGTGCTGAGGTCCGTCGCGACATAGACCTGCGTGTCGCTGCTGCAGTTGGTGGTGTCGTTGCTCGCACGGGGCTTGGGTACTTGACCGGCGTTGGTTTGCGCCCAGCAGGTAAACCAGGGAGCGGCGCTCTCGGGGGCCTTGTAAGGCCCGAAGGTCGCGTCGCGGAAACCGGAGTCGCGCAGCGATTTGTAGAGCCCTTCCTGCCATGCCAGGAGCTGACGGCCAATCTCAGTCCGGAGATCCTGGCTCGTGGGCAAGCCGTCCTCGCGCGCAATCGCCAGCAGTTTGGTGGCGAACCACGCCGGTACGAGGAAGCTCACGAGCTCTCCGCCGAGCTGTTTTGAGACGTTGATGCCGACAACATTCCCGTCCGCCGCCACGGTCGGGCCCCCGCTCATGCCGGGATTGATCGCACCAGAGAAGTGAATCCGCTCGTTGTAGCTGCGATCGACCAGCCCGTTATAGGTGCCCTCTACGATGGTGAATCCCAGGTCCAGCGGGTTTCCCATTGAATAGAGTCGCTCGCCCTTAGGCACCTCGTCGCGCAGGGCCCGATCGTCGAACTCGAAATAGGGCTGGCTGCGGCGGTCGACGCGTATGAGCGCGAGGTCGTTGGCGACATCGATCGCGATCAGCTTCACCTCACCATGGGACTGGTCGGCCGCACCAAATTCCAGCCGGTATGTCGCGGGCTCGAGCGCGTACTGCGAGATCACATGGTAGTTGGTGATGGCGAGGCCGTCGGAGCTGACCAGGAACCCAGACCCGATCGAGGATTGACGATCAGCAGCAGCGACGAGGGTACGGATTTGCAGCAGCCTCGGCTTCGCAGCCGCATAGACCCGTTCCGCGACGGATGCCGCTTCCGGCACCGCCGGCATCGAGGGTGAAGCACCTTGTGCCCAGGCGTTCCCGGCGGCCAACATCGAAGCGATGAACAGGCAAACGTTTTTCACGACAGCTCCCAACAGCCGCCGTATCCGTCGACGGGAAATGCCCCGCAGCGGGAAAAAGGCGAACATGCCGTGATCAGCGCAGCAGCGATGCCCATCGCTTGACCCGGGCGGAAAGTCCGTGCCGCGCACGCTCCCGGCGAACCACGGCAGTGCTCTCGACCCAATTGAACTGCACCACCCGCCTGGGCCCAGTCACCGGTAGGTGCCCGTGCCACGAATTCTCGGTCACGCGGAAGGCCAACAGCGTGCCCGCCTGCGGCGGCACTTCGGCGACGACATCGTGGAGGCTATTAGGCGAACGCAGCAGACGGAGCCGGCCACCCTCCGCTTCCCAGGCTTCGTTCATGTACACCAGCACCGTGATGAGCTTGCTGCGGCTATCGTTGTGAATGCGGCCGTCGCGCGGACGCGCGTAACCGCGCACCGTTATCATAGTTGGACGGTTCGTCAGGTCGATGTCGAATGCGCTTTCGATCGCGGCGCGAAAGCTCGGGCCTTCAAGCTCCGCGAGGAACTCGCGAAAGTGCGCACCGAAGACGAGTTCCCCTACTGGAAAACTTCCGGCCTCGCGGATCTCCGGGAAGTCGCTGGCCACCATGGCTCGCCCGGCAGGCAGCAGGAAACCCGGTACGATCAGATACGGGAACGGTTCGTCCACCCGCGTTGCCCGCGCGAGCGCAGATAGATCCAGGTATCGCAGGTCACCGCCCAGTGCGGCCTCGGCGTGCACCACCGATATCTCCTCTTTGCTCAGCCCGGCGGACCATGGCATAGATTGCGCGAGGACGGAACCTCGGGGCTGGCGGCGGACCTCTTCAGCTTTTACACTATTGTGCAATAGCGATTTTGCTTAGTGCTCTCGCCAGCCGGGATGGCGTCTGTCGCACGCCAGAACCGAGCGCGGGCGAGGCAGGAGTCGGCGAGGGAGAACAAGCCGGCATGAGAGGCCGAGCGTTTGCCGGGATGGGTGTGCTCTGCATTGCTCTTGCGGCATGCGACAATCCACTTGTGTCCGGGTCACCCGAGGCGCATCAGGCGGCGCCTGTGGGAGCCGAGGCTACAGCCCCGCAACCGCCGAAGCCGCCACGCAAACCGCCGGTACCGCCCGCACCGACCGATGCCGCGTCGCCCGCAGAAGTCACCCCAGTCGCGCCGGCGGCCACGCCGGTGACGGAGACAGCCAAAGTCGAGCCCGTCCAACGCCCCGCGCTCAAGCCGGAGACCTTAATCGGCCTTGACCAGCCTGCGACCGAAGCGCTGTTGGGCGAGCCGACCGAGCGGTCGGAAGCGGCGCCCGCAACCATTTGGCGCTATACAGGCCGCAGTTGCCAACTCGAGATATACTTCTACCTCGACCTGAAGAGTCAGGTCATGCGTGCGTTGCACTACGAGGTGAAAACCCATGAGGCCGCAGAGCCAGCCAGAAACCGGTGCTTCGCCGACCTCGTCGCCGAGCACGAAGCAGATCCCGCCTCGAGTCCGAGTCCTCCTAATTGACGACGACGACGAGTTTCGGGAGTCGCTGAGCCTGAATTTGATGGACGAAGGGTTTGCGGTGACGACGTTCGCGAACGGCCCCTCGGTGCTGGAGCACGTGGCGGCGGGCGAGAGCACGGACGTGATCCTGCTGGATTGGCGGATGCCTGGGATGAACGGGCTGGAGGTGCTGCGCGAGTTGCGCCAGCGTGGCGTGATGACGCCGGTGATCTTCCTGACCGCGCTGAGCGACGACATTTACGAGGAAGCGGCGCTGGCGGGCGGTGCGGTGGACTTCATCGACAAGTCGCGCCGGCTGTCGATCCTGGTGCGGCGCATCGAGCTGATCGCGGAAGGTCAGCGGCCGCTGCCGAGCGCTTCGCAGCAACAGCCGCCGCCGCAGGTGCGGCTGGGCGCGCTGGAGCTGCGCTTCGATATCAACCGCGCCTTCTGGAAGGGCTCGGCCATCGATCTGACGCTGACCGAGTTCCGCATGGTCTCTCAGCTCGCGCTGAAGCCGGGCGAGGACGCCTCCTACCGCGAGCTCTACGACCTGGTGCACGGCAAGGACTTCCTGGCGGGCAGCGGCGCCGACGGCTACCGCGCTAACGTCCGCACCTTCATCAAGCGCATCCGCAAGAAGTTCAGGGATGTCGACCCCGGCTTTGACGAAATCCACAACTACGCCGGATTCGGATACCGCTGGACCGTCGCCTAGGGCGACACCGGTACTCCCCCGCCGCGCGGCGCGTAGTCGCCGGCGCTGGCGCTTTCACCGCTCGCTCGCGGCGAAGGCGGCCCTCCTGGTCGTGATATTCCTGGCGGTGCCTCTGATCGTCTACGACCAGTTCCGAGCCGCGGATGAAGCCGCTGGCGCCCTTCTGCTGCAAGAGGTGCGCGAGGAAGGGCGCGTCTTGGCGCAGGCACTGTTGCCGGTTCTCGGCGCCACCGAGGAACCGTCAATCCCCGAGCTTGGCAGCCAACTCCAGCGTTTCGCAGGCGACCTCACGCGCGTCAAAGTCATCTACCGCCCGACCGATCAGGCGGCGTTCTATTATGTGGCGTCCTGGCCTAGCGTCTCGACCGCCCAGCTCGACAAAGAGCGCGCCGAGCTCGCTCAGCAGGGCGTCCTCGACAAGCTTTCCCAGACCTGCGAGGGCGAGCTGCCTTATGCGTTCCGTTACAGCACGCCTGGCGCCGAGGACGAGGTCGTGACGTCAATGACGCCGATCAAGGTTCAATCCGGCTGCTGGGCGGTGGTCACTTCCTTCGCGGCCGGCAGCTATCTGGGCTCCCACCTCGGGCGCCCCTACTGGATGGCGCCCGAAGTGCGCATCGTCGCCATTATCTATCTCGTAATGGCAATGGTGACGCTCAGCACTTTCTGGGGTGTGCGACGCGGCCTCAATCGCTTTGCCGAGCGCGCCCGCGCCATCCGCGAGCGTCGTCCCGGCGTCTCTTTCGCGGGCGAGAACGAAGTTCCGGAGCTGGCGGATGTCGCGACCGAGTTCGACCGCATGGTATCGGCGCTCGATGCGTCCGCGCGCGAGATCCGACGCACCGCAGAAGACAACGCGCACGCTTTTAAGACGCCGATTGCGGTGATCCGGCAATCGCTGGAGCCCTTGAGCCGCGCCATCCCGTCCGACCATCCACGCGGGCAGCGCGCGCTCGGCCTCATCGAGAACTCGCTGGACCGGCTGGACGGCCTTGTCTCCTCCGCCCGCCGGCTCGACGAGGCCGCCGCCGACCTCATCAACACGCCGCGTACTGCGGTCAATCTCTCCATGCTGCTTCATCGCCTGCTGCACGCCCACGCAGATGCCATTGCCGAGCGCCAACTCGCGCTCGACGGACATATTCCCTCGGGCGTGATCATTTACGCGAACGAGGAAATGATCGAGACAGTGCTGGAGAATATCGTCGACAACGCACTATCCTTCTCGCCAAAGGGCGGCAGCATCGAGGTGCGTCTCGACCGCCGAGACGACCGCACGGCTGAGGTCACCATCGGCGATACGGGGCCTGGAGTGGCGCCCGAAAACCTCGAGCGCATCTTCGATCGATACTTCTCGCGCCGACCGGGCATGGAAGGTCAAGCCTCGCATTTCGGCATCGGCCTTTGGATCGCCCGACGCAACATCGAGGCGCTCGGCGGCACCATCCGCGCGGAAAACCGAGCGCCCCGCGGACTCCTGATGCGTATCGACCTGCCGCTGTTGCGCGCGACGCGACCTCCGGGCGAATGACACATCTTTGCCTCGCGCGATGCGCGATGGGCTGAGATAGGGTCTCCTCGCGCTCGCGACATCCGCGGTCGCGAGACGCGATAAAAACCCTGTGCTCGCGGCGCTCTTGCCCGGCGTCGTGAACAATCCTCCCTTGACTGCGGCCGTCCCGACCGGCCGCATTCTTTTTTTGCCTCAGTCGTAGGTGACGAGCGCCTCGGCAGCTTGCCGATCGTAGCCCTCGCTCGCGCGCAGGAGCTGAGCGGTATAGGGTTCTTGGGTTCGATGCGCCCGCAATGAAGCGACGTCGAGCTCCTCGACGAACCGACCGCGGTTCATCACCGCGACCCGCGCACAGAGATGCGCGACCACGGCGAGGTTGTGGCTCACGAGGATGTACGTGAGCCCACGCTCGCGCCGGATGTGCTGAAGCAGATTCAAGATCTCCGCCTGCACGGACACGTCGAGCGCCGAGGTGGGCTCGTCAAGTAGCAGAATGGTCGACTCCAGTATCAGCGCGCGTGCGATTGCTACGCGTTGGCGCTGACCTCCCGAGAGCTGATGTGGATAACGGAAACGATGCTCGGGCCCGAGCCCGACCTCGCGTAAGGTCCTGGAGATGCGCCGCTCGTGGCCATCAATCCCGTGAATGCGCAGCGGCTCCGCGAGCGCTCGATCGACGGTCTGGCGCGGGTGCAATGAGGCGTAAGGATCCTGGAACACCATCTGCAACCGGCGGTGAAATTCGCGCGAGCGCACCGGACCCTGCGGTACGCCCTCGATCGTTATGCGCCCCGACCAGCTCCGCTTGAGCCCCGAGAGCGCACGCAGAACCGTGGATTTACCCGATCCGGATTCACCGACGATGCCGAAGGCCTCACCGGAGCCAACGCGAAAGGACACTCGATCAACCGCGCGCGTCTCGCCAAAATCGACGCTGAGGGCCTCGACCTCGATCATGACGCTTCAAGCCAGGCCGGATCGCGGCTCAGCACAGGCAAATCCCCTTCGCCGCCGAGCTGCGGCAAGCAGGCCATGAGGCCTCGCGTGTAGGGATGCTGCGCACGGCCGAGCTCACGCGCGTCGAGCGTCTCGACCACTCGGCCGCCATACATCACCAGCACGCGATCACAAAAGGAGGCCACCAGCGTGAGATCGTGGCTGATGAAGACAAGGCCCATGCCCCGTTCACTCACGAGATCATCGAGGATCGCCAGCACCTGCATCTGCACGGTGACGTCGAGCGCCGATGTGGGCTCGTCCGCCACCAGCAAGTCGGGGTCTGGCGCAAGCATCATCGCGATCATGATGCGCTGCCCCATGCCGCCGGAGACTTCGTGAGGATAAAGCGCGTAGACGCGCCGGGGCTCGCGGATGCGCACGGCCTCGAGCATGGCAAGCGCCTTGTCGCGCGCCTCGCCGCGCGTCGCCCTGGAATGCGCGAGATAAGCTTCCGTGATCTGGTCGCCCACGGCCATCACGGGATTGAGCGAGAATTTCGGGTCCTGCATCACCATCGCCAGGCGTCGGCCGCGGAGGTTACGCAATCGCGCGGGAGTGGCCGCGAGAAGATCGACGCCATCGAAGTCAAGGCGCCGCGCCTTGAGCTCGGCGCCCGGTGGCAACAGGCGCAGGATCGAGCGGCCTGTAAGAGTCTTGCCGGACCCACTCTCGCCGACGATGCCGAGCTTCTCGCGCCCCATGGCGAAGTTGACGCCGCGCACCGCCTCGAGCACGCCTCTGGGGGTACGGAAGGAAACGCGAAGATCGGCGACGTCAAGGAGTGGCGCGCTCATCGCTGTTTCGGGTCCAGCACGTCGCGCAACCCGTCGCCCAGCAGGTTGAAGCCGAGGCTCACCGTGCATATCGCGAGGCCGGGGAACGCCGCCACCCACCACTGATCGAGCACGAATTTGCGTCCGGCAGAAATCATGGCGCCCCATTCCGGCGAGGGCGGCTGCGCACCAAGACCGAGGAAACCGAGCCCGGCGGCGGTCAGGATGATGCCGGCCATGTCCAAGGTGACGCGCACGATCACCGAGGCGAGGCAGAGCGGCATTACGTGCAGAAACACGATGCGCGACCAGCCCGCGCCCAGCAGCCGCGCCGCGCTGATGAAGTCGCTTTCCCGCAGAAGCAGTGTCTCGGCCCGCGCGATCCGCGCATAGGGTGGCCAGGCCGTGAGCGAGATCGCGATCACCGCGTTCTCGATGCCCGGACCCAATGCCGCGACAAACGCGAGCGCCAGGATCAGACGCGGGAAGGCCAAGAATATGTCGGTGACCCGCATCAGCGCGGTGTCGACGAAGCCGCCGAGATAGCCAGCCACACAGCCGACCAGCAAACCGACGGGTGCTACGATCACGACCACCAAGGCAACGATCCCCAGAGTGATCCGGGCGCCATAGAGGATGCGCGTATAGATGTCGCGTCCGAGTTCGTCGGTGCCGAACC
>Ga0126376_10001661_pt1 | contig 12134 bp, 6 predicted proteins | sample PanSoiMetPlot_15_FD_92760 | JGI IMG/M metagenome (GOLD analysis project Ga0126376, IMG submission 92760) | Tropical forest soil microbial communities from Panama - MetaG Plot_15 | ecosystem: Environmental > Terrestrial > Soil > Tropical forest > Bulk soil | place: Panama | collected 2016-02-17
CAGGGCCGATCGAAGACTGAACGGACCGAGCAGAACCGCACGACCGGTCAAGCGCCGCGCGAAGATCGGACAAATCGGGCATCCGAACAGAACAAGTCCGAACAGGACCGAGCGAGGACTGAACGGACCGAGCAAAACCGCACCACTACCGGTCAGGGCGCGGCTGGGACGAGAACCAACGTAAATGTCAACATCACGCCAGAAAAGCGCACGCAGATCCATGAGGTAATCGTGAAGGAGCGAAGCGCCCCGCGCGTGACCAGCGTAAACTTCGATTTATCGGTCGGAGCGCGGGTGCCGCGAAGCGTACGGTTCGTAGCGCTTCCATCGACCATTGTGGCAATCGAGCCGGATCTGCGCGGCTATGATTACTTCATGGTCGGAGACCGAATCGTGGTTATAAATCCGAGATCCATGGAAATCGTGGCGATCATCGACGTGTAAAGCGCAGCCGATGACGCTGGCGGCCGCCGCTACGGTATCTTTCCGGGCGGTGGCCGCATTTACGTTGCGAATACGTTGCGAACCGCGCGCCAAGTGAAATAGAATATTTTATTTCCCAAAGATATCAACGAAATAATATTAAAAAAACAGCGAACCCGCGCCTTATTCAAGGTGCGGGTTCGCTGCAGTTGAAAATTATGGGCAAGGATGGCGAATGCCATCATAGCCGAGAAAGGTTCCGCTCGCCGGATCATACGAGCGATATCGCTGTGCGCAGTATGCGTCGTCGCGCCCACCGGTCGCGTAGTCTTGGCTATAGGCGTAGCCGGGCGAATATACATAACCCGGTTCATAGGAGTACTCCGGCACATAAGCGAATCCTGGCGCATAAGCGTACCCCGGATAATAGCCGTCGTAGTAACCGTAATAGCCGGGAGCCCATAGCGGTGCCGTCGCCGCCGCTACGGCGCCGCCGACCGCACCGGCCGCGAGACCTGCCAAACCCCCACCGAAAGTACGATGGTCATGCCAGCGTTGCGCTGCCGCCGGTCCGGCGGTCGCCAGCACAGCGGTGCCTGTGAAGGCAAGCGCCGCAATGCCAGCCAGGATTTTCGATGTCATGATATGACTCCCTGTCGTTCAAGAGAATGGAATTTCACGACCGATTAAAGATCGAGTCGTTATGGATAAAATCCCTCGAACAAGTTCTTGTTCCGCGATCCGCTGTCCTCAAGAGGCCGAGTTGGAAAAGATTTCTGATGCGGTGGAACCATCTGGCGTTCATCGCGTTGTGCAACGCGGTAGAGTGCGGGTGCGTCCAGCAATTGAGCAGCGCGGGGAACCAGCAATTGAGTAGCGTGGGGAAAGTGACATCCCTTCCATCGAAGGTCTTAAGTTGCTGAAATTCATCAGCATTTTGGTAGCTGCGGGCAAGATTCCATCATCAGAATGGCGCGCGGCGCGAATATTCCTGTGAGCAGTGATGATGCCGGAGGGTGTAGAATGAATCCGCTGGGCGAGACGGTTGAGTCCGGAACAATCCAGGCCAAAACGGTTGAGTCCAAAACAAACGGTCCCCCAGCAACAAACGGTCCCCCAGTGCATACGGTCTCCGGGAGCAGTTCTGTGGAGCATAGCGACGGCCGCACATCATTCGAATACCATCTGCTGCATGCACTGCAGTCCATGCGGGTGGGCGATTTTTCAGTTCGCATGGCCGCTGATCAGGAAGGTGTGCCAGGCAAGATCGCCGACGCGTTCAATGAGATCGCCGGAGCAAATCAGAGGATTGCCCAGCAGCTTGAGCGCATTGGCGAGGAGGTCGGGCGTAAGGGCAAGACGCGACAACGCGTCAAATTTGACCTGTCGACTGGGGCCTGGGGCGAGATGGAGGACTCCATCAATACACTGATCGACGATCTGTTGTGGCCAACCATGGCAGTTACGCGCGCGATCGCAGCCGTCGCCAAAGGCGATCTCATGCAGACGGTTGCTCTCGATATCGACGGCCGTTCGCTTGAGGGGGCGTCCCTGCAGGCTGCCACTGTCGTCAACACAATGATCAAGCAGCTCAACATGTTCACCTCGGAAGTGACCCGCGTCGCGCGCGAAGTCGGAACCGAGGGCAAGCTTGGCGGTCAGGCTCAGGTGCCCGAGGTCACAGGCGTATGGAAGGATTTGACCGAGAGCGTGAACTCAATGGCGAACAACCTGACCGCCCAGGTTCGCAACATCGCCGACGTTACAATCGCGGTTGCGAACGGAGATCTCTCGAAAAAGATCACGGTCGACGTGCGCGGCGAAATATTACAGCTTAAAGAAGCCATCAATACCATGGTGGACCAGTTGCGCTCGTTTGCTTCGGAGGTGACCCGCGTCGCCCGGGAAGTTGGCACCGAAGGCAAGCTTGGCGGTCAGGCTCAGGTGTCAGGGGTCGCCGGAACCTGGAAGGACTTGACCGACAGCGTCAACTTCATGGCGAGCAATCTCACAGCCCAGGTTCGCAACATCGCCGAAGTTTCGACGGCCATTGCGGGTGGTGACCTTTCCAAGAAGATCACCGCAAACGTTAGCGGCGAAATTCTGCAGCTGAAGGAGACCATCAACACGATGGTCGATCAACTGAACGTATTCGCCGGCGAAGTGACGCGTGTCGCCCGCGAAGTCGGCACCGAAGGCAAGCTCGGCGGTCAGGCCCAGGTGCCGGGCGTGGCCGGCACCTGGAAGGACTTGACTGACAACGTCAATTTCATGGCCAGCAATCTCACCGCACAGGTCCGCAACATCGCTGAAGTAGCGACCGCGATTGCGAGCGGCGATCTCTCGAAGAAGATCACGGTGGATGTGCGCGGCGAAATCCTTCTCCTCAAGGAAACCCTCAACACCATGGTGGAGCAGTTGCGTTCCTTGGCGGCCGAAGTAACCCGGGTTGCCCGCGAGGTCGGCACTGACGGCCGTCTAGGCGGCCAGGCGGTGGTGCCCGACGTTGCCGGCACCTGGAAAGACCTGACCGACAACGTCAACCTGCTTGCCGCCAATCTGACCACCCAGGTCCGAAACATCGCGGAGGTGACAACAGCGGTTGCGCGCGGCGATCTGTCACGCAAGATCACCGTGGATGTCAAAGGCGAGATTCTTGAGCTCAAGAATACCATCAACACCATGGTCGATCAGCTCAACGCCTTGGCGTCGGAAGTGACGCGCGTCGCCCGCGAGGTCGCCACCGAAGGCAAGCTTGGCGGTCAAGCGCAGGTGTCCGGCGTCGCCGGCACTTGGAAGGATCTGACCGATACTGTCAACGTCATGGCGGCGAACCTGACCGAGCAGGTGCGCGGTATTGTCAAAGTTGTCACTGCAGTCGCCAACGGCGATCTCAAACAAAGCCTTACTGTCAAATCAAAAGGCGAGGTGGCGGCTCTCGCCGATACCATCAACAATATGACTGATACGCTCGCGACCTTCGCGGCTCAAGTAACGACGGTCGCGCGCGAAGTCGGGGTCGAGGGGAGGCTCGGCGGTCAAGCCAATGTGCCGGGCGCAGCCGGCACCTGGAAGGACCTCACCGGCAACGTCAATCTCCTGGCTGCCAATTTAACGACCCAGGTCCGGGCCATCGCGAAAGTCGCGACCGCGGTGACCAAGGGCGACCTGACCCGGTCGATCCAGGTCGAAGCCCGAGGTGAAGTCGCAGATCTCAAGGACAACATCAATACGATGATCGACAATCTGCGGCTTACGACGGATCACAATACCGAACAGGATTGGCTCAAGACCAATCTCGCAAAGTTCACCAGTATGCTGCAGGGGCAGCGCGATCTCACAACGGTCGGCCGGCTGTTACTCTCCGATTTGACACCTTTGGTGAATGCACAGTTGGGTGCCATTTATCGAATGGAAACCGAGGATGGCACGCCCTGTCTCAAATTACTCGCTGCCTACGCCGACGATGGGGAGCGACCGCACGACAATCGCGTGTCGGTCGGCGAAGGCCTGATCGGACAGTGTGCGGCCGACAAGCGACGTCTTCTGATCAACGGAATGCTGGCAAATGTCACGCCGATTGGATCTGCCGTATTCAAAGTGACACCGCAAAACGTCGTCGTGCTTCCAGTGTTGTTCGAAAGCCAGGTCAAAGCTGTGATCGAGCTTGCGTCGGTCTCGACTTTCACCGAGTTGCAGATGACCTTTCTGGAACAGTTGACGGCCAGTGTCGGCATCGTGCTCAACAGTATCGAGGCGACAATGCAGACTGAAGGTCTGCTCAAACAATCCCAGCAACTCGCCGCTGAATTGCAGACGCAGCAGCGGGAGCTGCAACAGACCAACGAGCAGCTCGAGCAGAAGGCCATGCAGCTCGCTGAGCGCAACGTCGAGGTTGAGCGGAAGAACCAGGAAATCGAGCAAGCACGACGAGCGTTGGAGGACAAGGCGACTGAGCTTGCGTTCACGTCCAAGTACAAATCGGAATTCCTTGCTAACATGTCGCACGAGTTGCGCACCCCGCTCAACAGCATCCTCATCCTCGGCCAGCAACTCACCGAGAACCGGGACGGCAATCTTAGCAATAAGCAGGTCGACTTCGCTCGCACCATTCATTCGGCCGGCACCGACCTCTTGAACCTTATCAGCGACATTCTCGATCTCTCCAAGATTGAATCCGGCACGGTGACAGTGGACCCGGAAGAAATCGTGCTCTTCCCGCTTCTAGAACTGGTTGCGCGCCCGTTCCGCCACGAGGCGGAGGCAAGGCAGCTGTCCTTCGACGTGTGCATCGACCGGGACGTCGTCAGCAGCATGGTTACGGACGCCAAACGCTTGCAGCAGGTGCTCAAGAATCTCCTGTCAAACGCCTTCAAATTTACCGAGCAGGGCGGTGTGCGCTTGGACGTGATCTCGGCGCGCAGTGGATGGAACCCGGACCAGCCGACGCTCAATCAGGCGCCGGCCGTTGTCGCCTTTAAGGTGACGGACACCGGCATCGGTATTCCGTTCGAAAAACACAAGATTATTTTTGAGGCGTTTCAACAGGCCGACGCGGGCACGAGCCGCAAATACGGTGGCACTGGACTCGGGCTCGCCATCAGCCGCGAGTTGTCTCGGCTCCTGGGTGGAGACATCCAGCTGCGCAGCGTTCCGGAGCGCGGCAGCATTTTCACACTTTATTTGCCGACCAAGTACGTGGGCCCATCGAATGCGGTTCGCAACCGACAGGACGGACCGATACGGCTTGCTAACCAGATCGCAATCCAATCTGCAGTCATGCAAGACGATGCGATCACAGCTACAGCCGATGATCGGCTGGACATCCATCCTGGGGACGTCATCCTGTTGATCGTAGAGGATGATCCGCATTATGCGCGGATCATGGTGGACCTTGCCCGCGACGAGGGCTTCAAGGTTTTGACGGCAACAAGCGGCGCAGATGCAATCAGCCTCGCCCAGCAATTCCAGCCGACCGCGATTTCGCTCGACATTTTTCTGCCGGACATGCTCGGGTGGACGGTGTTGAGTCAGCTCAAGCTCAATCCGCTGACTCGCCATATTCCCGTGCTGATCATCACGCTCCACGACGATCGCCAGCACGGCCTTGCCTGCGGCGCGTTCGCGTTCGTTACCAAGCCGGTGAAGGCCGAAGGGATCGGTGCCATGCTGCGCCGCATCAAGGAATATGCCAAGCCGCGCCGCAAGCGGCTGCTGGTGGTCGAGGACAATGCCGCGGAGCAGATGAGCATCCGTGAGCTCCTCCACCATGACGATATTGAGATCGTCACGGTGGGAGCCGGATCAGCGGCGCTGCAATCGCTTCGAGATCAAGCCGCGGATTGCGTCGTGCTGGACTTGCAGCTTCCCGACATGTCGGGCTTCGAGGTGCTCGAGCAGATGAAGGTCGAGCGGGCGTTGTCGGATTTGCCGGTTGTGGTTTTCAGTGGGCGAGAGTTGTCTGCCGAAGAAGACGTGCGGATCCACACCATGGCCCGCAGCATCGTAGTGAAAGGCGTCGAATCGCCGGAACGCCTTCTCGATCAAACGTCGCTATTTCTGCATCGTGTCGTGACCGAGTTGCCGCTCGAAAAGCAGCGCATGCTGGAACGGCTCAATACTTCCGACGAGGATCTCATCGGACGGACGATGCTGCTGGTAGACGACGACGCACGCAACATCTTTGCACTAAGCAGCGTGCTGGAGCGCAGGGGAATGAACGTGCTGACCGCGACCACCGGCAAGGAAGCCATGCAGATCATAGAGTCATCATCCGATATTGCCATCGTCCTGATGGACATCATGATGCCGGAGATGGACGGATATCAAACAATCGAGAAAATCCGCCAGTATGGCCGACTACACCGCCTGCCGATCATTGCACTGACCGCGAAGGCGATGAAAGGAGACCGTGAAAAGTGCCTGGAAGCCGGCGCCTCAGATTATCTCGCCAAGCCGGTCAATACCGAGCAACTTTTGTCGACCTTGCGCATGTGGCTGCATCGCTGAATGGAAATGATGATGCGCAGCGATGAAAAGGTGAACATTCTTCTGGTTGACGATCAGCCGGCAAAGCTGTCGAGTTATGAAGTGATACTGCGCGACATTGGCGAGAACCTGATTCAGGCGTCGTCCGGCCGGGAGGCACTGAAACATCTGCTCAAGACGGATATTGCCGTCGTGCTGATGGACGTTTGCATGCCTGAGCTGGACGGATTCGAACTCGCGGCGATGATCCGCGATCATCCGCGCTTCCGTAAGACCGCGATCATCTTCGTTTCCGCAATTCATTTGACCGACGTCGACCGGCTCCGCGGCTACGAGATCGGCGCGGTCGACTATGTTCCGGTTCCGGTCGTTCCGGAAGTGCTGCGCGCCAAAGTCAAGATTTTTGCCGAACTATATCGAAAATCGCAGCAACTGGAGCAACTCAATGCCGAGCTTGAACAGCGAGTTCGCGACCGGACGGTGGAGCTGGAACGCTCGACTCGCCGCTTACAGGAGAGCGAAGATCGCCGGAATCTTGCACTTGCGGCGGGAAAGATGGGGTCGTGGGATTGGGACCTCGCCCAGGGTAATTGCGTCTGGGACGAGGGACAGAAACGGTTATTCGGGTTCGATCCGGTCTCCCTCAAGATAACACTCGCAAGCGTTCGGAATCTGGTCCATCGCGATGATTGGAAAATAGTGCGCCAAGCAATCAGGCAGGCCCGAAAGGATGCCGGTTCCTATCAGGTCGAATTTCGCATTTGTCGCCCTGACGGCGGGATACGGTGGTGTCTTGGCACGGCTGCGGCGAGCAAGGACTTGTTCGATCGGACTTCGCGCATCAGTGGCGTGACCATGGATATTACGGATCGCAAGGAGGCAGAGGAACGCCTGTTGCTTCTCGCTCGCGAGGTCGACCATCGCGCTAAGAATGCGCTCGCGGTAATGCAGGCGATCGTCTCGCTCACTCGAGCGGACAACATCGAGCAATTTGTTGCGGCCGTTGAGGGCCGCATCCAGGCCCTGGCGCGGGTTCATAGCTTGCTGTCCGAATCGCGCTGGTACGGCGCCAATATTGTCGAGCTTATCCGGGAGGAGCTTGCACCTTATTGCACAACCAACTTTGATCGGGTCAGGATTTCGGGAAACAACCTGTCGCTGGAACCATCCACCGCACAAGCGCTTGCCCTGACGCTTCACGAACTGACGACAAACGCGGCAAAATACGGTGCGCTGTCGTCGCCGTCGGGCAGCCTCGAGGTGGACTGGGAATTGAAAGCCGCCACGCTGGTACTACGGTGGACAGAATTTGGCGGTTCGGCGGTCGAACAGAACGTACCGGGCGGATTCGGAATTCGCGTGATCAAAACGAGCGTCGAAATCCAGCTGGGCGGCGCTGTCGAATTCGAATGGCGGCCTGACGGCCTGTGTTGCACCATTTCCGTTCCGCATCGTGAGAATCGGGAGCGTCCGGAAAAATTCCAGACATCGGCGCATAGTCAGGCACCCTCAGTTCCAGCCCAGTCGAGGGCGGACTACACCACTGCATCCTCCTTGTCGAGGACGAAAGCCTGCTTGTTATGATGATGGAGCAAAACCTTTCGCGGCTTCAACTTTAATGGCGTGCGACCGTCCGGCACGGTCCCCGAAGCGCCCGCGACCGCCGACGTAGAGCCTGTCGATGCCGGCATTATCATCGACGCCGATCTTGACGGTGAGATGGCTCGATCCCCACCTCATGCGTACGGTCGCACCATTGAACGGGAACCTTTACGGGTCAAGCACGTTATGCGCTAGGTAGACGACCGACTCGATGGCCGGATTGCTCTTGTGGGCAAGACGTCCGTCGCGGAGGTGGAGGATCGACGTTGGCACGACTGATTGTCATTTCCAACCGCGTTTCGGTTCCCTCCAGCGACGGAGCCAGGCGTGCCGGCGGACTCGAAGTCGCATTGCGGCCAGCGCTCCAACATAATAGCGGAGTCTGGGTCGGCTGGAGCGGCAAAGTTGGGGTGCAGGCCCCGCAGAGAACGCGCTCTATTCGAAATAAGAATGTTGAATATGTCGTCACCGACCTGTCGGAACGCGACTATCAGGAATACTATAACGGCTTCGCCAATCGCGTATTATGGCCGATCCTGCATTATCGCCTGGACCTCGCCGAGTTTGCGCTGCGGGATCTCAGCGGATATTTCAGGGTCAATGATTATTTCGCGACAGAAGTCGAGAATTTCATTGAAAACGACGATCTGATCTGGGTTCATGACTATCACCTGATTCCTATTGCAGACGCGCTGCGACGGCGCGGCCACGGCAACCGCATTGGTTTTTTTCTCCACGTTCCGTTTCCTCCGCCGGAGATGCTGACCTCGCTGCCGAAACACGAGCAACTGATTCCGCTGCTGTTGCGATATGACGTCGTGGGTTTTCAGACCGAAGGCGATGCCGGCAATTTCGTTCGCTACATGCTCGCCGAGTGCAACCGATCGCGGGAATTGCGGCTATTCCGGATCGCCGGCCGCCAGACCACCTTGAGTATACGCGGACAACAGACGCAAGTCGGTTGTTTTCCGGTCGGTATCGAGCCGCGCGGATTTGAGCGACTGGCCCGCCGGAACATGCGGTCGCCCTTGGTGAAAGATCTGGTGGCAAGTCTCGGCGGCCGCGCCCTCATCATTGGAGTCGACCGTCTCGACTATTCCAAAGGCTTGATCCAACGGCTCGACGCTTTCGACCGCTTCCTGGCTAATCACAACGAATGGGTCGGCAAGATGACGTACCTGCAGATCGCGCCGAAAAACCGATCCGAAATCCCCGAATATGCCGAATTGGAGGAAGCCCTGGGGTCAGCCGCCGGCCGAATCAACGGCAAATACGGCGAGGTGTCGTGGACGCCCATCCGTTATGTGAACCGGGCGTACAGCCGATCGGTTCTCGCGGGACTCTATCGCACGGCGCGTATTGGTCTCGTGACGCCGTTGCGCGACGGCATGAACCTTGTCGCGAAGGAATATGTTGCAGCGCAGAATCCGGACGACCCGGGGGTCTTGATCCTGTCTCGTTTCGCCGGTGCCGCAATCGAATTGCGTCAAGCCCTGCTGGTCAACCCATATGACCCGCAGTCGGTCGCCGATGCGATCGCGCAGGCGCTTGCGATGCCGATCGAGGAAAGGCGCACCCGCCACCAGGCTCTGCTTGCCGCAGTGTGCGATTCTGACGTCGATCGGTGGCAACGGCAATTCCTTGCTACACTGTGGGGCGCGGACGATGAATTGCGCAATGGGCGGCCGCCCTTGGAAGCAGCGACCGGCCTGCGATACTCAGGGCTGGAAAGCTCCCATTCGGGCTCAAATGTGACTGAGGCATATTCGAATTCGCCGCGGTAAGCTTTTTGCGAACGGGATCGACAACGGTTCATGCCCGGTAGACGCAAAAGCTGAGGCGCAACCGGCATAATTACCGGCTGCGCCTCGGGTTGGCCGGCCACACGCGGGGAGGGGGAGGGGAGTGGCGGCCGGTCACAGCAATAATGTCCCAGCTGCAAATTTGTTCCCCGCGGCACGTTCCGCAGCAGAGAAAAATCGACCAGGTAGATCGCATTCGACTCGCGCCAATAGATGGCGGTTGCAATGCGCCAACTGCAAACGGAACGGGCGGCTTGCACTGGCGTTATATGGACGGGCGATGTCGAGGAGCAGATCGATGAAAAACCCGGACAATCTACGTTGTCTCATTGCTCCTACGTCGTCCTGCGAGCTGGTCTAGTTATTCCGCGGCACCCGGCGTTATCATGCTTAGGCCTCGATATATCGTGGTGAACCAGGAACCCGGATGGAAGATCGTCCGGGGCGGGCGACGTCTGCCCGGGGATTATCGCAGCAAAGCACAGGCCCTCTGCAAAGCCATCGCCTTTGCCGAACAAGACGGTATTGCCGGGCGCCACGCAGCGGTTCTGGTCCGCCATGAGGACGGCCGTTTCGTCACTGAGTGGGTGTTCGGACAGAGCACACACCCAGACGAGGCGGCGCGACCATTGATCGTTCCCCACCCCCCTGCAGGCGCGTGATGAGAACGGCGATGGTGGCGGCGGGTTTAATGCAATCAGGGCAAATTTACGACAGCACGGGTTTCGCGGTCGGGGCCAAAATCGCTGGCACCATCTATGGAAAGAATTTCCGCAAGCCTGGTTCTAGCGCGGTTCACCCGGCTCTTGATGGTGCCGACGGCACATCCGCAAATTTGCGCGGCTTCTTCATAAGAAAATCCGGATGCGCCGACCAGGATAAGCGACTCGCGTTGGTCTGGGGGAAGCAGCTTGAGCGCTTTGCGGAATTCGCCTAACTCGAGTCGGCTGTTCTGGTCAGGCAACGAAGCGAGGGAGTCCGCATAGGAACCGTCCACATCCTCAACTTCATGCCGACGCTTGCGATATTCGGAGCGGAACAAGTTGCGCAAGATCGTGAACAACCACGCGGACATGTTGGTGCCCGGTTGGAAGGAACTCAGGTTGGCCCAGGCGCGAAGCAGCGTTTCTTGCACCAGATCGTCAGCGCGATCGACATTTCCGCACAACGAGATCGCGAATGCGCGCAGGCTTGGAACCGCTGCCAACATGACATCGCGAACATCGTCCTGTTGGCTCATTTCTTTGAGCCTCGATTGGTTGGATCGTCGAGCCGTTTCAGCATTTCGACAAAACGGTCCGGCACCCCTTGATCGACAACTTCGCTGTACATCACGCGCAACTGCTGCCCAATCTTCGCCTTGATATCGGGTCCGAGCTTGACCACGGAATTTGTTTTGCAGCCTCGCACATCCGTCTTTGTTTTTGGCTGTAACCGCCCGCCTTTGGTCATAATATTCCTCATGCCCGTGGTTTAACGGGTCCTCATGTTGATTACAATAACGTGCATAACATCAATCGGTTCCGGCGAGACGGAACTTTTTTTGCGGCTGAAAGTTTATTACGGTAAAGGTGATGACGGTGACGCGCTATTGAACGGGAGGACAGACATGTCCAGGTCTCAGACTATTGCTCAGCATGTGCCGTTTTTGCGCAGGTATGCCCGCGCCTTGACGGGAGACCAGTCGAGCGGAGATTCCTACGTGGCGGCGGCGTTGGAGGCGCTGGTCAAGGAGCCGACGCTCCTCGACATCGCGGATCAACCTCGAGTTGCTTTGTACAAGATATTCTCCACGATTTGGAATTCTGTTGAAGTGAACGGCGGAGCTGACCGTGTCGGTAGTCTGAAGCCAGCCGAACGGCACCTCGGTCAGATCACCGCGATGCCGCGGCAGGCTTTTCTGCTTGTTTCAGTTGAAGGATTCTCCGAGCAGGATGCGGCCACGATCCTCAACATCGATCCGCAGAAGCTGCAGGATCTAATCGACGAATCCGGGCGAGAACTCGCCGCCCAGATCGCCACCGACATTCTGATCATTGAGGATGAGGCCCTGATCGCGCTCGACCTCGAAAACATCGTCGAAAACCTCGGTCACCGCAGCATAGGGATTGCGCGCACGCGATCGGAGGCGATAGGACTATCGAAGACGAAACGTCCCGGCCTTATTCTCGCAGATATCCAATTGGCGGACGGGAGCTCCGGATTGGAAGCCGTCAATGACCTGATCGCCACATTCGAGGTTCCAGTGATCTTCATTACGGCATATCCGGAACGCTTTCTCACCGGCGAACGGCCGGAGCCGGCGTTCCTGGTTTCCAA
>Ga0126376_10001663_pt1 | contig 12130 bp, 13 predicted proteins | sample PanSoiMetPlot_15_FD_92760 | JGI IMG/M metagenome (GOLD analysis project Ga0126376, IMG submission 92760) | Tropical forest soil microbial communities from Panama - MetaG Plot_15 | ecosystem: Environmental > Terrestrial > Soil > Tropical forest > Bulk soil | place: Panama | collected 2016-02-17
GCCGTCAATGTTTGTTGACCACGGTGTCTGCGCCGCGTTGATCGTCAGATTCATCACGCCCGCAGAGAAGCTTGTTCCCAGCGTGATGTTCGTCCCGGCGATCATGTTCAGGATCGTCGAAGCGCCGTAGGGCGTCGAATTCACGCGCACGTCCAGCCCAGGCGCGAACGGTGCGCCGTTGACCCGGTAGACTCCAGTCGTATTCACGTCGCCGGTAACATCGAGCGGATATGCCGGGGCGCCATTCATAACGCCGACCCGCCCAGTATTTCCGTCCATGCCGATGAACGTCTGCCAGTCGCTGTTCCGCTGGAACTTGAGCACGCCGCCGCTCGTCCCTACGCCCCACTGGAACGAGATGCCGGGGTCGGTGATGTACATCCAGGTCGTATTGATGCTGCCGTTGAACCAAGTCGCATCGATGCTTTCGACGTTGTACAAGCCAAAGCCGCCGCCGTCGATGGCACTAAGCCAGGGCGTCTGACTGCCGCCGCCGCCACCGCCGCCAATCGGTACGCCGTTGATCCGATACTCTGCTCCAGCCGGGATATTGACGTTGCCGCTTGGATCGACCTGAAGCAAGTTCACCCAGGTATCGGTGCGGCGCACGGTCCAGTTGCCGCCCATGTTATCCAGCGACATGTTCCAGGCGTAAGTGCTCCAGACATCAGGCATCTGAATACCGCGCACATTGATGTGAGCGTTGGTAGTTATGATGCCTACGTTATAGAGTTGAAAGCCCCCTGCGTCTATGTCGCTCGTCCAGGGAGTCTGCGAGCCGCTGCCGATAGGAACGCCGCCGATCAGGTAGTTGAAGCCGGAAGCAACGTTGATGTTGCCGCCAAATGATAACTGCGGAGGTGAGTTGGCGTTGATGGAGAAGAGATTATTGCCGCCGTACTGGAGGTTCAGGGCGCCGCTGTTGCTCCAGGCCAGCCATTGCCCAGATGACCCCGCTACCGCTTGGTCCTGAATCTTCAGATTCGCATTAATAGAGAGGTTATTGACATTGTTGAGATCGTGACCGGCGGCGTCAATGTTCTGGGTCCAGGGCGTTTGTGCTCCACTGCCGATAGGAACGCCGTTGATCTTGTAGGTGTAGCCCAGATTATATTGGTCAACGATATTGACGCTACCGGCAACAGAGAGGTCCCCACTCACAAACATGCCGAACGGATCAACGCCAGTGAAGCCGAAGAGAGTGTTCCCGTAATACGACAGGTTTAGATTGCCCGCATCGCCAAAGAACGTCCATGACTTAGGCGGCGTCAGATCTACGATGTTGAGGTACGGCGCACTGATCTGGCTGGAAGCCGTTATGTTGTGGACGTTACTCAGATCGTGGTTGGCCGCGTCGATGTTCTGAGTCCAGGGCGTCTGCTGCGCCGCCGGTCCCGGCGGGCCTGGCGGTCCCTGACAGAAGGTGGCCGTGAATTGCTGCCGGGGAGTGAGCGTAGCTGTGAACTGTTCACCCATCAGCGAGTGACCTCCTGGGTTACCGAGACATTACCGGCGAGGATGGTGGTGATCTGGCCGGCGGGCGAGGTCAGCTGCAAATCCCAGACATACGAACCGCAGATCAGATCTACGGTGGCGGCCGCTGGAATCGTTAGCTCGACTGTCGGCGAACTGACCACCGTTGTAATCTCGACGTTCACATCCGGGTCGTTGTCGGCCACATCTTGGCGGATCTGGGCCTTGGCGGTGAAGCCGGTAATGTCGGCGGGCCCCGTCCCGTTCTTCACGTTGACGGTGGCCCCCCAATCATCACCCTGATAGATCACCAGATCCGCGCGGCCCGCCATGGCTCATCTCCGCTCAGAGCACCTTGCCCGCGACCGATGCGTTGGGCCGGTAGGGCACCAGCAGCGGCGCGGATTGCAGCATGATGAAACGCACGCTGGGGTCGGGCTCGATCCAGCTTTTCACGAAGAACGGCAGCGGCTGCAAGCCGGCCTCTTCGTCGCGGATGGCGCCGTAAGCCTGCACGCCCTCGATCAGCGACGACACCAGGATCACGGTGTCCTGCGGGATGATGGTCTTCTGGTTGCCGTCCACCGGGTCTACATACCAGGAGGCGTACTGCCAGATGTTCAGACCAACGATCGATCCCATGAGGACCGCGCCCTCGGTGATGGGCGTGTTGTAGTCGAGAGTGGGAGGAGCGCCAATCGCCCGGAACAGGTTCAGCTGCGCCTGCACCTTGGCGTTGGCCGCGAAGGCGTTCCACACGGGCGGCGGCATGATGGCGTCGGTCAGCATGATGCCCGCGCTCTGGAGGCCGATGGATGCCCAGTTGGTCAGATCCGCCAGGGGATTGGCGTTGGCGGTGTCGGACCACAGCGGGCTGGCCGTTACGCTGTTGCCCGCGGCGCGTCCGAAATTGACGATCACGACCGGGTACTTGTCGCCCTGAATGGTGCACAGCCCCTTGGCCAGGATCTCGCCCGCCATGACTTCCAGGCGGCGGTTCAACATGCTGCGCTGGTCCTGCAACTGCCAGCCGATCAGGGCGCGCAGCCGGTCCATCGGGTCGAGCGACCCGCCCAGCTGCTCGCCGGGGCTTCTCTTGAGCGGACGATTCATATCGAACACTCTTTTGTCTTTGATGTAGGCGGGTTTAAAGGTGTACGTCGTCCAGCCCAGTTCCGCCACGATCTGGCCTTCCACCAGCGGGCTGCAGAAGGGTGCGATGCGGCGCTTGCCGTCGGTCACGTCGAAGTGGATTTCCTCGGCGGCCTCGGTCTGGATCGTGCCGAAATAGCGGTTCAGCAGGAACTGGGGGTTGCCCAGGAGGCTCATGACGACGGTGGTCAATGCATTAGTTGAATAAAGGTCCATTGGCTTCTCCTCCAAATCGTGGGGTGAAAGTAATGCGGCCTGGCCAGCGCCCGCACCGTCGCCGCGAAACGGGCGCTGGCGGCCACGCTTAACTGACTGTGATGCTCAGGTCCTTGGTGGCCGTGGCGCTGGCTGCGTCCGTGGCCTTCACCGTGAAAGCGTCTGTGCCCTTGCCGGCTTGCGTCGGCGTGCCCGAAATCGTGCCGTCTGCGGCCAGCGTGAGGCCGTCGTTGAGCGTCCCGGAAGCCAGGGTCCAGGTGTACGGGGCGGTTCCCCCGGAAGCCGCCAGCGTCGCGCTATAGGCCGTGCCGGCGGTTCCGGCAGGCAGCGAAGCGGTGGATACGGCCAGCGCGCCGGGCGTGGTTCCGCCAGCCGGGGCAGCGCCCGGCGGGGGTTCGGGCGGCGCATCGCCCAGCTGCGGGCTCTGCGTGCGCTCGGCCTCGGTCATGTAGGCCCACGGGCTGTCCGCGACGCCTCCCACCAGATCGGGAGGAGTGCCCTGCGCGGCCCCGGCTGCGGCAATAGCCGCCGCCTTGGCGGCGGCCAGCTGCGCGATGGCCGCGGCGGTCTCTTCCTCGGTGGGTACGCTCTTGACGAAGGTTCCCGCCGTGCCCAACACGCTCTCGATGTAGATGCCGAAATCGCGCAGGCAGTCGGTCAGCTTGGCATGGCTCCCGGCGGCGGGCCAGACGATAGCGTCGGCTTTCATCTTGCCCGTGGTGTAGACCAAGCAGGACACCGCCCCGGCGGTCGGGTCGGCGTTCTCGGCTACGACCGCATTGGCCGTCGCCGCGTCGCCCAGCACATCGGTGGGCGCGACGTTGATGGCGCCCGTGGCCATGTCGATATGCACGATCTGGCCGCGCGTCACCTTGTTGGCCGCGCCGATGGCCAGGGCTCCCAGACGGGAGGTCACGCCGTGCCCGTCCGAAAGCAGGACGGGAAAGCTAAACGGGCCCGACGCCGGATAGAAGGTGGCCAGGCCGAAATTGGGAATGGGTGCCGTTGACATGTCGTTCGGTGCTCCTTTCAGTTACTCGTACGCTGCGCCGATTTCACTTTCAGGTGATCGGGCAGGAACGCCAGAATGCGCGCCGCCTCGGCCTGCGCACTGTCTGCCGGCGGCCCGTCCCCGGCTGGCGTGCCTACCATCGGGTTGGGCACCTGCGCCATGCGCCGCTCGAGCGGGTTCTCGCGCTGCGCCACGGGTGTAGCCAGAAGAACCTTGCGGGCCTCCTCCGGCGTGAGGTTAGTTTCGAGAGCCAAGGCCTGCGCCGTCTGTTCACGGCCACGGGCCTCCTCGCAATTTAAAATTGCAGCGATCCGCTGCCGTTCCATAGTCGCCTCCTCTTCTTCGTTGTCCTGACAGTCGCATTCACCCGGCGGCGTGCCCGGCGGGCAATCGCACTCGGGGTCGTCCATCTCTTCGTCCAGCTGCGCGGCGGGGGCCGCCGCCGCCACCGTTATCCGCGCGGGGGCGGCGTCGGTTCCCATCGTGGCCAGCAGGCCTTCGTACGAACCGAGGCTGTCGGCCAGACCCATGGTGATGGCCGCGCGCGCGCTCATCATGCCGCCCTGCCCGAAATCCCGCATCACCTTGGCGGTGGTCGTGTCGCGGAAGGCCGCCACCTTCTCGATAAACAGATCGGCGAGCGAATCCACCATGGACTGGATCTGCGCGCGGCCGCCCTCGGTGGCCGGGTCCATGGCCTTGCGCGGCGACTGGCTGGAGATGATCTCGTGGCGCTTCACGCCCTGCCGCTCCTGCGCGCCGCGCGCGTCGAGGATACTGGCGATCACCCCGATAGAGCCCAGCTGCGCGCTTTCATTGGCCACGATCTTCTGCGCCGCCGAGGCCAGCCAGTAGGCCGCCGAACCGGCCAGGCCGCCCACGTAAGCGGTTACGGGCTTGCGCTCCGAACCGGCCCGGATCATGTCGGCGAATTCGTTGATGCCGTCTACTTCGCCGCCAGGCGAGTTGACGTTCAGCAGTATGCGCGCGACCGCCGGATCGTCCAGCGCCGACTGGAAATCGAGCGCCAGATGCTGCACGCTGGTCAGGCCGCTGACGCGCGAGAAGAGGCCCGCATGGCGAACCAGCGGGCCCTCGATGGACAGCACCGCGGTGCCCTCGCGGTTCTGCACATAGCTCGCCTCCGGGCTGTTGTCGAGCGGCTTGCCGATCTTGGCCGCCACGGCGTCGAAATCCACGGCGAGGCCGGCGAGGTGCCCTTCGACGATGCCGATGATGGCTTCCAGGTGCGCGGGCATGATGGCCCACGGCTGGCCGTACAAGGCTCCCAGCACGTGCGCCAGACCGCCGCTGTGCCGGGTGGTCGAACTGGTTCCGTTATTCGTCATTCGGGCTCCGGGACGGCTGACGGCTTAGGCTTGGCCGGGAAGCCGAACTGCGGATCGTTCCATAGGCCCGCCTGCTGTAGCCGCCGTTTCTCGATCACCCGCTGGTCGATGACCTCGTTGTAATCCAGGCCCTGCTCGGCGCACTCCATTTCCAGCGTGGAGATGCCCGTCGAGAGACGCACCTGCGCCGCCTCGGCCTCCTTCACCGGATCGATCCAGCCCCGGCCGGGACCGACCCACTTGGCGCGCATGTAGTAGGGGGCGATCTCGCGCTGCTCGTAACCGGGCGCGTCGATCAGGCCCGCATAAACCGCCTCCTCGAACCACAGCTGATAGACCGGCTGCGCCCAGTAGGTCGTGAGCCATGTGCGGCGCGTGAGGAAGCCCCGCCAGGCCTCCAGCAGCGAGGCGCGCGCACTCGAATAATTCGTCTTGCTGAAATCCTTGAGGATGAGTTCGTAGGGCAGGCCCAGCGTGACGCCGATCTGCCGCGCCACGTACTCGCAGAAGGCCGGGAACTGCGGCGCGGGACGGTCGGGCGCGAACGGCATCATCTTGTCGCCGGGATAGAGCGGGATCACCGATCCGCCCTCCAGCTGCACCCGATACTCGTTCTTGGCCTCCAGGTACGCATTGGGGTTGCCGCCCACCATCTCGGCGAGCGTCGCCGGGTCGAGCGGCGTCTCGATCACACCGGCCACCAGCGCGTTCACGATGGCCGATTGCAGTTCGCTGCGCTGGTAGGCGTCGAGCATTCTGAATTGCTCGATCACCGGCGTCAGCACGGGCTTGCCGCGCGTCTGGTCCACCCGATCCTGCTGGTAGACGTGCAATACCCGCTTGCGCCCCCAGGACGTTTCAGCCGGCACGAATTCCCACACGCCCGTCATGGCCGCCGGGAAGAAAAGCCCGGTGTAGCTGTCCACGCTGGCGATGTGATATCCCAGCGGGCGCCCGAACGGGTCCATCTGGACGCCGCCGCGCAACTCGAGCGAAGGCGGGCGGAAATTGGGGTTGGACAGGCGGTCGGTGTCCACCAGCTGGAGGCAGGTGCGCCATGGCGTGGAGTTGCGCTCCATCCACAGCGGCAGCGCCAGCGCTTCGCCGTTCTGGAGGATCGAGCGGTAGACCAGCTGCGTCAGGCTATGGAATGTCAGCTTCCCGGCCACGTCGCAGGCGGTCGAATCGGCCCAGGTTCTCCACAGGCTTTCCACTGCCGTGCTCCAGGCCTCGGCCCAGTCCGGGTCTTTGCCCAAGGCGCGGTAATCCGGCCATGCCGAGAGGCGCAGCCCCGACCCGATCACGTTCTCGTTGAGCGTCTGGAAAGCGCCGCTCGCCAGGCCGTTGTTGCGGTCCAGGTCGCGCGAGCGCGCCACCAGCATTCCCATGTCGGGCAGCAGATCCGAGTCAGCCGCGGCCCTCATCGGCATCCAGTTGGAGAGTTGCTTCCGAATCCAGGACGCCCCGGAGTACGGTGTGTCGCGGCCGCGCGCGACGTTGGGACCAAAGAAATAGACGCCCGGATCGGTGACCGCCTTCACCTGCGGCCGGCGGAAGAGGCGGGCGAGAAACCCCGGAGGCTTCGGTTGCAGCGCCGTCATGGCCATGCCTCGAAACTGAAGGGCTTCCGGCCTCCGGACCCGCCCGTGACGATATCGTTCAGGTAATCGATCAGCAGTTGCAGGTCGGCGGCGGTGGTGGGCTGGAACTGCACGCGGCCCAGCTGCGGGGTCTCGACCAGCGCCGGAAGCTGACCGGTCATCAGCTTGAACATCTTGTCGTTGGCCTCGGCCAGCAGCTTCGCCGCCTGATCGGGGGTGAGCGAACGCAGCGCCACGCGCGCGCCGCGCGGCATGGATTTCGGCGGGATGGGACGCGGTGTCATCTCATTCCATCCATGACTCCGAGGAGCGGAAGGACCGGAAAGCCGGCACGCTGTGGGACGTGACCGGCTTGACCGGCTTCACCGCAGAGATTGGCGTGGTCCCCTGCGGCTTTGAGGCAGCACCGGCGAAAGCGGCCTCAAGGTCGGACCATTGCTGCTCGGTCCAGGCGTCGATGCGCAGGCTCACCGCCGCGGCCCGCGCGTACACCCGGCAGTCCAGCGCCTCGTTGCGGTCGCGCCGCTTCTCCCAGCGCGTGGACGATTGCCCCGCCACCTTCGACGTGATCAGCTGCTCGGCGCACAGCTGCTCGAAGAACTCCTTGGAGTAGCTGGGGAAGTGGCAGTAACCGTTGGGCCAGGTTTCGCCCTGCATGACGTCCGGTTCGGACAGCCGCAGTGCGCGGTAGATCTCCTCCTTGGCGATGAACGTATTGACGGGCCAGAGCCGCACACCGCCTCGGATCATGCGGCCCCCCGGCCCGACTTCGATCAGCGTAGGGGCGCCGACGAAGGCCGATACATGACTGCGCCCGTCCCCCTTCACGGCCATCACCCTGGCCGAGAGCATCTTGCGCGCGAAGTCGTATACGTGCGTGGTGTTGTAGCCCGAATCGACGGCCAGCTTGCGGATGCGCGCCACACCGCCGGCCGCCGCCGGGAAATCCTCGTCCATCAGCTTCGCCAGTTCTTCCCAGACGCGCGGCTGGTTGGTCGCGCCTTCGAGCACGCGGTAATCGACCGACCACGAGATGCGGTTCCGGCCCCAGGCGACGATCTCCACCTCGATGCGGTTGGCCTGCACGTCGGCCCCTGCCGTCAGCACGAGCCCGCCCTCGGGGATCTCGCCGATGGTGTAGGACTCGCGCCGCTCGAACAGGCGGTCTACGTCGGGCACTTCGCCCTGATCCATCCACGGCAGGCCGAGGACGGTGTTATAAAACGTTTGCAGCTTCTCGGGCGACTCCGAAGCTTTAAGCCGCCGCGCCAGGATCTGCGTCCAACTGAGCCACCCGACGGGCGAGTAGTAGCTGGACAGGTGGAAGCCCCTGGTGATGCCGTCGCCCCTGGCGGTAGCGCGCCACTCACCAGCCGGCAGCATGGCGTTCTTCTCATGGTCGAAGATCTCCCCTTCGCACTCCTGGCAGCGGTAGGCCGCCTCGTCCGCGCGCTGCTCGCTCCAGACCAGCTGCTCGGGCAGTAGCACGATCCGCTTGCCGCAGCGCGGGCAGGGCACGTAGTAGTAGCTCTGGTCGCTCTGGTCGAAGAACGCCGCGATGCGCGAGCGGCCCGCCACGGTGGGCGTCGAGGCGATCAGGATCTTGCGGCGGCGGAAATTCGAGGTGCGCGCGATGGCCAGATCGCAGGGCTCGCCTTCCCGGTCCACGTTCGGCGGATAGGCGTCCACCTCGTCCAGAAACAGGTAGCGCACCGGAGTGGAACGCAGCTGCTTGGCCGAGTTGGCTCCGGCCAGGATCAGGATGCCGCCCAGAAACTCCTTCACCAGAATCGTGTTCCCGCTGTCGCGCGCCTTGCGCGGGCGGACCAGCTTGCGCAGCGCCGGCGCGTCCTCGATCAGGGGGCCGATGCGCTGCTTGGAGTTGCGTTTGGCCAGCGACTCCGACGGCTGCACCACCAGCATCGGGCCTGGCGCCAGATGGATCACGTAACCGATCCAGTTGAAGCCGCTCTCCGACGCCCCGACCTGCGAGCCCTTCATGAAGACTACCCGCTCCCATGGGGAGTCGGGCATCAGCGAGTCCATGATTTCGCGCAGGAACGGCGTGCGGCTGGTGCGCCACATCCCAGGCTCGGGCGAGGACCGCGTGCCCAGAACGCGATACTGATCGGCCCAGTCGCTCACGCGCAGCTTGGGGTCGGGCAGCGCGCCCCGGCGGAACGCTTCGCTCGAGATGCGGTAGGCGTCGGCCAGACCGGGCAGCGACTTGTGCAGTTCGCTGCTCACGATAAACTCCCGTCGGCGAAGGCCTGGAAGACGCTCGTGATCTCGGCCTCCAGCAGCTGCTGGCAGCGCTCCACGCTGCTCTCGCCGGCCAGTTGCGCGGCGATCCGCGCGGGGATGTTCTGGCAGGCGTCGCGCAGCACGCGCGCCTCGATGTACCGCGCGTTCTCCACGTCCTCGGTGGGCGTCAGCCGGCCCGCGCGCGTCTCGTAGTTCAGCTTCTTGGTGAGCGCTTCGTAGACTTCCTTACCCGCACGGGCCTTGGCGTAATCGGTCGAGCGGGCTTCGTTGCGGAGCGGAATTTCGGGCGACGGGAGGTCTGCCGACTGCGCGCCTGGCGGAAGGCTGACGGCTGGACGCGGCCCGCCGCTGCGGTTGTTGTGGCCCTTCTCGTGGTGCGTCGTCGCGGCCCACTGCTTGAGCGCCGCTTCCAGGTCGAACAGGCCATCCGGGCGCGGCGTCAGCCGGCCATTCTCGACGGCTACCCGCACGGCTTTCGAGTCGCGGTTCAGGTAGCGGGCAAGCTCGATGGTGTTGACGATGGGCAACGGATAACAGTCCTCGCGAACGGGCGCGGGATGTTATCACTTGGATTCAAGGCCTCAGTCCCGACGGCGGCCTGCGGCCATTCTAATCCGTAACTTGCGGGATGTCACCAAAAAAAGACCGCCCGCGCGTTCACGGGCGGTGGAGTTTATGGCTCCAGTGGCACATAAGCACAACCGCTAACAGCATACTCCAAGGTGCGTTGCGGGGGGCAGCCACGCCCCCCGCGCTTGCTCTGGCTACGCAATCTTGCGCCGTCGTCGGGCGGCGCGCCTACAGGTGTGTCGCCAGCGTGATGGCCAACGCCCACAGCGCCAGGCCCAGCGCCGTCAGGTTGCCGCCGCGCGGCGGGTTGTAGCCCAGCGCGGCCGCGACGAAACAGATGATCGCCAGGATCATCAGCACGAGGGTCAACATCTCGGACCTCCTCTCAGGCGCTCTCAGGCGCTGGAGCGCACCCGGTAGACGGCTTCGCCCGTGTCGGTGATTTCGAGCAGTTCCAGGTCCAGCTTCTCGGGCTTCCCGTTGGCGCATTCCACGTGCGAATACACCAGCCTGGCGGGGGCGCGCTCCTCCACCGTGAAGCGGAACCGCCGGCCCTTGTAGTAGAAAGTGGCCTCTCTTCCCAGCAGCATCGTTACCCTCGCCAGCGACCGCCCCACTGCGGCCTCCAGTACGTCGGCCTTCTGCGCGTTCATGCGCCCGCCGTCGGCATGGCCATCGGAGCCATGGGCGCCCGGCCCCCGTTGGCCTCCACCTGCTGGCGGATCTGCGCGAAGACCGCCGCGCAGTCCGGGCACAGATCCACCGGCAGATCCTTGGCGAAGGTCCGGTCGGGTGTGTCGAACATGGGCTTCCCGCAGTAGCTGTGCCAGCGGTCGTCGTATAGCTCCAGGTGCAGCGCGCCGCCCGAGTTCTTCAGCCGCAGATCGATCAGGCCCGCCGCCCAGGTCTCGATGAAGCGCCGCTGGTGCGCCAGCAGCCCGTTGCGCGACCGGAGGGCTTCGCAGTTGGCGCAGTAGAAGCCCTCATAATCCTGCCCGCAGCGGTCGCAGACCGGCATGTCGAGCAGTATAAACGCACGAGGCTCCGACTGCAAACCACGCGAGAGCAGATTTTCAAACTCAAAGTGGAGGGCGGTCTCAGCTGAAAAAATGGTGACACGCAAGATGGTGCAGGTCGTACGTCCCCCACTCCGGGTGGCCTAGTACCCAGTACGGTCGTACTAGGCCACTCCGGGTGGCCTAGCCCACTCCGGGTGGCCCCCCTACGGTCGTACGTCGCGCCGCCGGCCTATGCCGACTTGTCCGAAATACTGGGCCGACCGTACGTGGCCCGACTTATCCGAAATAGCCGAACCGTACGTCGCCCGACCGTAGCGGGGTAGCCCGTACGGTCGTACGTCGCCCGACCGTACCCGCCGGCAGTACGGTCGGCCTATGCGGCCCTGGTCGGCGAAAAATGCCAAATTTTTCCGGACCGCTAAGTACATTATAGCGCAATAGCTTGCAAGGATTTCACACCAATGTGATTGCCAAAAAAAAATTGGCATTCGATACTCGGATTATGCAAATCACATCGAAGGCCCCCAAGGCCGCAAAGAAGGCCGAAAAGGCCGCCCCCGCCCCCAAGGCCCCCAAGGCCCCCAAGGCTACTGAGAAGGCCCCCAAGGCCGCCGAGAAGGCCGCCGCCCCCAAGGCCGCCGCCGCCGCCAAGAAGGCCCCCGAGAAGGCCGCCGCCGCCGCCCCCAAGGCTACAGAGAAGGCCTTGGACATTCACATCAACAAAACAGGCCGCTTCTGCTTTTCGGCTACGGCGAAGGAAAGAATGGCAGATTACCTCTACCCCAAGGGGCATTGCATTGTTGAGGTAAAGGGCAATACCGTACGCTTGGACATGGTATCCAAGGCCGCCGAGAATACTACTCCCGTACGCGATGCTTCAGGCCGCCCCTACATCTCGGCTACCAAGGCAATCAAGCCTCTAGGCTTTACCGGAGAGCAGAGCTACGATTTCGTAGCTAAGGCATACGGCAAAGCAGGCTTTGAATTCGTATTTGCCGCCTAAAAGGGTAATGGCAATGGAAAAGGTAATGACATTAAGGGCCGCCGCTAAGGCGGCCCTTGCCGTACAAGATGCCTGCAATCTCTCAGGCGTAGCTAGAAGCTTCTCGGAAATCCTGAGCGGCGCGCTATGGCCTGAGGCGCGTAGTATTGGCGAAGGTACAAGATGGGTAAACACACATCCGATAGCTACGCTATTCCTCTCCAAAATGGCCGATCTCAATGGCTTTCGCGATAGGTATGAGCAATTAGCTGAAGCCTTCGAGAAGGTAGAGGCCATGGCAGAGCCTACGATTACGATTATTCTCGAAGGCCCCAAGTAGAGGCCGCCGCCCCCGCCCCCCGCCCCCGCCAAAAGGCGGGGGCTTTTTTTTTGGCCAATAGCGGCCCTACAAGGCCCCCGCCCTCCGCCCCCTATCCAAGGCCGCCCCCCCCGCCAGCCGATTCAATGGCGCCCCCCCGCCGCCCCAAGGC
>Ga0126376_10001664_pt1 | contig 12123 bp, 18 predicted proteins | sample PanSoiMetPlot_15_FD_92760 | JGI IMG/M metagenome (GOLD analysis project Ga0126376, IMG submission 92760) | Tropical forest soil microbial communities from Panama - MetaG Plot_15 | ecosystem: Environmental > Terrestrial > Soil > Tropical forest > Bulk soil | place: Panama | collected 2016-02-17
GGCGCGGGCGATGGGCGGTGCGGTCGGCACTGGCTCCGGCGTGGCCGAAGCCGTCCCCGGCGCGACGCCGGGCGCCCGCCGGTCGCCACGCTCGAGGTCCGCGAGGCGTCGATCGATCCAGTCGAGGCGGGCGGTCAGCTCGGTCAGTCGAGTTTCGAGCTCGCTCGGTGGGCGTGCCCCCGGCTCGGCCAGAAGTCGGCCGACGATCAGACCGGCCAGCGCCCCGACGACGGCGCCGATGGCCCACGTGTCGGGGTAGATCTGATAGGCGAGCAACCCGCCGATGAGCGCTCCAGGCATCCACATCATGGGAGCTCCTCCAGGGCCGCGGCAGACTTCGATGTCGCCAGTTTTCAGAATGCCCCCTCACCTGAGCGCGGCGGAAGACTATTGCGCGCCAACGACAGCTGCGAAACGGCGGCCGGAGCCGGGCGCGTGGTACGCTGAAGCTATCCCTGCGGTCGCCCGCGATTCCGTCGCGTCGAGACCCGGCGCGTTCTGAAGGGTTGCGATGAAAACGAGGTACCTATTTATCGTCGCGCGGCGTGTTCCGACGACGTATGCCACGATGCGGGACACCTGCAGCCGCTACGACGATATCGAAGTCATACTCGACCGACGCCACGGCCAGCGGCGCCGGCTGACCCTGCCCACTGCGGCCGATCGTCGCGTGCACGAGCGACGAAGCCGCAAGATCGACCTCGTGCTCAAACAGCTCGGGTGGGTCGTCGTGACCCAGCCCGCTGAGTCCGGCGGAGGCGAATCCGCGAACTAGCGGGGCCGTGGTACCCTCGCCGGGCCCTACGTGCCGCAGCTCGCTGTGGAGCTCCGGCCGGCTGTGCCATCAAGGAGAATGGGGGTACCGCCTATGAAAAGAGGCCTGTTGGTTCTTGCGCTCGGCTGTCTTCTCACCGGCTGCGGCAAGCACTACTGGGAAGCGCCGGGGCGCGGCGTCGCGGAGTTCGAGACCGACAGTGGCCAGTGTCTGCAGGAGGCGAAGACCAAGTACGACATCTCCGAGCGAGTCTATCGCGGCTGTATGCGAGCTCGTGGCTGGGCGCGCATTCAGACGACCGATCCGACGGACCGCCAGTTCAGAGGCCCTGAGGAGGAGGAGGAGTTTTACTCGCCGCCCAATCCGCTGGGCGAGCGCGGCATCTCCGGCCGCAGTCGAGCCGACGATCCGGCGTGCACGGGGCCGAGGGCCGCGCGGCCGTCACACTGTCCACGGTGAGGTAGATTGACGCTCTCGGCTCGCTCTTTGGCGTCCGGTGCGTGCGTTTCTGCGTCGCGGCGTCCGCTAAGTTGAGCACCGGAGGTACTTCTCATAGAAGCGAGAGCGCGAGCCCTTTTGACCGCACTCGTTATCGGGTTGGTCTCCATGTCGAGTAGCCCGCTCCCCGCCGAAACGCAGCGGCCCAAGCGCGGAATTACGCTCGACGACTACATGAGAATGGACCGTCACGGTCAGACGATGTACATGGTCGGCCTGATCGAGGGCTTCATGACCGAGGCCACACTCGCCCGGCTGGCACTTGCCAAGAATCAGGGTCGGCCCGACGGAGAAATCGAGGCAGAGATCTTCGCCTGTCGATGGGACAGTTATGGGTCGATTCAGGCCCACATAGAAGCGGCGCTCCACCGTGTGCCCCGCGAAGAGTGGCCGATGACGCGTGTCTCCCTCGAGAGCATGGCCCCCCTTGCCGAACGGTTCAATGCCGGATGCCCGTGGGGCAAGAAGTGATCGCCCCCGCCTGACGCCGCGCGAGCCGGCGGCGGGACTGAATCAGCGCAACTTCCGATTCGTTGTTCTAGTTGATCGCGAACGCGATAACTCGGTACGTCCCGGTGTCGGTCTGGTCGGCGGTACTGCCGGCGCTCCGGACCCGGACCGCGACGGCATAGTTCGGGTTTGACGTGCTCGGCGTCCAGGCAAACGTGTTGCTGGCGGACCAGTCCTGCAGCACAGTCCAGGTCGCACCGTCCCAGAGCCACCACTTGAATTGATAGGGCGCCGTGCCCCCCGCTGCGATTGCGGTGAGCGCGACGGTCGTGCCCGGCATCGGCGACGCCGACTCCGCCGTCAGTCCCGTCAAGATCGGCTCCTGAATCGCGGACGAGCCCGCGCCGTTTGCCCAGTTGCTTGCGATACCGCCGACCAACCCGCCGGCCGCCCCACCGCTCCGTGCGACGGCACTTGCCACGGACGAGCAGCCGCTCTCGATGTCGCTCGAATCCATCGCTGTAACCGCAACGAAATATCGCGTACCGATCGAGAGTCCCGTCAGCGTGTACGTCAAGGTGTCGTTGCTCTGCGGGCTGGAGGTCGGCGATGCGATCTGCACAAAGGCCGATCCCGGACACGGCGTGCCCGCATTGCCGTAATAGAGACGATAGGAAGCCAGATCCGTCAGAGGGCTTCCGTCGGTATTCATGGTAGGAGCACTCCACGACGCCTCAAGAACTCCCGGCGTGCCCGAGGGCGGGGCCGGGGGAGTGTTCGCAGGCGGATTCGAGGACGTGCTCGAGGCCGCGGCCGACGAAGACGCCGGAGCCGAGCCAGAGTCCGAGTGCGATGAGCCTCCACCTTCGTCGCACCCGCTCGCGAGAAGCAGAGCGCCCAGCGCCAGACAGAAACTCAGTCGTCGTCGTATCGTCATGAGCGTACTCATGGCCACCTATCGGGTATTCGCTCGGGTCAGAGCGTCGGGGTTCTTATTGAACTGGATCGGCTGACGAGGACTGGTTACCTCAGGGTCGCCGGATTTTCAAGCCCCTATTCTCGAGCTCACCGCTGAGCACCATGAGCTTGCACGCTGCGACCGCGATTTCCGACACTTGCCGGCGGGGCGAGTGCCTCACCATTGTTCGCGCAACCACCACCCGGCCCGTGGCGCACTCAGAGTTCGGGGGCTGGTTCGATGGGACACGCCCGCGGCGGTGGCTATTGCCCGGTCTTCAGAGGGCGACGTGGCTGCTGCAGGTCTCGCGAAGACGCCACAGCCCTTACAGCGAACGATACTGCGCTCGGCACAATTTCTTCAGGTGACAGGGACAGTGCGGGGGGAGTACTCTCGCGTTCCGCCTAGAACCGAAAGGTTTGAGGCTTCCGGAAACTCTTCGGACTACTAGATGCCTGTGCGGGCATCCACTTCTGAGGTTTGATCATGCATATTCGCGTTGGTGTCGTGATCGCGTTGGCTCTCGCGCTCGCGTGGTCGGCCGATGCGCAGCAGAAAAGCGCCGGGCGCGAACCTTTTCGAATCGGTCCCGATGACGTTCTGCGAATTTCCGTGTGGAAGAACGACGCCATGAGCGGCCCCGCATTGGTAAGACCGGACGGCATGATTACCTTGCCCCTGGTGAATGACGTGCAGGCCGAGGGTCTGACGCCTCTCGAGCTGCGTAACGTCCTAGCCGAGAAACTCAAGGAGTTCATCCCGAACCCGGAAGTCTCCGTGATCGTGACCGATATCCGAAGTCTCAGGATCTCAGTCATGGGCGAGGTCACGCGCCCGGGCCGTTTCGAGCTGAGGACCCGGGTGACGGTGCTGGAGGCTCTCGCCATGGCCGGCGGGTTCACGCAATTCGCGGCGCGCTCGAAGATCGTCATCCAGCGTCCTGAAGGCTCCACGATGAAGCTGATCCCGTTCAACTACGACAGAGTCGCCGCCGGGCAGCAGGAGAACTTCTTTCTCCACGGGGGCGACATCGTCCTCGTGCCGTAGCAGGCACGGAACCGCGGAGGAACTGAGCAATGACCGATGAAATTCGCAGAGGTGAAAGCGTCGCGAAGTTGGTCGGAATCTGGGAACGGCGGAAGTGGGTAGCTATTCTCGGCTTCGCCGCCGTGTTTGCGATCTCCGCGACCGCGACGTTCGTACTCCCGAAAATCTACCAATCCGTCGCCACCGTGAGCATCGTCGGTCAGCAGATCCCGCCAGACGTCGCCAAGCCCCCGGTCTCCGGCTCCCCCGACGCCCGTCTGCAGACGCTCAGCCAAGAGATCCTCAGCCGATCCCGGCTCGACGACCTCATCCGCCAGTTTGACCTTTATCCGAAGGGCCGAACGAAGCTCTCCGCCGACGCGCTGGTCGAACGCGTGCGGCACGACATCGAGGTGAAGCCGATCGGATTCGATCGAACCGGCATGACTGCCTTTACCGTCAAATACCACGGGCCAGACGCCGAGACGGTGGCGACGGTAGCCAACACGTTGGCCTCCTACTACGTCGACGAATATACAAAGGTCCGTGAGCGTCAGGCGAAAGGCGTGACCGAGTTCGTCCGCGCGCAACTCGCCGACGTCAAGACCACGCTCGAGCAGCAAGAGCGCAAAATTAGTGAGTTCAAGCGGCAATACCACGACGAACTCCCCGCAGAGATGGAATCGAACCGCCAGCAGCTCGAACGCATCACCAATCAGCTCCGCGTCAACCGGGAGAGCCAGATCCGGACCCGGAATCAGATCGAATCCGTGAAGAGCATCCAGACGATCCCGATGGTCCCGGCGCCGCCAACGCGACCAGGATCCGCCGTCCCCGCGCCATCGAGCCCTGAAACTGCTCAGCTCAATAAGCTGAAGCAGGAACTCGACAAGCTCAGGCAGGAACTCGATGTCCTTCTCGCTCAATACACGGACCGCCATCCCGACGTCATCCATAAGAGACGTGAGATCGAGGCTCTCGAACGCAAGATCGCGGACTTGGAACGCACGATTGCGGAGCGCCCGACGATGCCGGTCCCGCTCAAGGAGCCGGTGGTCCCGAGCCCCAACTCGGAAGCCATGCGGTTAGAGCAAGTCCTTGCAGAGTTGAAGGCAGAGCTGAACTCCTTGATGGAAGCGGAAGCCAAACTCGCAGCGGAAAGCGCAAAATATCAGGCGAGAGTCAACAGCACGCCGAGGCGAGACGTGGAGCTGCAAGCGCTGTCTCGTGACTACGACTCTACGCGCGAGCTGTATCGCACCTTACTAAAGCGATACCAGGAAGCCCAGCTCGCCGAAAGCCTCGAGCGGGGCCAGAAGAGCGAGCAGTTCCGCATCACCGATCGGGCGGTACCGGCAACATCGCCGTCAGCGCCCAACCGTTCCCGCCTTCTTCTTATGAGTCTGGCGCTGTCGGCTGGGCTCGCGGTTGGCCTCGTGCTCCTCGCTGAGCAGCTCGACACCTCCGTTCACACCATCGACGAGCTTCGGGCCGTGACGACCTTCCCGGTGCTGGGCGCCATTCCGCGGATCGTGACCGAGGCCGACGCACGCCGGAGATGGCGGCGAGTCTCATTCGCCACGGTCGGCGCCATCTGTGGACTCGTACTGCTCGTCGGCTCGACGTATTACCTGACCGCGGGGAACGAGGAGCTGCTCCGCATCTTGTCCTGGCGATTCTGAAAGAAAGGCCGCGGTCTCCTGCAGGTCTTCGGCGTTGTCTATGATTGACCAGCGCGCCCGGCTTCATATGGCGGCAGTCGGCTGCGCCGTTGCCACAGGTGTTCTAGGCGGGTGCGCATTTCATGCAGTGCCATTCACAGAGCCCGTGGTCGGCCACGCGATGGTGTGGGAGGAGCCGAGCACGGCCTTCCCAAACGTCGAGCGATTTGCGCTCCTCGGCTTCATTGGAGACGGTTCCGAGCCGGCCTGCCGCCGCATACGCGAGGAGTTCATCGCAAGGGCAACGGAGCTATTCTCCCGGCGAGCCGGGATCACAACGGCCGATGCTCGCGCGACGCTCCAGAAGGAAGCACCAAACTGCGCGCCAGTCATTCTGCGACCAGCATCGCCAACGACGGCCAATTTCGTGGTCGCGCTCGGTCGTCGCGCACTGTTCACCGAGGTGCTCGGCTGGCGAACGGAGTCGTCGTGTCGGGATGGGCTGGTGAAAATGGATCTCGTCCAACTCCAGTGCGTGCCCGCATTCGTCATACAAGTTCCGTCGCGCGCAGCGTGAAGCGGGCGAAGGCCACCGCGTGGGAGCGCACGCGCCGCGCGCGGTCAGATCGGTCGTCCGGTCTATTCCCGCGCCACCGAACGTTTTTCGCGCTCGAGAGCAAGATCCGCTGGACAACGTGCGCTAGTCTCTGCGGGATCTGATCAGCTCCTGGCGTCCAGCGCCGAAAATCGTAGGGGCGGTTCGGCGCGCGAACCTACACTGGTTTCATGACGTCTCGCGACGCAGTCCGGACCCTTTCGCTCGCGCTGGCCGTCGCGGTTGTCGCGGGGTCACTCGGCGTCCTCAGCGCGCGGGCGCAAGGGCCTGCCGCGCCGGATACGAGCGCCTCCGACCTGCGCGCCGACACGCAGCGCATCGCGCGGCTCTTCTACGCCGGACAACACGAGGCGGTGGTGCGCACCGCGAGTCCCCTCCTGGCGCGCTATGGCGTCACGTCGGCGTCCCTGCCGATCGCGCTCTTCGAAGCGGAGAGCCAGCTGCAGCTGGGACGACGCGACGAAGCGGCGGGCGGGTACGAGCGCACACTTCCGGTGATCGCGACGCTCAACAATGTAGAGCAGCGCGACTTCGCCATCGTGTTCTTCCGGCTCGCGCTGCTGGCCCGTGAGAAGCGACAGCTGGACCAGGCGCTGGCGAGGACCCAAGCGGGGCTGCGGCTGGAGCCGCAGAACACGTGGGGCCAGATTTTCCTGGGGGAGCTCTTCAACGAACGCGGTGACCGAGCGCGTGCGGTCAGCCACTTCAAGGACGTCGCGGCCGCGGCGTTTCCCACGAACGAGGAGCGTGCGGTACTGGCGATCAAGATCGATCGGCTGACGACCGGCAAGGTCGGCAGCTCGGTCCAACCGCCCGACGTGCGTGGCGCGCGCGTGCACGAGGGTCTCTCCATCGGGCTCGTGCCGCTGCAGGATCTGCCCAAGGAGGTCGTCCTCGCCGACGTGTGCGTCGCGCTCGAGGTGGCGTGGCGCCTCCACTGCGAGGTCCTGCCGTCCATCGCAATTCCCGACGCCGACGTCTTCGTGGTCGACCGCGGCCAGTACGATGCCGACAGGCTTCTGAACGAGCTGGGCAGGCGCGGCGCAACCATGCTTCGCCCGGGGCGCTACCTCATGGCGGTGGCCGGGCGCGACCTCTTCGGCCCGAGGACGAACTACGTCTTCTCGTGGCAGACTCGTGGCGGCGAGTCCGGCATCGGCGTGATCTCCGCCTACCGATTCGGGGCGGCGCTCGACGAGTTCTACGAGAAGGGCCCGGTGCTGATGCGACGCGTGACCATCCAGGCCATCTCGACCTCTGCGTCGATGCTCGGATTCACTCGGCCGACGAACCCCGAATGCCCGACGGCATACCCCAACGACTTCCACGAGTTCCAGCAAAAGCGGGCGCGGCTCTGCGGAAGCGACGAGCAACAGCGCGATACGCTCCTTCGGGCGCGCGGCGGAACGGCGAAAGCCTTCAGCGAGGCGCAGCGTCGCGAGATCGACCGGGTGTATCGCGCGTACTATCTGCAGTGAGCCGGATACGCGCGTCTTGCGGATACCACCCCGAAGCGAAGACTGATCCCGACGAGCTACCGCGTACCGACCTCGATAGGAGTGGCTGGTATCTGGAGCCGGCGGCGGGACTTGAACCCGCGACCTGCTGATTACGAATCAGCTGCTCTGCCACTGAGCTACACCGGCATCCGTCAGCATCCTACACTACTTACACATCGCTCGCCCCCACTGCTACGTTAAGTTCGAGATTGCCAATGAAGACCGATTCGCAGCTCTTGAACGCGCCGTCCAAGCAATTATCAACGAAGCCGCATCCGGAGCACGGCGCTCCGTTGACGAATGGAAGACGTTCTTCGACGAATCAGCACTCAACATGTTCTGGTGGCCATCTGAAGAAGAACGCAAAGAGTGGGAGAAAGTCTGGTTTGGAACTCCTCATCAAGAAAGACACAAGATTCCACCCACACGCTGGGACTTCGGTTCGTTGATCGAGACGCTACTCACTAATGAATGGGTGATTGTTGGCATCCGGAGACTGAGCGCCGCCGAGGCGGTCATCGAATTCGATCCGCAAGCGTATCCATTTGGCGGGGCTAATTGTCTTGCTGCATTAGCGGAAGCCTTTGGTCACCGCGTCATCGAGCGCAACGATGGCACTGGAGTCGAGCCGTACGAACCAGTGAAGGAGTATTGGCAACCTTCTAAATCGAAGCGCCCTTGGTGGAAGCTATGGCGATGATCGCTAACCCCTCGGTCAACCGGACCGCCGGCAAGCTGCGCTTGCCGGTTCCCTACGGCCTTCGGCCTCCGGCGGCCGGTTACCTCGAACGTTAGGCGCAGTGGCATGCCGAATCGTGCTAGACGCAGCGTGCTGATCGGAGTCGCTTCCCTCGCTCTGGGGGCAGTGGGATTCGGCGTGTCGGAGACACTGGAGGTCTTCGCGCCGTGTCGGGTGATGTACCGCCACCGCAACCCGGTACAAGACTCCCCTGCCTGCCGGATGTTTTCGACGATAGGTAATGTCTCGGTCGCCATGGTCGTGATCTCGCTTCTTCTGTTCGGTCTCGCTGTCGTCCAGCGGATGCTTCCGAGTCGCGACCAACGCGATGCAGTTCCAAAGACCACTCGAATCGGCGGAGGCTAGAAGTGTTGTGCGGCGCGCCTAACAAGCGATTGCAGCGGGCGGTCAAGCGTGAGAAGCCGGGTCACAGACGGCATCGCTCCGCCGCTGAGCTCCATCGTTAGACCGACGGATGCGATATCCCGATGGGCGGGAAGCGAAGGTCGGTGACAAGGTCCAGTGCTGGGCGGGCTGCATCGGGGTGGTCGTTGCGTCTATGGACACTGATGAGTATTCGACGGAGCATCCTCGTGCGCAATGGGGCTATCTTCGCGAAGGCGTGATGATCGAGACTGACAAAGTCGGTCTTGTTCATTACATCGAGCCCGAGCCGGGAATGATCCTCTTGGAGCGGCGTCCTGAGGCGGTCTAACAACGGCATGCAGCCGACGGCCTGCGGGCGCGGCTGATCCCGAGCGTTAAGCAACGAGATTGGTCGCCGTTCACGATCAGAATCATTTGTTTGTGGACTCGGCCCCGGGGTCGCGCCACAGGCTCGGAAATAGTGCAGATTTTCTTGTGCTCCTTCCCAGGGTTTTTGGCCATCCACTGCAGCGGCGCGCAGCAAGCGCGCATCGTGCCGTTGTACAAGTCCCGCTGTCGAACGCGAGCAGATACACTTGGGCTGGACGCCAGCGCATCAAGTAGCCCTCGAGTCTTTCCTGCCATTCGGGCGATGTTCGTATTACGCCCCCCCCATCCGTGTCTCCGTCACGCCAGGGTTGTCCACCCGCTGCACCCGCACGTGGGCGCTCTTCCCGCCTGCCGTGGTGTAGGGGCGTCCCACCACTTCCCATTCGCCGGTTGAGTCAGTCATGCGGTCTCCGATCTGGCTGGGTGGGGAAGATGCGGATGGTGCCCGGCTTCTTCCTGGGGGCGCGGCTTAGCCATCCGACTTACCTAATGCCTCCCCACCTATGGCGCCGCGTGCGGCACGCTTCGGCTACTTAACACGTACCCGCACGCAGTCGCTCGTTGGCTGACGCGAGTTACCAATGTAGAGGCGCCATTCATCGCAAATCTCGCGGCGATCGGAACCGATCCAATGCGCGCCGCCGCTCCAATTCGTGCGCCACTCTTCCTGTGTGAATACCCAGAAGTCGACGCCGGGCTCGAGACTCATGGGCCGACACTCACGCTTGCTGAGATTCCCCGTCCCCGTGTAGCCCATCCACTTTGGTGTCTCGCACGCCTCCCGAGAGGTCCACAGATAAATGGAGCGGCTAGGCCGGTCCCAATGGGACAACACCGACACTTGGCCGTTCTGCCCAGCCATGGGGCGGCATGGGCCAAGCCGTGCGAGTATGCAAGCGGACGCCGAGTTCCACACAAGCACGGGCTTGCCAGGCGTCTCATCGACGATCTGGCCCCACGCGTGCCCCGTCTTTGGGTACTCAAAGGCGGTCGCGCACCCCCCGCTAAGGATGGCGGCGAGGAAAAGAAGGGGGCTGAGGCAAACGTAATGGCGACAGGGGACGGGAGACGGGAATCGCAAAGCTCCCTCCTCTCAGTCAGGATAGCCCACGCGCCAGGACCTACATCACTCTTAGCCCCTCCCACGCCGGCCCGGTGCATCTCACTTCTCCTTGTGCGGGTCCACGATGTCGGGGATGAGGTATCCAGTTGTCTGCGTCAGTAAAGAGGGCGCGGCTGCCGTTGCACCTCGATCCAAAGCGCATTGCATCGGGGGTGGAACTGATACACGCCACGTGAGTACGAATACCAAACACCCTGCTCCACGGCCTGGATCCTGTGGCCGCAGGCCGCACAATCGCCTCCCGTCTGCAACGGACCAATGGTCTTTCTTCCTTCCCGGTCGCGAGCTGGAGGTAGTGACCTCGGCAGCACGTACGTCCTTATCTTCTCCCGAATCTCGTCACGCAATTCGACATCAGTGTCGAATCGCTTGAGGAGTGTGCGTTCGTCCGCGTCAAAGTAGCCTCCCTGGTCTCGCTTGATTCGGTAGATTGCCCTGTACGCGCCGCCTGATGGATCGCCACTCCACGTCCCATCAACGATGACACCGGCCCGCTCGGCATCAGCGTAACCGTCAGCGTCACGCTGGACGACTTTCGCGCCCTTCCGGTGCCTGAAAAGATTCGGCTGATCTGTCAGACGAATCGTCTGAGCTACCACGCTGCTTAACTCTACCCGCGACCTAAAACGGTCGCCAGTTGGTTCCTTTCATGGCCCTCACCAGGAAGGAACGCACAACGACGAGGACTCCCATTACGATCATCACGAGAACAAGGTCACTCATTCGGAGTCGTCCGCGCATGCACCGGCTCATTTGCCCTTCGGCTCACGTGGGTCCACGGTGTCGGGAAGGCAGTCGTACCGGAATACCGAAGCGCCGCCGGTGAGAAGCGGCGCCAAGACCGACCACGAGGTGTCTCCGGACTCCGGACGGTGTCCGGGCACGGTCGGGAATTTCATGATGTTGCGTTTCGCCTCGACCATGCATTCGCTCGGTGTCGCGAACTCGGCGATCCTCTCTTTACGATTAGCCCACAACACCCACGCGCACTCGGCGCTCGCCGTCGCGGCGCAGGCGAGTAGGGACAGCACGAAGATCACCGAAGCCCGTCGCAGTCGCATCATCGCTTGCCCTCCGCCGTGCCTCTGCGCGTCTCCCGGCGTGGCGATCCGCGCGGTTTGGGCTGCCGAGTGGATCAAGCGCCTGCGCATTCTCTCTCGGTTGAGACTTCGTAATACTGCCGGGATGTCGTATCGGCAGATCTCTTGCGCACCTGCCACAGACCACGTCGTTCCATGACACGCGCGAAGTCGGCGCTTACGACCATGCCCGGGTTGGCATCCGATGAGAGAATCACGGCCTGCTGCTGGTACAGAATTTTGTGAATGTACCAGCGCCGCTCGCTACCCGACTCTAGTTCGATGACGAATGGAATGTCTTTGGTCCACCCATGGCTGATCGGCGCAAACCATCGAGCCTGGCGAAGGGCCGCCACGAGCAGCTCAACGTCCCCCGCATTAGAAATGGTCTTGCAGCCCACCCGGATTGCTTTCGCTTCTGGCAATCGTCGCAGGTCAACGTGAAACCGCACATTCGTGAGAAAGATACTCAGGACAGCTAGCCCGAGAGACACCGACAGCAAACATCCCACAGCACCTTTCGTGAGGATGGCCACTCTGGCGCGCCACGCACCCGCCCGTCTGATCGCGTCAATGGTCTTGCGGGCGACGACATAGGTTACGAGCAGCGCAAACAGTGGGAAAAAGAGTTCCCAAACGCACGTGAGCAAGAGTGCGCCGACCCCGACCTGATCTCGTGAGATGAGCCAGGCGAATGGCGCGGCCAGGGCCGCCCCTAGAAGCACGGATGCGACCAGTAACACCCAGAAAAGCCACTTCGTCGCTGTCTGCGCATAGGCTGTTCGCAGCAGAGAAACGACTTCTCGTAGATCCTTTCCTTGTGCCATAGTCGAGGAAACTTAACGGGCCATCATTCACGCGTTACACTGACCCGCTGATGCGCGCCCCACGTCCGCGTGTTCCTAGCGCCCGGCTGCTTCACAGACTCCACACGCACATGAAC
>Ga0126376_10001665_pt1 | contig 12118 bp, 12 predicted proteins | sample PanSoiMetPlot_15_FD_92760 | JGI IMG/M metagenome (GOLD analysis project Ga0126376, IMG submission 92760) | Tropical forest soil microbial communities from Panama - MetaG Plot_15 | ecosystem: Environmental > Terrestrial > Soil > Tropical forest > Bulk soil | place: Panama | collected 2016-02-17
CGGCGAATCTCGAGCGGATGACGGTTGCGGGAATTGTGTTCAAATACATTCGCACCGATGTCACTGACGCGACCGCCGTTCGCGATGCTGTTAGAAAAGCCGAAATAAATTTCGGGCCGGTCACCGGCATTCTACATGGCGCCGCCAGAAATGAACCGCAGTTACTCACCAACCTGAGCGAACAGTCGTTCCGGGAAACGCTATCTGTAAAAGTACAAGGAGCGCGACATCTCCTCGCTGCCATCGATCCCGAAAAGTTGCGATTGTTCGTCGCTTTTGGTTCCGTGATCGCGCGTTCGGGACTGCCGGGTGAGTCCGACTACGCGCTCGCAAATGAATGGTTGACGCGTTTGGTCGAAGAATGGAAGACCTCGCATCCATCATGTCGATGCCTTGCAGTGGAGTGGTCCATCTGGTCGGAAATCGGAATGGGTGCCAGGCTGGCGCGTAAAGACCGGCTGCTGAGAGAAGGAATCGCGCCCATCGCACCCGAACAGGGTGTTGCTGGTCTGCTCAGTTTGTTGCGCCAGTCAATCGAGCCGACGTCCGTCATTGTCATGGGGCGCTACAGCGATCTGCCAACGTTTGAGATCGAACGTCCGGAGCTGCCATTCCTGCGCTTCCTTGAAAAGTTCAAAGTCTACTATCCGCAGGTCGAGCTCGTTAGTGATGTCGACTTGTCTCAAAGCACGGATCCTTACCTCGATGATCATCAGTTTCAAGGTAGTCGACTTCTGCCGGCGGTAATTGGCCTCGAGGCCATGGCCCAGGCAGCGGCCGCAGTGTGGGGCTCGCAGGAACGTCCAGCCTTCAAAGAAATTGAATTCAGTCATCCGGTTGTCGTTTCGGAAACTGCCACTCTGCCCATCAGACTGGCGGCACTGGTTCGTGGGCCGGGCCAGGTGGAGGTGGTCCTGCGAAGTGCAGAAACAGGATTCCAGTTAGATCACTTTCGTGCGCTATGCGAATTTGGTCATTCGCGAAATGGTTTTAGCAGTGGTGCAAATGGCTTTCGAAAATACGAAGCTACGAATCAGCGACTGACCTTAGATCCAGCCCGGGATCTCTACGGAAACATCCTGTTTCAACGTGGCCGATTCCGGCGTCTTGATAACTATCGTCACCTGAGCGCTGTCGAGTGTTTCGCCGAGATAGCACCAGATGGACACACAGCCTGGTTTATTCATCACTTGCCTGGCGGCTTGCTGCTTGGTGATCCGGGTGCCCGAGATGCAGCGATGCATGCGATTCAAGCGTGCATTCCTCATCGAACAGTCCTACCCGTAGCGGCAGCGTCTTTACGCTTTGCCGAAAAGACAGCCACGAACACTGAACCGCTCTTCATCTCCGCGCGCGAGCGATCGAGTACGGAAAACAGCTTTATTTACGATCTCGATGTGCTGGGTGCAGACGGTGTGATCAGAGAGAGTTGGCGCGGCTTAAAGCTACAAGCCGTTGGTGAACCGATCCCCTGCCCGCGTCACGAGGCGTTGCTGGGACCATATTTGGAGCGGCGGGTACGCGATCTCATCAAAGTTTCGGACCTCACCATCGCTTTGCACCGCGGTGAAAGCGCGGATCGTCAGGTGCAGAGTGAGAGGGCGATCCATGCAGCAGTGGGAATGTCTGCCACCATAACCAGGAGACACGATGGTAAGCCTGAAGTACATACGGGGCGATCAGTATCGGCGTCACATTGCGGTGATCTGACAATGGCAGTGGCTGGTCCAAGACCCGTCGGTTGCGACTTCGAACAGGTCGAAGATCGCGCACCGAGTGTCTGGCGCGCCTTGCTCGGTGATGTGCGGATTGAACTTGCTCACTTGATAGAAAGCCGCACGCGTGAGAGCGGGGCCGTCTCGGCTACCAGGGTCTGGTCGGCAGGCGAGGCCTTGAAGAAGGTCGGAGCGATGATCAATGCGCCGCTGGTCTTTGTTTCGGCAACAGCCGACGGTTGTGTCCTTCTATCTTCAGGAAAATTTAGAGTCGTCACTTACGCGACCCAGCTTCGGGAACGGGATGGGAAGTTTGTCATCGCTGTTCTCTCTGAGACGAACTGAAACTAATCAGCCTCGGAGGAGAGGTTTTTCATGCGAGCTTTTGAGTATCGCCATGTGGTGGGCTTCGAGGAGACCAACCTGGTTGGAAATGTCTACTACGCGAACCACATTCGATGGCAGGGCAGATGCCGCGAGATGTTTTTGCGCGACCACGCTCCCGATGTTCTCAAGAGCCTGAGCAACGGGTTTGCATTAGTGACGACTAAGGTTTCCTGCGAGTACCTCGCCGAGCTCGTCGCGTTTGACGAATTGATTCTTCGAATGCGACTCGGCTCGCTGAAGCAGAATCGGATCGACATGTTGTTCGAGTACTGGAGGTGCTCGGGTGACGTGGAAGAACTTGTTGCACGCGGAGAACAACAGGTCGCATGCATGCATCGCGAAGGTGAAAGAATGATTCCGGTTCCGGTGCCTCAGGAACTTCGCGACGCTTTGAAACCTTATTCACAGGTTTAGTGCTCTAGTGCTCCGCGCCGGTCAAACAAACTTCAGACTGGTAAATAGTTATGAACAGAATCAGCGTTAACGTCGCCCCAAAAATTGTCTCCGAAGCCATTTGCCACATGCACGACGTGCGGCCCTCGACGATAGCCGCGCATCATGAGGCAGTGGAGCGCGTCATTCGAATGATGCGTGATCGCCTGGATGAACCGCTCACTTTGCAGGAGATGTCAAGGATCGCTTACATCAGTCCATTTCACTTCAATCGCATATTTCGACAGGTCACCGGCATTCCGCCGAACCAGTTCTTTTACGCGCTGCGGTTAGAAACTGCGAAGAGGCTCCTGCTGACGACAAACACCAGCGTGACGGATCTCTGTTTCGATGTTGGCTACAACAGCCTTGGAACTTTTATTCGACGCTTCACAGGTTTGGTCGGACTCTCACCCAGTCGGTTCCGATCTCTGGCCCAACACGCAACGGACAGTTTGTCACTGCCAACGGCAAGCCCGTTGGACCAGGCGCCAGCTACGTCTGCGGCGACCATTTCGGGAAAAGTTTCAGCTCCGGAATCGTTTGCAGGGACGATCTTTGTGGGAGTGTTTACGACACCGATTCCGCAAGGCGCTCCGATTTCCGGCACTGTGATTGAACAACCTGGTCCTTTCCATGTTCCTGTGATCGCAGACGGTATTTACTACATCCTTGCTGCCGGTCTCGCGCGGTCAAAAGACTTCAGAGAATACTTTTTGTACGAAACGACGTTGCGTGGCGGTGGCCAGCGCATCCTGATCCGTAATGGCATAGTGGAAGGTTCAACGGATGTTTCGCTAAGGCTCCCCGAGGCATTCGATCCACCGATTCTGATGACGCTTCCGCTCCTGCTCGCACGGAGCGCGCAGCGAGTTGAAGCGAATGCCTTACCCACACTGCACCGTCGCGCGGCGGCGTCGCGATGAAGACTTAACAAAGATTGGAGACCGAAATGACAACGATACTTGCTCCGGACAGTGTCCAGGACGCAGTCAATGAGTTGCAAATCCGAGTGTGGGACCGTGCCGATGACCCGCGCTTTCGCCTCACGATTTACGAGCCGCTACGCGAAGGCTGGAAGGTCGGCAGCGTTGGCGGCTTGGAGTTTCTCGACTACACCGGCGCTTACGCAGGCTTGGGGCCACAACACAGCGTTCTCGAGTTCGGCTCCGGGATGGGCGATGCCTGCGCGTACATCGCGTTGCATTTCGGTTCTCGGGTGACCGGCGTTGAGTTAGGCACTCAGCAGATCGAGCGGGCACGTGAACGTCACGCCGACTCGCTTTCCCGCGGTTACGACTTCGTTCAGGCGGACTTTCTAAAGTGGGACCCCCCGCAACGTTACGACGCTGTGTACTTCCTTGAGATGCTCCCCATTATCCACGATTGCCGCACGCTGCTGGAGAAGATCCATAGCTGGCTGCGGCCGGGTGGGGCGCTCACCATGTCGGACATCGTAGCTGGACCTGGCCTCAGCGACGAAGATCGTGAATTTCTCTGGGTGGAGGATGGGGTGGTCCACAACCTTCCGACCCAGCAGGAACGTCTCGCGATGCTTCTGGATGTGGGTTTCAGGGATCTCGAAGTAACCGACCTCACTCAGAAAGCGTTGACGCAACAAGAGAGGATCCTCGAGGAGTCGGACCGGCACAAGGAAGCCATCGTCGAAGGCGTCGGAATCGATAGCTGGTTGAACTGGGTAGAGTGCGCGCAAGTCTATGGCCGCTTCTTCGTGGAGCGGAAGCTGGAGTGCCTGCAAATCGGGTCGCGTCGCGCTTAGCGTGCGCACAAGTTGAGCACGGGAGAACTACATGGTCCATGACGCGGTAGCCGTTCGTGAGAAGCAACTCGAAGTGTGGGATGCGTCGGATGATCCGCGCTGGCGTCTCACGGTCTACGAGCCGTTATACGGCGGCAAGATCTACGCGAACAACGGTGGTCCAGCGTTGCTCGATTACATGGGCGCTTACGCAGGGCTCGGAGCGGAACACAGTGTTCTCGAACTCGGCTCCGGGATGGGCGATGCGTGCGAATATGTCGCGTCCCATTTCGGTTGTCGTGTGACCGGTGTTGAGATGAGCACGCAGCAAATCGAGCGCGCGCGTGAGCGCCACCCCGACCGTCGTTCGCGCGGCTTCGATTTCGTCGAGGCCGACATGCTGCAGTGGGAGCCGTCTGAACGTTACGACGTCGTGTACTTCGGCGACATGCTCGGAGTGGCCCAGGATCGCTGCGCGGTGTTGGAAAGGGTCCATCGCTGGCTGCGGCCGGGTGGCGCGCTGACCATTACGGACATCGTAGCGGGCTCCGACCTCAATGACGAGGACCGGGCATTCATCTGGGGAGAGGATGGGTTCGAAGTTCTGTTCGAGGCGGCCAGCCTCGCGCAAATCCAAGACGCAGGCTTTCTCGAACTCGACGTGATGGACCAAACGCACACAGTGGTAACGATGCAAGAGAAGATTTTGCAGGCGTCGTACCGGTACAAATCAACTCTGGTTGATGCCGTCGGAGCCGACAGTTGGCTGGAATGGGTGGAGACTGCGAAACACTACGGCCGGTTGTTCGCTGAGCGAAAGCTGATGAGTCTGCGCATCGGAACACATCGCGCTTAGTGCGACACCCCTCTTCCAAGTCTGATCACTGACTCTTGAGGCAGAGGCCTATGGCAGTAACGCGAAAGAGCAATGTGGGAGAAGTGTCTTATGCCCACCTATGAAAACATCCAACAGCGAATCCATTTTGAACGCTGGGGCGGCGGCCGAAAGAGGCAGAGATGACGAAAGTTCACGTAAGCCTTGTCGATCAGGGCGTGTGGAAAATGAGCACCGTCTCGATGCCCTTGTCCCTTGGCTACATCAAGGCTACGGCCTACGCAGATCCAGGCATTCGTTCCGCGGCGGACATCCAGATGTGCTCGTTCCGCGGTAGCGCCACGGCCCCTGAGATCACCCGCGCCTTATTCTCCGATGAACCGCCCGACATCCTCGCTTTCTCAGTCTTCGGCTGGAACCTATATCGCTTCGCTGCAGTCGCCGAGACCTACAGACAGATCAAACCAGATGGCTGGATAGTCCTGGGCGGCACGCACGTGGCCAATCAGGCAGAGCGACTGTGCCGCCTCTATCCGTTTGTGGACATAGTCGCAAACGGGGAAGGCGAGTTCATCTTTCGAGACATCCTTCACGCCTATCTGGGAGGAGTCAAAAAAAACGAACTCGATCATATTCCAGGTATCTCCTTCCAGCGCGACGGACGCGTCGTCACCACTGCGGAGCGCGCTCGGATCGCCAATCTCGAAGATATCCCATCTCCATTCCTGGAGGGTGTCCTTCCGTTTCGAGACAAGAACGGCCGGGCGATCTACGGCGTTGCTCTTCTCGAGACCAACCGCGGCTGTCCGTACAAGTGTGCGTTCTGTTACTGGGGCGGCGCTGTGGGCCAAAGGGTGCGCGCCTTCTCGCGCGAACGACTGCGCGAGGAACTCAAGCTCTTCGCCCATGAAGGCGTCGAGAGTATCGCCCTCTGCGACGCGAACCTGGGGCTGCTCCCGGATGATGAGATCTTTGTGGACGACGTCATTCGAATGAAGGAGCGCTACGGGTATCCACTGAACATCGAGGCTTCCTGGGCAAAAAATAAGGGCGAGCGCTTCTACAGAATTGTTAGGAAGATGAAGCAGGCGGGCCTGAAGAGCTCATTCACGCTCTCTCTCCAGAGTTTGGAAGAGAGAGCGTTGGAGAAGATGCATCGCGAGAACATGAAGTTGAACGAGTTCGAGGACTTGGCGCGGTGGCTGCGGGTAGAGGGACTCGACACGTATGCGGAGTTGATCTGGGGACTTCCCGGAGAAACCTCGGATACCTTTATCGAGGGCTATGACCGCGTCTCGGAGTTCACCTCGAGGATCGCTACCTATCCACACCTGCTCCTCCCAAACACCGATTTCTATCAGAACCGCGACCGCTACGGCCTGATCACAGTGCGGCACGAAGAGTTCGACTTCGAGTACGTCATTGGCCACCCCGATCTGAGGATCGAAGAGAATGCGCGCATGCATCAGTTCCTGTTTTGGTCTCGCGTCGTCGCCGAGAATGCGATCTTTCGGAGTATCTGGAGACCTCTTCGCAAGCTGGCCTCGATCAGGCAGTCGCAGGTCTTGAAGTCTCTCGACGAGTGGACCGGACGCCAGACGGACGATGTGGTTCGCGGCATCTGGGATTGCCGCGAGGAGATGGTGCAGACCATGGACAGCGCGAGGGTCCACCGAGGCATTCGCTATTTCTATTACAAGCATGCGCTCGGCACGAGACTGCAAAGTTGGTGGCGAGAGGAGATCCTCCCGGCCGTGCCGGCGCATCTGCGCTCTTTCTTTACGGAGCTCTTCCGCTACGAGCTGGTGACCCTCCCGATTCCCGAAGACTCGGATGTTGCGGCCGAGTTGAAGACGGTCTACTTGGATGAAAAGGAGTATTTCCAACGCGAAGTTGAAGGGTTCCACTTCGACATGCCCGCACTCCTGCGTTCCATCGAGATAGGCGAGCCCTGCGACCTGGCTGAAGGACCGCCCAGGTCTGAAACGTTTTACTACCGGGTGGGCTTCGCGGACTACATCGACAGCCACGAGTTGGTAATGCTCTACAGCGGCCGGTCTATGTCGGAGCTGAAGTATGAGAAAGCTCCGACAGGGATTCCTGCTATGAGTGAAGACGCCTTCGACGAAGCCTATGACCAACTTTTACCGGTCTAGCGAATACGCAAGTTCGGAGAAGATAAAGGCCATTGCCCGACCTATACTCCAATTTCGAAATTAGCTGACGGTTCAACCGCAACTCAACTCGCAGAATGGAGGCAATTTCATGGTAAGAAAGCTCATTAGCAAACGGGGTGGGATCAGCATCGCCCTGGCTTTAATAGCGGCTGCGACGCTGCTTTGGATCGCCAGCGCCAGGACCATTGGCAGCGCGGCGAAAGACAATTCGCAGTGGGACGATAAGTCGTCGAAAGAACTGATGATGGCGCTCCACAAGACGCACGAAGATGCGAACGCAGGTCACTTGGCCGCGCTGAAGCAAGCGTACATTGGCGACGATGCTTTGGTCACCTTTGAATTAGATCCAGACAACGCGACGCCCATCGCGCTGAGAACGAAGAAAGAGATCGACGCGCACTTAGACAAGGTCAGTGCCGGCATTAACTCCGAGGGCACGTTAAATCTTGACGGGCCAAAGATGAACTGCAAGGCGACGGCGAGCTTCGGTGTCTGCACGGAAGAGTGCACAGTCCGCCTCAAGAAGCCCGATGGATCTGAGCACGTTGATCATTTCTTCGGAAGCGGCACCGCGATCAAGGTCAATGGCGAGTGGAAGTGGGTGCAATGGCACATGTCGGTCGGCGCTCCACGCGACAACGTTCCTGCCGCTACCACTCAGGGTCAGTAAGGTTCGCGTAAAGCAGAGCCGGGCGGAACTGTTCGGCTCATTCGATTAGCGCAGGGGCGTTGGTTGCAACTCGGTTGCGTGCCAGCGCTCCTTCGCAAAACTAAACGCTCGGCTGAACTCAGCCGGGCAAGCCGCTTTCAGGGGTCCAGGGAAAAACAATGAAGACGAAAACTGACAACGAGATTGACGAGCTGGAGTATCAACTTCAGGAAATCAAGCAGAAGTTAGCCGAGCTCCGTCGCCAGCGGCCGCGTGAAGAGATCACGGATTATCAACTGCTGGATTCCGAGGGACGGCAAGCGTCGCTCTCAAGCCTCTTCGGTGATCAGAACAGCCTGATTCTGGTGCACAACATGGGACGCAATTGCTCTTACTGCACCATGTGGGCCGACGGCTTCACCGGGTTGCTGCCGCACCTCAAAACCCGTGCGGCTTTTGTCCTCACCTCGCCCGACAAGCCTGAAGCGCAAAAGGAATTTGTGCAATCGCGCGGCTGGAACTTTCCCGTTTATTCCACTGCAGGGACGAGCTTCATCGCCGACATGGGCTTCGACGATGAAAAGGAAGGCCTGATGCCGGGCGTCTCTGTGTTCAGGAAAGAAACCGACGGCAAGATATACCGCGTCAGCCGCGCCGAATTCGGGCCGGGCGATGATTTTTGCGCCGTCTGGCACTTCTTCGATCTGTTGCCTGAGGGAATTAACGGCTGGGAGCCGAAGCTCTCTTACGAGTTGGTGGGATTGTCGCGCACAGCTTGAAACCGACAAGCGGTCGTTAGCAAAAGGGGGAGTTGCTCACATGGAGAGCGCGCACGCGCTGATTGACGAACACCCGCAAATCTTCGAGCTCGACTACTTGCAGCAGGAGATGGCGATTGAGTGGACGGACGATGATGCACGCCAACTCGAAGAGAGTCTTGAGCCGTACCTCACATGGATATCCAGGTTTCTAAATTCCGGCGAGGAGTTTCCAACCCACATCAAAAACTCCGGGTCGCTTGCCGTTCCAATCGGCAACACGACAACGCCGGATGATCTCTTCGCCAGCCTCGGCAGCGGCGTGACCTTTAGCGTACAGGAGCACGATGAGTTCTGGGTTACGGTCCATTACCCCAACCCTGAGCCGGTGGTCACGCTCCTGCCGAAAGCATTGCCGGGTGCACCCGATAAAGTGATGGAACTCTGCGCGAAGTGCAGCGATGCGCTGGGCGTTAAGGTCGGCGGCATAGACGGGATGTTCCTCGCGTGGCTGTTGCCGGGTTTCTCGTGGGCGATGCATACCGATCACGACAACGCTTACGAAATGATCGCCAGGCGCGTGCATGTTCCGATCCTGACCAATCCGCAGAGCTTGTACGTCTGGGGCCGTAAGCGCGCAGGGCGCGAAGATGAATGGCTCGTCACTTCACATCTCGAAGCTGGGAAAATTTACCTTGTGCGAGTTGACGTGCCGCACACTGTCGTCAACGAGCATGACACTTTGCCGCGCCTTCATCTCATTCTCGACGTGCAGGAATCACCCGCTCCTTAATTAAGACAGTTCGGCGATCGACGCTCTACGGAGGGACTACCGATGTACACAGTCGTGGCGCAGAGACAGATTGCGGCGCCGGTTGAAAAAGTCTGGGACTATTTGACCAAGCCTGAGCTCTTGGCGAAATGGTTTGCCGACACCTCTTACTTTGGACCGGATGCGCCGGTTTACATGGAAACGGGCGACGGCGATTTTTTCTATGGCAAGGTCATCGAGTGGGATCCCGGCATTGTCGTTGGCGTGCGCTGGAAGTTTGACGGCTGTGGCCCTGAGTACGAGGTGCGCTTCTCAATGCTGCGGCGCAAGCAGGGCACGGAGTTGTCGCTTCAAGATCGCGGCGCACTCTCTGTTGAAGAGGCCGAATGCCTGCGCGTCGGGTGGAGCGAATTCCTGATGCGCTGTGAGAAGGCCATCATCAAGAACGTCAACACCCGCTTCAACTGGCGCAAAGAGTTCATGCTTACGATCAGAGTCGGCGAAGGGAAACTGCAAGCGCTCGTAGCGGCGCTCAACGACCCGGGCTGGTATCAGGCTGCTCTCGGTGTCCGCGCGCAAATCCAGCAACCGAGCGGAAACGTGATTACTGCGACCATCACGAACGATGCGTGGGGAGATGTGGAAACCCGCGCCCGCGTCAAACTGAAAAATGTTCGCGGCGTTGATTATGCATACCTCGCGCACGAGGGTTGGGTTGAACTGCCCGCTGAACTCGCGCCAGCAGAGCGCCGGCGTTTCGTCGGCATCTGGATTAATGCGCTCTCGGATTTCAATGACACGCGACCTGCTCCGGGAACTACTCGATGACTGAATCCGAATTCATGGCAATTGTTCGTGAGGTGCGGAACATTGATGACCCTTCGTTCCTCGATATTCCGTTAGAGGCGGCGCCGTTTGACTCGCTCGATCTGTTGGAGCTGCGGGCTTCGCTGGAAACGCGTCTCAACCTGCCGCTCAGCGACGAGAGATTCAATTCAGCCTCAACCTTGCGCGACCTTTATCTACTGGTCAATAGATGAGCGACACGATCATTCACCTGCCGCAAACCGATGCCACTGGCCTTTCGGAGAACTGGTTGTTCAGGCATTCCGGAGAGATGCACTGGGACTATCTCTGCGCGGCCATGGGCGTAAGCGGCGTCAATTCCAAACAAATGCGGGATGATGCAGGCAACCGGTTATATCCAACCTTCCTGGCGATCAAAGGAAGGTATGCAACGCCGCTCTGCAAGGTCCAGATGGACCAGCACTTTCAAACCAGTGTCAAACTCAATCATTTTGGACGGGCTTTCTTTCACAGCACGATCGCTTTCAGAAATAACGAGGCGCGGTTTGATCTCGAGATGCTCACTACTTTTGTAGCGCGCAATAGAAACGGCCTCAACGATCTGCATCAGTCGCTTCCATCTGCGAACCTTGTCTATAACTCCACGCCGTTGAAGTCGCCGCCGCCGTTACTCAAACTCAGCCAGACACTGCGCCACGCGGAAATATCGGATTACGATTTTGTTGGGCATCACTTTTCAAGCTCCGAAAATGATCTTAATTTGCAGATCTCTTTCGAACCATCGCCTTACATCGATTATAACGGAGCCGGACTGCTCTACTTCGCAGCTTACCCGACAATCGCAGACACGCTTGAGCGGCAGTTAATTATCAGGCACGAGTTGATGGAGGGAGCCGGCGATTGGGCTTTGCGGACCTCGACGGTCGCGCGCGACGTATTTTATTACCGCAATCTGAATCTCGGTCAGCGGTTGACAGCCACGCTCCGACGCTTCGATCGCGTGGACGAAAATATCATCCTTCACACGGCGCTAACGGCTGAAAGTGATGGGGCGGCACTGGCCGACATCTTCACGGCGAAACGTGTCTTACCTTAAAACAATGAGGAGTAGATCATGCTAAGCCCGGTAGTCTTCGTTCAATTAATTCTACTTTGTGTCTTCGGGATCGCGGGAACTCCTGCCACAAACACACGCGCCACAATGGTGGACCAGGCTGCCGAAACCACTCGGGTAAGAAAGGTGCTGGATCAGTTCTTCAGCGCAGCCAAAAAGCATGACTGGGACGCTGCGGCCGAACTCATGTCGACAGATTTTGAGCTTTATACGGATGGAGCCTCTGCGTTCAACAAACAAACTTATGTCAAGGTGTTAAAGGATGACGACATGGAGCTTGCCTCCATGGAACTCAAGGAGATGGAGATTCGCGTCTCGAGTGACGGCCAGATGGCCTGGGCCAAATACCGCGGACTTTTCAAGAGCACCAGCCACAACCAGCCAAGCACCGTGGAAACCGCCGAAACGCTAATCTTTACGAAAGAAAGTGAACAATGGAAGATCACCCGCTCACATGTATCCCTCAAACCTTTGACTCCCTGACATGAACGGCTAGCCGAATTTTGGCCACAAAGAAGCACAAAAAGCCCAAATGAACAGAACCTCATTTTTGAGCTTTTTGTGCTTCTTTGTGGCCAAAACTTTTGTCGGGAATTGCGCAAGGTCGGAGAAGTCGGAGTTAAGGGATTCGTTTATAAAACGTACGCTGCTCGCTGAAGTTGGAAGACCATCGACGAGAGGTGGCCGTTCGACAACATTAATAAAAGCACAAG
>Ga0126376_10001666_pt1 | contig 12118 bp, 11 predicted proteins | sample PanSoiMetPlot_15_FD_92760 | JGI IMG/M metagenome (GOLD analysis project Ga0126376, IMG submission 92760) | Tropical forest soil microbial communities from Panama - MetaG Plot_15 | ecosystem: Environmental > Terrestrial > Soil > Tropical forest > Bulk soil | place: Panama | collected 2016-02-17
GGGCCGGTCCGAGAATCGCAGTGACGTCGGCGTTCCGCAACCGCCGCGTTCGGCACCAACAACGGCCCTGAGGCCGCTGCCACTTCTCCTTCGCTCGCGCAACCGGTTCGCATAAGATACGCACATGCGAAACCGATTCTGGTGCGTAGTCGTGCTGGTCGGGTGTGCCACCACGCAGAGCGGCGGTGCGGGGCCGGGCGGGATGCCGGAATCGTGCAGCGGCGACCTGGGCTCGGGCGAGGCGTCGGCCAAGCTGGCCACGTTCGTCGACGCGGCGGGCGCTTTCATGGGCGGCGTGGCGGCGCTCGACGGGCAGCTCGGGACCGCGTGCCGGAATCTGGGCGGCGATCTGCGCATGAGCGCGGCCGAGCTCGAGGCGTCGGGCACCGACACGGCAAGCGTGTGCGCGCAGGTGGCGGCGCGCGTGCAAGCGGAAATGGAAAAGGCGCGCGCCGAGGCGTCCATCGAGGCCAAGCTCGAGATCGTCGAGCCGGTGTGCACGACCAAGGTCGAGGAGTACAAGCGCTGCATCGAGCGCTGTGAGCCGCGCGTGGTCCGCCCGGGCTACGTCGATTACCACTGCGAGGGCGGCGAGCTACGTGGCGGATGCTCCGCGCAGTGCACGGGATCGTGCGCGAGCTCCGTGCAGGGACAGTGCGCCGGCGCCTGCGAGGGCATCTGCAGCGGCGGCTGCAGCGGCACCTGCAATGGCATCTGCGAAGGCGAGTGCAGCGCGCGCCTCCCGAACGGCCAATGCGCGGGCAGCTGCCGGGGCACCTGCCGGGGCACCTGCAGCGCCGGCTGCACCGGAAGCTGCAGCGGGCAGTGCGTGGCGCAGGCACAGGCTGCGTGCCGCGGCGAGTGCCGCGGTGGCTGCTCGGTCGATTTTCAGGCCCCGGTATGCACGGGCCACATCGTGCCGCCCGAAGTGCGGACCGAGTGCCGGCAGTCGTGTGACACCTTCTGCATCTCGCATCAGGAGTGCACGCCGGGGATGGCGCGGCTGGTCGTGGACGCGAGCGGCGCGACGGCGGCGGCGAGCCGCGTGAGCGCGGTGGTGCAGGCGGTGGCAGCTCGCATGCCCGAGATCCACGCGTTGTCGCACCGGCTGCAGGATCTGCGCGATGCGGGCGCGGTCATGGTCAAGAGCGCCGACGACGCCGTAGCGGCCGCCACGCAGATGGGCGGGCGCGCGGCGCTCTGCGTCGCGGAGATCGCCGGGTCGCTGCCGGGTGCCGTCGCCCGTTTGGGCGGCGCGTTCCAGGTGACTGTGAAGATCACGGTCTCGTTTGGCGCCGACGTGGTCGTCTATTAGCCGACTGCCTATGCGTACGGCTCGCTCGGGCCGTGAGTGGGTGAGCGCGATCGCTTGACGTGGTCGCTGCCGTCTAGCTGGTCACGGGGTCATCATGCCGGTGAGCGCATCGGCGCGGACGAACGGAAGCGCCGTGCGCAGCGGGCGCAGCGACGGATCGAGGGTTCCCTGCATGAGGGCCTGAATGCGGAACACATAGGTGTGACCGCTCATGAGAAGGCCCGGCGGGAGCTGAATCGACGTGTTCTTGGTGATGATGTCGCCACTGCTCTGGGCCCGCGTCCCGCCGCCCGCGCTGACCAGCTCGAGCACATTGATGCGGTAGCCAGTCGGTGTGCCGGTCGCGGGCGCCATCCAGCTCAGCGTAGGCGCCGTGCCGATCCCGGTCTGGTTCATGAATGCGTTGGCGCTGCCGTTGACCATGGGCATCCGGATCGGGCTCAACTGGGGCGCGACCGGCGCACTGCCGAAGCTTGTCGCCGACCCCACGTACACGTTGAATGCGGGCACCTGGCCCGGCGTCGCCCCGGTCAGCGTGTAGGGCACCGCGTAGACCCACTCCCCCACTCCGAACACATCCCAGGCGGTCGGGAACGGGCTGATGTAGGCGATCGAGCCAAAGTCGACATCCATGGTACCCGGGCCGCCGGGGCCGCCGGTGACGTAGCGGATCAGGTCGGGGCCCGGGAAGGCGTACGGGCCGTGCGCCATGATCGCAGGCGCGCTCTGCACGGCCAGCAGCGAAAGCGCACTGAGCGCGTTCGGATTGACCGAGGTTCGCAACGCATCAAAGGCCGATTTGTGGAAGTTGAGCGCGATGGTTCCACCAGCGCTCGGGGTCGTAAACGCGGCCGAGCCGGTCGCGGGCAGCGTCGAGGCCATGCCGTCGATCTGCGTCAGCATCGAGCTGGTGTAGCTTCTTGCGAGCGACAGGTAGCGCGCGGGCGCGGTGCCCTGAACGGCCAGTTGCGTGACGTACACGCTGTCGCCCTTGGTGCTGTCGATGAGGTTGGGCCCGGTCTGTCGGCTCCAATCCGTGCTGGCCGTCAGCGTGGTGTCGCCCACCATGGGTGCCATCGTGGTGTTGCCCATGACCGGGAGGTTGCCGAGCGCGGCCGCGTTGGACGAGACGATCTCGATCCGATCGCCCAGCGCCCAGGCCGTCATGCCGGTCAGGTTGAAGCCCAGATTCGTGGCCGTCGTCGCCGCCACGGTGTCCACCCGGCCCAGCACGTCGAAGCCGAGATCGATGCCACTGCGCGCCGAGGTCTCGATCCATAGGTTCAGCGGCCCGATGTTAAGGAAGTAACTGGTCGCAGTATCCGGGACGTCAATGCGGAACGAGCCGTTGGCCGCGCCCATGGCGTTGAACGTCATGGCGCCACCGTCGGCGCCGTCGAGCACGACCGCGGTCAAGAACGTAGATGCGTTGAGTGGGGTCTGCACCTCACCGGTATCGGTGACGTTGTTCTGGATGATGGTTCCGGTCACGCCGCCGCCCATGGCGTCGCCGGCTGGCCCATCCATCCCGCCGTCGCGGCCGGCCATGCCGCCGGAGCCGCCACTTCCCCCGCTGCCCCCGCTGCCGCCGAGGCCGCCGCTCCCGCCCACGCCTCCGCTGCCGCCGGAGCCGCCACTCCCACCGCTACCACCCCTGCCCCCGCTGCCGCCCGCGGCGCTGGTGTCGTCGCCGCACCCGAGGCCCAGGAATGCTGCCAAGATCACACACCACGCTGCTCGTCTCATCGTCCGCTCCTGACTCCCCTCAGGATTGCGGCGGACGATAGAGCGGGCCCACTCAGGCTGTCAAGCGGCGGCACCCGCGACACGGGCGCCCGGGTGGCCGCCACGGAAACCCGAAACAACGAGTCGTTCTCTGAGGCACGACTGTTGCTACGAAGGCAATCGATAGAAGTGTGACTTGCTTACCCCTGCTCGGCTTTGGAGGAAACCATGCCCCGAAAAAAACTTAGACTTGCGTCCGTCCTGCTGTTCTCTGCTGCACCGCTCCTGGCCCCGGCCTGCGGCGGCTCGCCGCCGGACAATCCAGACTTCACGCCGCAAGGCCAGCCATCGCTCGCCGAGCTGGCTGGCGAGCTGATGCAGACACCGCCTGATCAGGCGCTCGCCGAGATGCCGCACTTCCGGCCCCTGTGCGACGCCGAGGGCTACCCGCTGGTCGGCAACGTGATGCAGAAGGGGACTTCATGCATCGGGTTGCAGCCCAGCGCGTTCTGCGCCGCGGTACGCGCGACGCGGTAGTGAGCGTGCTCCGAGCCTTCGAGCTGTCGACGATCGGCGGGCCCTGGGGAAAGCGGCTGGCGGCCCGCCGCGCGTGGATCGACGAGCTGCCATGGGACGACGCCCTCCCCGACCACGCGCTGGCGGCGCGCGCCGTGTGGACCCGCACCGCATTCAGCGAGTACGCCAGCGCTGCCGCGTTCGCCGAGATTGCAGCAGCGCTGCTGCGCGCAGCCGCGCCCATCGATCTGGTCGCTGCCGCCGGTGACTTCGTCATCGACGAGCTACTGCACACCGAGACCGCTGCCCGCGTCGCGCTCGCGCTCGGCGGCGCGGTGGCGATGGAAGTGGACTTCGACCGGCTCGTGCGCCCCGCGCTATCCGGCGATCCGCTCGTACGTGCGGCCGAGCTCGTCGTGCGGACGTCGTGCGTGGGCGAATCGCTCACCGTGCCCATGCTCAGGCTGTCACGCTCGCTCGCTGGCTCGCGGCTGGTCGACGCCGCCCTGCGCCGGATCGTGGCCGACGAGTCGAGCCACGCGCAGCTGGGATGGTGGTTTCTCGACTGGGCCGACGCACGGATGGGCGATCGCGAGCGCGCCCACCTCGCGACTGTCGCGGGCCAGGCCATCGAGGCGTTCGCGCCCCTGCTCGGTGCCGCCTGCACAGACAGCGGGCTCGGGGTGGTCGCGTGCGACCGCTACGACGGCGCATTTGCCGCCGCCGTGAGCGAGCACGTGGCGCGCCCGCTCGCCGAGCGCGGAATCGTGCTGCCCCCGTCCGCGCTCGCCGCGGTCGGTCTCGCGTGAGGCTCGGCCGAGGGGTCGTGAGCTGACAGGCCGCCGAATCGGAAACCAGCCCGAAGGTCACATTCCCGGCTCTCCATCCGTCATCGTAGTGAAGAACGAGAATTCCGCTGCAGACGAAGGAGAGCAATCATGCAAGCACGGATGAAAAACCCAGCACTGATCGTTCCCGATGCCATGCCGGCCCTGTACGCCCTCGGGGCGGCCGCGAAAAAGGGCGGCGTGCCGCCGAGGACGCTCCTGCTTGTCCACCTGCGCGCGAGCCAGATCAATGGCTGCAGCTTCTGTGTTGACATGCACGCACGCGAGCTCAAAGAGGCCGGCGAAACCGACCAGCGGCTCTTCGCGGTGGCGGCCTGGCGCGAGGCGCCCTGGTTCACGGACCCCGAACGCGCGGCGCTCGCGCTCACCGAGGCCGCCACCCGGATCAGCGACCGTGCCGACCCGGTTCCCGACCCGGTCTGGGAGGAGGCTGCCCGGCACTACGATGAGCCGGCGCTTGCGGTCCTGGTCCTCAACATCGCGCAGATCAATTTCTGGAACCGCCTCAACGTGACCACGCGGCAGGTGGCCGGCTTGCGTCCCCGCTGACCCTGCTGGCGCGGCGCCGCCGCCCAGAATTGCCTGACCCGCGCGCGAATGACGCGTTACTATCCCGGCCTCGGCAAAGCTTTCGCGAAGGACGGAGGCGCCAGATGGCCGCTGATGACCGACCGAGCCTGGTGGGCGGTGGAATCTTTTCAGAGCACGATCTGACCGAAGACCTGGCCGTGCGGGCGGCTCCCGCCACGACGGACCAGGCGTTCAACACCATCCGCCGGCCCCTGGCGCCGCGCGCCTGCTGGCGTCTCGAAGACATGCGCTTCGAGTTTGATTCGTCGTTCGTCAAGCCGGAGGCGAAGATCGAGTTCCTGTTGCTGGCCGCCGCCTTTGGGCGCATGGGCAAGCCGGTGCTGTCGGTTTTCGGCCACGCCGATCCGGTCGGCAACGACGAGTACAACAAGCTCTTGAGCGGGCGGCGGGCGCAGGCGATCTACGGACTCCTGATCCGAAGCGCCGAGCTGTGGGAGGACCTCTACGCCCACCCGCTCGGGGGCGACAATTGGGGGCGCAAAGGGCTGCAAGCCATGCTGGCCACCGTGACCGACTCAGGTGGCGAGCCCTATTGGACCGGTGCTGCCGACGGACAGTGGAGCCAGCCCTGGTCCGACGCCATCCGCCGTTTTCAACACGACCGCGGGCTTGGCGAGACCGGCTCGTTTGGTGAGCCGGCGGCACGGAGGCCGCTTTACCTGGCCTACATGGACGCGATCTGCACGAGCGCCGACGGGCAGCCGTTCAGCGTCGATCCCAGCGGGTTCCTGGGCGGCGGCGCCGATGCGGGCGGAAAGGCCGACTATCAGGGCTGCAGCCGCTTCAATCCGGTCATGGTCTTTTCCAAAAAAGAGCAGTCTTCACTCCCTGAGGCCGAGATCGATCGGCGCAACGCCAGCAACCGGCGCGTGCTCATCTTCCTGTTCCCGCCCGGCACGTCGATCGCACCCGCCTCATGGCCGTGCCCGCGCGCCAAGGAGCCCTCGGCCGCCTGCCGTCAGCAATTCTGGCCCGATGGAGACGCGCGTCGATCGCCGAAGGCCAACCATCGCGAGTTCGCCAAGGATCGCGACACGTTCGCATGCGCATTCTACGACCGCATGGCGCGCTCATCGCCTTGCGAGGGCGTACGCAAGCGGCTCGAGCTGCGCCTCTTCGACGCCACGGCGCAGGCCATCGCCAAAGCGCCCTACCGCGTCACCGTCGGCTCGCACGACTCGCGACAGGGTACGGCGGACCCAGAGGGACGCCTGGTCGAGGACCAGTTGCTCGCGGGCAGCAAGCTCTTGGTCGAGTGGGGCTTCCCCGACGGGCCGGGCGACTTCCCGTTCTCGCTCGAGGTGCGGCTCGACTTCGACCGCGGTGATGACGACGCCGTGGCCGCCAAGCGGCTGCGCAATCTCGGCTACGTGCTCGACGATCTATCGGCCAACGTCCAGCTCTTCAAGCACGACTATGGCCTCAAGCCCGAGGACGGCAGCCTCGACGACGCCACGCGCAAGGCGATCACCGACGTGCACGACCGTCGATTGAGCAAGGCCGAATTTCAGGATCAGGGCAGCGGACAGCATGGGTGAGTCCGAGCACCACGACGCCGCGCCAGCGCAGCCCACCCGCCGTTTGCGGCTTTCGCTCTGGGCCGGCACCAGCCTGGTCACCCCGGCCAACATCGCGGGAGCCGATCGAATCGTCGACGACATATCGATCTTGAAGACCGTCATCCACGACACCACGACCCGGCCCGGTCTGAAGATCCAGAAGGACGGCGGGCTGCCGGCTGGTCTGGACTGGGGCGACGTGATCCATGCCTGCCACGAAAAAAAGATTCAATGCCTCGCCGGCTACGACTGCGCAGCGGGCGTGGCCCTGGGCAAACGCTTCAACGAGTGGCTCGACGATCTCGACCACGGCCATTTCGCGGGCGATCCACCGCTCGAGATCGCGCGCGTGGCGAGCGACATCGTGACCATCCTCAACACCGATTTCGCGGTGAAGGCAACCAGCGCGACCACTCGATTCGACGGCATCAGCTTCGACATCGAGACGCTGAGCAACGGCAGCTATGGGTCCCTCATGTCCGAGCTCTACCAGGAGGTTGCGGATCAGCTTGAGAAGGCACAGCCCGGCGGGGGGCGTGTGTGCGGCGTCGCCGGCGGCGGGCTGGTCGACGACGACAGCGCGACCGACAAGGGCTCGCATGCTGCACTGGCCAGCGTCAAGGCGCAGCCGTACTCGATGGCGAACGGCCACGCGAACCTGTTGCTGCGCCCGATGTGCTACGACGCCTTCGGCATCACGCTCGACGATCCAAAGACGGGCGCGTTTCACCGGACCCAGGGCGCCGGTCGCGTTGAAAGATGGCACCGCGAGATCATGGACTACGCGATGGCCAAGCCGTTCGGCCCCAACGCCGCCGGTGTGGCGCAGGAGCAGTTCCAACTGGGGATCAAGATGTTCGCGGGCTCGAACAACCGGCCCATCCCGGTCGACGCGCATGGGAAGCGCGTGCCCAGCCGGCAGGACCCGCTGTTCGATCACTTCATCGTGAACAACAACCTGACCGACGCGTTCATCGACGATGACGTGGAGATCCGGCAGCGGTGTCGAGAGCTGCGCAAGCGCGGCCTCGGATTGTGCATCTTCGCCATGTTCACCGGAGGCTTCGCTGCCTTCTGGCAGCGCATTGCAACCTTCAACTGGGTGCTCAATGCCCGGGTGCCGCCGCCGGCGGCGTTCGATCGGGATCCGACGTCGCGCGGCGATCCGGCGTTCGATCCGGCGAACCCGTGGGTCAACACCATCGAGCCCGGCACCGTCTCCGTGCCCAGGCAGGTCCCGCACACCACTTTATCGGTGGCCCGGCTGAAAACGTAGGCCCCTCGGCTCCCGCGGCGGCCGCGAGCCCGAGCACACTGGGACGACCCCAGTTGCACGCTCCACCCCTTCGGGGCTACACAGGGAGCCCATGCCGACGCTGCTCGACCACATCGGCCGGACACCGCTGGTTCCGCTCGTGCGGATGGCGCGCGAGCTGCCGGTCCCGATCCTGGTCAAGTGCGAGCACCTCAATCCCGGTGGAAGCGTCAAGGATCGAATCGCGCTCGCGATCGTCGAGGACGCGGAGCATCGAGGCGCCCTCCAGCCGGGGGCAACGCTCATCGAAGCCACCGCCGGGAACACCGGCCTGGGGTTGGCGCTGGTGGGGGCGGTGCGCGGCTACCGCCTGGTGTGCGTGATGCCCGAGAAGATGTCGGCCGACAAGCGAGCGGCTCTCGCGTCGGTGGGCGCCCGGGTCGTCATCACGCCCAACGCGCCGCCCGATCACCCGGACAATTTCCAGAATGTGGCGATTCGGATGGCCGCCCAGAACGGGTGGTTCCTGACCGATCAATTCCGCAACCCGGTCAACGTGGACATCCATCAACAGGCGACGGGACCCGAGATTCTCGAACAATCCGGTGGGCGTGTGGGCGCTTTCGTCGCCGGCGTCGGGACCGGCGGCACCATCACGGGCGTGGGCCGTTTCCTGAAGTCACGATTGCCGGCGGTGCGCATCGTGATGGCGGACCCCATCGGGTCAAGCCTCGCGGATTGGGTCGAGACCGGAACCCTAGGCCCCGACGGCACCTATCAGGTCGAAGGTATCGGCGCCAGCCGTCCGCCCGAAATCTTCGATCGCGCCGTTGTCGACGCGGTCGAGCGCATATCAGACCAGGAAAGCTTCGCGACCGCGCGCCGCCTGGCGTGCGAGGAAGGCCTCCTGGTCGGCGGCTCGGCCGGAACCGCGGTCGCGGCCGCACTCCGCGTGGCGGCCAGCGGCCAGGTCACCGATCCCGTGGTCGCTCTCCTGCCCGACTCCTGGGATCGGTACTACTCACAACCCTGGATGCAGGCGCTCTCGCACCCGAACGGTCGCAGCTGACCGGCTCAGGTCGTAGTCTGCAGGCGAAACACCCGGGTCGCGTTGTCACCGAGAAACAATCGCCGGGCCTCCTCGTCGAGAGCCAGCTCGTCGAGCTGGGCCAGACAGTCCGCTGGCAAAAGCATCGGGTAGTTGCTTCCGAAGAGCACCTTCTTGCGGCCGTGTCCCCGCATGTACTCGCGCAAAGCGGGCGGGTAACGCTTGACTTTATAGGCCGACGTGTCGATGTAGACGTTCGGATACTTGGTCGCCAACGCGATCATCTCGTCGGTCCATGGATAGCCGATGTGGCCGCCCACGATGACCAGCTCCGGAAACTCGAGCGCGACCTGGTCGAGGTAGGGGATCGGACGCCCGGGCTCCGACGGGCCCAGCGGCCCGGTATGCCCAACCTGAAGGCAGAAGGGGATCCCAAGCTCCACACACTCGGCGTACAGCGGATAGTAGCGCCGGTCATTCGGCGGCAGGTTCCACAGCCAGGGCAGAACGCGCAGGGCGCGCAGGCCGAGCTGTTTCACGGCGCGCCGCAGCTCCCTGACTGCGTCCATGGGCCGCGTCAGGTCGACCGACGCCACGCCGACCAGGACCTCGGGAGCGCTCCGCACGTAGGAGGCGACCTCATCGTTGGTAATGAGGGGACCTTGGGGGCCGTACCAGGCGCAGGTGAGGGCGCGGTCGATGCGCGCAGCCTGCAGGGCACCGAGCGTCAAGCCCAACGGGATCTCGTTGGGCACCTCCACGACCCCCATCCAGCGTCGAAGCGACTCGAACATCGGGTGGCGGATGAAGGCGGGCGTCGGATGCTGGATCCACGCGTCCACGATCGGCATCGCCGCGGACTTTAGCACGACAGTCGTGCTGCCGGTCGATGGCCGCCCGTACCCCCCTTGCGCGCCGGCTTCCGAATGATTACAGAAAAGGGCCAAACGGAGGCGAACCACCATGACCGGTCAGGAGAAGCCCATGGCAACGCGTGAGCAGCGGGCGCGCGGGACCATCCTTTTCCTCATGGTTCCCGTGGTTGTGGCTGCCCTCTCGTTTGCGGCAGCGATGCATTGGCGCCGGCACCACTCGGCGCTGGCGCTGCGCAATCCGGCCGCCCAGGCCCAGCTCGAGCCGGGGCGCGCGTGCCTAACCCGGTGAACGATGCTGCCCCGGAGCCCGGGGCTGCAGCGGCGACGTAGCGGCGGCGCCCACCCCGCGCGGCCGCCGAGCCAGCTCCTCCAGCGCCTCGCGCTCGAGCGTCTCCTCGACCAGTAGCCGCTTCGCAATTTCCTCGAGCACCTCGCGGCGCTGCTCGAGGATCTGGCGGGCGCGCCCGTGCTGGGCCTCGATGATCGAGCGCACCTCGGCATCGATTGCGCGGGCGGTCTCTTCGCTGAAGTTGCGCTCCTCGCCCAGGCTGACCGGCATCTCCAAGAATCGCATTCCGACCGGTCGACCGAACGTCACCGGCCCCAGGCGCTCGCTCATGCCGAAGCGGCACACCATCTGGCGCGCGGTCTCGGTGGCGCGCTCGAGGTCATTCTGTGCACCGGTCGAAATGTCGTCGCACACCAGCTCCTCGGCAGCTCGACCTCCAAGCATGACGCAGATGCGGTCGCGCAGCTCCTCGCGCGTCATGAGATAGCGGTCCTCGGTGGGAAGCTGCAGCGTAGCGCCCAGCGCACCGATGGAGCGGGGAATGATGGTCACGCGGTGGACCGGGTCGGCATGCTTGACCGACATCGCGACCAGGGTGTGACCGCCTTCGTGGTAGGCCACCCGGCGCCGCTCGTCCTCGGTCATCGCGGGTCCCTTTTTCTTCAGGCCGAGCTGAATGCGGTCGATGGCCTCCTCGAAATCCTGTCGCTCCACCTGCCCGGCCCCCCGTCGGGCCGCCGCCAACGCGGCTTCGTTGACCACATTGGCCAGATCAGCGCCCACCATCCCGGGCGTCCGCCGGGCCACCAGCTCCAGGTCCACGTCCGCTCCCAGCCTCACCTTGCGCGCGTGCACCTTGAGGATCGCGAGCCGGCCCCTGATGTCCGGGCGATCGACCACGACCTGCCGATCGAAGCGCCCGGCTCGCAAGAGCGCGGGGTCCAGCACCTCGGGCCGGTTGGTGGCCGCCATGATCACCACGCCCTTTTGGGCGTCGAAGCCGTCCATCTCGACCAGGAGCTGGTTGAGAGTCTGCTCGCGCTCGTCGTGAGTGGCCAGCGCGCCCACCCCGCCCCGCGATTTCCCGATCGCGTCCAGCTCGTCGATGAAGACGATGCACGGTGCGCGCTCTCGCGCCTGCTCGAACAGGTCGCGCATGCGAGCGGCCCCGACCCCCACGAACATCTCCACGAACTCCGACCCCGAAAGCGAAAAGAACGGCACGCCGGCCTCCCCGGCCACCGCGCGCGCGAGCAGCGTCTTGCCGGTGCCGGGGGCGCCCACCAGGAGCACCCCTTTGGGGATCTTAGCGCCCAGCGCCAGATACTTTTGGGGCTCTTTGAGAAAATTGACCACCTCGACCAGCTCGGCTCTGGCTTCGTCGACTCCGGCCACATCCTCGAAGGTGGCGCGCTCCTGCTGGTTGAGGTCGTGGATCTTGGGTCGCGACTTGCCGAAGCTGAGCGGGCCCGCGCCCCTGCCAATCCGCCGCATGCCGACGCTCCAGAGCAACCACAGAAGCCCGAACGGAAGGAGCCATCCCAAGAAAAGCTGCTGCCACCACGGGCTCGACTCGATCTTGCCCGAGAAGATGACCTTGCGTTCCTCCAGCTCCTTGACCAGCGGCGCCTCGTCGATCGCGGGCAGGCGGCTGGTGACGATGCGCTGCTTCGGCTGCTTGGCTGCGGCCGCGCCGGCGCCCGCGCTCGCGCCCTCGGGCTTGAGCTCGGCGAGGATCTCGCTGCTGCCGAGCTGGACACGCTCGATACGACTGGCCCGCAGATGATCGAGGAACTCGCTGTAGGGGACGTTGCGCGGGCTGGGCACGCGGAAGAACAGCGCCTGCACGGCCCACAGCACGATCACCGCGAGTAGCAGGTAGAAGCTCGAAAACGTGAATTGTCGCTTCTGGACGGGCTGCATGGGGCTCCTTTATGGACCATATATCACGGCCGCGGGAGCGTGGCCGCTGGGTCCGAGCCCGGAAAGGGCCAGACTCTGGGCCGCTCCAATGCTATGAACAAGTATTATGGGGCCGGCGCGGCTGCGCACCGCACGCGGCTTCACGTTGCGGCTTCCCTTCCGGCCGCCCCTGGA
>Ga0126376_10001667_pt1 | contig 12114 bp, 15 predicted proteins | sample PanSoiMetPlot_15_FD_92760 | JGI IMG/M metagenome (GOLD analysis project Ga0126376, IMG submission 92760) | Tropical forest soil microbial communities from Panama - MetaG Plot_15 | ecosystem: Environmental > Terrestrial > Soil > Tropical forest > Bulk soil | place: Panama | collected 2016-02-17
CGCGGCGCGCGCAGGCTTGCCGGTGCCAGCCGCAACAGCGGCGCCGGGCGCTGTCTTGCCGGCTCCGGCAGGAGCGGCGACCGGCTCGCGGGCTGCCTGCTCTGCGACGTCACCGCGCCCGCGTGCGCCGGCTCGGCCCACGACGCCAGCGGCTCTGCCGGCCGCACCCTCCGCCCCACCGCGGAGGTCGGCTGCGCCCGCGGGACCTGCTGCCCCCTCGCCTTCCGCATGCGCGCGACCGCCCGACGCCCCCGCCTGTGACGGCCCTTCCGCCGTGATCGTGGGCGTGCCCGCCCCGGTTGGCGCGGCTCCTGCTTCCGCTGACGCTGGCACGGCGCTGCTCGGCAGTCGCGGTACCGCGGTCGCTTCTGCGCTCGTGCCCTCGAGAACCGCCCGCACATCGGGCAGCGTGGCGGCCGCGCCCAGGATGAGATCGAGCTCGATCTGCTCGGCGCTCCCCGACTCCGCCGACGGCAGATAGGTGATGACCTCGCCCACCGGCTTGAGGCGCTTCTTCAGCTCCTCGAGCCCCCGGTCGATCGACATGAGATCGAAGGCGGCATGAATCCGATACAACGCGCGTCCCAGCCGCACGTTCTCGCGCAGCCGGTGCTCCTCATACTCGGTCAGCACCGAGAGCACGCCCGGGTCGAGATCGAAATCGCCGAGGCCCGGCTCTTCGCGTCGGTGGTGCTCGAGCACCACGCGATCCAGCCTGGCGATCAAATCTTCGACCTCGCTGTCATCGCCGGTCCGGCCGCGCGAGGTTTCGGAGATCAGCTTCTGATAAAGCTCGCAGGCCTCGAATAGGAGATCGAGGATGTCGGCGCCCAGGTGCACCCGCCCCAGCCGAAGCCCATCCAGCAGATTTTCGAGATTGTGCGAAAGGTTGACCATGCGGGCGACCCCGAACAGCCCCGACAGTCCCTTGAGCGAATGCACGGCCCGGAAGGCCTCGTTGACGGTTTCCGGATCGATGCGCCCCTGCGCGCGCTGCTCGTCGAGGGCCAGCAGATCGCGGCCCAGCGCCTCCACGATCTCCTGGGCCTCCGACAAAAACTCGGTGAGCGCCTTCTCGGAGGGCTTGCCGTCCCGTTCGCTCATGGCGACGTCACGTTTCGCTCAGATACTTCTTGCACAGGCGCACCAGCTCCTCGGGCGGAAACGGCTTGACCAGGTACTCGTTGGCTCCCAGTTGGAGGCCCTTCTGACGATCGCGCTCGCGTCCGTCGGTGGAGATGATGAAAAGAGGCGTGTCACGATACTGGGGCGACTCCTTGAGAAATCGAATCAGCTCCAAGCCGTTGATGTCCGGCATGTTGATGTCTGTGATGATGAGGTCGAACCGCTGCCTGGGCAACACCTTGAGCGCGTCGAACCCCGAGGGAGCGCTGGTGATTTCGTACTCCCCTTCCGCTTCCAGGGCGGCCGCCACGAACGACCGCATCGTCGACGAGTCTTCGACCACCAGAACGCGATGCACCGTCACGCGGCTCCCTTCCGAAGACCCCATTTTAACATAGGCAGTTGAGGCCCGGAAAATAGGCCGCCGACGCCCGGGACGCGCGGCCGAGCGAGCGCTCGCGGCTGCGCAACGGCCGCCGGCCGGCTGGCCAGGTGGCTGGAACGCGAGCTGCGCGCCCGCTTTTCCTAGCGGGCGGCGGCCGCTGTGTTGGGTGGTTGCTGTTTCGCGCCCGACGTGGTGAGCCGCTTGCGCGTAAGACCCGTTGCCGCCCGCAGAAGCGCATCGGTCAGGCGGGTCGGAAGCAGTCGCAGCAGGACGAGCAGGATCCGCGCCCTGAAGGGCGCCATATAGCGCGCTGCGGGCCGACGGGCCGCGAGCGCTCGCTCCATGGCGCGCGCGATGACCTCGGGGCCGACCGCCTGGCGGTCGGTCTGGGCTTTCAGCTCGTCTGCGCGCGCGTATACCGACGCGTACGGCGAGTCGGACCTCTCGTACCTCTTGACCAGGGCAACCGATCGCTCGGCGAATTCGGTCTTGATCACGCCCGGCTCGATCAGGACTACATGGATTCCGAATGGCCGCAGCTCGTTTCGCATGGCATCCGAGATCGCTTCGACCGCGTACTTGGTTGCGTGGTACGCGCCGAACAGTGGGAAGGTAAACCGGCCGCCCACACTAGAAAGATTGAGAATGCGCCCGCCGCCGCGCGCGCGCAGTTGCGGCAGGAAGGCCCTCGTCACTGCCAGCAGGCCGAACACGTTGGTCTCGAACTGAGCACGCAAATCCTGGTCGCTCAGCTCCTCGAGCGGACCGCCCAACCCGTAGCCAGCATTGTTGATGAGCGCATCGATGCCCCGGCCCTCGGTCAGCCCCAGGGCGGCCTCCGCTGCGGCAGCGATCGAGCTGCCATTCGTGACATCGAGGACCAGAGGATCGAGCTTGCCGCTCGCACCTGCTGCCTCGGCGCGCAACTTCTCGAGGGCGTCGGGACGGCGACCGGTCGCAATCACGTGGTGGCCCTTGCGTGTGAAGTGGAGGGCGGCATGACGACCGATACCTGCCGTCGCGCCGGTGATGAGGATGCTCTGCTTGCCCTGGCTGCTCATTGATTTCTCCTTACCCTGCACTTTCAATGACTTACTCGGTTATCGGTCCCCTCGCGGAATGAACGTTCATTCCGCGGCTCATCGTCCCTAGCGGCGAATGGCATCCCAGACTGACGCTTCGGCGGCATCGAGCACCTCGGGCGTCAGCGCGAGATAACCTGCCCAACTCGCCCGCACGAGGCCCACGAACGCCCCATACACGAGCGCCATGACCAGCTCTGCCGGCAGCTCCTTGAGCACCCCTGACCGCTGCGCATCCTCGATGAATGCCTTGATCGGACCCAGGATCTCGATCTCCAGCCGACGGCTCTTCGCGTCGAGGTACGCGCTGTGATGGTGCAGCTCGAGGAAGGCGAAGGCGCGCGAGTGTTTTCGAGCGAACTCGTCGATTTTTTGCCAGAAAAAGCGGAACTGGCCGCGCACCGGGGCCTGGAAGGGAAAGCCGTCCATCAGCGTACGGCCGAACCGTTCCTTCCAGAATTGATAGAGCGCGTTCACCAGCGCTTCCTTACTGTCGAAGTAGCGGTACACGGTTCCGGCTCCTACACCTGCAAGCTCAGCAACCAATGGCACCGCAGTCCCGTGGAAGCCCCGGTCTGCGAACAGCTCGCAGGCCGCATCCAGAATCGCCTGCCGCGGGGACTCCTCCACCCGCTTGCGAGGAGCGGTTCGCCTGCGTGCCGCGCGCATGGCGGAATGAATATTCATTCCGTTCAATATGTCAATGAGTTTTTTATATATGATTGTAATTTATCATTATTCTAGATCATGCGGAATGAATGTTCATTCCGCATTGGGATCAGTTTCGGCGGACGGCCTCGGCCATTTCCTTCTGTGCGGCTGCACCTTCGACCACCAGGGCCTCGGTGTCGTAGGGGCGGCCTTCCTCGCGTAGGATTTCGAGGGCGCGGCGCGGAGCGATGCGACCTTCTGCGCGGCCCGGCAGAGCCAAGACGTATCGGCGCGCACCGACTCCCGCGAGCGTCCGCAGGGCGTCGCGCACGCAGGCGCGGTAGGCCGCCTCGTCGAACGCAGCCTGCGCCCCCGCCCCCAGAACCAGAAGGCGCGCCCACGGCAGGCGGCTCTGAAGGGGCGTCAGCAGTCGCTCGCCACGACGCCCGGTCAAACGTCCCTGCACGAGCCAACGCGACAGACGGCCGCACAAGCGCCAGTCGGCAAGCCCGGCGGCACCGCGTGGCGGGCGCTGGTCCTCAAACACGAACACGCACAGGGCATCGGCCTCTGCGCCGTCCCAGCGTGCCAGCTCGGGCGGCAAGAAGCTGAGTCGTATCATTTGGGGAGCTGCGCCTCCGCGGCCACGCGGTGGAGCACGCCATTGACGAAAGCGGGTGATTCCGCGGTCCCGTAGCGCTTCGCGATTTCGACGGCCTCGTCGATGGTCACGGAGGCGGGAATGTCGGCCTCGTAGAGCAGCTCGTACACCGCGAGCCGCAGCAGGTTCCGGTCGACGGCCGCCATGCGGTCGAGCCGCCAATGCGTCGATGCGCGCGCCAGGATCGGATCGATGTCGGTGCGCGCCCGCGTCACCCCAAGCACCAGCTTGGTCGCGAACGCCCGCTGCTCAGCCTCGAGGGCGCCGGCGTGCCCGGCCGCCGCGTGCGCGCGCTCGTCGACCTCGCCCTCCTGCGCCGCCTGTGCGACCGGCTGGCCGTCCCGCTCCGACGCGCGCTCGAGCGATTCCCCGCACTGCGAGCGCGCGAAAGCGGCGCTGGCGGCCGGCTCGTGATCCGCAGCCGAACCGCGCGCGGCCCAGTGAGCAGGGCTGCCGCGCTCCTGGTCACGCTCCGGCCCCTCCCGCCCCGTCCGCCCAAGCTCCGACTCCTCACGCTGGGACCGCTCCCGTTCACGATCGCCGCGGCCGAAGGTCTCGAATACGTGGCCCAGTGCCTGCTCGGGCGTGAGGTCCGGATTCAAGTCCAGCTGATACAGCGCCTGCAGTGCGGCCTCGCGTGCCCGGCGTCGAGATCCCATCTCACTTCCTGGACCGTCGCGCACCCATTTGCGCGTACACGCTCGCCATCTCGATGGCGGCCAGCGCCGCATCGGCGCCCTTGTTGCCGGCCTTGGTACCGGCCCGCTCGACCGCCTGCTCGATCGTGTCGGTGGTCAACACGCCGAACGTCACCGCAACCCCGCGCTCGGCCGCTTCCAGCGCCACCTGCGCGACCCCCTTGGCGCACTCGCCCGCGACATACTCGAAGTGGGGCGTGGCGCCGCGAATGACGCACCCGATCGCGATCGCAGCGTCGTAGTCGCCCGACAGCGCCAGCTTGCGCAGGAGCGCCGGGATCTCGAATGCTCCCGGCACGCGGGCCACCGTCAAATCGTCGTCGGCCGCCCCCATCCGCCGCAGCAGATCGAGCGCGCCCGTCACCAGATGCTCGCCGATGAACGCGTTGAACCGCGATGCAACGATTGCAACGCGCAGACCCTGCGCAGACAGCTTGCCATCCAGGGTTTTCATGACTTCTTCTCGGTCTCGCCGGCCAGATGCTCGCTCGACAGCAGGTGCCCTTCTCGGTTGCGCTTGTCGCGCAGGTACGTGATGTTCTGCTTGGTCGGCGGGATCTCGATGGGAACCCGCTCCACCACGGTCAGACCGAAGCCCTGCAGACCCACGATCTTCTTCGGATTGTTGGTCGCCAGCCGGATCTGCCGCAGGCCCAGGTGCGCCAGCACCTGCGCACCCAGACCGAAGTCGCGCAGCGCCATGTGGCGGCCGCTCACCCCGCTCCGGCCCACGTCCTGATGCAGAAGGTGCTCGTCGAGGTCGCCCAACATCGAGTGGCGGCCCACCGGATACACATACAGGAACACGCCGCGGCCCTCGCGCGCGATCATGCGCAGCGCCTGCCGCATCTGCGCGCCGCAGTCGCACGCGCGCGAGCCGAACACGTCACCCGGCACGCACGCGGTCTGCACGCGCACCAGCGCGGGCGCGGGCGCACGCAGGTCACCCAGCCAAAGCGCCATGTACTCGGTCTGCTCGGTCAGCGCGCGGTAGGCCGTACAGCGAAACTCGGCGCCCTCGGGCAGACCGGGCAGGTCGGGCGCCAACACCGTGTCGACCTGACGCTCGACCAGCGACTCCTGCTCGAGGCGATACTCGATCAGATCGGCGATGGTCAGGATGCGCAGCCCGCGCAGCTCGGCGAAGCGCTCGAGGTCGGGCAAGCGCGCCATCGAGCCGTCCTCGTTCATGATCTCGCAGATCACGCCAGCCGGCTCGAGCCCCGCCAGTCGCGCCAGGTCGACCGAGCCCTCGGTGTGACCCGAGCGCACCAGGACCCCGCCGCGCCGCGCGCGCAGCGGGAAGATGTGGCCCGGCGTGACCAGGTCCTCAGGCTGCGCATCGCGCGCCACCGCAACCCGCACCGTGTGCGCGCGATCGGCCGCGCTGATGCCGGTCGACACGCCCCGGCGCGCCTCGACCGACACCGTGAACGCGGTCGAGCGCGGCGACCGATTCTCGGATGCCATCGGCTTGAGCCCGAGTCGATCGCAGCGCTCCTCGGTCAGGGCCAGGCAGATCAGGCCGCCCGCGAACTTGCGCATGAAATTGATGGCCTCGGGCGTGACCCGCTCGGCCGCCAACACCAGGTCGCCCTCGTTTTCGCGGTCTTCGTCGTCGACCAGGATCACCATGCGACCGCTGCGGATGTCGTCGATTGCGCGCAGCACGCGCTCCATGCGCTCAGTCTGCATGGCAAAGCTCCCGCCGCCGGCGGCACGGTGGCCCCTGCATGATATCAATCTGCAAACCCATGCTCCTTCAATAGCGCAAGCGTGACTCCGCCGCCACCGGGCAGGCCGGCCGCGCGCGCGGCCAGCAGCCGCTCGACGTATTTCCCAATGACGTCGGCCTCCAGGTTGACCCGCGCGCCCGGCGGCTTGCGGTCGAGCGTGGTGGCCTGCCGTGTGTGCGGGACCAGCGTCACCTCGAAGGCGGTTTCGGTGGCCTGGTTGATGGTCAGGCTGATGCCGTCCACGGCCACCGAGCCCTTCAGGATCACGTAGCGCATGACCTCGGGCGGCGCGGTGATCCAGATCTGCGCGGCCGGCCCGATCTCGGCGCGCCGCTCAATCACGCCTACGCCATCGACATGGCCCAGCAAAAGGTGACCGCCCAGCCGATCGCCCATCTTGAGTGGCCGCTCCAGGTTCACCTCGTCGCCGACCTTGAGCGCGCCCAGCGTGGTTTTGCGCAAGGTCTCGGGGCCCACGACGGCCGCCACCCGACCATCGGCCTTTTTCACCACGGTCAGACAGGTGCCATCGATGGCCAGGCTGGAACCCACCGGGCCCGGGTCCAGGTCCGTAGCCAGCTCGAGCGTAACCTCATCGCCGCCGGGCGTCGCGCGCTCGACGCGCCCTTTGGCTTCCACGAGCCCCGTGAACATCGCCGGTGATCATTACATCTTGACCGACCCGGCGCAAGCGCACGCGCTCGAGCGCAATCGCGTCCGCCATGCGGTTGACGCCGCGTCCGCCCACCGCGGGCACCGCCTCCCGCCCCCCTGCGATCCGGGGCGCGATGAACATCACGACCCGGTCCACGCAACCGGCTTCCAGGAGCGCCCCCGCGGTCTCGCCGCCCCCCTCCACCAGCAGCGAGCAGATGCCGGCCCGCCCCAGCGCGCGCAGACCGTCTTTCAGACTGCGCGCGCGCACGACGGTTGCACCAGCACGCTCCAGCGCCGCCTCACGCCGCCGATCAGCCGCCCGTCCGGTCAAGATGATCGCGGGCAGCGCACGCGCGCCGGGCGGCGTGGTCAGATTGCGGTCGAGGATCACGCGCACCGGATCGCGCCCGCCCCGGCCGCCCTGGATCCCACGCGTGGTCAGCCTCGGGTCGTCGGCGCGAATGGTGCCGGCCCCGACCAGCACTGCATCGAAGCGATCGCGCATCCTGTGCACCAGCGCGCGCGCCTCGGGCCCGCTCACCCAGCGCGAGTCGCCGCTCCGGGTCGCGATCTTGCCGTCCAGCGTCTCGGCCAGCTTGAGCAAAACCAGCGGCCGCCCGAGCTCGAGCCAGTGGAGCCAGGCCTCGTTGAGGCGCCTCGCCTCGCTCTCGAGCAGGCCCACCTCGACACGCAGGCCGGCCGCGCGCAGGCGCCTGACGCCCCGGCCCGCCACCAGCGGATGCGGATCGATCATGGCCACCACGACCCGGCGCACGCCCGAGCGCACGATGGCCTGGCTGCACGGCGGCGTGCGGCCCTGGTGGTCGCACGGCTCGAGCGTGACATACAGGGTGGCGCCGGGCGCGCGGAAGCCCAGCCGGCGCAGCGCCGCCACCTCGGCGTGGTCGAGCCCGGCCCGCTTGTGCCAGCCGGTTGCGAGCACCTGCCCGCGCGGACCGCACAAAACCGCCCCCACCGCAGGGTTGGGGCTGGTTCTACCCAGTCCACGCGCGGCCAGCGCCAGCGCGCGCCGCATCATGGCCCGGTCGTGGTCCGAGAATGCCATGAGCCTTGGGGCCGCATTCTACCCGCGGCCGGGCGCTCGTGAAAATGTGAACCAGCGCGCGCTCGACCAGCACCTCGGGCGCCGCCACCGACGAGTCGAGCACCAAGAGGTTGGGCCGCGCCGCCACCCGCTCGGCCAGTCGCCGCTCGAGCCGCGCCGCCCGGGCCGGATGCTCGACCAGCAGTCGATCGAGCGCATCCGCGTGCGGCCGCGCCCGCAGCCGGAGCCGCCTGACCTCGGGAAACGCGACCAGCAGGATGGTGGCAAAGAAGCCGGGCAGCCGGGGCGCGACCGCGCGCGCGAGCGCGGCCGAGAGCGGTCGTCCCAGCGCCTCGCACAGCGCGATGGTGTGGTCCACGTAGGCCTCGTGCACCACCACCTCGCCGTCCTCCTCGGGAGCCGGCCGCACCAGCGCCTCCGCCACCGTCGCTGCCACGAACAGCCAGCTCTGCAGGTGCGCGGTCGGATCGGCGCCCGAGCGGTAGCGCCGCCAGGCTGCGCGCGCCGTCAGCCCACGCCCGAGCAGCCCGGCCGAGCGGCGGGCCGCGATGTGGCCCTCGCGCAGCCTCTCGACCAGCCCGCGCGCGAGCGTCGATTTGCCGGTCAGATCCATGCCCTCGATCAGGATGCGCATGGTCGTGTGATGACGGTACAGAGGTAGCGCTCGTGGACCCGGATCCGGTCGGGCTTGATCACGAGGGCGCACGGCGGCGTGGCGGCCGCGCGCTCGTCGGCGGTGGCCTCGGCCGGGCAATAGGGGTCGCGCGCGTCGAGCGTGCCCGCGATCAGCAGCGCGCGCGAGCCGCGCAACCACCCCGGCAGGTGGCCTCGAGCCCGCACGCGCTGCCCAAGCAGGCGGCCGGAAGCTGCCCGCGTCGGGCCCGCATGGCCGCAAACGGCGGCGTGCGCACGAGCTCGGCCAAAGGCTGCGTGAGCAGATCGCCCACCGCCAGATCGTGCAAAAACACGCACGGCGACACCGGCACGCGCCCGTCAGCGGTGATGGAATGAATGCGCAGCGAGCTGGAGCCGCATGGGCAGCCTTCCGACGGCAGCCCCCACAGCGCGGCCAGGATGGACTCGCCCACAACCAGCGGCTCCGAGCGCCGGGCGAGCGTCCCGAAGAAACGCAGCACCTCGCCGCGCGAAGGCATGAGCGCACCGTGGTGCGGATCGGTCGGCTTGAGGGTGTTCACGCGCAGCTCGGCCTGCTCGCGCAGCGCCAGGTCGAGAAGGCCGCTCGCGTGGGCGTCCGAGAGGTTGCCCTTCATGAGGCAGTAGACCAGCGACACCCGCGCGCCGCGTGCCCGTGCGGCCGCAAGCGCGCGCAGCACCAGGTCGAAGTAGTTGCCGCCGCGGTTGCGGTCGTGCTCGGCCGGAAGCGGCGAATCGATCGACAGGTGCCACTCCGCGACGTCGTCGAAGGCGTCGGGCCGGTGGCGTGCCAGCCACAGCGCCGTGGTGCCGTTGGTGGTCACGCCGACCGCGATGCCGGCCGCGCGCAGCCGCTCGACGATATAGGGCAGCAGCGTCTTTCGCGGATCGGGCCCGTTCGTGAACAGCGGCTCGTTGCCGCCCAGGTTGGCCGTGCGCACCCCGACCGCCACCAGCTGGCCCAGGATGCGGTCTACGTCCGCGTGCGTGAGCGCGCGCGGGCTCTGCCGCACCTTCCACGAGTAGCAGTGTGCGCACCGTGCGTTGCAGTAGTTGCCCAGAGACCAGCCGATGTGCCGGATGTCCATGCTCCTCCCGCGACCGCGTTCTGCAACCGTCGGGCCGCGCGCCGGCACGCGCAACTCCGCGAGATCGGATGACCGCCCGCGCTAAAGCGGAGCGCTCCGCGATCCATCTCGGATCTGGTATGGTGTGGGCATGTCGACGGACATCACGCTCTATGGCGACCGTTTCTGGATCAGCCCCTACGTGTACTCCTGCTTCGTCGCGCTGCGCGAGAAGGAGCTTGCGTTCGACGTGTCCGAAATCGCGCTCGACAAGAAGGAGCAGCACCACCCGGAGTACCGCGATCGCACGATCACGGCCAAGGTGCCCGCGCTCAGGCATGGCGACTTCTGGCTGGCCGAGTCGAGCGCCATCATCGAGTACCTCGAGGAGGCGTTTCCGGCGCCCAAGCATCGGGCTCTGCTGCCGACGGGAGTGCGCGAGCGCGCGCGGGCCCGTCAGATCATCTCGTGGCTGCGCAGCGACCTTCTGGTGCTGCGCGAGGAGCGTCCCACCACGACCATGTTCTACCAGCGCGCGAGCCGGCCGCTTTCCGAGGCTGGCCAGACCGCGGCCGACAAGCTCCTACGGGCGGCCAATCTGCTGATCGCAGAGGGCGCGACCGCGCTGTTCGGCGGATTCTCGATCGCGGACGCCGACCTCGCCTTCATGCTGCAGAGGCTGGCCCTGAACGGCCATCCGGTCCCGGACAAGGTCCGCGCGTTCGTGAACGCGCAGTGGGCGCGGCCGTCGGTGCGTGCATTCGTGGAGCGCGTCCGCCCGGCCTACGAGCATTACTGATCCTCTCCGCGGTGAATTTTCTGGAGCCTGCTGTAGCGTCTCTCACTTTTCGCGTTGGGCGAGCAGGTGCTTGAGCTCGTCCATGAACTCGCCGAGATCGCGGAACGAGCGATACACCGATGCAAAGCGCACGTAGGCCACCGGGTCGAGCTTGCGCAGCGCCGCCATCACCCGCTCGCCGATGAAGGAGGCCGGCACCTCCTTCTCGCCGCTCTCCTGGAGCTCCCGCTCCACCTCGGCCGCGATGCGCTCGATCGCGTCCATAGACACGGGCCGCTTCTGGCAGGCCTTCTTGAGGCCGGCGGTCAGCTTTTCGCGATCGAAGGCCTCGCGGCGGCCGTCTTTCTTCACCACCAGCGGCACCACCTCCTCGACCCGCTCGCGGGTGGTGAAGCGGCGCCCGCAGCCGAGGCATTCGCGCCGCCGCCGAATCACCTCGCCGTCCTGGGCGTCGCGCGAGTCGATGACCTTGTTGTCGGGGTGTTTGCAGTACGGGCAGATCATTGGAGAGCTGCCGGGCTGTCAGCTCATTTGCGCTTCGCATCGAGCGCGTTGATCTTGTCGACCCGCCGCTGATGGCGCCCACCCTCGAACGGCGTGTCCAGCCACACCTTCAGGATCAAGTCGGCCAGCCCCTCGCCGACCACTCGCCCGCCCAGGCACAAGACGTTGGCGTCGTTGTGCGCCCGCGACATGCGCGCCGAGTAGCAGTCGCTCACGTGCGCCGATCGCACGCCCTGGATCTTGTTGGCCGCCATGTCGACGCCAATGCCGGTGCCGCAAACCAAGAGCCCCACCCCCTCGCCCCGCGCCACGTGCTCACCGACCGCCACCGCGTAGTCGGGATAATCCACCGACTCGTGGCCGCTCGTGCCCAGATCGACCACCTCATGGCCCCATTCGGTCAGCGTCTGCTTGAGATGGGCCCTTAAATCGGTGCCCGCATGATCGCCGCCCATGAAAATGCGCGCCATGTCAGCCCTTGAATCGGCTCAGCAGCAAGCACGCGTTGGTGCCGCCGAAGCCGAACGAGTTGGACAGTGCCGCCTCCACCCGCAGCTCACGCGCCGTGTTGGGCACGTAGTCGAGGTCGCACTCGGGATCGGGCGTCTCGTAGTTGATGGTCGGTGGCAGCACGCCGCGTGCGATGGCGAGCGCCGTGATGCCGGCCTCGATGCCGCCGGCGGCGCCCAGCGTATGACCGGTCATCGACTTGGTCGACGAAACTGCGAGCTTCCTTGCGTGCGCGCCGAACACTTTCTTGATCGCGACCGTCTCGGTGGCGTCGTTTTGCTTGGTCGAGGTGCCGTGCGCGTTGATGTACCCGACCGCCTCCGGCGCCAGACCCGCATCCTTGAGCGCCATGCGCATGCATCGTTGGGCGCCTTCACCGTCGGGAGCCGGCGCAGTGATGTGGTGGGCGTCGCTGGTGAGGCCGTAGCCCCGAAGCTCGGCGTAGATGCGGGCGCCGCGGCGCCCGCATCTACGCCGAGCTTCGGGGCTACGGCCTCACCAGCGACGCCCACCACATCA
>Ga0126376_10001668_pt1 | contig 12113 bp, 7 predicted proteins | sample PanSoiMetPlot_15_FD_92760 | JGI IMG/M metagenome (GOLD analysis project Ga0126376, IMG submission 92760) | Tropical forest soil microbial communities from Panama - MetaG Plot_15 | ecosystem: Environmental > Terrestrial > Soil > Tropical forest > Bulk soil | place: Panama | collected 2016-02-17
CGGCATATCAGCTGCATGCGATCTCCCGCGTTTACGAACGTGCGCTGTCCAGGGCAGATCGTCTGTCCGGGGAGCTCGCGGAGCGCGAAGCTCATTTCCGAATCCTGGCGGAAGCCATTCCACAGATGGTGTGTAAAACTTCCCCGGATGGAACACCCGAGTACTTCAATCAGCGTTGGTCGGACTACGTCGGCGCACCCCGGAAGTCACACGAGCCGTGGCTGGAGCGTGTGAGCCTCGACGACATAGCCGCAGCTGGATCCGCCTGGCGGTCGTCACTCGCCTCGGGCAAAGCGTTCACGATCGAGTTACGGTTGCGCGATGCTGCTGATCACTATCGTTGGCATCTGGGCCTCGCTCTTCCATTGCGCGATGAACGCGGGACAATCGTGCGCTGGCTCGGAACTTTTACCGACATTGCCGATCAAAAGCGGGCAGAAGAAGCTCTCACAAGAGTTGCTGCCATTGTTGAAACTTCGGAAGATGCGATCTACAGCAAGGACGTGCAAGGTCGTGTAAACAGCTGGAATCGCGGAGCAGAGAAGATGTTCGGCTACTCGGCGAACGAGATGATCGGACAGCCTATTTCCGTGCTGAGTCCCCCGGAGCGAAAGGGCGAAGTCGATGAGATGCTGGAATTGCTGCGCCGCGGCGAATCCGTCGACCACTTTGAGACCGTTCGCGTGCGAAAGGATGGCACGCCCGTAGAGGTCTCAGTTTCTATCTCGCCGATTCGCAATGCCGCGGGGGTCGTCACCGGCGCTTCCACCATTGCGCGCGACATCACCGAACGGAATCGAGCCGCCGAAGCTCTGCGGAAAACAGAGAAACTTGCGGCGACCGGGCGCCTGGCCGGAACTATGGCGCATGAGATAAACAATCCCCTTGAAGCTGTGACGAACCTGCTTTATCTGATCAACAGAAATCCATCACTAGAAGAGAAAACGCGGGAATATACGCGAATGGCGATCAGCGAAGTGGATCGCATTGGGCATATCGCACGCCAGGCTCTAGGTTTTTATCGCGAAGCGGCGGCACCAATTCCTGTAAACATCGCCGACCTGGTCGCGAACATCGTGCAACTCTATTCCGCTGGGGCGCAAAACAAGGCGGTCCATATTGAGGCGCAGCTTGAAACGCAAGCTTACGTGCCGGCATTTCCCGGTGAAATGCGCCAGGTATTTTCGAATCTAATCGTGAACGCCGTCGATGCAGTTCCGCGTGGCGGGATTATTAAGATCCGCGTGAAGCACGGACGCGATTGGAGGTCTCGCGCATTAGGGATTCGCGTTTTGGTTAGCGATAACGGACCGGGCATTCCTATTGAATCGCGCCCGCACATTTTCGAGCCGTTCTTCACCACTAAGGGTGAAAAAGGGACAGGTGTTGGCCTCTGGGTGTCACAAGGAGTGATTGAAAAGCACAGCGGTAGCATTCGCATGAAGACTTCCACGGGCGCCGCGCACGGTACTACCTTCTCCGTTTTCCTTCGTTACGCGTGATTGTTACGCGGCCATCGAGTCTTCCAAGTAAGCGTTTACCGCGTGCATGAGAATGTTCTGCACGTGATCGTTGAAGGCTCGAAGGTCGGGAACAACGTTGCTCACGTCGGCCGCGAGTAGATTTTCCTGGACCACTTCATACGCTATACGTTCCAGAGTTCGGAAATCCTCAAATAGATCGTTGATCGAGTACTGATGGGCGCGACGAAGTACGCCGTGTGAGGCTCCTTTAGCGAAACTTGCGCGATCCAATTTAGGATCATTAAACGCCACGAGCGCGTCGCATAGCTCCGGTAATCCCTGTCGCATCGCATCTTTCGACCCCTTCCGGCCCGCGGCAAGCGACGCGGTGGCACGATCAACGACCGTATCTCGATATTCTTTGAGAATTTCGTTCACGCGTTTGACGGGCGCTGGCCTATGCGGAGTGCGCTCGCTTATCTTGCGCTCAATGGTCTGGACGAGCTGCTCCACGTTAGTGGGCTTGACCAAATAGTCGTCAACTTGATTGCGAATTGCTTGTAAAGCGGTCTCAAATCCGGGGTATCCGGTGAGGATTAAGGTCACACATTGCGGCTGTGTGCGGCGCATAGCGCTTACTACGGTGAATCCATCACCGGGATTTCCGATGTTCAAGTCGGAGATCAGGACGTCGAATTGCCGCGCTGCAATCGCGGTTACGGCCTCAGCAACACTGGAAGCAACCTCAACTTCATGCCCATGCAGGCGCAAAATCTCCGGCAACGTGAGCCGGATGGTGGGCTCATCGTCCACAAACAGCATGCGAAGCGATGACATTTTGACCTCGGAAAGGCTTCCGAATGGCAGTTCGGTGGTCGATTACTGAACTTGCCTCCCACATAGATGCCAGATTTGGCTACTTCGGGTAGACGTTAAGGTCGAGTACGCCGTTTAAGTCGTCCGGATTATCGTCTTCGCGAACGAAGGTAAGCTCATGTTTCAGTGCATCGGCGGCCGGATCAAACAGCTTCAACTCGGTCACAATCAGCAGTTTATTGCCTGTGGGAGCGGTGTATTCGTCGTAATTGACACCCGTAAGGAGGTATGGACGGTTCTGCCACAGCAGTATCAGTGGCCGATTTTGACGCACCGCGACGATCAACGGATCAGGTTGGGTAGGCGCTCCGCGGCTGAATTGCGCCTCTATACGAAACTTCTGACCGTCAGCAAGCACGTATTCGTGGCTGATTTGTCGTGCCAGGGTTTCGGCATCGAGCGCTAGTGAAGTACAGATTGAACCTCCATAGAGTCGATCTATCAGGTATTGCTGCTCGATATGCGCGCCACGATCCGCGGCCATTGCAGTTATTGTGGCCGCCCAAGTCCAGTTGTCGCACGCTTTTTCAGCGACTTTGAAGCTTGTGTGCTCCAGATTTGCGCTTAATTTGTGCAGGACCCAGCCCGCCGGGATCTTAGTTTTCGTCTTAAAAACTCCAACTTGAGGCAGTTTGAGCGACAAATTAAGGCCCTTCTGCGACCCAATTGCGGCTGTTGCGGGCACAGTAAACAGCATTACGGACGCCAGAATTCGTCGCATAAAGGCGACTATAGCTTCGCGAGACCACGTGCGCTATTAACGGCGGGGATGCTACTTCCGTGACAGGCTCGGCTCACTTCTGCATCAGGCCCATCGTCTGCCGGAAAACCTGTTCGAAGGACGCCCCACTACCGGCCTTATCCAAAGCCCTTTTCACCGCTTGTTCGGCCGATCCGCGCTGATATCCGAGGTTGACCAGCGCTGAGATTACGTCTTCTTCCATCCGCGTCGCGGGTGGCGGAACTGGCGCGGCAGCCAGGCCATCGAGTTTGTCACGCAATTCCAGAACCATACGTTCAGCGGTTTTCTTTCCCACTCCGGGAATACGAGTGAGTGCCGTGAGATCGTTTCCCCGCAGCGCAGTCACTAAGGCATCAGCGGCGATTCCACTGAGCACAGTGATGGCGAGCTTGGGTCCAATTCCGCTCAAGCCGATCAGTCGTTCGAACAGCTGCTTCTCTTCGCGCCTCAGAAATCCGTACAGCGCAAGCGTGTCCTCGCGAACGTGAGTATGGATGTAAAGCGATACCTCTGCCCCTTCTGCCGGAAGCCCAGAAAAACTTGGGACACTGATCGTGACCTCATAGCCGACACCAGCGGCTTCGAGGATTACATGAGAAGGATGCTTTTCGAGAATTCGTCCGCGAAGGTGAGCGATCATGAAGGCAGCAAATAGCGATAAGCAATTAGCAATAAGCTAAAACAGAGACAACTGCAACTTTTGTGGATATTGCGTCGAGCAAGTGCGCCGTCGCAGACTCCCAAGATCGTTTTTGGATCTTTAGCTAATCGCCTATTGCCAATCGCTAATTCTGCTTTCAGTCCAGATCAAAATCCCGTAGCGGCTTGCCGGTGTCCGGAGTGTCTTTGGCGCGCTTAATGGCTTCCTGGAATTTGCGCTCCAGCAGATCGGCTTTGTTTTTCTCCGCGTCGACAGCCTGGCGGAACAGCGATTCCTTGCGGCCCTCTTGCTCGCGCATCGCGCGCGCCGCTTCTTCAAAGTCGTTGAAGGTCTTCGGACGCACAGGCGGAGTATGCGCGATCACAGCTCTGGTCTCCGGATCAACTTTGATTAAAGCGCCGCAGCAAGGGCATCCTACCTCGAATGCATCCAGCTTTGTTTTGGCCATAATCTTCGCCTTATGCGAATGATAGCTCAGTTGCCACATCTCCCGCACCTTTAGGCAGGTGTCCGGGTACAGTCTTCCAAGTCAGGCGGCGACGTGTCCTCTAAGGCCAGAACTGCAATTAAGTCTCGTCCACTCGACGGAAGGCGTACTGCCTCCCGTAATGCTGCAGCAGGCGCTCCGTAGCATCCACGCTGTGGCTGCGATCTTGTCCCAATCTGGTATGTCCGCCATCATGCATCAAAATAATGTGCCCGCGAGTATGACTTCGCTCCACGCCTTTGCGAGCATGAGCCAGCACACTATCCGCCGTCGCTCGTTGATGCCAGTCGTAGCAGGTGACACTCCACATCACTGGTTCAAGCCCGACCTCCCGCGCAACTCGCAAAACTCCTGGCCGACGCGCTCCAAATGGCGGCCGAAAATAACGAGGCTCGATGCCAGTCGCGTCGGCGATTGCCTTCGAGCAATCTGAGAATTGACGATGTAACTGTGAGCGCGAAAGAAATAAAAGGTTGGGATGTGTCTGAGTGTGATTGGCAAGCAAATGTCCAGCTTCGGCGATCGCGCGCGCTATCTGTGGACGCGCAGCGACGAAGCGTCCAATCAGGAAAAACGTTGCCTTTGCATTATGGCGTGCAAGGACTTCGAGCAAGCGTTCGGTATGAACGTCATTTGGACCGTCGTCGTAGGTAAGTGCCAGGTTCCTCGGATCTGGAAGATGAGTTACGGTGCTGCCGTAAAGCTGCGATTCCGGCGAATAGCAGTGATAGGCGAGATATCCTGCGCCGGCGAGGACGCTGGCGATTCCTAGTTTTGAAATCACTGTCTGGTAATTCTAGAGGAAGGCGACGTGGTAGTACCGGAGGTCACCGCTGGGTGAGGGATCACGACGCGCAGGAGTCGCTCCGCTCCACTGACCCAGCGGCGGCCGCCGCCGGTACTGCCTTCCGTGCGCGTCGTCGGTTCCGCTAGCAGGAGTAATGGACCATGTAGGTCACCGTCTTCTCCCCATTCGCCGGTCTCCGAACGCGGAACTTGATGGTTTGCGCGTCGCTCTTCTTGAATTCGTCCGACTTCTGAGAGATTTCCCAGGTCGTCCAGCGATACAGATGCTCGACTACTCGTACTTCAACCGGTTGCGGCTCGGCCGCTCCCAACGGAAGACAAAGAAAGAAACTGGAAAGACTTTCTACTAGCGTTCGGCGCTTCTTTAACCCTTCTTAGCTGTGAGGCTGAATTTCGCGGGATGGCCTCCAGGGTTGGCTAATGTTGAACTCTGAACGACGCGGGCGGTGCACCTTGCAGGGAAAAACAGCTATGTAACTTGTCGGATTTCAAAGCAATTCTGTAATTATCTTCGAATTCTACGTCCCTTTGTGGGACGCCTCTCGTAACTGAAGTAACGAATCAAGCTTGTAACTGGAATGCTCGAACTGGCAAGCGAACGTTCGAGGCTCTTCTCGCAACAAGTTGCGTTCCCGGTTCGATAGATATTCAATCGATGACCAACAAGTGGATCGCCATCTTTGCCGCGGGCATCGGTGGCGTTACGGCCGCGGCAATGTTTGAAGAGAGTGTGTATCGGTAGGTGTTTTTCAGCGTCGCAAATCTGCGCGAGGGTGGTGCAAGCTTGAGTTTGTGACCGAGGCAAGCGTCCAGAGCTGAGGAAAAGTAGGTCGAAAGAAACAAATGAAGTCGAGAACGCCTCAGTTTGTGCGACAAGTTATGCCGCGAAATTAGACGATGAACAAATAGTACTTGTCCTTCAGAATTCTCTTCGTTAAAATCCTCCCAGTGCGCGCACTCCCCCGACTTCTGCGCATCTTCCACGGGGTAGTTCTACGTTCTTTGTTTTACTGCTAGACCGGGAAGCAAGATCTCCCACGCAAGCTAAAGAAAAAATCCACTCTGGCCGCTAGACCTTTGACAGTAATTTGTAACTGAGAAGGAGTGGTGCTATGCGATTTCTGAAAACCGAATTATTTGACTGCGAATTCCAGTAAGTTGCGACATTAGTTTTGATCGGACGCCGGGCTTGTCACTTATGACGGGCAAGTAGCGTTATCTTCCTTGGCACAAGGAAGCTCAGAATGCAGAAAAGGCCGGCTTCTTTGTTGCTAAGAAGCAACGACGTAATGAGACTTCGACGTTAAGATGAATTTTTCTTTACGGTTGCTGTAGTTGTTTACTTCGGAAGTCAAAACTTCTGAATGTCTGCTCTCTTAACTTACGCTGGGAAAGCAAGTTTCTCCCATACAACTTATTTGAAATCCACTCTGGCCGCTTGACTCCCTGGGTCAAGAACTTCGCAACTGAGAAGGAGTGGTGCTGCTGTGCAGTCCCCCAAAGTGCAGTTAGGTGTTGTGTCTCTATCCTCGGTCCGCCGGTGTTGTGCTCCGATTGTGAAAACAGTGGGGCCCCGATCCAGCAAGTCTCCAGGCAGAATCGCTCTACTCTGGTGTCTAAGTTCTCGAAAATCCCCACCGGGATAATACAGAGCTGCTTGCTTTCTCAGTAAAACCAGGAAGCAAGTCCTCCCATCCGACTTACAACTTCAAAAATCCACACTCTGGCCGCTTGACCTCAGGTCAAGAACACAACTGAGGAGTGGTGCTTTGCGATTTTCGAGAATCGAATTACTCGTAGTGTGTCTTTTTCCCGTCTTCTTAGGGTTAGTTCCAGCTGTGGAAGGGCAGGGAAGTTCGCGCAAGCCTAAAACAGTCTCCGGCACTCTTAGTCCCGGAAATATTACTGCCGGGTCCACAGTCACACTAAGTGGATCTTCGAGTGCCACTACAACTGCTGACGCGAACGGCAATTACAGTTTTACTGTTTTTGGCAACGGTGGTTACACAGTGACACCTGCCAAGACGGGACTGAGCTTCCAACCCTCCAGCCAGAGCGTAGTTGTTAATAAGTCTTCGAGCTCTGTGGTGGACTTCACAGCAACACCCACGTTGCAATCGATTAGCATCAGCGTTGCCGCCGGCTCGATTGCGAAGGGAAGCACTGTTCAGTTCACCGCCATCGGCACGTTCGGCGATGGCTCTACTCAGAATCTGACGAACTCCGTAAGCTGGAACTCTTCCAACACGTCGGTGGCCACGGTTAGTGGCAGTGGTTTGGCGAGCGGGGTTGGCGGGGGATCGACGACCATCACAGCCTCGCAAGGTGGAATTACGTCCAATACGGTGTCGTTGACAGTGAGCGCAGCCACGTTGCAGTCAATCACAATCAACACAAGCAATTCCTCAATCGCCAAAGGCACCGGCGCGCAGTACAAGGCCACCGGAACCTTCAGTGACGGCAGCACGCAAGACCTGACGAATTCTGCTACCTGGGCCAGCTCCAACCCCACGGTGGCCAACATCAGCGCCACAGGTTTGGCTTTGGGAACCGCCATCGGGTCGACTAACATTACGGCTACTCAAACCGGGATCACCTCAAATAGCTCTGCGCTAACCGTAACCGCAGCCACGCTGGGGTCGATCAATGTTAGTGCGAGCAGTTCCTCGATCGCCAAGGGGACCACCGATCAGTTCACGGCGACGGGAACCTTCAGCGATGGCAGCACGCAGAATCTGATGAACACTGTCACCTGGAGCAGTTCGAACTTGGCAACCGCCACTATCAGCTCTACGGGCCTTGCTACCGGCGTAGCGATCGGTGCCGGCAACATCACTGCAAGTCAGAGCGGAATCAATTCCAATAGCTTTGCCCTGACTGTAACGGCGGCGGCTCTACAGTCGATCACGATTAATGCGAGTAGTTCCTCGATCGCCAAGGGAACCAGCGTTCAGTTCACAGCGACAGGAACCTTCAGCGATGGCAGTACGCAGAATTTGACGAATTCTGCTGCCTGGACGAGCTCGAATTCGGCAACCGCCAATATCAATGCGAGCGGTTTTGCTACCGGTGTAGCCATGGGCTCCAGCAACATTACTGCTGCCCAGAATGGGATTAGCTCCAACAGTTTTGCCCTGACAGTGACGGCAGCAACACTGCAGTCGATCACCATCAACGCATCCAGTTCGTCGACTGCCAAAGGCACGAGCGTTCAGTTCACAGCTACCGGAACCTTCACGGATGGAAGCACTCAGGATCTCACCAACACGGCGACCTGGGCGAGTTCAAGTCCGGCGACGGCCAATATCAGCGCTAGCGGTCTGGCCAGTGGAGTAGCCATCGGTTCGAGCAACATCACGGCAACTCAGAGCGCGATTACCTCAAACAGTTTTCCACTGAACGTGACGGCAGCAACACTTCAGTCGATCAAGATCAGTGCCCCTAGCTCCTCGACTGCCAAAGGCACGAGCGTTCAGTTCACAGCTACCGGAACCTTCACGGATGGAAGCACTCAGGATCTCACCAACACGGCGACCTGGGCGAGTTCAAGTCCGGCAACGGCCAACATCAGCGCCAGCGGCCTGGCCAGTGGAGTAGCCATCGGGTCAACCAACATCACTGCAACCCAGAATGGGATTACCTCCAACACCGTTGAGCTCTCAGTAACTGCAGCCACACTGCAATCGATCACGATTAGCGCAACCAGTTCTTCGATCGCGAAAGGCACCAGCGTGCAGTTCACCGCTACTGGAACCTTCACCGACGGTACGACGCAGAACCTGACCAACACCGCAACCTGGGCGAGTGCAAGTCCAGCAGCAGTCAATGTCAGCGCTAATGGTCTGGCCACGGGAGTCGCGGTTGGGTCCAGCAACGTCACTGCCTCTCAGAACGGAATCGTTTCAAACAGCTTCGCGCTCGCGGTAACGGCAGCCACACTGCAATCAATCACTGTCAGCGCCTCCAGCACGACTCTTGCGGCAGGTGCGAGCGAGCAACTCACTGCCACCGGAACCTACAGCGATGCGAGCACGCAAAATCTGACAAACTCCGCGGTTTGGACTTCATCCAACCCCGCGGCTGTTAGCCTCAACACGAACGCCGTAGCTCTGGCCGCAGGTATGGGTCAATCTGTGATTTCGGCTTCACTGGGAAGTACCACTGGAACGATGACAATCTCTACTTCGGCCACGATCTCTGGCACGGTGAGTCCTGCGAGCAGCATCGCCGGTACAACCATCACACTCAGCGGAGCGGTGAGCGCTACTACCACACCTGATGCGAACGGCAACTATAGCTTCACTGTCGTGGCGAATGGGGCCTACACGGTCACACCACGCAACAGCTCATTCAGTTTTGTGCCTCCGAGCGCATCTGTCACTGTCAACAATGCAAATGTAGCCGGCATGAACTTCACGACGGGTGCGGGTCAGCTCTCCATGAATCCATCCAGTTTCGCTTTCGGGAATGTTGGGATTGGTTCAACCGCCCAAATTCAAACGACCCTGACCGCTACTGGTGGAGATGTGACCGTAACTGGGGATACCATCACAGGTCCCGGATTTGGACTGAGCGGAATTACGTTTCCACTTACGATTACCTCAGGCAACAGCGCAACGTTCGCTGTCACCCTTACTCCTTCATCCGCGGGTGTCATTTCGGGAACGCTCTCGCTTAGCAACGGAACCCCTACACTCACAACCGCCAACCTCTCCGGAACCGGGGCGGGCCTCAACATCGCTCCATCGAATCTGAATTTCGGTCAAGTGATGGACGGCACGACGAGTGCGACCCAGGCCTTGACTCTGAACGCAGTTGGAAGCAGTGTGACCGTAACATCAGACAACATTGTTCAAAATGGCGGCGGAGGTTCTCCATTCTCGATTAAAGGTCTGCCTGCTCTGCCGTTCACGATTGCGGCAGGTCAGAGCGCACAGGCCAGCGTAACGTTCGCTCCGGCTTCTGGTTCGCCCGGAGCGGCATCGGGAACAGTGAATGTTGTGACCAACATGAACACCGTTGCTCCGACGCTCTCGGGAATGGGCGCTTCGAATGTGACGATTGGATGGACTGCCAGCACGACTCCCACCGTGACCTACAACGTCTATCGTTGCTCAACCTCAGCGACCGCGTGTGTTCAGGGCCAACCTAGCAACTTCACGCGGATTGCTACAGGAGTGAGCGGCCTTGCTTACACCGACTCGAATGTCGCTTCTGGTCAGACTTACTACTATGCGCTCGCAGCCGTCGACGGGAGTGCAGCGGAGAGTGTGTTGTCTGGAGTGTCAGGGGCTGCGACGATCCCGTGATCTGTACAGTCGGAGCGGAGCGAATCGTGCCTTGAGATATGCCTCGCTGACCCAGAGGCTCCGCTGCGGTTGCAACTGACGGGTGTGGGCAGCCCGTAATTGAGGCGCGCCTGATCAGGAGTCGCTCCGCTCTGACTCACCCAGCGGCTGCGGCCGCCGGTACTGATCACGTGTTCGCCTCGCCCGGTGGAAATTTTGGCGTTGTCTCTGCTTCCTTCTCCACGCTATGCTCCGAGCAGACCCGGTTTATGGCCAAGCTCTTCGATCCCCCCCGCTACATCGCCCTGGAAGGTCCGATTCGCGTAGGTAAGAGCACACTTTCCGGCATTATCGCGGACCGGCTGCACGCGCAACGCATCACCGAACCTGAGGACAATCCATTTCTTGCCGCTTTCTATGACGGTGAGCCAGGAGCGGCGTTCCAGACACAGTTTGCCTTCCTGATGGCGCGATTCGATCAACTGCGCGCGCTCGAGCGCAGTCCGCATAAGGCGATTGTTTGCGACTACATCTTCGAAAAAGACAAGTTGTTTGCCTGCATCAATCTGAACGACGCAGAGCTGGGGGTTTACAACCGCTACTACAATTATTTCCGCGAGCAGTTGCCCACGCCCGATCTCGTGATCTACCTGCAAGCCAGCCCCGAAGTGCTGAAGAGGCGTTTGCGCCGCAAGAACGTTCCCGGTGAGTTGGCGGTGAGCGACGACTACATCGAAGAAATCGTCAAGGCCTACGAGCACTTCTTTTTTCACTACACCGCATCGGATCTGCTGGTGGTGAATACGAATGACATCGACTTCGTCGACCGACATCAGGATCTTCAGGAGTTGCTGCGGAGATTGTCAGAGCCAATCCGCGGGACACAATACTTCCTGCCGCTGGGTTCGGAGGCTGCGAGCGCGTGAGATCAGTACCGGCGGCGGCAGAACTGAGAGTCCAGGCGGTGAGGCAAATTGAATCCTACTCCCGATGAAGCAGACATCCGTGCACAATTCGCGTTTCACCTCGACGCCCTTCATGAATTGTGTACGCGAATTCCACGATACAGACCGAATTTCCGCGAAGGTTGCTGTTGCGGGCTGGCGTTGTGGCAAGTAACCTGCTTTTCTAGCGATGAATACCTCCAAGCAAAACCTGCCTGAACCAGAGCTCGAACGCAGTAACGGAATCCTGCCGGCGCAATCGCTGCGCTCGCTCATAAAGAACGGCGTAATCGCGGCTCCCGAGTCTGCGCCGATTCAAGACGAGCAGGTTCAACCCGCGAGCATCGACTTGCGGCTGGGACAGCAGGCGTTCCACGTTCGCGCGAGCTTTCTTCCGGGCAAGTTCTCGACTCTGCTGAAGAAAGTAAACGACGGACTGTTGATCGACACGCTCGATCTACGTCAGCCCACGCTGCTGACGCCGAACTCGGTTTACATCGTGAAGCTCACCGAGACGTTGAGCCTGCCGAGCGATGTGAGCGGTATCGCGAATCCTAAGAGCACGACCGGCCGACTGGATATTTTCACCCGCCTGATCACCGAGCATGGCGAGGAATTTGAGCGAGTTCCGCGAGGATATTCTGGCGAACTGTACGCCGAGGTCGTGACGCGGAGTTTCCCCGTCTACGTTCGAGAGGGATTGAAGCTCAATCAGCTTCGCTTCATTCGCGGCAAGGCTGAAGCCCGGCGTGACAGCGTACTCCGCGAGCTGGCGAAGGAGGATCAACTCGTGCGCTACGAAACTGAGGATCGGCTCGTCGATGCCATCAATCGCGGATTGTCAG
>Ga0126376_10001670_pt1 | contig 12103 bp, 8 predicted proteins | sample PanSoiMetPlot_15_FD_92760 | JGI IMG/M metagenome (GOLD analysis project Ga0126376, IMG submission 92760) | Tropical forest soil microbial communities from Panama - MetaG Plot_15 | ecosystem: Environmental > Terrestrial > Soil > Tropical forest > Bulk soil | place: Panama | collected 2016-02-17
GAATGACGAAGAACGCGACAACTTTATTGAAGCCTTCTGGCAGCGCCGTGACCCCACGCCAGACACGGAAGAAAACGAATTTAAGGAAGAGCACTACCGGCGCATCGCATACGCGAACGAGCACTACGCATCAGGCATTCCGGGTTGGAAGACGGATCGCGGGCGGATTTACATCATTTGGGGGCCAGCGGACGAAGTGGATTCGCATCCGACGGGCGGCACGTATGACCGGCCGATGGAAGAGGGCGGCGGTTCTACGACGACGTATCCATGGGAAAAATGGCGCTACCGGTATTTGGAGGGATTGGGGAACAACGTGGAGCTCGAATTCGTGGATCCGACAGGGTCCGGCGAATATCACCTGACGATGGATCCTTCGGAGAAGGATGCGCTGCTGCACGTTCCCGGCGCCGGCTTGAGCTTGATGGAATCCATGGGCCTGTCCACAAAGGCGGACCGGTTTACTCGAGCGGACGGAACGAATTTGCCTGTGACCATGGGCGGAACGCCGGCGAGCATGAACGAGTTCAACCGGCTGGAGCTTTATGCGAAGGTGCAGCAAGCGCCTCCGGTGAAATTCAAGGATTTGGAATCACTGGTGACTTCGCGTGTGGTGCGAGATCAGGTTCACTTCACGTGGCGGACGGACTTTTTGAAGGTTACGAACGAAACTGTGTTGGTACCAATTACGTTGCAGATTCCCAACAATCAACTCTCGTTCAAGGCGAAAGACGGCGTGCACACGGCAACGATGAATATCTTCGGCCGTGTCAGCACGTTGACCGGGCGCGTTGTGCAAACCTTTGAGCGCGCGGTGAGCCGCGATTTTCCGGATTCCCTCTTTCAGCAGTCTGTAAAGCTGCAGTCGATTTTTCAGGAAGCTGTACCATTGCGTCCTGGCTTGTACCGGCTGGATTTGGTGATTAAGGATGTGGAGAGTGGAAACGTCGGCGTGGTGAATACGCGGCTTGCGGTTCATAAGTACGAGGACGCCCAGCTCGATTCGAGTTCGCTGATTTTGGCGGACCTGATTGAACATGTTCCAGCGAAGCAAATTGGCGCGGGGCAGTTTGTGCTTGGTTCTTCCAAAGTGCGGCCGCGGCTCGATGCCGATTTCACGACGGCGGACAGGCTAGGCATTTACATGCAGGTGTACAACCTGAAGCCCGACGACACGACGCACAAGAATAACGCCACGTTCAAATACACCGTGAAGAAGGGCGATCAGCAGATAATGCAGTTCAAAGAGACGTCCGCGGACATGAAGCAGTCCGGTGACCAGGTGACGATTGAAAGGTTGCTGCCGCTGGCGACGCTGGCGCCCGGAAAGTACACGCTAGAGATTAACGCAACGGATTCCCTGACGAACCAGACGATCACTCGAAGTGCAGAGTTCACGGTGAAGGAACCGGCGGCTTCTCCCTTGAAGTCGGCGGCAAACACACCGGGGAGGTAAGCATCGTGAAGCAGGGGTCGCTCCGAATCCTGGGGGCCCTGGTCCTGAGCACGGCTTGCGTGTCCTTTGCAGCGGGCAAAGCGACGGCGCAGGCGAAGCCTGTCTCCGGCAAGATAACCGGAGTGGTTCGCGATGCGGGCGGTACGCCGCAAATGGGAGCGAGCGTCGAGCTCATCCCGGAGGTGATGGGCGCTCTATCGGCGCAGACATTTCTCACCAACACGCAGGGTATTTTCCGAAGCGACAAACTGGTGCCCGGACTTTATTCGGTGCGGGTGACGCTTGCGGGATTCCTTCCCACACTGCAGCAGCACGTCCGGATCAATGCAAATTTGACGACGATGATTCGCATTGAGATGGAGTCGATGTTTGCGAGCCTGGATCAATTGCGGCGGGCGCCGACTTCGCGTTCCACGGATGGAGAGGATTGGAAATGGGTGCTGCGTTCCGCGGCGGGCATGCGCCCTGTACTGCAATGGGATGAAAAAAGCGGAGTCGTGCTCGCGTCGGACGCAAGAAGAGACGCAGGGGGCGGCTCTCCCAAGATGCTGCTGGAATTTACGGATGGCGCGCGCAGGCCGGGTTCGGTTTCTAATATTGCGTCGGCGCCGGGGACATCATTTGCATACGACCAAAAACTGGGTGGCGTGAGCCGGCTGCTGGTAGCGGGGCAGATGAGTTACGAAGATTCCGCGGCGGGCGGAGTCGCGACGGTGTGGCTGCCAACCGGAACGCTGGGGTCCGGGCCGCACACGGCGCTGGTGATGCGTGAAGCGAAACTTGGCGATACGGGCTTGACGTTCCGCGGCGTGCGGCTGGATCAAGGCGGAGCAGTGCCCATGGGTGACCGTGTGTTGGTGCGGTACGGTGCGGAGTTCGTGCTGGTGGGACTCGGCCAGTCGGCTTCCTCACTGCGACCGCGCGTTTCTGTAGAAACGAAGATTAACGATGCATGGAAGGCGGCTGTGATTTTTGCGTCGGAGCCCGGCTCGCCAAACATGATAGAGGCGGCATCGGGCAGCGACATTGGTTCCGTCTTGAAGGAAGCGCTGGGTGAGCTGGATGCGTTTCCAGCGCTGATGTGGCGAGGCGGCAAGCCGGTGGTGCAAGGCGGCTGGCATGAAGAGATTTCCGCGGAACGCAAACTCGGCGAAAGCGGAAAAGTTCAGATAGCGGCGTTTCACGACGACAACCGGCATTTAGCGGTGTTTGGGCAGGGTCGCGGGCTGCCGATTTCTGAATACTTTCAGGATTCCTTTTCGAACGGATTTGCGTATGACGGCGGGTCTTCGAGCAGCTGGGGAGCGCGAGTAGCGTTGCGCGAGAAATTATCGGACGACTTGGAATGGACGACGGTGTATGCGTACGGCGGAGTGCTGACACCCATCGAAGAAATGCCGGGGCCACTTCGGGAGTTTATTCGTACGGCAGCGCGCAGCTCAGTCGGGTCGAATATCTCGTGGAGTTCGCAGCGGTCGCACACAAGAGTGACGGCTGGATACAAGTGGGTGAGTGGAGCGGCGCTTTCGCGGCTGGATAATTATGGGGAGACGCTGTATCAGATGGATCCGTTTGTACATGTGTCCGTTCGGCAGCAATTGCCTCATTTCGGGCTTGGTCGCTGGGAGGCGATTGCAGACTGTGACAATCTGCTTGCGCAGGGGTATGTACCCGTGGTGACGAAGGATGGTCCCGCAGTGCTGGTTCCGGCTTTTAGGACGGTGCGCGGAGGCTTGAGCGTGCAATTTTAGGTAGTACTAAGTTTTGGAAAGATGTAGCCGCTATACCAGAAAACATATCCCCGCAGGGTTCCACGCCGAATGCCTGGCTAAGTGATAGAATAGAAAACGGTTAGATTCAGAAGCAACTACCAAAGATTGGAACGGGAGTTGCACCCAAGAACTCTAACTTTGGGTGGAGTCCGCAGAGCCGCCAGATGAGACAAAATTTACGAGCCAGTGTCGGGTCGGTCCTTGTTGCAGTCGGCACAAGGGTGGGGGCGGTTGTTTTGGCAATCGCCACGATGGCGGCGATGGTTTTCGCCATTCTGAATTTTGATCAACGTGCGCGGTTTGAATCTCCGGATGATGGGGTTTCCTGGAAAGATACAGACCGCGGGACTGTGGCGATACAAGTTCTAGCCAATTCTCCCGCGCAAAAAGTAGGAATCCATGTTGGGGACCGCGTCCTGGAAATTAACGGAGCGCGCGTTGACAATGCCCTGCAGGTCACAAAGAGGTTGTGGCGCGCGGGGCTGTGGAATCAGGTTAGATATAAACTCGCGCGCAACGGCGAAGAGTTTGACACGTCGCTGGTAACGGCGCCGGCCGATAAGCCGGCTTCCATCGAAAATTATTTGAGGTTTGCAGGGCTGCTCTATCTCTTCATTGGGTTTTTTATCTTGTGGAAGAGATGGAATGCGCCGCGCGCGATCCACTTCTACGTTTTCTGCCTTGTGTCGTTCATCTTCTGCTCGTTTCACTACAGCGGAAAATTGGATGCGTTCGACTACGAGGTGTATTGGGCAGGAGTTGTAGCGAGACTACTGGCACCGGCGCTTCTGCTGCATTTCGCGCTGGTTTTCCCGGAGAGAACGACACCGACATCGCAATCCATGCGGAACTGGCTTCTGGTATACAGCATGCCGGTGGCGTTGCTGACGCTGCACTTCCTGGTATCGATGGGAGACCTCGGCTTCATTCCGTGGCTGGGCGCGCGGATTCTGCTGGACAAGATTGAGCTTAGCTACTTGGGGCTGTGTTATCTCGTCACCGGGTTAGTTTTCTACCTCAATTACAAGAAAGCTCCTTCGGGTGTGCTGCGGCAACAGCTGAAATGGCTGATGGGCGGGACGGTTGTGGGAAGCCTGCCGTGCATGCTTTTGTACATCGCGCCCTTTGTGCTGGGCTTTAGTGTTGCGGGGTGGATGAAGTTTTCCGTCCTGAGCCTGGTGCTGATTCCGCTTTGTTTTGGCTACGCGATTATTCGCTACCGCTTGATGGACGTGGACATCATCTTCAAGCGCGGCTTGGCATACACGGCGGCGACGGCCGGTGTGCTGGTTGTTTTCTTTGCGTTGGTTGCTTTAATCGGTTTGGTGTTCCACACACAAGCGAACGGAAAGTGGGGCGGCGTTCTTGCAATTGTGATTGCGGCATCCATTTTCGAACCGTTCCGGCAGTGGTTCCAAGGCAGGCTAGACCGGTTTTTCTATCGCGACCGGCTGGACTACCGACGTACGCTGATCGAGTTCGGCAGTGCGCTGACGAACGAAGTGCGGCTGGACCCAATGCTGAGCTCGGTGATGGACCGCGTGTCGCAAACGCTGTTGGTGGACAGAATTGCGGTGTTCGTAGAAGACGCCGAGCAGCCGGGACAAATGAGGCTGGCGCGATCGATGGGAATCCGCACGAGCGAGCCGCTGGATCTGAGCTTCATCGCTTCAGGCTGGCCGGAGCTTGCTTCCGGAGCACTGTTCTTTGAGTCTCCGCGCGCAGCAGCCGTTAGGGAATCCGTGCGGCACACGCTCGAACAATTGGATTTGAACTACTTCATTCCGTGCCGGATCCGCGAACAGACCGTGGCTGTGTTGGGATTGGGGAAAACCGTAGATGGCGATTTTCTCTCAAGCGATGACGTAGAACTGGTGAAAACAATTGGCGGCTACGTTGCCGTGGCGCTGGACAATGCGCAGCTCTACAGTTCGCTCGAGCAAAAGGCGCTCGAAATCGCGCGCCTGAAAGACTTCAGCGAGAACATTGTGGAATCGCTGAATATCGGCGTGCTGGCCGTTGACCTGACTGGAATCGTTGAGAGCTGGAACACCCGGATGGAGCAACTTTTTGCCGTTACGCGGCAGGAAGCGGTAGGGCGGAGGCTGGATTCCCTGCTTCCAAGTGAGCTGGCGACGGAAATTCTTGCTCGAGGTGACGAAGAGCAGGTTACGGGCATCTACAAGCAGCGGCTGCACCATCAAGGGAAAGCGCTGATCTTGAATGTTTCGATTACTCCTCTGGTGAGTAAGTCAGGCGAACGGATCGGGCGTTTGCTGCTCTTTGACGACGTGACGCAGCGCGAACGCATGGAAGAACAGGTGACACAGACGGAGAAGCTGACCTCGCTCGGCTTGCTTGCTGCAGGCGTGGCACACGAAGTGAATACGCCGCTGGCGGTAATCTCCAATTACATTCAGATGCTGGCGAAGCAGATGCCGGAAGATGACCCGCGCCACTCGATAATTGAAAAGATTGTGAAACAGACGTTCCGTGCGAGCGAGATCGTGAATAATCTGCTGAATTTTTCGCGGACGGGGGCGGGGGAACTTGCAAACGTGGATGTAAATAAAGTTGTGGAAGAGACGCTGTCGCTGGTGGCGCACCCGCTCAAGACGTCGCAGATTCAGGTGGTGAAAAACCTAGGCAGTTCGCTGCCTTCGGTGCGGGGTTCCGCAAACAAACTGCAGCAGGTTTTTCTGAATCTCTTTTTGAACGCGCGGGACGCCATGCCCGGCGGCGGCATGCTAGAAGTGAGGACCACGGCTCACAACGGAAGCGTGGAAATCGAAATTGTGGATACGGGAGCCGGAATTCCGCGCGAGCACATTCACAAGATTTTTGATCCGTTCTTCACGACGAAGGCCAGCGGGCGCGGGACGGGGCTTGGCCTTTCCGTGAGCTACGGAATCATCAAAGAGCATTCAGGAAAAATCGATGTCCGCTCGACGCCGGGAAAGGGCACCTCCTTCCACGTAGAGTTTCCAGCGGTCAGGAAAGCGGTCCATGTCTAAGGGCTCCATTCTAGTTGTAGACGACGAATCGGAAATTCGCGAAGGGCTCGAAATGCTGCTGGCCGGCGAGGGCTATGGCGTTTCCAGCGCTGAAACAGGCGAATCCGGACTGGGAAAACTGGAAGAGCGGCCATTTGACCTTTTGCTGCTTGACGTTAGCCTCCCCGACCGAAATGGAATTGATCTGTTGCGCGAGATTCGTACGCGCGACCCGCATCTTCCGATTGTATTGATCACCGCGTACGGTTCGATTGAAATGGCGCGCGCTGCATTCAAGAGCGGCGCGATGGATTACATCACCAAGCCGTGGTCCAACGACGAGTTGCTTGCGCAGGTGGCGCAGGCGGTAGAGTCGCGAAAATTGCGCGACGAAAACGTGCAATTGAAGCGGGCGCTGAAACAGCGATTTAACTTTCCGAACATTATTGGCAAGAGCGAAAAGATGCTTTCGCTGCTGGATTTGGTCGCGCAGGTGGCTCCATCCCGTTCGACGGTGCTGATCAGTGGAGAAAGCGGTACGGGCAAGGAATTGATTGCGAAAGCGATTCATTCGGCTTCGCCGCGCGCGGACAAGGCGTTTGTGCCGGTAAACACCGGCTCGATTCCGGTTGATTTGCTCGAATCACAGCTTTTCGGCCACGTGAAGGGTGCATTTACGAGCGCAGTTGCTTCGAAAAAGGGATTGTTTGAAGTTGCAGACCAGGGAACGATTTTCTTCGATGAAATCGCGACAATCAGCCCGGAAACACAAGCGAAGTTGTTGCGCGTAATCCAAGAACGCGAATTCATGCGCCTAGGCGGCACGGAGCAAATCAAGGTGGATGTGCGGATCGTTGCCGCGTCAAACATTGATTTGCTGACGCTGGTGCGGGAGGGCCGATTCCGCGAGGATTTGTACCACCGTTTGAATGTGATTCACCTGCAATTGCCACCGCTGCGGGAACGCCGGGAAGACGTGCCGATGCTGCTGACGCATTTTCTGGAGCGCTATTGCCAGGAAAACGCCAAGCCGATGCGGCTGTTTACTCCCGGCGCGATGAAGCTCCTGATGGACTACGACTGGCCGGGTAACGTACGCGAACTGGAAAACGTTGTCGAGCGGGCCGTGGTTCTTTCAACGTCAGAGCGTGTGGACGTTGATCTGCTACCTGAGAGCATTCGAAGCAAGGAAATCGTACGTGGCGTGAGGCTGCAGCTTTCGGAGTTTATGCCGCCTTTGCCGGGAGAGGCGGGCGCGCGGTCAGCGGCGGACAATTCGCAGCCATCTCTTTTTCAGATCATGGATGAAATCGAGCGCAGAATCATTGTGGACATGCTCGAGCGCACGAATTGGAACCAGACGGAAGCGGCGGAGCGCTTCATGATTCCGCTTTCGACGCTGAATCAGAAGATCAAGCGGCTGGGAATTGACGTGCGCAGACGAGGGCGGATCGGGGACGACTCCTTTATTGCGTCATCCGGCAAATAACACCGGTCCGCAAAGCTGGACATTCTGGGGGATGAATGAATTCATTTCGGAAAGCTACGGTTGTAGCTCTGTTGATTTCAGTCGCGGGAATAGCCCTCGTGGTAATGCCGCGGAGCTCTATCTCGCGGGCCGCCCAAAATGCCGGGAAATCGGATGAACCCACGCCTGCCTATCACTCGCAGGTCCCGGCTGGGGCGCTTCCGCAAACGCTGGAACCCGCTTCTTTTGTGAACTCGATCGTGCAGAACGCATATGCGCTTGCTGCCAAAGTGAAGCGAGTCCTTTACCAGCAGCCGTGTTACTGCCATTGCGACCGCAGCATCGGGCATGAAAGCCTGCTGGACTGCTTCACGAGCAAGCACGCCTCAGTTTGCGATGTGTGCATTCGCGAAGGCGTCTACGCTTACGAGCAAACTCAGAAGAAGAAAACAGCGGCACAGATTCGAGCGGGAATCGAGCGGGGCGAGTGGCAGCAAGTTGACCTATCGAAATACGAGACGGCACCAGCTAAGCAGTAAATCGAGAAGTTTCTACCATGTAAATTTTTCTTTCCTTGTGCCTACCCCTATCTTTCCGTAGAATTTTAGTGCCCAGACAAAATTGGAGGAAACGATGAAGTTTTGCACCCGTATGTGCCTGGGCTTGCTGTTGCTTACCGGTCTGACCATGGGGGCGTCCCGGCCCGCTGCAGGGCAGGAAAAAGAACACGCTGTTTCCACGCAAGATCTCCGCAAAGACGTTCAAAAGGCATCTGCAGATCGCCAAGCCAACGAAGAGGCAATTCGCGGGCTGCTGTCTACCGAACAGGGCCAGAAGGCGGTGAAAGCCGCAGGTGCCGACCTAACGAAAGTGAACCAGGCCGTCAGTCAGTTGAGCGACGAAGATGCTGCTCGCCTGGCAGCACAGTCCCGTGCGGTGCAAAAAGACCTCGCGGCGGGAACCCTCAGCGATCGTGACCTGCTGATCATCGTTGTATGTATCGCGGCCCTTGTACTAATCATCGTTGCAGTCCGCTGAAGCCAGACTTCAAAGAAAGAAGGATGTGCGCACGCGGCTGATTCTGGGCATGCTGCTGGCTCCCGCTATTGTGGCAGGGGCCAGCGGCGGCGTTTGGCTGGACGTTCCCTTTATCCACCAAGAGAAAGAAGGGTGCGGCTCAGCAGCACTTGCCATGGTGCTGCAGTATTGGAGCCAGAAAGGGGCTTCCCTTTCCTCGGAACGCACGAACGCGGAGAGAATTCAGCGGGAGTTGTATTCGAAAGAGGCGCATGGCATACGCGCTTCTGCCATGGAACAGTTTTTGCGTGAATCGGGATTTTCTTCATATGTCTTTAGCGGTGAATGGGCGGATCTAGGAACTCACATCGAAAAGGGACGCCCGTTGATTGCGACCATTCAGCCGGGCGCGAAAAGTTCGCGTCATTATGTTGTTGTGGTTGGAATTGACCGGGAACATGAGGCGGTTCTGCTGAATGACCCGGAACGCGGAAAATTGTTCCGCGTGGAACGCCCAGAATTTGAGAAGGAATGGCAGCGCACCAACAATTGGACCCTGCTTGCCGTTCCGAAGCCTGCCGAGTGAAATTCCTGCTAGTTACAAGCCTTGCCGCATTGACCCTACTTTTGAGCGCGGCTCCATTGTGTTCCCAACAGCCGGCGCAAAGCGCCGATAATCGTGTGCAAGCGGCGCAAAGGCTCTATTCCGAAAAAAAATGGGAAGAGACAGTGCAAGCGGCGAGTGGAGATGCCGAGCAATCTCCCGAGCTCGATTACCTGCGCGGCATGGCACTCATGCATTTGGAAAGGTGGAAGGAAGCGCGGGACGCTTTTTCCGCTGGTTTACGAAAAGTGCCCAAGGACGTCCGTTTCCTGGAAGAGCGCGCCGGTGCGGAATACCGGCTGAAGAACTACTCAGGAGCGAAAAGAGACTTGCTCCACACGTTGCAGTTGAACCCAAAGGATGAATACGCAGAAGAGTTTCTCGGGACGATTTACCTTCTTGAAGGAAATCTGGAAGCGGCGCTAAAGCACTGGAACCGTGTTGAAAAGCCGCGACTGGCACGCGTAGAGCTGGAACCGGAGCCGCGCCTCGAAGCAAAGCTCTTGTCGCGAGCGGTGCCGTTCCATGCGCCTCAGGTCCTGTCTCAAGACGCATGGCTGACAACTGAGGCACGGCTCAAGAATCTGGAAGTTTTTCCGCAGGCAAGACTTGAGTTAACGCCTAGCGGAGACAGCGAATACGCGGCCATACTTCACTTAAACGAGCAAAATGGCTGGGGAAGCACGTCGTGGAGCGGCTTGATTTCGTTGCTGAGTGGAGTGCCATACCAAACGGCGTATCCTGAGTGGTACAACATCGGCAAACGAGCAATCAATTTTTCATCCTTGGTCCGCTGGGATTCACAGAAACGGCGCGTCTTTGCGTCCCTGAGTTCGCCGGTTGAGGGTCGCGCTGACCGGGTTGCTTCGTTCTTTATTGATGCGCGGAATGAGAACTGGAATTTGTCGCAATCCTTCACTGGATCACCATCTCCGATCACGGATTTGAACTTGCGAAGGTTAGAGGGCGGCGTTCAGTTGCGATTCGTGATGAACGGCAACTGGAGCTGGACGGCAAGCGCGGGCGCTATCGGCCGCAGATTTGAAAATGCAGGCGCGGGCCTGTCCACAAATGCAGTCCCGTTTTTCATGGACGGCATTTCCATGGAAGCTAAGCTGGAAGCGGAGCACACGCTATTGAGAGTGCCGGAGCGCCGATTCAAACTGATGAGCACCGCGGGTTCCCACTTTGGACGGGGCTTCAAGGAAGAGCTTGGACCATTTGGATCGCTTGGAGGGTCGTTGAGCGGAGAGTGGATGCCGCATGCCCAAGGCGATGATGATGCGATCCACTTCCAGGTTCGTGGGGCGAACATGTTCGGAGTCGTTCCGCTCGATCAGTTATTTGAACTTGGCTTGGACCGCGATTCCACTCTCTGGCTGCGTGGACACGGCGCGACGATCGACGGAAGAAAAGGCCGCGCTCCGCTGGGCCGACGATATTTTCTTCTCAATTCGGAATACGACCAGACGCTCTACAACAGCGGACTTTTTCGCGTGCAGGCCGGACCGTTTCTGGATGCGGGAAGAATTACGGATTCCTCAGGAGTGTTTGGTGATCCGAGATGGCTTGTGGATACGGGCATACAGCTGAAAGTGCGGGTGCTGGGAGCCGTTTCCGTCGCGCTGTCCTACGGGCGAGATCTGCGAAATGGCCGCGGGGCGTTCTTTGGCACTACAGAACACTGAAAAAACACGGCACGGGACAGTTCTTAGAATGGCTAGCGCTAGCTTCTAGAAATGGACGACGAGGCCGGCGCTGAATTGGAAATTGTTCTGCGATTGCGAATAGAGCTGAGAGCGAACGTAATCGCCCCCCAAGCGAAAAGAGATGCGATCGTTATAGCGAAGATCGGTTCCGGCACCAGCCTGAAATGCGAACCCATTCTTGCCACCTGCAGCCGTTTGCGGAATCACGTGGAGCCCACCAACCAGGAAGTGCATCCACGGCTCGTATTTGCGCCGTGTGTCGCGCCACGCAATGCGCCCGCCACCTGTGTAGAGGAAATACTTGGACGTGTCCCCAAACACTTGCGTGCCAAACGCTTCCACTGTGTTGCCCTCTATCGCGAACCAGTCATTGAGGAAATAGCTGAGCGAAGTGTTTATTCCGTTCAGGTTGGCGTTGAAAGGAACGGAGCGGAAAACCACGTGTTGATACGAGAGGGCAAGCTGAGAACGAAAGTCCTCACTATTGCCAAAGTAGAATTTCGGTTCGGGCGCGGGTGTCGCAGACGGAACGGGAACGGCTACAGTGTCACCGTTGGCCGATGTCATCAACTGAATGCCTTCACCTGCTGCGGTAAATCGATGAGAATTGTTCGGCTCCCAAGAACTTGTATTGATCGCGTCATCTTGCGCGGCAGCAAAGCCAGCACTCCCAAAAATTGCAAGCACAGCCAGAACGAACCGTTTCATTTTTGTTTTCCTTCGATGGCGGCCCCCGGCCTGGGTCTGGCCACTCTGTTACGGTAAACAACCTCCGGCAGGTTTGTCCATGCTATTTCTCGAACGAGGCACCGGAACAAAACCAATGTCGGGATGGTCGCTTAACACTTGATTGTGGCCGAGCTAACGGCCATGACGGAGGTAATCGTCGGTTTTGTTCAGCCAATCTTCGCGCGGGGGGTTAAAAACATCGAGGTCGATCGTGTCTTCGATAGCCCAAGCTTCGTGCCGCATGTTGGAAGGGATGCAGAGCACATCTCCGGCTTTGACGACAATTTCTTTGCCATCAATTGCGAACTTAAGAGCGCCTTCCAAGAAATAGGTGACCTGTTCGTTGTGATGATGA
>Ga0126376_10001675_pt1 | contig 12094 bp, 9 predicted proteins | sample PanSoiMetPlot_15_FD_92760 | JGI IMG/M metagenome (GOLD analysis project Ga0126376, IMG submission 92760) | Tropical forest soil microbial communities from Panama - MetaG Plot_15 | ecosystem: Environmental > Terrestrial > Soil > Tropical forest > Bulk soil | place: Panama | collected 2016-02-17
CAACAATATCCTGATACAAATGGCAGTATCGGCGTCCACGTTCTGCCGATGCAGGACGAAATTGTCGGCGACATCAAACCAAAACTGCGAATCCTCCTTGGCGTGGTCGGCTTGGTCCTCCTTATTGCCTGCGCCAACATCGCCAACCTTTTACTGGCTCGCGGCACTTCAATTCGCCGCGAGCTCGCGGTCCGCATCGCTCTGGGCGCGCGTCGTTCGCGCGTCATACGCCAGCTTCTGACTGAGAGCATCCTGCTCGGTATGCTTGGCGGAGCGTTTGGTCTTTTCCTGGCTTACTTGGGAATCAGGTTGTTGGTCAGTCTTAGTCCCAGCGATATTCCGCGCCTTGGAGAAATCAGTCTGGACGGACGTGTGCTTGGTTGGACCCTGGGGATCTCCCTGGCCACAGGATTGATCTCCGGACTTATACCGGCGCTGCAATCATCCAAACCAAATCTTAACGAAACGCTTCAGGAAGGTGGCAGAGGAGCCGACTCGTCACACCGGAATCGCGTACGCAGTTTTCTGGTGATAGCTGAGATCGCTCTCACGCTGGTGCTCCTGGTAGGCGCGGGACTGCTCATCAAGAGTTTCAAAAAACTCCAGTCGGTTGATGCTGGCTTCAAGGTTGACAACGTACTGACCATGAGGATTGCTCTTCCATCGTACAAGTATCCGAAAGAGGAGCTGAGTCTCGCTTTCACCAACCAGCTTCTCGATCACCTTAAGAATATGCCGGGCGTAGAGTCTGTAGGGACAACCACCGCTCTACCGTTGAGTCGAGTCGAAGCTGTTTCCAGCTTCACGTTGGAAGGCCATCCGGTCGCCAATGCAGCGGACCTGCCTCTGGCAAATTGGCGCGTGGTGAGTCCTGACTATTTCCACGTCCTGAGTATTCCGGTGGTGCAGGGCCGCACGTTTACAGAGCACGACAATCAGAACGCTCCGAAGATGGTGGTCGTGAATCAAAGTTTGGTCCGTAACTTCTTTGCTGGCGAGAATCCGATCGGCAAACACCTGGTCATTGGCTCTGACAAGAATGCCAGCGAAATCATCGGTGTGGTTGGAGACGTCAGGCACAGCGGGCTTGATGCAGACTTCAAGCCGGAGATCTACGGCAATTATTCACAGACCTTCAGGCCTAATTACACTTTGGTGATCCGCACCCAGACTGAGCCCTCGAGCATGGTTGCGGCCGTGCGAAACCAGGTGCAGTTGATTGATAAAGACCAGCCTGTCTATTCCGTGAAGGCTATGAAAGAGCTCCGCTCAGAAGCGCTGGCGGAGCTTCGTTTCAACACGCTCATGCTCACACTGTTTGCTGCGATCGCGCTGGTCCTTGCGGCAGTGGGCATTTATGGAGTTATTTCCTACTCGACGGTGCGCCGCACGCATGAGATTGGTATCCGCATGGCGCTCGGGGCGCAACCTATCAACGTAATCCAGCTGGTGCTGAGACAAGGGATGACCCTGGCTCTCGTGGGCATCGCAATCGGACTGGGTGTTTCGTTTGCACTGACACGTGTGCTGACTACGTTGCTCTACAGTGTAAGCCCGACAGATCCTCTGACGTTTGTCTTCGTATCGATCTTATTAGCACTGGTCGCACTGCTTGCCACTTTCATTCCGGCCCGGCGAGCCACGCGAGTTGATCCAACCCTCGCGCTCCGCCACGAATAGTGCAGCTTATTCTCGCCATAGCTAGACATCGTCAATCAATTTCTACACCTCAGCTGCGCCTCGGTGGTGAAGTGAACACAGAGAACACAGAGGTGGCACAGAGAAGCGTGTTAAAGTTGTTAGCCCATGGAACCGGTAATTGGTCTCGATTTCGGCACCACGAACAGCGCGATTGCGGTGGCTGACAGCGATCGACAAGCCACTCTGGCCGCGTTTGCAGATGGTTCCACGACGACGAACAACTTCCGCTCAATTCTTTACTTTCCTGCGAAGGAGCGCTTCTCACAGCAGAAAACTGAGACTACCGCCGGGCCTGAAGCCATTCACGCCTATCTCGAAGCTGACACTAAAGGCAGGTTGATCGTTTCAATCAAATCGTATCTTGCCAGTCCTTTATTTACTTCTACGAGCATCAATGGTCGTCACTACACGTTGGAAGATCTCATTGCCATCATTCTGCGGCGGCTGCGAACCGTAGTCATGCAGCAGTTTAATACCACCGCCACGCGCGTGGTTTTAGGGCGACCGGTTCGTTTCTCCGGAGCTGAGAATGATGCAGACGAGGCCCTGGCGATGCAGCGCTTGCGAACAGCAGCCGAGTTGGCCGGCTTTCAGGAGATTTCTTTTGAGCTGGAGCCTGTCGCTGCTGCTTATCAGTATGAAACGCAGCTCGATCACGATGAGCTGGTTTTGATTGGAGACTTCGGCGGCGGCACAAGCGACTTCACCCTTGCTCAACTTGGTCCAGGCAGAAGACGAGAAGGTCGCAGTCCAGTACGCGGCACTTCCGGTGTCGCAATCGCCGGTGATACTTTCGACAGCCGAATCATGATGCGACTAGTCGCGCCAAAACTCGGTCTCGGCTCGCATTACATATCTTTGGGCAAAGAGCTGCCGGTACCAGTGTGGGTGTATTCACAGCTCTCGAGCTGGCATCACATGTTTCTTCTGAGGGACCCGCAGACGATGGCGGTTTTGCAGCAAGTGAAAAACCAGGCTGCGGAGCCGAGGAAAGTATCAGCGCTAATCCGGATCATTTCGGAGAACCTTGGCTATGCTCTTTATCGCGCGGTGGAACAAACAAAGGTCGAGCTGACCGACAAAGAGCTCGCCGGTTTTATGTTCTCGCAGTCGACAGTCCACATGGACGACTCGCTGGAGCGCTGGCAGTTTGAGTCGTGGATTCAAAACGATATTCAGAACATTGCCGCGTGCATTCGATCACTCCTGGACCAGTGTGGAGTGAAATCAACTGACATCGACAGCATCTTTCTCACCGGCGGCTCCTCTTTTGTGCCAGTCGTACGACGATTCTTCTCCAAGACCTTCGGCGCCGATAAACTCCGCAGCGGCGAAGAACTGACCACCGTCGCTAAAGGCCTCGCCCTCCGCGCCCTCGAAAGCTAGTCACAAAAAGACACAAAGACGTGATAGTACCCGATATCGGCATCGGACTTGCCTTGATTCAAACTTAAATGGGTATACGCCGGAGGTGAAATCAAATGGGATTAGTCCTGATAATAGTTTTGGTTCTTCTTCTTATTGGTGCAGTCCCAAGCTGGCCGTATAGCAGAGGTTGGGGTTACTGGCCGAGTGGAGGAATCGGGCTCATTCTCGTGATCGTATTGATTCTTCTGCTTCTTGGACAGATCTAGGAGACGCGAAACAGAACAAGCGATTCGACACATCTTAACGAATCCTTACATTGGGCTGAGTAGAGCCACAAGAAGGCACAAAAGCCGCAAAAGCTCTCGAATCAGTTTTGCGACTTTTGTGCCTCTTTGTGGCTCTTTTTGTGGCTCTTTTTGTGGCTCTTTTTGTGGCTAATTTGGTGGCAGACTGTGGTCGGTACGGTGCTGGTCTGTGGTCTGTATCGTTAGTTGGAAGCTCTCCGTCAAATAGCATTTGCGCGTTTTAAGTAGGGGCTGTTCGAGGCCCAACTTTGAGTCGCCTTATAGGCGGAGAGGACATCATGCAAGTCAATTTGAGGAACCTGTGTTTGGCTTTGATCGCGGTTGCGGTCGCTTTCACTTCCGGTCTGGCGCAGACCAGTGAAGACAAAACGCTTGCGCCTTATTTCGTGGTCCAGGGAGATCCGAGCGTCGACCATCTACCACTCAAAGATACGCGGGTCGAAATTTCAGTTTCAGGTGTTATTGCCGACGTCAAAGTCCGGCAGATCTATCGTAACGAAGGATCACGTCCGATTAATGCTTCCTACGTCTTTCCAGCCTCGACGCGCGCGGCTGTCTACTCGATGCGCATGCAGATAGGCGACGAGATAATCGTCGCAAAAATCAAAGAGCGCGAACAGGCAAAACAGGATTTCGAGAAAGCAAAAGAGGAAGGGAAGAGCGCATCGCTGCTCGAGCAGCAACGGCCAAACGTGTTCTCCATGAGCCTCGCGAACATCATGCCGCAGGAACAGGTAGAGATCGAGCTACGTTACACAGAGCTCCTTATTCCGAGCGACAATGTTTACGAAATGGTGTTTCCGACAGTAGTTGGACCACGCTACGCCTCGCCGCAGGATAAAACGAAGAAAGAAGACGGCTTCGTCGAGGCGCCTTACTTACATCAGGGGCAACAGCCGCCGAGCGAGCTACATATCTCGACGAGGATTGCCGCGGGCGTGCCGATTTATGATTTGTCGTGCCCGTCGCATCAGATCGTGCCGCAGTGGCAGACTAATGGTGTGGCTCAATTCACGCTCGACGATTCAGACCCGTTCCAGGGGAATCGCGACTTTGTAGTTCGCTATCGACTTGCCGGCGATCAGATCGCTTCAGGTCTGCTTCTCTTTCAGGGCAAAGACGAGAATTTCTTTTTGTACATGGCCCAGCCGCCGCAGCGTGTAGCGCCGGAAGCGATTCCGCCACGCGAATACATATTTGTTCTTGACGTGTCGGGCTCGATGGACGGCTTTCCTTTGAATACGTCCAAGCGACTGCTCAAAGACCTGATCGGAAACTTACGTCCAACCGACCTGTTCAACGTGGTGCTGTTTGCGGGCGACTCAGCCGTGCTCTCGCCCCAGTCGTTGCAAGCGAACCAGGAAAACATCGCGCGCGCTATTCATCTGATTGAGCAGCAGCGAGGCAATGGCGGCACTGAGTTGCTGCCGGCGATCAAAGAAGCGATGAGTTTGCCAAGGCAGGATGGTATCTCACGCAGCGTCGTGCTCGTCACTGATGGTTATATCTCCGGTGAACAGGGCGTCTTCGATCATATTCGTGCGAACCTGAACCGTTGCAATGTGTTCGCTTTTGGAATCGGCGGATCGGTAAATCGTTACCTCATCGAAGGTGTTGCTAAAGCGGGTATGGGCGAGCCGTTTATCGTCACTGATGAAAACGAAGCCGTACGCGAAGCGGCGAAGTTTCGCGAGTACATTCAGACGCCGGTGCTGACTGACATCCAGGTTCGCTCAATCGGCTTCGATACTTACGACGTGAATCCGATTCACTTCCCGGATCTTTTCGCTCAACGTCCGATAGTGCTGTTTGGCAAATGGCGTGGACCAGTTGCCGGCACTATCGAGCTCACCGGCAAGACAGGTCAGGGTGATTTTGTGAGTCGCTTCGATGTCGCAACCAGTCAACCCGACGAAGGCAACAGTGCGTTACGTTATCTCTGGGCGCGCACACGCATCGCTGAGTTGTCGGACTACGGCACGTCGGATATTTCAGATGAAGCCGTGAAAGAGATTACGGGACTCGGTTTGAAGTACAACCTGCTGACTCGCTACACGTCATTTATCGCCGTCCGCGAAGTTGTAACGAATCCGAGCGCGTCGGCGGAAGACGTGAAGCAGCCGCAGCCGCTTCCTTTGCGAGTCAGTGACCTTGCGGTTGGTAGTGGTGCTGAAGTGGGCAGCGAACCGGAGCTGGTTTGGTTAGTAACAGGCTCGTTACTGCTTGCAACGATCATGATCCTGCGCAGGAAACGGTGGTTTGTATGAGCCGGAAAATAAACTGGAGCGCACAGTTGGTGGTAGTTGTGCTGTGCGCTCTGGTACTCAAGTTTTACTACTCCACCGCGACTCCGAACGAGTTGCGGTGGATACTCGCTCCGACAACCGCGCTGGTTGAGCTGTTAAGCGGCAGGACGTTTGAGTTCGAGTCATTTACGGGTTACATGAGCAGCGATCATACGTTTGTGATCGCCGTGTCATGTGCCGGGGTCAACTTTCTGATTACGGCGTTCCTGATGCTCGCAGTGCGGACTTTATGGTATCGGCGGTTTGAGAATGTTAGCTGGAGCTTTTTGCCCATCGCGGCGGTATCGGCGTACGTTGCGACGTTGATTGCAAACACGGTACGTATTTGTATCGCGTTGGAAATTCAACGACGTGGTGTTGAGATTGATGGACTATCGGCGAATCAACTGCACCGGCTCGAGGGAATTGTTGTTTATTTTGGGTTTCTGCTGTTGCTGTTTATGGTGACTGAGCGTTTGCAATCCGGGCGGCAGACGTTGCTTTTCCCGTTGCTGATTTATTATGCGACAACGTTGGGGATTCCGTTGGTCAATGGATCATTCCGACAAGGGTTGCCGTTTTGGGAGCATGCTGTTTTTGTGGTTGTGCTGTCGCTGATTGTTTTGTTGCCGGTTTTGGTGGTGAGGTATGTTAGACATGATGTACAAGATTTTTCAGGATGAACAAGATTTATCTTGCTAATCTTGAACAATCTTGTAAATCCTGTCAGGTATATCTTCGAATAAGGCGCCCGCCCCTTGCTCGTGCTGGTGCTCAGTCCTCTCGTTGAGGAATGAGTCCGAGGTAGGGAAAGTACCTGTCACTGATCGGGATTTCGGTACGTCAGCGTACGTGAATATGTAAATACCATGAAGAATTTGTTTAAGAAGTAGCTGAGCGAGCTTTGGTCTCGTCTTGTTGAGCGGCGATGATCGCGTAACAACTGCAAGCTCTCTTCTCGAGGCCGTTACGATCGAGAAGTCTTATTCGCCCGCGATCTGATTGAATAAGTTGATCATGCTCCAGTTGATTCGCTGCTTGCGTGACAGTGGCACGGCGCGTTCCGAGCAGCCGCGCCAGCATGTCCTGTGTGATGCGCAGCTCCGCAGTTTGCAGTCGATCGTCAATCATCAACAGCAGGCGTGCTAATCTCGCTTGCGGCGTGTGATAACGATGACAGGCAGCGAGTTGCGCACTCTGCGCGAGGAGGGCGTTGGGGTAGTTGAGCATTACCTCGCGCATGCGGCTGCTGCGTTTCGCTTCTTTTCTGAGGATCATGGCCGGAAGACGTAAAGCTTTGCCTTCAGTGAGTATGAGCGCCTGGTTGGTAGAGTATCGGCCACCCATCAGTATCGGAGCTCCGACGAATCCTTCGTTGCCGATCAATCCCACTTCGACTGTGGCTGTTTCTTCAACGGAGCTAATGAGAACGACGATGCAATCGAGCGGAAAGTAAACGTAATTCAATTCCTCGCCGGCCTCGTAAACAGTTTCTTTCGCGAAGAGTGTGAGGATCTCCAGTTGCAGAATAAGACGAGAGCGCTCCTTTTCTGGAAGCGCCCTTAACAACTGATTTTCCGGCCAACGATTTTCGCTGCTTTCGCGCACGATTCCTCCGGGCAAAACAGCAGACGCAGATGTTAGGAGTTCGGTACTGTACGCCTGCAACTATGTAATCTTCGGTTCGCTCGCGTACCTTTTGCGAAGAAAACAAGACATTTGAAACGAATAACGCTAACTTTGATCGAGATCATCATCATCTTTGTGACTAATGACTGAGGCCTGGCAGGTCAGCGATGCAGTGCTGCGCACGAGAGGTTATGACTTGCACAACCGTGTTGCGTCTTTTGTGCCTTTTGTGGCCAGAGTCGCGTCGATGAGCGCAAGAAGCTCAGTTTGCACATGAGAAGGAAGGTCGTCGTGAGTCAAACATTCAACCAGTCCGGTTAGATCTATTACTTTCACGATTGATTGCCAGTTGTTCGGCAGGGTTCCGCCATGTTCCAGGAAAGCGCGTGAAAAATATGGTTCGCGCATTGGTCTGGAGTCGAGTTCGTAGCGAAGAAAGTGACCAACATCCAGCAGCGGTGAGCCGGAGAATGCCAGCTCCCAATCGAGAATGGCCGCTACACTCCATACTCCATTTTCCTCACGCACTAAAATATTCCGATTGCCGAAATCGTTGTGTACCAGACTGCACTCGGTTTCGATCGACGGTAGCACCGTCGCGTACGACCAGACAAAGTTGTGCAGACGATCAACCAGCTCTGCGCGCACGCGTCGCTGGAGAACAGGTGAGTCGAGAAAGCGATCGAGAATTTGCGGTATCGGATGTGGTCCTTCGATGAACTTCTCGCCCAGCACAAGCGCGGCGGAAGTTTCACTCGCCAAGAGTGCGCCGGAAGCAGGGAAGCGAAAGCAACCGATAGCTGCCAGTGTTTTGCCTGCGCTAGTCGAAGCTTGTGCAATAGCAGTGAGATCGTTCGTTTGTTTTAGCTGCTGAAACGTTATTCCCTCGACGTACTCCACTACCGTAAAAGCCGGCCACCCGTTACTCTCAACATGCAAGATCTCGGGAATCGGAATGTCTCGACGAATAAGATTGTGAATTGCAACTTCCTTGTTGCAAGCCGACGCACCGTCACGGTACACGCGCAGGACCACAGGGTTAAAGTCCGACTCGAAATGAATCTTTAGATTGGTATTGATTAGTCCGCCCGCAAGGAGTTCCGCGCGGGCAATTTTACGTTTCGGGAAAGCAGAAACTAGCAAGTGGTTGAGGTTGTATTCCAACACATGTTCAGTTCTTTTAACCACAGAGGCACAGAGACACAGAGTTAGTCCGATCCGCTTATTTCCCGTTTTAGCCACGAGCGCGCAAAGCGCCACTCACGCTCAACTGTTGACGGCGATAGACCCAAAATCTCCGCAACCTCTTCCAGGGTGAACCCTCCGAAATGACGAAGCTCCACGATCAGTGACTTGCGTTCATCAATCCTGGCAAGCTTTTTTAGGGCTTCGTCAAGCATAACCAGATCTTCTGACATCTCGATCGAGAGGAAGCTGACCTCATCTACATTGACATGTTCGGCGCCCCCTCCGCGCTTCCAAGCTAATCGTTTGCGAGCGTGTTCGATCAGAATGTTACGCATTCGCCACGCTACGATTGCGTAGAAATGCCTTCTGCTTTGCCAATCGATCGGTTCATCCACGATCAGACTTGCCAGTGCTTCCTGTACCAGAGCACTGGTATGGAGCGAGCGGCCAGGTCGCTCCCTCATCATGTATGCATGCGCGATTAACTTTAGCTCGTGGTCAACCAGGGGTAGCAGCTTCGCCAGAGCTTGCGAATCACCTCGACTCCAGGCTTTGAGAAGGTCAGTAATTTCGTGCGTCTGGGGCATTGGATGATAGGCACCACATATCTTAGCAGCAACCCCTCCCGCATTTTGCCAGAAACTGTTAAATGCTTCGCCGGCACGTTGACAAAGTAATGAATTGAGCTCCGAAACCATTACATAGGGGCCATGGATCCGGCGCAATTCTTTCGCGTCACATCGTCGCATATCTATTGTCAGCGGTGTGTCGCGTGTATAAAATGCTGCCCGCAATCTGACCGGCTCAACGCGCTCAGAACTCTGCGCAGCACTTTGCCTTTCGAGTTCCCACCGTTTAGGAGACAGTTGAATGGAGCGTCCGCTCTGGGATCGCATTCAGGAGATTTATTATTCCACCTTGCCGATGCCTCACTCGGAACGCAGTGCATTCGTCGCCACTGCTTGTGGCCACGATCCCTTTCTTATGCGTGAGGTCACTTCACTTCTCTCCGCCGCCGACTCGTCCAGTGGTTTTCTTGAGTCATCCGTTTTCGAATTAGGACTGAAGATCATTTCCAGTAACAGTGCCAATGGAAGCGGCACTGCGAATGACGATGCTCTGCTGGGAGCAGTTGTCGACCAGCGTTATCTGATCGAGCGTCCACTGAGCCATGGTGGCATGGGTCAGGTTTACATTGCCCGCGATCTGACGCTTCACAACCGGCCCGTCGTCATCAAGGTTCTCTTGGATGCGGCTGTCAAAGACGCGTATGTCGTGAGGAAGTTTCGACAGGAAGCAGAGGCGCTTTCACGCATCGATCATCCGGGAGTGGTTAGTGTGTTGAGCTCCGGCGAGTTGCCTGATGGCAAGCCGTACATTGCGATGCAGTACGTCAGCGGTGTGACTCTGCGATCGCAGATTTCCAGCGAAGGCATGGATTTCGAGCGTGCCGCACTCATTTTAAAGCAAGCCGGCGCTGCCCTGGACTACGTCCATGAGAAAGGCATTTTTCATCGCGATCTGAAGCCCGACAATATCATGATTCAGTCACTCAAAGGCGGCACAGAGTTGGTGAAGGTGGTGAACTTTGGTATCGCGAAGGTCAAGGATTCAGTGGTGGCGCCCAGTACTGTCGAGGATGTTCGTGTCGGAACGGTGCTCTACATGTCTCCTGAGCAGCTTCGCGGTGGAGAAAGACTCACCGCCGCGAGCGACGTCTACTCATTAGGCGTGATCGCATATGAAATGGTGACAGGGCGGCGTCCTTTTAATCCGGCTTCAGCGCCGCAATTGCTCGAGATGCAATACGCGGGTGTACGTGTGAAGCCGATCGATCTGCGCACAAACCTTTCCACCGAAGCCCAGGCGATAATTCTGCGGGCACTCTCGTTCGACCGAACGTCTCGTTATCAAAGTGCAACCGAATTCGGCGATAGTTTGGCCCGTGCACTGATGAATGAAGAAGAAACAGCACCCAGACGCAACGAACTGAGTGGTGCGGCAACGTTCTCGCCGGGAACTGATGCTCAGCGACTGCTGTTGCCGACAACTAAGAACGGTCACGCAGAACTCACCAAAAAAGATCGTTTGCCATTAAGGTTGGGCAAAACACAACTCACGATCAGCCTCGCTTTTTTAATCATTCTCGCGAGTGTCTTGGCAGTCCTATGGTCCATAAAAACACAGCCATCCGGCCAAACCGGGAGTCTGCCCAATACTAACGCGACACCGGCAGTTCCAACTCCTAGTCCCACACGCTCCTTTGTTTTTTCCCTGACTGTCCAAAGGATGCGAAACAAGAAGCCGTATCAGAATTCATTTCAGTCGACGGACCAGGATGTTTTTGACACGGGCGATAAATTTCGTCTCAACGTCTTCAGCTCTCATCCCGGTTATCTTTACGTATTCAATGAAGGTTCACCCGAACCGAACGGCAGCAGTTTCAGCATCGTTTATCCCACGCCGCTAATCAACGCCGGCTCCGCGTCGCTCGGTGCAGATCAAAAAGTGCAGACAAACTGGAATGAATTCATCGGCCAGCTAGGCACGGAGAACCTTTGGATTGCCTGGGCAGGGGCAGCGATCCCGGAACTCGAATCAGCGAAGGCCGACGCTTTCAAGCGCCAGGGAATATTGATCGGTCAGAGTCTCGATGCAGTCAAAGCATTTCTAACTACGAGGGAAAAGGAATCCAAGCCAAAAATTGAAAGAGATAAGAATAGTCAGCAGGTTACTGTACGTGGCACCGGCGACGTGGTTGTTAAAATGCTCCCATTGCGACACAGATAAGAGGTCAGTGTGATGCGAATCTTGTTACTCATCCTCACATTAGTGGTTCCAGTAGCGGCACACGCTCAGCCGCAGAAAGTACGAGCGATCAGATCCGAAGATTTCACCAAGGCTCGACCGGAATCCGGTAAAGGCACCGGAACACCATCACGTACATATCGACAGGCTTCAAAACGGTCCAACAAACCTTACCTATTAACTCGCAGGACTTTGAGCGTCGGTGTGACACTCTGGAGAGTGGAGCGTGGGCCATCGACACAGGAAATTGCTCGGCGCGTCGAGACTGATACGAAGTTTCGCGAAGGTGAACTGCTTCGCTTAAGCATCGAGTCGCCGCGTCCTGGTTACCTTTACGTGATCGATCGCGACTGGTTCAACGACGACACTACCGGCGAAACCAATCTGATCTTCCCGCTGCGCGGCGACGATAACCGATTGGAGCCGGGTAAGCTGATTGCTATTCCGGCAGAGTCTAAGGTTCCCTTCAAGACAAAGCCCAAACCAAATCAGGTCGGGGAGATGCTCACGATCATAGTTACAGACTCGCCGCTCTCGTTGCCACTCTCGGATGTTGTGCTGCCAATCTCTGACAAGCAGTTAACGGAGTGGAAGAGAAGGTGGGGTGGTTCGACGGAGCGGTTTGAAATGATTGGTGGAGCGGGTCAGGTTCGGACCATGATCGAGAAGGAAGTCGCGTCCGGCGGTGGGACGAGGCAATTGACACGGGACGATCCTGCGCCACAAACAATCTATTTCCTCACTCCGAAGAGTCGTGACGGCCTTCTGTTCAACCTGATGCTTTCCTATGTGAAATAACCACAGAGACTC
>Ga0126376_10001676_pt1 | contig 12091 bp, 11 predicted proteins | sample PanSoiMetPlot_15_FD_92760 | JGI IMG/M metagenome (GOLD analysis project Ga0126376, IMG submission 92760) | Tropical forest soil microbial communities from Panama - MetaG Plot_15 | ecosystem: Environmental > Terrestrial > Soil > Tropical forest > Bulk soil | place: Panama | collected 2016-02-17
GAGCTTCGAGTAACGTCGGATTCTCCGAGCCATCGATGAAACCGGTAAGATCGCGATCGTGCCGATAAGGCCAACTCGAGGTTTCTTCCACGAGAGAGGCTTGGCCAGTGAAGTCCTGGGTGACTGACCGTGCCATATCGAAGACAACGTCATAAGTACCCCCAGACAGCCAGACCAATGCATCATGTTGTGTGCTGGGCATGACGAATCCTTCCGTGCCCCGGATCTCGTTGTTGAAGCCCTCGACTCCCGGGGGAGTGTCATCGGGAGAGATATTGCGCCAAAGCTCGGGCCGAAAACCAATGACGAAGTTCACTCCTCCCGTTGTGGTCCGAGGTTCGCGAATGGAGGAGACTGCCGACGCGAACTCTTTGTGCCTCGTCGCATCCAAAATGTCAAATTCCAGGTACGCGTGAGAGGACGTTCCAAGAGCGAAGATTCCAGCCTGAGGCGTGTACACTATGCATCCTCCGAGTTTTTCAGACGTAGTGGTTGTCGTTGCTTCCGTTGCGGTTACCGGGGCAATAAGACTTGCGATGGTTATCGCGCCTGTCGCGCGAATTACCTCTCGACGGCCTAGCCTTTTTTCTTCGTTATGGGACCGCATTGTATCGAGAGCCCCTCCAGAGGTAACGCCCGAACACAAGAAGTCGCAATTCCATAATTGTTGAATCCAGCGCGAAGCCGTAAAACGGTCAATCGTTAACAAAATTAGACCCTGTAACGGAAACATGGAATGTGCTCCGGCACAACTTCGGCCATAGAGTGAGTCGAGCGCACGGCTCCTTCGCGTGCGCGGTGACGGCTGGCATGAAGCAATTCGCGAACTACTTCATCCTCGGATTCAGCGCTCTTCTTCCTCTCATCAATCCTCCCGGTTCTGCGCTGGAGTTGCTGGGCGTCGTAGGAGTCGGACAGGACAAGCCATACAAATTTCTTGCCAAGAAGATCGCGATTAACACAACTCTTTTCTTGGCGGTCGTGGCCTTGACGGGGCCATACATTCTTCAATTCTTCGGCATCTCCGTAGCGGTTTTGCAGGCTGTTGGTGGAGCGGTCCTTGCAGCGATGGGGTGGAGTCTGCTCAACAAGCCTGCTGGCGAAAAGCAGATAAATGATCCCAACCTGCACACAGCCGCTCAGGATTCCCTTGCGAATTTCTGGCAATCCAAAGTGTTCTATCCGTTCACTTTTCCCATCACCGTTGGTCCGGGCTCAGTTGCCGTAGTGTTGACGCTAAGTGCTCAGGCCAAAAGCCTCCAGTTTTCCGATCGGATTGGCGCATTTCTGGGACTTCTTGTGTGCGTTGTTCTCCTGAGCCTAATGGTTTTCGTGTTTTATGCCTACGCACCGTCCGTCGCGCAAAAAGTACCGTCCGCCCTCGCTCACGGAGTGCTGCGCATCATCGCGTTCTTGTTGATCTGTATTGGCGTTCAAATCGCTTGGCATGGACTGCGCTCGCTCGTTATGCCGGCGATTCCTTGATGCCCGCACGTACGGCAAACACGTGCAAGAAAGATGGAATAGAAATACGCGCGAAGGCCTCCGAAGATAGTCGTGAAGGCAAGCTTCGCACACGCTACGCGAGTACATCCTGAGCGATCTATTGTCGGCACGTTCTCAGATGGGCCTGTCACTGGCTTTTCACATCATCTTCGCAGTGCTCGGTGTTTCGCTGCCACTCATGATGACCATCGCAGAGGGACTGTGGCTTCGAACGCGTGAGCCCGTCTACCTGGTTCTCGCAAAGCGTTGGGCCAAAGGCGCCGCGATTTTATTCGCGGTAGGCGCCGTGTCCGGAACGGTTCTCTCTTTCGAACTCGGGCTTTTGTGGCCGCGATTCGCCATTCCTTAATCGATTTTCAGCGTCCGACTCTACGGTCTCCGCATTCTTCAGGCTGATTTCGGCCGCTTCTCTTTGGCCCTTGGCGTTAAGCAGTCGAAAATAAGCAGACGAGACTTGATAGATCAGTTGCCGATGGGTGTCGTTGAACTCCAGATTCTGGACGAGGAGATTCGCTTTGGCGACATCCACCGCGCCCGAGCGACCGCCGAGGTCAAAGAGTAAGTACTCCACGTGCAGCGTAGGCCGCTCGAGAGCAAACGTCTGGCGACGGAAAAATTCTCCGATGAGTGCTGCTTGACGAATGCTGGCCGCGAAGACGACAGCTTCGACAGTGGGGTAGTAAGCGGAACGAGCAATGTCCAATTCGTCTGCGCGCACGCGCGCTCGGTGCCAAGCCGCCTGTGTCTCCGGATTGTGGAGCTCTGCAAGATCGATAAGTTCGGGAAGCGTGTAGATCTTTTCCGGATCGATACTCCATGTTGGCTGACGATCGGCCGCGAGTTGTTTAGCAGCTTCTCGCTCTTCTTTGGAGTGCCAAGGCAGATTCGGCGAAGGCGGTGTTTTTTGCGCGCGAAGCTCTGGGACGAAGAGAACGCCGGCTATCAACAAGACGCATCTGGGCCACCGGCTGTGCATGTGTTCTCTATTCCATCCGGCCCTTCTCGCCGAAGAAGCACGCGATCTCCTCTGCTGCAAAGGCCTATTCACTTACCAGCAAATTCGGGAAACGGTCGGGCTGGCATCTCAGGTACTGGCTGGGGACTCGGACAGACGCTCCAAACCTGGCTGCAGCATGCCAAGGCCATCTCGCGTCATAGAGAATCGTTCGCGCCAGCCCAATCATGTCCGCATCCCCTGTCTGAACAATTCCCTCCGCTTGCTCGAACCCTGTGATTAGACCCACAGCTACGACCGGCACTCCAACCGCGGCTTTGACTGCGCGCGCGAGCGGCACCTGGTAGCTTGGACCCGCCGGGATTCTTTGCTCAAGCCCGTTACCGCCGCTCGAAACATGAATCGCGTCGCATCCGAGTCTCTCCAAAGCCCGGGCGAAGATTACCGTCTGCTCCAGATCCCATCCGCCTGGAATCCAGTCGGTACCCGAAACCCGAACGCTCACCGGCTTCTCAGCGGGAAACACTTGACGCACCGTTTCAAACACTTCCAGGGGGAACCTCATCCGGTTCTCCAAACTGCCGCCGTATTCGTCCGTTCGCTGGTTCGAAAGCGGTGAGAGAAATTGATGCAGAAGGTAGCCATGAGCGGCGTGCAACTGGATGAGATTCAGACCAATGCGATCAGCGCGCTTCGCGGCGGAAGCGAACGCTCGCCGAATCTCGCGCATGCCTTCTCGATCCAATGCCAGAGGCGGGATGTATTCAGGCGCGAAAGGAATCGCGGACGGGCCAATGGTCTGCCATCCCAGTGGATCTGCAGGAGACAATTGCCCTCCCCCTTTCCACGGGACCTCCGTAGATGCCTTTCGCCCGGCGTGAGACAGCTGGACGCCGATAGGCATCTTTGACCATCGACGAATGCTCTCAAGAATTCGTCCCATGGCGGTTTCCGCGTCGTCGTTGTACAGACCTACGTCAGCGTAAGTGATCCGCCCTTCTGCCATGACCGCCGTGGCTTCGATCGTCAGCAGGGCCGCACCCGAAATCGCCAGCTGGCCGAGGTGAATCAGGTGCCAATCGTTCATGCGGCCGTTCTGCGCCGAGTATTGACACATGGGTGCGATCACAATGCGATTGGCGAGTTCGAGACTACGAATGCGGATTGGTTCGAAGAGCGCTGACTTTCGCATTTCCTAGCCTCTGTAAATCCGTTTTGCCTCGAGGCTCTATTCATGCCCAGCTTGCGGTGTCAATATCTGCGCACGCCTAAAGCGTTCGAAGTCTTTGCTGACGTGATTCTAGGAGGCCGCTTGAGCGCGGCCAATTCCATGTTCCTAGTACACGACCCAATCCGCAAAAAGCGGATACATCTTGTTTCGAGAGGACGTCGTCTGAAGAACTCGCACACGGCTCGTGAGTGGCGGAAAGCCGGAGCGCTGCTAGTCGTCGAAGAACGTCGTGGGAGTTAGAAACAAATACTAGGGATACCGCGTCGATCGCGGAAAAACAACTGGCTACATCAAAAAGCCTCGCGTCATCGCGATGCTGACGGCATGCGTTCGATCAGAGGCCCCCAGCTTGAGCATAATATTTTGAACATGTGCCTTTACGGTTGCCTCCGAGATTGAAAGGTGCGAGGCGATTATCTTGTTGGATGTGCCACCAGCCACTTCCCGAAGCACCTCGATTTCTCGCTCACTGAGATCATCTTCTGCAAAATGCTCAGCAAGTTCAGCCGCGATTTTCAGAGGTATGTACCTCTTTCCGACATTGACAGAGCGGATCGCCTCCAGTAACTCTGTCCGAATCATGTCTTTTAAGAGGTATCCAGCAACGCCTGCCTTCAAGGCGCGCCGGGCCAGAGCGTCCCCTTCGTAAGTCGTCAGCACGATGATCCGCGCCTGTGGATATTCCCGCCGAATGGTCGTAATAGCATCGATTCCGTTTACGTCCGGCATTTGCAAGTCCATCAAAGTGACATCCGGACGCTGGTCGCGGAACATCTCGATAGCCTCATGACCATTCGCAGCTTCCCCAACGATGAGCATGTCTTTTTCGCCTCGAATCATCGCGGCAATCCCTTGGCGCACCAGTGGATGATCGTCAACCGTCAAAATTTTAATTTGCCTCGTTCTCAACATCTCTTGATCCTCCCAACCTCGAAGGCCACGTTTCGCTGTCAACTGGCTGTTGTTTGTTTTCGCGGATAGGCGATAGCGCCTGGGACAACAAGCTCCACTTCAGTGCCCGCGGTCTCGCGGCTCCATATGTTAAATTCAGCGCGAATTGCTCGAGCACGTTCGCGCATGCCGGCCAGACCCCAGTGGCCAGGTTGACCGTTAGACAGCACCGCTTTATCGATTCCCACTCCATCATCTCGAACTCTGATGTGAAGTGCGGAAGACTCGTACGCGACCTCGACCTCGATTCTTGACGCTGAAGCATGCCGAAATGCGTTCGTTAATGCCTCGCTCGCAATTCTGTACGACTCATCCTGTACTGTTGGCTCAAGAACCTGCGGTTTTCCAATGATTGCGAGGGTGAAACTTGCAGCATGGCCCTGCGAAACTACTTCTCCATACTTCGCCAAACGATTAGGAAGCTCATTTTCTTGGCTCGTTCTTCGGCGAAGATTGCGAAGGCGTTGCCGCGCTTCGCGCATGACTTCATCGGCTCGGTCGAGCACCTCTTCCATCATTTTTCGAACCGGATCCTGAATTGGCATGTTCTTGGCCACGCCCTGCATCCGGAGTGTAATTCCATGGAATCCTTGAAGAAGCGTGTCATGCAACTCGCGTGCAATACGGGTGCGCTCCGCCAGTCTTTCCTCAAAGCGGACGTTGAGGATCTGCGTGAGCCGGTGCATTCGCAGCCGATAGATGGCGAAAATTGTCAGGCCAGCGCATGTCAGTAGTAGAGCGCGGAACCACAACGTTTGCACTAGAGTCGGCAGCACCGCAAATTCAATGCCAGCCTCTGCACCATTCCAGATGCCGTCGCTGTTGCTGGCCATTACAAGAAATCGGTACCTACCCGGGTGCAGATTGCCGTATGTGGCTTCCATGTTCGTAGTGGCTTCGCTCCATCCTTGATCAAAGCCGTCCAGCCGGTACCGGTATCGAACTCGCTCAGAGTTTCTTAAACTCAACCCCGCGAATCGAAACGTGATTCTTTCCTTTGCAGGTGGAACGCGTAGAGGGCCTGCCATATCCACTGGACTGCCATCGGCTGAAACTTCAGTGATGTGAACTAGCGCCGGAGGAGAGTCATTCACCCCGCGAGTTAAATTCACTACCGACAGGCCACGATTCGTGGAAAACCAAACTTGACCCTTCGCGTCCACGAACACAGATCGGTAACGCTTCACTCCCTCCGTCCCCCGCAAGCCATCAGAGAGCCCAAATTCCCGCACTTCCGACTCCTTGAGTGCGCCATTGGCTATGCTGCCGGCGCTGACCTGCAGGATGTGACTCGCAGTTGCGATCCACAGCTGGCCGTTTTTGTCTTCGGCGATGCCAAAGATTGGTTCGTGTAGGGAGTCAGGCATTTTATGGGGCACTCGGATCTTCTCCGCTTTTAGCATTGCAAGACCATTTGCGGTGCCAATCCACAAAACGCCGTTCGTATCCACTAGTAGACAGTTCACATCTGGAGAACTTAAACCGTCGCGGACCGTATAGGTTCGCCAAACGTCTCTCGATAGCGCACTCACACCATTAGGTGTGCCGAACCACATCGTTCCATTCGCTTCCTCTGCGATTGAAGAAACGGTGTTCGACGCCAGGCCATTCGTCGTCGTGTATGTGGTGAACTTGCCCTCCCGGAGAGCGCTGACGCCACCACTGAGAGTCCCTGACCAGATGGTGCCGTTTCGACTTCGATACACCGCATATACGCCGTCCTGAGCAAGACCATCCGCTTGCGTGTATGTCTTAGCCGTGAGCAAACCTTGGGCGTATCGCAAACGAGTCAGGCCACCCCGCTGCCTCCCCAGCCACAATTCCTTTTTCTCGCCAGCAGCGATCGAATAAATGACATCCCGATAGAGCTCAGCGGTCATCAGCGAGCCTTGTTTTTCTCCCTGCAACCAGCGCAAGCCACCATCAATAGGAGCAACCCAGATCCGATCCTCAGGGTCCACGTACACCGCCCCAGTGCTTTGCGTGTGCGGACCATCGACTGAGTATGTCACAAACGCACTATCGCGCAGGCGCTGCAGTCCACGCGCTCCCCCGATCCAAATGTTTCCCTCCCGATCTTCAAAGAGTGCAGTCACAAGCCCAAAGCTCGTAGGGATTGAGCTCACGTGTGGGAATTTGCCTGTAAAACTTACCCGAGCCAGTCCCTGGTTCGTGCCGATCCATATGTTCGCGTCGCGGTCTCGGATTAGAGAAATCACATTCACCAGCTGCAGTGCCGAGGGCACTCCGGCACGCGTGAGCTCTCTTCCATTCCATCGAAGTAAGCCCTTGCTGGTTCCTATCAATAGTTCAGAGTTCTCAATCGGCAAAATCGAGCTGATTCTCGCACCGGCTAGATTTGCCACTGTGGAAATTCGTCCTTGCTTCAAACAAAAAAGCGCACCGCCTTCTGTGCTCAGCCAAACTCTGCCGTCATCGGTTGATGCGATCGAATTCACCCCCGAAGCCGGGCCCACAAGGTGATGCGGTTTCAGGCCGGTGGACCAAGCTGGGGTAGACCACGGTAAAGTAGTTGCAATCTCCGTACCCAGAGACAGGTTTGAGGATGACATGCCTACAAAGTCTCTGCCGTTGTAGCTAAACGTGCCCATTGCGCGCGACGTAATCAGAATCGCTTTACTTACGCTGTAGCCTATCGCTGTGACTCCATTTTCGCCTTCACCGCGTACCACCTCAAAGATCCCATCGTGGTAACGCAGGAGCTTTGTTGTAGGTAATAAGATCCAAAGGTTACCCTGTCCATCTGACCTCAATGATTTCACGGCGCCGATTGGGAATGACGTAGGAACTGCCTGCGGGAATTTCTGGAAGCTCAGGCCATCGAAGCGGATTAGGCTCTTGTCAGTCCCAATCCAGAGGTAGCCGTCGCCGCTTTGAGCAATAGAAGTTACCGTCTCGTCGGGGAAGCCTCTATCGACTCCCCAAGAATCATGGACGTACTGTGACAATGTTCGATTCGGGTCAATCGCAAAGGCCAATCTTCCACAACACACTATGGCTAGCCCAGCTTTGGCAAATTCCAGCAACCAACGCCGTGCAAAAAGACGACTACGGGAGATATTCGAATTTCTCGAGTACGACCTCGTTGTCGTGTTGGAGCGGACTCTTGTCGCTGGCAACGACATAGAAAAATAGCTGCAACCTTTCCTGACCTGGCGACGGTATTCCCGAGGTGAATTCATGTTCGGAAATCACCTTTGCTCCCGGGCCCGACCCATTTCCGCGCACAGTCTTAAACCTGACATGACCTGCTTCCCATTGTATTGAGTATGTCAGCGTACCGGATGGGGCAAAAAATTGATGGATATTTCCCGGTTGATAGTATGGCTCGATGACATACTGGGCATTGTTCTTGCTTAAGGCATCCCCCCAACGGCTAACCTCGACATCCATTTCGCGGTACGACTGGTCCCCTCCCCATTCGTCGAAAGTAGTCATGCTCAAGACGGCGGCCGGTTCCATATGCGAAATGTCGCGAACCACCAGCAAATAGGTTCCATATCCAAGACTACGATTTAGCACCACTTCTGCACACGACCACTCGGCCGAAGTCTTTGAAATGCGTAGGTGGAGCGCTCCCTCACTGTCGGTCCAGGCATTGTCGCCACTGTAGGGATGGCTCGAACCTCCTCGATCACTCGCGATTGTGCGAACATCCCAATCATAGCCGCTGAACTTCAGCGCCTTTGTTGGCGCCAAAATTGTTGGACCAACCCCTTTTACGACGGCTGCCAGCACTACGGCTCCGCCTTCAGCGGGCAGCGTATCCAATGTTGGGGGCGGACGGTAGCCTGGACCGACTAACAGCGCGGCGTATTCATATCCAAGGTGAGTTTCGGTGCTCCATGTAGAGTCAGATCGAACGGGAGTAAATGGGCTTGCTACTGTAGGCTGGACCCACCATGCACCGCTATGTGCGTAGATGACAATCTGCTGACCCGGGCGTGCACCGGTTACACGGCGTTCGATCGTGTCAACTTTCTCACGCCCGCCCTGTGTCGCGGGAGGGGTTTTGGTGAACGCGATCGTAGGTAGTCTGTCAGCTCGACGCGACTGGCAGCCGTTCAGAGCCAAACCTGCCACAAGTAGCAGCGTGATAACCTCGCGGCTCATAGCTATGACTCCGACTCGCCGCTCGGCCGGTGTAAAGAGCCCGGCCACGGTTCTCATATGTAGAGGGTCAGAAGTATATGCCACCGGGAGCGCCATTTCGTCGGCCAAAAGTATAATCACGCAATTATCCTTTCGGATTAGCGGCGGGAAGCTGCAACTGTTACCTTCTCAGCGTGCAGAGACTCTTTTCAATGTTTCCCTCGGGAAGTGCCGGTATTGCACTGGTCGTTTTGCGGTCTGTCGTCGCAGTCACAGTTCTCGTTAATGCAAGGGCATGTTGGCCGATGGGCTCCAGTTTCATCGTTGGAGGAATTGCAGCATTGGTGGGGCTGTGCTTGTTTCTGGGTTTTCTGACGCCTTACTGCGCGGCCGTTTCTTGCTTCTTGGAATTGGCGCTCCTCGTCACTACCGATGCCCCAAATAGACTTCAACTCGGGATGTCGGCGTTAACGGCCGCCGCCACCGTCGTACTGGGGCCCGGCGCCTACTCGGTAGATGGTCGCTTGTTCGGACGAAGATTAATCAAGATACCACCCCGACGGAACTAGCAGTAAACACGCTGTACTCAGAGCGCTTCTCTTATCAGATCGTATTCTGTGAATGCATCGATCAAATAGCCCACCGATTTTTCGGCGCGCCAATATTGAAATCCGTTGAAACCCGTCACGCGAAAGTTTCCTTGATGCGGGGTCGGCAGCGCCGTTTCGAGAGAGGCTGCGATTGGAAGAGGTTAGTGGAGCCGACATCGCTCCTCGTTTGTGACCACGTTTTCGTGAGTTGGTCCTCCACATTCCTCCAAAACGCTCTGAATAGGCTCAACAAACTATCCGATAGACGTAAGAGGAAGGTGGAATTGTCAGCGCCCTAGACCGCACCTAACATGCCCCTTGTAGTGGCACTCATTTGAGATGCCCGAACGCAGCAGCACTGATTCGGTCGATCCAATCGGACGTCAATCGGTACTTCGCATGTTTGCCTGCGTGTCGAGCCGCTCGAATGTGTTTTCGATTGATGGAGGAAACAAAGAATGCTTGCAGCAAGAATGTATGGATACAACAAGCCGCTTGTGCTCGAAGACATCGAGGTCCCCGAGATCTTGCCGGATCAAGTACTGGTGAGGGTCGGCGGAGCAGGAATGTGTCGTTCGGACGTACAACTCATCGACGGTTACTTTGCAGAAGCACTCAATACAAAGTTCCCGATTACGCCAGGGCACGAAATCGCAGGTCTGGTGACGGCTCTTGGCGATCAGGTGCCGAAGTCCGCTCAACTTGCGATCGGCGATCAGGTGGTCGTAGCCACGGGCTGGGGCGACGGAATATGCCGCCAATGCCGCCTCGGCAATGAGCAACTTTGTGAACACGGAAGCTGGCCGGGGTTTGGTCCTCCAGGCGGTTATGCCGAATTCATTCCCGTCCCGTACAAACACCTTATTCGCATTGAGCACAAGATGAAATGGGAAGAACTTGCTCCACTGACAGATGCAGGGGTGACGCCTTACCGTGGCATCAAGAAACTTCGGGCAGCAGGCGTGCTTGGGCCGGACCGAGTCATGGGAGTCTTTGGTGCGAGCGGACTCGGCAACTACGCAGTCCAATACGCGAAGTTGCTGTCATCCGGTGCCACCGTCGTGGCGTTCGCCCGGAATGACGAAAAGCTCGCTATTGTGAAACAGCGCGGGGCTGACGTTACAATCAACACGCGTGGCAAGTCTCTGAAAGATCTCCAGGCTGAACTCTTCAAGCTCACAGGTAAACGCACACTCGATGCGGCGATCGATTGCGTAGGCGCTGAAGAAACGATTCGAACGGGCATCGGCCTTCTCGCTACCGCTGGCGTGTACACGTCGGTTGGCATGGTAGGCACCAAAATCGAGATTCCGCTGTTCCCATTTACTGCCCGCGAGATCACCTACCACGGTTCCTTCTGGGCAAACTACAGCGATCTGCAAGAAGTGTTGGCGCTAGCGCAAAAAGGGAAGATCCAGCATTCCATCAAGCCCGTCCGGTTTCAGGACATCAATGAAAATCTCGAACTGCTCCGCGCCGGCGACATCATCGGGCGCGCAGTAGTTGTCTTCGACGTTGATAGGAATGCCCCTAATCGTAGGGATGAGAAAGTCGCAGTTACGTTTTGAATTCTTGACGTTCTCTAGAATTTGAAAATTAAGGAGGAGGTATTTTCATGGATATTCAACGTAAACCCAGCATCGTCTTCGTTCACGGACTATGGGCCGACGGCTCGTGCTTCGCCAAGTTGATCCCGACGCTTCAAAAAGAAGGCTTCGAGGTAATCGCATCACAGCACAGTTTGGACTCCCATGCTGGAGATGTTACTTGTGTCAAAAGGACTCTCGGTCGAGTCAGTCAGCCCGCAATTCTGGTCGGTCACTCCTATGGCGGTTCCGTCATCACCGCCGCCGGAACGGACTCCCGTGTCGCCGCGCTCGTCTACATCGCGGCATTTGCCCCAGATGATGATGAGACCACACAAAGTCTGCAGGAAAAGTTTCCGGCCACAGACATCTTCTCGCATATAGAAGTGGCAGATGAGCGTGTTTGGCTGAAACGAAATGGTGTGCCTTCCTTTGCGGGTGATCTGCCGGAGCAGGAGCAGAATCTCGTATGGGCGACACATGCGGCTCCTACTGCGGATCTATTCAATCAAAAGGTTGCCGGAACGGCCTGGAAGTCCAAGCCAAGCTGGTACATCGTAGCCACGAAAGACCATACCATTCAGCCCGCTTTGGAGCGTTTCGTCGCAAAACGCATGGGGGCAACAACATTCGAAACGGACAGCAGTCATGTCCCGATGCTGTCTCAGCCCGATTTTGTGCTGGACGTGATCCGGAAGGCGGCAACAGCGGTCATGGAAGACCGAAAACTAGTAGAAGCAAACTCGTGAGGATAACCAACTGTACTGCCCGAGATCGCGTGGGCAGCCCGCACATCTTCGGGGCACTTCGTTAATAACTCTTTGGGAGGAGGGTCGCACCTCGTCAACAGAAGATAACCACGAGCTGAACAAGTCGGAACTGATTCCGGCTTAGGACTCGTTTTACGCAATTCGCAGATAGAAACAGGAGGATTCGATGAAAAAGGTCGTTGAAACAGTTCTAGCAGGAACTCTTATCGCAGGAGGTGTGGGAATGGCAAGTGCTCTCTCTGGTGCGAGTCCGGCTCATCCGCAACAACAACCGGTCAAAAACATCGTTCTCGTCCACGGCGCTTTTGCGGACGGCACGTGTTGGGCAAAAGTAATCCCGATTCTTGAATCGCGCGGCTTCCACGTGGTCGCCGTTCAAAATCCGCTCA
>Ga0126376_10001678_pt1 | contig 12088 bp, 8 predicted proteins | sample PanSoiMetPlot_15_FD_92760 | JGI IMG/M metagenome (GOLD analysis project Ga0126376, IMG submission 92760) | Tropical forest soil microbial communities from Panama - MetaG Plot_15 | ecosystem: Environmental > Terrestrial > Soil > Tropical forest > Bulk soil | place: Panama | collected 2016-02-17
GCTCTCTTGAAAGCTTCGGCTGCCGTGGTGGCGGCGGAAGCGGACCGAGCGTCGAGGGCAATGTCCTGGTGGATGCGTGCCAACAGGTCGTGCAGGATCGCAATAGTGTTGACCACGGTCGGTCGGGGAAATTGTGCCGCGTAGGCCCGGATCGCGCTATCCGCACAGGTAAGTGGGGTTTCGCGCAGGAACAGGGCGGGCGGGAACCGCTCTACGGCCCCCCGTACCACCCCGCCAGTGTCCCGCGTCTCGACCTCGCCCTCGACCAGGAGACGCAATTCGCAGATCGGGCCCACAACCGAGAAGGCCTGGGTGATGTTGCCGAACGCGTCCTCCTGCGGTGCGAGCCGGCAGTCGGCGGACACGTCGATGCGCCAGTTCACGACATACTGGCCCCCGTGGTTGCGCGGCGTCAGGCGCAGGGTCTGGATCACGCCCGTACACGGAGCATCGTAACGATAGACGGTCTCGTGCGCGAGGCAGATGCGCATGGATCATTCCCGCAGTTGCCGGGCCCTGTCCCGCCCTTCAGGCAGAAGGGGAGGGTAGGGAAGGGGACGGGAGCTACATCAAATACTGGGAATTTACCGCGGCCCCAAGCGCATTGTTGTCGGCTATGAATTCGGTGATGAATTCATGCAAGCCGGTCTGAAATATCTCGTCCATTCGGCTGTTCTGCAAGCGGGTGCGGATGGTGCGGGCCTGACGCTGCGCTGCTCCCTGGCGGCCATAGGCGGTGGCAATCGAGTCGCAGAAGCGCACCAGGTTGTCGTAGCAGCTTGCCAGCGAGCGCGGCATCTGCTCGTTCAGGATAAGGAGGTCGGCGATCAGCCACGGCTTAAGGTTGTCGCGATAGACCCAGTGATAGGCCGTGAGCGCCGACACCGTACGCAGGATCGCGGCCCACTGATAATAGTCGAGCGGGCCGCCGACGTGCTCATCGGCCGGCAGCAGCATATGGTACTTCACGTCAAGGATGCGCGCCGTGTTGTCGGCGCGCTCTGTGTAGAGGCCGAGCTGGGAAAACCAGTAGCAGTCGTTGCGCAGCATGGTGCGGTAGGCGGACCCGTCGAAGCGCAGCGAGGTTTCCTGCACCCAGTGCAGGAAACGCAGGAATTCATCCCGTGAGGGCGGGCCGTTGCCGAAACGCTTGAGTTCGAGCCACGCGCAGTTGATGGTTTCCCACGTCTCGATGGTCAGCGCCGTGCGCACGGAGCGAGCATTCTGGCGCGCAATTTCTATGCAATTGCGTATGGAGGACGGGTTCTCGATGGAGAACGCGAGGTAATCGGTGACGTTCTCCTCGTTTGCCTCGGCATAACGCGCAAAAAACGACTTGCGGCAGCCGGCCGTCGCCACTGCCGTTTCCCATTCGTTGGTCGAGCCCACATAGGCGAGCGGCAGCGCGGTCAGCCGCATGCTGGTCTCAAGAATGCGCGCGAGGTATTCGGCCCGCTCGACATAGCGCGCAAGCCAATAGAGATTATCGGCGGTACGGGAGAGCATTCTTCGTCCCCATGCATCCGGATCCGTAGAGTGGGTAAAGGCGGGCCCCGACGCCGCCAAAACAGCACGACGCTAGGTCCGCCGTACCCACCCGAAATACTCTGTGTGGTGCGCGGCCAAACGCCGGACCGGTTGGCTTTGCCCACCGACGCCCTTCATGCATCCAGCACCCAGGTGTCCTTGGTTCCTCCGCCTTGACTCGAATTGACCACGAGCGATCCGTTCTTGAGCGCGACTCGCGTCAGCCCTCCCGGCACGATCCGGGTGCGGTCACGCCCGGTGAGCACGAACGGGCGCAGATCGACGTGGCGAGGGGCGACGCCTTCCTCAACGCAGGTCGGGCAGGTCGAGAGCGCGAGCGTTGGCTGGGCGATGAAGTTTTCCGGCCGAGCCTTGAGCTTGACGCGGAACGCCTCGATCGTCGACCGGTCGGATTTTGGGCCGACCATCATTCCGTAACCGCCGGAGCCGTGGACCTCCTTGACGACGAGCTGTTCAAGGTTGTCGAGGACGTAGGACAGATGCTCCGCCTCGCGGCATCGCCAGGTCGGCACGTTTTTCAGAATCGGCTCCTGCCCGAGATAGAACTTCACGATTTGAGGCATGTAGCTGTACACCGCCTTGTCGTCGGCAATGCCAGTGCCGACCGCGTTGGCGAGCGTCAGATTGCCGGCTTGATAGGCTGACATCAGGCCGGGTATGCCGAGCGCAGAGTCCGGCCGGAAGGCGAGCGGATCGAGGAAGTCGTCGTCGATGCGCCGATAGATCACGTCGATGCGTTTGAGCCCCTCGGTGGTGCGCATGTACGCGAACTGGCCCCTGACGACGACGTCGCGGCCCTCCACCAGTTCGACCCCAAGCTTATCCGCCAGGAAAGAGTGTTCGTAGTAGGCGGAATTGTAAATGCCTGGCGTGAGCAGCACGACCGTCGGGTCGGAGGAGGCGCTTGGCGGCGCAACTGACTTGAGCGTGGTGAGCAGATCGTCCGGATAGTTCTCGACCGGCGCCACACGATGCCGCGAGAACAGCTCCGGGAATAGCCGCATCATGATCTCGCGGTTCTCCAGCATGTAGGAGACCCCGGACGGCGTACGCACGTTGTCTTCGAGGACGTAGAACGTGTCGGCGTCGACCCGCACGATGTCAATACCGGCGATGTGCACGTAAACGTCGTAAGGCACGTTTATCCCGTTCATTTCCGGGCGGAAGACCGGGTTCTGGAAGACAAGATCCTCGGGCACGACACCGGCGCGCAGCACCTCGCGTCGTCCGTACACATCCTTGATATAGAGATTGATGGCCTTGACGCGTTGCTCAAGGCCGGTGCGCAGCCTATTCCACTCGGCGGACGCGATGATGCGCGGCAGCACGTCAAACGGGATCAGCCGCTCGGTGGCATCGGCTTCTCCATAGACTGCAAAGGTGATGCCGATACGGCGGAACAGCAATTCTGCTTCGCGGCGGCGGCGATCAAGCACGTCAGGCGACAGATCGCGCAGCCACTGGTCAATGCCCGCATAGGCCGGACGTACGAGGCCGTTGCTCCCTCTCATCTCATCGAACGCCAAGGCCATAGACGCCTCCGGCTGCTGATCGGAACTGCGAACCGCCATGACCGAGCAGCATGACTAAATTTACATTTTGACGAAGCAAACTTCGCGCCAGAGGCGTGCCCACCAGGGACGCAGCGCTCTCCTCGCTCTGACGCGGCGATGGAGGTAAGGAGTTACGCAGGTTTGGATCTCAAGCACGCCCAGCGGCTCTTCGGTCAAGAGGTAGGCGTCTCGCCGCATCCGGCCAGCATGGGGAACCCGGATCCATAAGGCTTGGTCAGTGGCTATCGATTCCGGGCTCGCCCGCGTCCGATCTCGGGTTTACAGCAAGATCGGCGCCTTACGATGCCCACATCAGCAACAGCCGATGTGCAGTAGCGCCCCCCGGAATGACGCCGATGACCGTACCGAGGCGTCAGTGCGACAAACACTAGCTGGCCGGGTTGCGCCGTATCAGTGCGACCTGCGCCATGATGTCTGCCAGGCGCGCTTCGAGGCTCCGCCACAGCGCGAAATCGTTGAGGCGGGAGCTCTCAAATGCGGCAAGCGCAGCGGCAGCCAGGAAGGGAAGGCTTTGCACCAACAACACGCAGCCGAACAGGTTGATCTCCCGCACCCGCTCTCCGTTGGTTGCAAACACCACGAACGCACCCAGAATCAGCAACCCACCAAGGACTGCCTCCTCAAATGCCGGGAAGGCGACCCGCCTGCGGGCGGCGCCGCCCTTGGCGGTGCGCACGAAGGTGAGGTGGTCCTTGACAACGCCGTTCCATACGGCGCGCGCCACGGTCCACTGCATCGCCATTGCGGCGACCATGGCGCCGGCCGCTTGGGAGGGCGGGATTGCCACACGGCGACGGTAGAGCGCGGCGAAATGCACGATGGAAATCATGAAGGTCGCAATGATCGGAAGCGTCAGCACCTTGTCGGGCACTGCGATGCCGACGAACGCCACAACCGGCACCCACACCAAGTTGAGGATGGCCACCAGGACGCCGACGGTCTCTGCCCCGAGCCAGTTGATCCAGCCGAAGGCGAATTCGCGCTTCTGGTCGCGCGTCAATGCCGATGCTCCAGGCAGGAAACGGCGCCAGTGCTTCTTGACGATCTGAAATCCGCCTGAGGCCCAGCGATCGCGCTGTTTCTTGTAGGCCTCGAAGGTGTCGGGCAGCAGGCCATAGCCGTAGCGGCGATTGGTATAATGAGTCTGCCAGCCGAGCTCCAGGATGGTAACCCCGAGATCGGTGTCCTCGCAGATGGTGTCGCTCGACCACCCCCCGGCCGCCTCGAGTGCGGTGCGACGAATGAGGCACATGGTGCCGTGAACGATGATGGCGTTGGCCTCGTTGCGCTGGATCATGCCGATATCAAAGAAACCGGCGTATTCGCCGTTCATGACGTGGTGGAGCGGACTGCGCCTGCCGTCGCGGTGATCCTGCGGCGCCTGCACCAGCCCGACTTTGGGGTCAGCAAACGCGGGCACCAGGTCGACGAGCCAATCCGCAGTTACCGCATAGTCGGCGTCGATGATGCCGATGATTTCGGCGTCAGGCGAGGCGTGCGCCAGCGCCACCCGCAGCGCCCCCGCCTTGTAGCCTTCGAGCTTGGCGACATTGACGAAGCGGAAGCGCTCGCCAAGGGTCCGGCAATGCTCCTCGATAGGCTGCCACATCGCCGGGTCGGGTGTGTTGTTGACGACGACGATGCATTCAAAGTTCTGGTAGGCGAGCCGGGCGACGGCATCGAGCGTCGCCTTGACCATCTCAGGCGGCTCTCGGTAGGCCGGGATGTGGATCGAAACCTTGGGAGCATAGCCTTCGAGGCCGCCGTCCTTCGGCCGCAACAGCCGGCTTGGCGAACGGCCGAACAGGATGGCGGCGACTTCCTCGATCCGCCCCAGCGCGATCAATACCAGCGGTATCAGCAGCACGCTACCGAGCGCGAGGGCAAACGCGGCACCGGCGACAAAGTAGTGGCTCACCCAATAGTCAAACATTGTTGCGGCCCAGGCGCCGACGGCGTGAGCCGCGGCGGCGAGCAAAAGCGCCTGAACGGCCGTGGCGCCTGCAATGCCGAGGATCGGAATAGAGAGCAGCACCCCGACCGCCACGGCAACGGCAGCGATCTTCCAGTTATCCGCATCAGTTACCGGACCGGCCCAGGCAAATTTGGGTTGACGGGTTTGATTGTCGAACAGGCCCCAGTAGGCACCGACACTGCCTTCGACGGTCTTCCACGGTTGGTCATAGGCCTCGATGAGGTTGTAGTCGATGCCAAGTGCATTGGCGCGGGCGACGAAGCTCCGCATGATGGCGGCCTGTTCGAACTTGCCCGGAACGGCCGACTGACGGTTGTAGCCTGAGCTCGGCCAGCCGAATTCCGCGATGACGATGCGCTTGCCTTTGAATTTTTCGCGCAACTGCCCGTAGACCTTCACCGTCGCATCGACGGCGTTGCCGGCCGGGACGCCGCCCCAGTAAGGCAGCACGTGCACGGCGACGAAATCCAGCGTGGATACCAGCTTTTCGGCGGCCGCAGCGCGTTCGCTAGGGGTCTGCGGTTCGACCACGGCGCCGCCGAACACCTGATGGTACAGACGCTCGGACAAATCGGACAAGCGCTGGATAGCATTGAGCGCGTTGCTCGGCCGGAGCTGCGCCTCCTCTGCGTCGGTCCAGAGAAGCTCGCTGTAAATTTCGCCGGTCGATACCGGCACCACCCCGCCTACCTCGCGCTTCACCCGTTTGATGATATCGGCGAGTTCGTCCGCCGTGAAATAGCGGTGGAGCAACGTCTCGTTGCCGACCATGAGGGCATTAATGTTTCGGTTCTTGCGTAGGAGATCGAGAGCGGACCGCACTTCCTTGATATTGCGGCTGGAGCAGGGGACCCTCATAAGGCGGCTCATGTCCTTCTCAAACCCGCCCTTGCAGTCTCCATCCTTCTCCGGATCGATCTCTTGCGCGCTGCGCCGGTCCTTCTCGTCGAGGTAGATGCCGAGTGTGACCCTGAGGCCGAATTCGGCGGCAATCTTCGGGACCTGCTCGACGCCGCCGGTCGACGAATACAACCGTATCGCCTTAGTGTACGGCGAGATCGCCTTAAGGTCGGCGCGAATCCGCGCCTCCGGAGGCCGGCTCGCTTCGAGATCCGGATGCGCGCCGGTGGTGAACGGCGAATATGAAACGCTGTTCAGGATTCCATCAAAGTTGGGAGCCGACGCCTGGGTCTGCCGAAGAGCCCAAGCACCAGCGTGCAGGCACGCCACAAGCGCGACCACTACACCGACGGAGCGCATTTGAACGCTTAACCGAATGGGGGCGGGAACGACGGACCGGAGCCTTGTCCCCTAGGCACGGTCATTGGGAGTTTGCTGCGATAGAGCATCGCATGTTTTAAGTATTGAGTGGACATGGGCGTTTTGAGGGCAAGACCACTGCGACAAGATATACCTACTTAAAATTAATTTACGCGCGGTTATTTGGTTCCGGGTTTTTCCGCGGTGGTCGCAGGAGGAGCTGCCGCAACGGCGGGAAGGGCGGGATCGAGCCAGCAGTCATGAACGCGTTTATTGAACGCGTCGGTGGCCTTCTGGTCCTTCTGGTCGATATTGCCCTGGCGCACGACGCAGCGAAAACTCACCTGCACATGCTCGCCTGGGCAGCCGAACCGGTCATAGAGCTCGAGGTGACGGAACGCAGTGTCGAGGTCGTCCTTCCACATCAGGCCGACCGCACGCTCGCCGAGCCAGACGCATTCACCCCTGGCGGCAGGGCCGGTCATGCGGCGGGCGGCATCGGCGACTTCGTCGGTACGCCCGGCGTCCTTAGCGGCCTCCCCCTTGCCAGCCTCGGCCGGCTTTTGCTCGCCATTCTGGGCGAGGAGCGGGACCGCCGCAAACGCTGCCGCGCTAACGATAATTGCAAGAAAACGCCAAGCTACACGGAACATGGTCGCAGATCGGTCTCTGTCGGGCTGATTTTGAACAAGGATTCGGCACAGCCGCTTGCTCAGAATGGCGGATTTACGGCTCCAAATTTTTACTTATCGTCAATGGCCGAAGTCGCGGATTTTGTCTAGTCATGTAGCGCCGTGAAAACTGAAATGTTTGCGCATGCGTCACGGCGTGCGGCATCGTGAATTAGGAATCTTCATGGGAAAGCTGGGTGGCATGTTCATCCTTACCGCGGCGGCGGTCGCGGCGGCGTGGTGGTGGCTCGGCTGGCCGCTCGCGGCGCCGGCGGTCGCAACCGATCCCGGCCCCATTCAGTGCATGTCCTATACGCCGTTTCGTGGCGAGGAGAGTCCTCTCAACCCGGCGACCCATGCCGATGTCGCCCGGATCGAAGAAGATCTGACGAAACTCGCCCGCCTGACCGGCTGCGTACGCACCTACGCGACCGACAACGGGCTCGACCAGGTGCCCGCGATAGCGCAGCGTCTCCGCGTCAAAGTGCTCCAAGGCCTTTGGCTCGGCCGCAACCGCCAGAAGAACCGCAACCAGATCGACACCGCCATCGCGCTCGCCAAGCGCTATCCCGATGCCATCAGCGGGATCGTGGTCGGCAACGAGGTGCTGCTGCGCGGTGAGCTTGCAGCGGACGACATTGCCGCCGTGTTGCGGGAGGTCAAGGCTGCGACCGGAATGCCGGTGACTTACGCGGATGTGTGGGAATTCTGGCTGCGCAACCGCGAGCTCGCCGCGGCCGTCGATTTCATCACCATTCATATTCTGCCTTACTGGGAGGATTTCCCGATCGCGGCCGATATCGCGGCGGCCCACGTGGACGATATTCGCAGCCGCGTCGCGGCGGCCTTTCCAGGCAAGGAGATCCTGATCGGGGAGGTGGGATGGCCGAGCGCCGGGCGGATGCGCGAAGGCGCCTTGCCGTCGCGGTCTAACCAGGCCCATGTCCTGGAGGAGGTGATGGCGCGGGCAAGGGCGAAGAATTATCGGGTCAACTTGATCGAAGCCTTCGACCAGCCGTGGAAGCGCTACCTCGAGGGCACGGTAGGCGGGTATTGGGGCTTGTTCGGCAGTAATGTGCGGGAGCCGAAGTTCGTGTGGGGGGAGCCGGTCTCCGACCATCCGTGGTGGGGATGGCAGCTCGCTGTCGGCTTAACCTTAACGGCGGGTGTGTTTGCGGCCGCGATCCGGGCCGGCGGCGGCCGGTCGATGGCCAAGGCTCCGGCGCGCGTGCCGGCGGGCATTGCCGCCATCGGGCTCGTGGCCGGCATTGCGGCGCCGTGGGCCCTGGAAAACGTGGTCATGGAAAGCTTCGGGCCGGGCGGCTGGGTGCGCGGTGCGGCTTTCGCGGTGCTGGCGTTCGCGGCGCCGGTCGTCGGCGCCATGACGCTTGCGGCGAACGCGAAGGTCCCGGCGTTCGCGCGCGTGCTCGGGCGACTCGGCGAGGGGGTGCCCGCATCCATCGCCTCTGCGAGTGGATTTGTGCTCATCGCCACGACTCTCCTGGCGGTCCAGACCGCACTTGGTTTGGTGTTCGATCCGCGCTACCGCGATTTCACGGACGCGCAGCTCTCCGCGGCGGCGCTTCCCTTTGCGATCGCAATGGCGCTGGGGGCCGGTGGTGCCGGCATCCGCGGCCGAGCCGAGACCATTGCCGCCGTAACGCTGGCCGGGTCCGCGCTCTATATCGTTCTCAACGAGGGCTTCGCCAACTGGCAGGCGTTGTGGTTTGGAGCAGTTCTGGTGGTGCTGGCGGTCACGCTTGATCAACTACGGGACGTGCGAAGCACATGATAAGAAGTGCCGCCGCCAATCCGGACAATCCAGCATTGTGGAGGACGATGCCGAACGCGCTTGCCGCGAGGGAGACCGTGAACAACGGCAGGACCGGCCGGATCAGGGTCAGGACCGCGCCACCGAGGCTGACCCAGCCGAACACCTCGTTCTCGAACAGGGCCGACACCACAGTGCGGCTCAGGCACTGCCAGGTCTTAAGCCCGGCATCGCAGGCAAGCCCTATCTGGGTCGGCTCAATCACGAGATAGCGCAAATAGATGGCATAACCGAGCGCCAGGAAGCCGATCGCGATCACCCAATTGAGCGAAGCGGCCGAGGGCTGGAACAGCCGGCGCTCCGGGCGGGGGCTATCGGATGCAGGGTCGGACATGGGTCCCTGTGCCGCGTTGGGTCTTTGCGAATTCCGGCATCACGCCCCCTTGCCGCTGGTGCGGACACGCCCGCCTGCGGGGGCAGCGTGAGAGTCAGACGACGGTTGGCGCGACGCGATGCCCTTTTTGTCGAACAAGGCGATTTCCTTGCGCCGCTGTTCGTTGTAGGCGGCGTTTCTTTTGACCATGGTGCGGACGGCCGTCGCGATGTCGGCGTCGGACTTGCCAAGCGCGCATCCCCCCGCGACCAGTTCGGCGTAGCCGACGACGCCGTGGTGGTAGTCGTCCGTCGCGGCGACGAAATACTGCGGGATGTCGCGGCCGACCCGGCGCATCTTGTCTGCGAACGGCGTCTGGTGCTTGACGGGAACGCTCCGGTCCGCCGGATCGGTCACCATGAAGAAGCGCACCGACCGGTTCTGCGCGATCGATGGAACAAACTCGAGAGGGTTGACCAGGCTTCGTGCGGGGTCTTTTGAGCTGATATCGTAGCTTTTCCCCAATCGCCCCGAACCCGATACCGCACATGTGATGTCACGACGCGTTGCCGCGAGACCGGCTACCAACGTGGAGCCACCCGACTGACCGGCAAGATGGAAACCCTCAAACCCGTGGCGGTGCTTGATGGTGTCGAGGGCCGCGTTCATGAGATGCAGCTCAAGAAAACTTTTGCGGAATACATGATTGCCGGAGGTTCCGTCGACACCTATTCGCGCCAGAAAGATCGCCGTGGTCTTGGCCATCTTGGAAAATGCGTCCGCGGTCTTCATGAGATCATCGGTGTTGACGTCCCCGTGCTGCGCTGGATTAGTCGGATCATAGGTAACGCCCGCATTTTTGTCCTTGGCGATCGGTATCCACTGCCAGGTTCTGGTGTTGACCGTAGTGAAATGGTCTCCCTGCAGAAAAACCACCGGGCGCGCGCCCTCGCCGCCAGCGGTGGAAAGATAGTAGCGAACGCAAAAGTCCTGCTTGTCGACATTCAGCCACAGCGTCTGCGAAGTGGCGGCGCACTGGTCGCGCGTCATCGTGATGCCGCGCAACATATCCTCCTTCCTGATGATTTCGGCGCCGGCGCCGGTGACAGCCAGTGCTGCTGCAGCCACGGCCGCGCGCAGGGCGATCGTCGACGCGGTGCGACCCCAATCCCGTAGCCGAAGGCGCGGGAGGGTAGGGGGGATGTCTCTCAAAATCGCCATGACGTAGCCCTCGGAGCGATCCAACTTTACAAATTTCGGCGCCACTTTACAATTTTAGTAGGTCACCAGACGGGGGGATTGCATGCGCGCACTGTCGGCGGCAACGCTGGTGGCGGTTACCGCCATGATGCCGCCGGGCGCGATCGCCCAGCAACCCGATGAGGAGCGCGGATGCTTTGCGCGAGAAGGAGTCGCGCCGGAGCAGAAGCTTGCGAGCTGTACCGCCGTGATCAAGTCCGGCGGGCAGACCCCTCAGAGGCTGGTCGCCGCCTTCACCAACCGGGGCAACGTCTACCTGAGCAACCGGAATTACGATAGCGCCGTCGACGACTACAATGAAGCGATCAGGCTCAATCCCAAATTCGCGTCTGGATTCAACGTACGCGGTGTTGCCTATCTCAGGAAGGGTCGAATCGATCACGCGATCGAGGATTTCGACGAGGCGATCAGGCTAAATCCCACATTTGTATTGGCATTGGTCAACCGGGCAATCGCCTATCAGGAGAAGGCGCAGTGGGACTTCGATGCCTATCTGGCCGAGGGGAGGTATGAGGATCGCGCCATCCAAGATCTCGACGAGGCTATAAGGCTTGCTCCCAACAATGCCACCGCGTTCCGCAATCGCGGCTTCGTGCACTCGAGACAGCAGCGGTACGATCGTGCGATCCAAGACTTCGACGAAGCGATCCGGCTCGATCCCAGTGTCGCGGCGTCGTTCTCCGGTCGAGCCTATGCGCTCAGATTTGTCGGGCAGTATGAACGGGCGATCACGGACTATCGCAAGGCTCTCACGCTGCCGCTTGACGACGTGGCCCGCAAGCAGATCGAGAAGCTATTAAAACAGCTCGGTGTCGCCACCGAACGAGCTGCAACTCCGCAGCCGTTACAAAGCGGTGATTTCCAGCGCTAGGGCGTGTGGACGCCCACTTGCCGGCGGACGTGGGGCGCAAACCGGGGAACCCAAGGGATCGCCCCCCGCGGCACATGTCCGCGATTGCACAAGTCGACGGTGGGCAACCTTGCCCGAGATCGATGGGCGCGCTACCGCTGAAGTGCGAGCGCGCCTTGATATGCTGCGCCCGATTCTATTCATACCCCGGCGACTGGCTTGGGCTTTCGGCGATCCGAAGCACACCGATGAACCACTGCTCGGAACCTCGCCGCAGCCGCCCCTCATTCGCCTGATAAGGTCAGAGAGATGACCACGGAACACCGGATCACAAGAACTTGCCTCGTCGTTGTCCTCGCCGCCGGCGAGGGCACCCGCATGCGCAGTTCACGGCCGAAGGTGCTGCATGCGATCGGCGGGCGAAGCCTGATCGCCCATGTGCTCTCCGCCGTCGGCACGACCGACGGACAGACTGCCGTCGTGGTGGGGCCTGGGCAGGAAGCAGTCGTGAAAGCCGTGAAAACCCTGATGCCGGGTGCGGAGTTCTATGTCCAGCGCGAGCGGCGCGGCACCGCCCATGCGGTGCTGGCCGCCAAGGCGGCGCTGGCGCGCGGCGCCGACGATGTCGTAGTCGTCTTCGCGGATACGCCCCTGATCACGCCGCAGACGATCGGCCGGCTACGTGGGGCTTTGGCGCGCGGCGCGGCCGTCGTCGTGCTGGGATTTTGTCCCGCCGATCCGGCTGGCTACGGACGCCTGGTCGTTGATGCCGCTGGTCGGCCGACCGCCCTCCGGGAGGAGCGGGA
>Ga0126376_10001679_pt1 | contig 12087 bp, 11 predicted proteins | sample PanSoiMetPlot_15_FD_92760 | JGI IMG/M metagenome (GOLD analysis project Ga0126376, IMG submission 92760) | Tropical forest soil microbial communities from Panama - MetaG Plot_15 | ecosystem: Environmental > Terrestrial > Soil > Tropical forest > Bulk soil | place: Panama | collected 2016-02-17
CAGACGATTCCATCAGCGTGCGCCAGTTCGTAGGCCGGATGTTAGAGAAGGCTGGCTACCGCGTGCGATTGGCCGGAGATGGTCTCGAAGCCCTGGAAATCGCTCTCCAGGGACACTGCGATTTGATCATCACCGATCTTGAGATGCCACGCACCAATGGATACGAGTTGATGATGCATCTGCGCCAGACTCCCGAAACGAGACACATTCCGGTGATGGTTGTTACATCCCGAGCAGGCGAGAAGCATCGCGATCGCGCGATCCAGGAAGGGGCATCGCAGTTCCTCACCAAGCCGGTACAGGAGGAGCAATTACTGGCCGCTGTACAAGACCTAATCGGAGCAGCGCACAGTGGCGCGCCGAGCATGACGCAAACGGTTTGAGCATGACCGGTTCGAAGAAAATTCGCGTTCTCATCGCTGATGATTCTGCATTCATGCGGAAGGTGCTGCACAGCATTCTTCTCGCAGAACCCGGATTCGAGGTTGCTGGCGAGGCACGCGATGGACGCGAGGCTGTGGCGCAGGCGGACGCGCTGAAGCCTGATGTGGTGACAATGGACATCAACATGCCCCATGTCGACGGGCTGCAGGCTACTGAGCAGATCATGTCCACAAATCCTCGTCCAATCCTTGTTGTGAGTTCCGAGTCTCGCGCAGGGGCGGAAGTGACGCTCAAGGCTTTAGAGCTCGGCGCAATCGATTTCGTAGCCAAGCCAACCAGCGGCGTCGATCTGGATATGAGCAGCGTGCGTGATGAACTCGTACGAAAGCTGCGAGTTGCCGCAAAGGTGCGTGTGGTGCGGACCGCCTCGCGCACCAAACTGGGACAGGAGGTTGCTAGCTCAAATCCCCGCACCGAAGGGGCAGCGAGCGCGCAGTCAAAGTCCGAGGAGTCGCGATCCAACGGCGCAGCACCTGTGCCCAAGTCTCAGAACAAGTTTCCATTGGTCGTGATTGCAGCTTCGACGGGCGGCCCGGCCACGTTGATGAAATTCTTTCCGCTGTTCCCGCGCGAGTTTCCTGCTGCAGTGATCGTCGTGCAGCACATGCCCGGCAATTTCACTTCGCAATTCAGCCAGCAATTGTCGGAGACATGCGCGATTCGCGCGAAAGAAGCCGAGGCCGGCGAGATTCTCGTTCCGGGAACTGTGTATGTGTGTCCAGGATCCCATCACATGCGCGTCTCGTCTACAGGTCGGGTCATGCTCGATGACGGGCCTCGAATCCTGGGATATCGCCCATGTGCAGACCTGACTCTGGAGAGCGCTGCGGCCTACGCGGGGCCGATGTCCATCGGAGTGATCCTTACCGGAATGGGAAATGATGGAGTGCGAGGCGTCAAGGCGGTGAAAGATGCCGGCGGTTACGTGATCGCTCAGGACGAGGCTACGTCCGTGATTTTTGGCATGAACGGAGAGGCAATTCGCACTGGGGCTGTCGATCAAGTGCTGCCTATCGACGATATTTTTGGGGCCATCGAAAAGAGAATCCTGCAGCTTCAAGGTACGGCGGGAGGGGGAGCAGTATGAACCGCTCTCGATCAGAGACTGGCGACAGAACACAGCGGAGATCTGGTGAGACGATGATCCTGTTCTCGGTAGGTGGATCGAAGTTTGCAATCGCAGCCGGTGAGGTGAACGAGATTCGTGATCTGAGTGGGCTGCAGAAGTTCAGTTTGGATGGAGCGAATCCAAGATTTGGGAAGGTGAAGCAGGTTTTCGAACGGCAAGGACGCCGGTACTTCGTTGTGGACTCTTGCGAGCACTTTCATCTCGCGATGGCACGACCGTCGAGGTTACTGGTCTTGCAGCATGCCTCAACAGCAATAGTTGTCGACGCGATTGATTGCATGGTCGAGCTCAATAGCATTCAAGCGCTGCCGCGACCTTTTTCCGGCGAAGAGCGCAATTGGTATCGCGGGCTGGCAGTGGTGAATGGGAAAGTGATTCCTGTCGTAAGGCCGGAATCGTTTCTGAATAGTGCAGATGTCGCATTGATAGAGGCGTCATTGCGGGGCCGCGAAGCGGCTGCGCGACTAGGTGCTGGAGTATGAGTTTAGGAAGTAAAGCGCGAGAGAACTTTGTCCTCTTTCCCTTGGGACGGAAGCGCTTTGCTTTGTCTGCAGAACAAGTGAGCGAGCTGTCTCGTCAAAGAGAGCATGGCGAAGAGGAACTGCAGACTTTTCCCCATACCACGCGAATGCTAACTGGCGTCGTGTTGCGCCGTAATCAGATTATCCCCGTGGCCGATGTAGCTCCGGCATTGATTGGACCTGACGTTCCGGAGCGAAAGTTCTACTTGATCGTAAACCTCACCGCCAGAGGCAAGGTGAATCGGGCCGCAGTTCCCGTAACGGGAGAATGTGAACTGGCAGAGGCAGAACGTGTGCCCGCGAAAAGCAAGTTGCCTCCATACGTGTCGGGATTGCTATCAGTAAACGATGAGATTGTAGAACTACTCGACCTGGAACGGCTGATGGCTGCGGAGGTGCGCGCATGAGTACGCACGGCTCCGCCAAGGTCCTTCTGATCGATAGCAATGTGTTCTTTGCAAAACGTCTCAGTGAGGCTCTGAAACAGGAAGGGATGGAAGTGGCGCACAGTACCCAGGCAGCATATGCGTTGACTATGTTGGAGTGGGATGCTCCGTCAGTCATCTTATGCGCCACCAATCTGCGAGAAATGAATGCCTTTGATTTACCGCGAATTGTGCACGCCGACACAAAAACGGCGCACATTCCTATTGTGGCACTCGGCGACGGTGGCGATCACGCGCTTATGGCAGCCTTCCGCGCCGGATGTGATGACTACGTAGATCGCAAGTTGGGTCCTGAGCACATCGCATCGCATGTTCGGGCGTTTCTCAAGAGTCATGAAGAAGGCTTCCAGCCGACGCAGATGCTTGGAGGCTCTGACACTGCACTGAGCGGGAGCCTGTCGCATCTGGACCTTCTTGGCGTCATACAAATGCTGCTCCACTCGCGCCAATCAGGCGCTTTGCACATTAATGCCGTGGATCTCGATGGTGTCATGTTCTTTGATTCTGGAGACATTTCTCACGCAGAAGCCGGCGAGCGAATCGGCGATGAGGCAGTACTGGAAATTGTGAAGCGCACGAATGGAATTGAGAACGGAGTCTATAAGTTTGTTCCGGGCGCAACGGCGGCAACACGAACAGTGCTGCGATCTGCGACGGAACTTATGCTCGATGCTCTGCGTGAGCTCGACGAAAGCGCAAGCTTACTGGATGGGGAGGTTTAAGTGTCTAGCACTCCTACGGTGGTTTTTATCGATGACAGCGCAACCATGCGCGAAGTCATCAAGATCGCATTTCGCCGCGAACACATCGACGTGGTTGCCTACGCCGATGCTGCCAGCGCGCTACCGAGTATTGAGCAGGGTCACCCTGATGTCGTGATCACTGATGTGATCATGCCCGATAAAGACGGCTACGAAGTTTGCCAGCACATCAAGCAGCATCCTCGTCTTGGCAACACTCCAGTGATTCTCATGTCGGGAGTGGTGAATCGTGCAGTGGCGGAAAAAGCTTTCTCGGTGAAAGCTGATGAGCTGATCCGCAAGCCGTTTCAGCCGCAGGATTTGATCACGCGGGTGAAGCATCTACTGAAGTCTGAACCGAGTGCGGTTGCACCCGCGGCACAGGGCAATGCAACCGCTGCACTCAGTAGCATCTTCTCTGCGACGCCCGCTGCGAATGCTGCAGCAAGACCGCGACAGACGATAGCTGCGGGATCGCAGCCTGCAACAAGTGCTATATCGCCCTTGAGTCAGGAAGCCACTCCTGGAGCTGCACCCTCGTTACCGGCGGCGGGGAACGGGGGGGCCACCTCGAAGGTCCAGACTGGAGTATCCAACGACATCACCAAGTTGAAGATGGAGATCGGTCGGCTCGAAGGACTGGTAAAAAAGCTGCAATCGGAACTTGCTGCCGAGCGTGAATACGTTCGGTCTCTCGAGGAACATTTCAAGACGGCCCAGCAAGGATAGTCCAAGGCTTTCTCACGAGTAGCTGGCCGGGCGCACGAACCTATGTAATCAGGATCTCCTTCGATCGTAGGTCCTTGATTGTGTCTCGTAGCTTCGCTGCTTTCTCGAATTCAAATTTCTTGGCGGCCTCGCGCATCTGCTCCTCAAGCTTCGCGATGTAACCATCTAAATCTTGTTGCGATTCGAATTCGGGAACTGACTCCACTGCTTCGGTTAACTCAGTCGCATCCGGGTCGACGATCTGTGCTAACGAGTAATCGAGCGGCCTGACGATGGACTCCGGCGTGATCCCGTGTTCTTCATTGTAAGCACGCTGGATCGCACGGCGGCGTTCGGTCTCATCCATTGCTCGCCGCATGGAATCGGTAATCACATCCGCATAAAGAATTGAGCGGCCATGGAGGTTGCGAGCGCACCGGCCAATGGTCTGAATGAGAGATCCGCTCGAACGAAGGAAGCCTTCCTTATCCGCATCGAGCACAGCGACCAGCGATACCTCCGGTAAATCTAATCCTTCTCGAAGCAGGTTGATTCCGATCAGCACATCGTACTCACCACGCCTCAGATCGCGAAGGATCTTGATTCTCTCCAAGGTCTCGACTTCGGAATGCATATAGCGGCAGCGAACGCCGACTTCGCTGTAGTACTCAGCAAGGTCCTCAGCCATCCGCTTCGTGAGCGTCGTAACGAGTACTCGCTCTTTGCGGTCTGCCCGCAATCGGATTTCATGCAAGAGGTCGTCGATCTGCCCTTTTACGGGCCTAATTTCAACCTCTGGATCAACTAGCCCTGTGGGTCTGATGATTTGCTCGACCACGACGCCTGCAGACTTTGTCAGCTCATACGGACCTGGAGTCGCCGACACATAGATCGCCTGATTTACTCGTGTCTCAAACTCCTCGAATTGGAGCGGTCGGTTGTCCAAAGCAGACGGAAGTCGGAAGCCGTATTCAACGAGATTCGCTTTGCGCGAGCGATCTCCATGCCACATCGCGTGTAGCTGCGGAACAGTTTGGTGCGATTCGTCGATGAAGAGCAGAAAATCGCGAGGCACGTAATCGAGCAGCGTCGGCGGAGCTTCGCCGGGCAGACGTCCAGAGAAGTGTCGCGAGTAGTTCTCGATTCCGTGGCAATAGCCGACTGACTTGATCATTTCCAGATCGAATCGCGTGCGCTGATGAATTCTCTGTGCTTCTACTAATCGGCCCTGCTGTTCCAGCTCTTTTTCCCACCATGCCAGCTCTTCCAAAATGGAATCGATGGCGCGTTTCTTGCGATCAGGCGCCAAGACATAATGGCTCTTCGGATAAATCGGAAGGCGTGCGTACTTCTGCTTTACCGTTCCGAACAGAGGATCGATCTGTGAGAGTGACTCGATCTCGTCGCCGAACAGTTCGATTCGGTACGCCATGTCGTCGTAGGTGGGGAAGATTTCAATTACGTCTCCCCGCACCCGAAACGTTCCGCGGCGAAAATCAGACTCATTGCGATCATAGAGAATTTCGACCAGCCGCCGGGTAATGTCTTCGCGCCGGATCTTCTGGCCTTTCTCAAGGAACAACAACATGCCGTAGTAGGCGTCCGGCGAACCGAGACCATAGATGCAGCTTACGGAGGCAACGATTACGCAGTCTCGCCGCTCAAACAGCGACTTGGTTGCCGAGAGTCGCAGCTTGTCGAGCTCATCGTTAATCGTCGCTTCCTTCTCGATGTAGACGTCGCCGGAAGGAATGTAGGCCTCCGGCTGGTAATAGTCATAGTATGAAACGAAGTACTCAACCGTGTTATTGGGAAAGAACTGCTTGAACTCGTGATAAAGCTGCGCGGCCAGAGTCTTGTTATGAGCTAGCACCAGGGCCGGACGATTGAACCTCTCGATGACCTTGGCCATCGTGTAGGTTTTTCCAGATCCGGTTACGCCGAGCAGAACCTGATGCTTCTCGCCCGCGTAAAGCCCTCGCGACAGCTCTTCCATGGCCCGGCCTTGATCTCCGGCCGGCTTGTAATCGCTTACGAGCTTGAAGTCCATAAACAAAAGGCCCACAGAGCGAAAAATCGGTGGGTGGGCATCTCTCTATTGTGGCACAGCACACCAAACGATGATCTGGGGACAACAGTCACTTCACGCTGTGCAGCGCTTTCTTGCCCTTAAACAATTTGATCCAGTCGCGCGGACTGTCCACGAGCACATCTGGCGGCGCCGTTTCCAAAGTGTGGGGCGCTAGACCATAAGTGCAACCAACGGAATAGATTCCGGCATTCTGGGCAGTGACGACGTCCACATCAGAATCCCCAATCAACACCGCTTCTGAGGCTTCGCAATTTGCTTCACGAAGGAGCTTACGCACGCCAAACGGATCGGGCTTCTTCGTCTCGAAGCTATTGCCGCCGTAGACCTGGAAGAAAAATTCATTCATCCCAAGGGCATCGACGATCGCGCGGGACGGTCCAACGGGCTTGTTACTCAAGACGGCCATCTTCCGCGGAAAGGTGTCAGTGGAGCAGAGCTCGCGCAGCGCATCGACTACGCCATCGTAGACGTATGTCGTATCCAGCTTGTGCTTGCGATAGTAGTCGAGAAAGAACTGAAGCGCGACGTGGAGGAAGTGCTCGTCTTTTGGATCGCCTAAAGCTCGGCGCACAAGCATGGGAGCACCGTCGCCGATGTAGGAAGCAATGACCTCCAATGGAAGTTCATGCCGTCCAAAATGGCGCAGCATCGCATTAACGGAACTTCCAAGGTCCTGGCGCGAATCGACGAGCGTGCCATCAAGGTCGAAAATCAAGAGCCGCAACTGGCGAACGGGGATTTCACGATTAACCTTCATCACTCTCAGTTTATCTGCGCGGAGTAATCGCGGTAAGTGCTGACAAGGTTCTGCGTCTATGATGGTCCGCGACTTTCTTTCTAACATGAACATCACTTGCGCCTCTCTCGCCGCTTTGTTGCTTTCTTCTGCTGTTCTTGCTCAGACTCCTGATCCGGGATTGCTGGCCGAAGCCATGCGAATCAAGGCAATCGACAACCATTCACACCCGCCGAAGCTGGTCGCAGCGGGAGAGAAGGACGACGATTTTGATGCCCTGCCATGCGATCCGATCAGCCAGATGGATCCGCCATTCCAGACTCGTCCGGAAAACCCTCAGATTCTGAAGGCCTGGAAGACGCTCTGGGCATATCCATATAGCGACAACACTCCGGAACACGTAAAGGCGGTAGTCGCGGCAAAGCAGAAGGTCAAGCAACAGCAGGGAGACAACTATGCGAACTGGGTACTTGATCAGCTTGGGATTCGAACGCAGTTTGCGAATCGCGTAGCGATGGGACGCGGCTTGCAGGCTCCGCGATTTCGTTGGGTTCCGTTCGATGATCCACTTCTATTTCCGGGAAAAGGACTGACTCGATCGTCTCCCGATCGCGAGTACTTCTATCCTCGCGAGCGTCAGTTGCTCAGGCGCTATATGGATGAACTAGGCACAGGCCAACTCCCATCGAATCTCGAGGAGTACAAGGTTCAGGTGATCACTCCCATATTGGAGCGGCAGAAAAGGGCGGGAGCTGTGGCCATCAAGTTTGAAGCCGCGTACCTGCGCTCGCTCGATTTTGGTCCACCGAGCACCCAGATTACTGACGCCGATTCGATTTATCGTGCAGCAGTATCAGGTGGTGTTAATTCAGATCAGGAATATTTGCGGCTGCAGAACTATTTGTTGCGCTACATAGCAGCAGAGGCTGGCCGTCTCGGCATGGCAGTGCACTTTCATACCGGTGGCGGATGCGGAAGCTACTTCGATCTTCCTGGCTCGAACCCGTCGCTGCTGAGTTCGTTAATCGACGATCCAGCCCTTCGTAAGACTACGTTTGTCCTCGTCCACGGCGGAGCGCAGACGTTCAGCAAGGAAGTTTCTTATCTCCTGAGCAAGCCAAATGTGTACGCGGATCTCTCGGAGCAGACTTGGTTGCTGTCGTCGCGCGCGCTGAGCGTTGTTCTGCGTGATTGGCTCGAGTGGTATCCCGACAAGGTCTTGTACGGGACAGATCTTGCGCCTGGGCCTCCGGAAATCGACTGGGAGGAGGTTGGATGGGTAGAGAACCAGACAGCGCGCCAGGCACTTGCTATCGCCCTCACTGGAATGATGAACGACGGAGAGATCACACGACAGCAGGCGTCCGGAATGCTGCAGATGGTGTTGCACCATACGGCTGCGAAGCTATATGGACTTAAGTAGCCGTCGTTTCGCGCGTCGCACGAGGAAGTAACCGATTGTGAGTACGAGCAGATAGAAGGGCCCGCTTACTACCGTTATCCGAGTTTGCGGTACGAACCAGGTTGAGCCCACTGCAGCCATTAGTGCCAGCAATCCGAATACTGAAAGTGCGCGCCCGCCCGGTGCGTGCAACGGTAGTTGCGCCAATTGGTCGATCGGAAAGCGTCGCCGGAAGCTGATGTGGGCTAGGAGCGTGATCCACCACGCGAGCATGCCTCCAAAGAGTGAGGCGCCAATGATGTAGAGATAAGCGCCTTCTGGTGCGTACGTCTGGGTCACAATCGCGACGAGAATCCCGAATGCGGACAGACTGAGCGCAACGTGCGGGGAACCACCTGCGGTGAGTCTTCCGAGACGCGCAGGCGCGTATCCGCTGCGCGCTAAAGAGAACAGCATACGTCCGGCCGCGAAGATGTTGGCGTTTGCTCCGGACAAAGCCGCTGTGAGCACAACGACATTCATCAGCAGAGAAGCAGCGGGAAGACCGGCGATGTGAAAGACAGTAACAAACGGACTTTGAGCGACTCCAGCCTGAGTCCACGGCATTACGCCGACAAGTAATCCAGTCGCACCGATATACAACACCGCCAGCAGCCCGAACATGATTCGTGTAGCGCGAGCCACAGCGGCAGGCGACGTTGCTTCTCCCGAAGCAATCGCCACAAACTCGAGTCCGAGAAAGCTGAACAGGGCAAAGGACGCTGCGAGAAGCGGCGAGCCGGCTCCATGGGGAAGAAATCCGCCAGAGACGTTGTACTGCGGCGGAACCCGCTTCGAGAGGAGTAACGCGGCGCCAACGATAATGAAAGCTGCGATCGTGACCACCTTCACCATCGCGAACCAGTATTCGAATGTTCCGTAATCGCCAACCGGACGCAGGTTAATGAGGAGCAGCAGCACAGCAAAGACGCCGATCCACACAACCGGTGCCGTATTGGGAAACCAGACGCGCATGTAGGTCGCAGCCGCGACCAGTTCGCCTCCAACGGCGATCACCAGTGCAAACCAGTAACCATAGCGAGCAACAAATCCCGCCCAGTTGTTCAGGTAGAGCTCGGCATAGATACCAAACGAGCCAGCCGCGGGATGTGCACTCGCCATTTCACCCAGCGCCATTGTGACGGTGAATGCGATCGCCGCTCCGATGACGTAACTGAGCACAACAGCAGGTCCGGCGATGTTGATGGCCGCACCAGATCCAAGCAGCAACCCGGTTCCGATCGAACCTCCCACGGCGAGCATTGCCATTTGCCCAGCGGAGAGTTGTCGACATAGTCCTGCCTCATTGCCTACCGAAGAGACAGGGAGTGGCGCGTGGGATGTGCTCACAATGGTTGGTCAGCCGGAATTAGCTTAGAAGCTTAGCAGTTCACCAGCTTAGTGCTTCGGCTGCGGACGTGGAATCTCGTCAATCTTCGCTGCCAGAATGAAGTCGCTCTCAGTAAGCCCGTCGATTTTGTGCGTCCAAATCGTTACGGTCACGCTCCCCCAGCGCAAGAGAGTGTCGGGGTGATGGCCTTGCTCTTCAGCGATAGCACCAATCGAGTTCACAAACGCAAGCGCAGTCGCGAAATCAGAAAAGTCATAGCTTTTTGAAATGTGGTGCTCGTCGATTACCTTCCATTCCTTCACCTGACGTGCCAGGTCCGCCAGCTCCTTGCCCTTAAGAGGAGGAACCCCGCCTTTGCAGGGAACACAGGTTAGCTTTGCCAGTTCCGTCATAGCTGAGCAATATAACGCATTCATACAGGAGGGGACGGCGAATGCCGAGATTTATAATCGCTTCTTTGTAATCCAATGTCAGACCTGTTGACCACAATCCATTCATCCAGCGGTGATCCACTGTCAGTCGGTCGCGAAGCAGAGAGCAGATCTCAGAGACCTGTTACAAGGAGAGGAATGAGCGAAATTCGAGAGATTCTTGCGCGAGAGATTCTGGATTCGCGCGGCAATCCAACCGTCGAGTGCGACGTTTTTTTGAACAGCGGGACCATGGGACGCGCTGCGGTTCCCAGTGGGGCGTCAACAGGCGAACACGAAGCTGTCGAGCTTCGCGATGATGATCCGCAGCATTACCTTGGCAAGGGTGTGCTCAAGGCTGTTGAGAACATTGAGACTGCTATTGCTCCGGCCTTGGGCGGTATGGATCCCTCCGATCAGCGGCTGATCGACGGAACGATGATTGAACTCGACGGCACGCCGAATAAGGGACAGCTTGGAGCGAATGCGATTCTGGCCGTTTCCATGGCCTGCGCGCGTGCAGCGGCAAATGATCTGAAGCTGCCGCTCTACCGCTATTTAGGCGGAGTAAACGCAAACATCCTGCCGGTTCCAATGATGAACATCATCAATGGAGGCGCACACGCCGACAACAACGTTGACTTCCAGGAGTTCATGGCGATGCCCATCGGCGCCGAAAGCTTTGCAGATGCGCTCCGCTGGGGCGCAGAAGTCTTTCACACCTTGAAGGGCGTATTAAAGAAGCGAGGCTACAGCACAGCGGTTGGCGACGAAGGTGGGTTCGCACCGTCGCTGAAATCCAATATGGAGGCCATTGAAGTAATACTTGAAGCCATCGAGAAGGCTGGTTACCGTGCCGGTGAGCAGATCGCGATTGCACTCGATCCAGCCGTTAGTGAGCTATACAGCGACGGCAAGTATGTTTTCAAGAAGTCAGACAAGAGCGTGAAGGATTCGCAACAAATGGTGCGTTTCTGGTCCGACTGGGTACACAAGTATCCAATCGTCTCTATCGAAGACGCGCTCGCCGAAGACGATTGGGAAGGGTGGAAGGTGCTCACCGACGAGGTGGGAAAGACGATTCAGCTAGTCGGCGACGATCTGTTTGTGACGAATACAGAGCGGCTCCGGCGCGGCATTGACCAGGGTTGCGCGAACAGCATCCTCATCAAGGTGAACCAGATTGGAACAGTGACTGAGACGCTGGAAGCCATCGAGCTTGCGCGACGCAACGGCTACACGGCGATCATCAGCCATCGCTCCGGCGAAACCGAAGACACATTTATTGCTGACCTTGCCGTTGGCACCGGCACGGGTCAGATCAAGACCGGTTCAGCGTCCCGCACTGATCGCATTGCCAAGTACAACCAGCTGCTACGCATAGAGGAAGAACTGGGACGTGCAGCCGGCTTCCTCGGCGTTGAGGCCCTGAACTATCACGGAGCGATCGGCAAAGCAGCCTGACCGGAGAGGAGTTTCACAATGAAACAATTGTTCTCGAAGTTTCTGCTGACTTTCTTGTGCCTGGTGGGAATGCTCGGGCAATCCGCACTTCTTATGTCACTTCCGTTTTTATCTACTGAAGCGGTTGCTCAGACCAGCACGGCGTCGGCGGAGCCCGCGAGCCGCGAAGACGTGCAAAACCTCTTCGCCATCCTGAAACTGGATCGCATGATGCAGATCACTATGCAGACGGCGGCCGAGCAGATGAAGACCAACCTGCCGGAGCTGATGAAACAGCAGAACATCGAGATCCCGAAAGAGCAGCTCGATGCGCTGACAGAGGACATCTTCCACGACTATCCGATGAAGGCGGTGTTGGACTCAATGGTTCCCGTCTACCAGAAACATCTCAACAAGGCAGATGTCGCCAACATCGTCGCTTTTTACCAATCGCCGACCGGGCAGAAGATGTTGAACGAAATGCCGGAGATGTCGAAGGAAGCGATGCAGGCTGCCAATCCCGTGATGAAGGAATGGATGTCTTCATTGATGCAGCGCATGCAGGACAAAGCACGCTCCCTAGCGCGGCAGAACGCGTCGCGGAAGCCGGAAACGAATTCGAAGCC
>Ga0126376_10001680_pt1 | contig 12086 bp, 6 predicted proteins | sample PanSoiMetPlot_15_FD_92760 | JGI IMG/M metagenome (GOLD analysis project Ga0126376, IMG submission 92760) | Tropical forest soil microbial communities from Panama - MetaG Plot_15 | ecosystem: Environmental > Terrestrial > Soil > Tropical forest > Bulk soil | place: Panama | collected 2016-02-17
CCAAGGCGATCTTTTCAAACCCGCGCGCCGAATAGAATCGCGCGGCGCGCTCATTAGCCAGTGCCTCGTTGTGCACAAAACCGTTTGCCCGGGCGGACCGTATGGCCTTTTCATAAAGATTTTCGGCTTCCAACCAGCGGCCTTCGATTCGCGCCATTTCCGCGCCCACCAGCGCGGTGCGGTTTTCGAAATTCTCCGGGCAGCTTTCGGTCCAGATCGCAAGCTGCCGATAATGAGTCGCCAGAGTGTTGACAAGTTCCTTCCTCTGGTCAAACGATGCCGAATCCCAAAGCGCCGCTCGGCACAACGCGCCATAGAGGTGATACTCAGCCATTTCAAAATTGGAAGGCGCCGTCCAAAGTAGACGTTCCGCTCGTAAACAAGCATCAAGGGCGGAGTTATAGTCACCCGCCAGGCAGCGAGCCTGCAGCTTGCGAATCCAGTAAAAGCATTCCGGCAGCGCGGCAGGGTCGTTCGCCAAGTGGTCCTCGAAGTGAAGCTCATCAATCTGCCCATCGTCAAAGGAGCCAAACTTCATTGTCGAACCGCGCAGTGTGCGGATAAGCTCCATTTGCCCGGTGAGAATATCGTTGACCAGACCAAAGCGCGCATTTTGGGCAAACTGAAGAGCCTGCTCCGCCTCAGCTTGCACTTTCGTCAGGGGATCGCCTGCGGCTAGAAGGTTGGTGACCACGTTGTTGCAACTGTAGGCCGCGAAACACAGGTCGCCTATCCGGTTGGCCGTCTCGAACGTCCGGCGCACCAGGTCGCGGCAAGCCTGAACGGGTTTCGTCCATGGCATGACATGACTGCCAAAGCACATGTACACCCTGGCTTGGAAGCGCTCCAAACCGCGCTTCTCAACCAGGTCGTAACCAAGCTGTCCGAAGCGAAATCCCGCTTTGTAGTTGTTGAACTGTGGCCCGGCGATCATCCCGAGGTATACATAAGCGAAGCATGAACCGTCGCTGTAGCCTTGCTCGAGGCTAAGGTTAACTCCCCTGCAGATGGCTAGGGCGCCCAGATTCGGGTTCCTAAACATGATTGGCGGCACAGCCTTGCTGATAACATCTAAAGTAGCAAGGGTTTCGGGATCGCCCATCAAGGGCAGATCAATGAGTTCCTCGATGCCGCGGCTTCCAAGCTTCGACCATATCCTGTCGTATTCTCTCCTCGCTTCCTCCTCCGATGGATCAGACGACCATTGGACGCCTATATGGCGAAAGTAATCGAGGCACACCGCAACGGCGCGATCGCTCTGGTCCAGGGTGGTATACAAGTCTATGCGCAGACATGCAACGGCCGCTAATTCTATGGTATCGGCAGCAAGGGTGGAAAGTCTGGATAGGCGTTCCTCTGCTGCCGTCGATTGACCAGTCAGGAATTCACACTCGGCCATATCGGACTCGATAGAGAAGATAAGTGTATGATGGTTGGTCCAGCTATCTTCTGCCAACAACGCTCGCCCAGCTCTAAGGTAATTCAGCGCCGAGGCATACGCCGCTGACATTTTTGCGTGCCTGCCGGCGATGAAATTCAATCCCGCGACCTGCAGTCGCTCCTCCGCCGAGGTAATCAGGTGCACGCCGCGGTTGAGCTGGTTAACGATTTCGAAAATTTCCTCTTCGACGTCTCCCGGCGCGGTGCGTTCGGCGAGAAGGCGGCCAATGCGAAGATGAGCGGCGGCCCGCTGCTCTTCAGGGATCAGAGAATAGGCGGCTTCCTGCACGCGGTCATGCAGAAACTGGTAAGCGCGTTCGGAAGGCAAGACGAGGCCCGCCCGGATCGCTTCCTGCAAGCCCGAATCGCGCTCCTCGCTCGGGGGGTCGGATAGCAGCTTTAGAAGCGCAAATTCGGCTCGATTTCCCAAGCACGCCAGCTGTTGCAAGGCATGCTGCGTTTTCCTGGACATGCGGTTGAGTTTTCCGACCATGAGCCCCACGATGTTGTCGGTGTAACCCTTCGCGTGAATGCGGTCCAGGTCCCACGACCAGCGGCCGGCGCCGTGATCAAAGGTGAGCAACCCCTCCTCGGCAACCGCGCTGACGAACTGAATCGTGAAGAACGGATTGCCCGCAGTTTTCTCGTGCACCAGTCGCGCCAGCGGAGCAACACTGTTGAGGTCCCCATGAATGGTATCCGCGATCAGCTTTCCCAAATCTTCCTCGGTCAACGACGCAAGAATGATCTCCTCGATAAGCGCGCCGGCCTGCCGGAGGGCTCCCAGTTTGCGAATCAGCGGATGGGAGGAATCCACTTCGTTGTCCCGATAGGCGCCGATCAACATCAGGTGTTGCACGTCAGGGGGCGTCAGGAGGTCTTCGAGCAAATCCAGTGTCGCCAGGTCGACCCACTGCAAATCGTCAAGGAACAGCACTAGCGGATGTCCCGGCCTGGCGAATACCCCGATAAAGCGCCGGAGAACCATTTGAAACCGGCGTTGCGCGTCCTGGGGCGGAAGATCCGGAATCGGAGGCTGGTCTCCCACAATCAGCTTCAACTCCGGGACGAGATCCACAACCAACCGCCCGTTCGGCCCCAAGGCCTCCGTTAGCGCTTCGCGCCATCCGCGCAACTCCACCTCGTTTTTTCCAAGGATCGGCCGAAGAAGGTTCTGAAACGCCTGCGCCACCGTCGCGTACGGGATATCGCGCTTGTACTGCTCAAACTTCCCCGCTGCAAACAAACCCCGTGTTCCCACCAGCTCTTTATGCAGTTCGTTCACAACTGACGATTTGCCGATCCCCGAATACCCTGCTACAAGAACCAGCTCCGGCCTGCCTTTCGCCATGACCCGGTTGAAGGAGGCGGTTAACACCGTGATTTCGCGCGCGCGCCCGTACAATTTTTCCGGAATGAGCAACCGGTCCGGCGTGTCCTGCTTCCCTGGCGCCATTTCCTGGATGAACCCGTGGACCTCCCACTCCGCAAGGCAGCACCGCAAATCGTTTCCGACACCGGCTGCCGTCTGGTAACGATCTTCAGGCGTCTTTGCTAGAAGCTTCATGACGATTGCGGAGACCGCACCTGGAATTCCCGGGATGCGTTCCGCGGGCGGAACCGGTTGCCTCGCGATATGGCAATGCACCCATTCCATTGGGTTGGAAGCGGTAAAGGGTAGCGCGCCAGTCAGCAATTCGTACAATACGACGCCCAGCGCGTAGAGATCGCTGCGCGAATCGACGGACCGATTCATACGCCCCGTCTGTTCGGGTGCCATGTAAGGCAGCGTCCCGGCAATGAACTCGGGAGGTTCGGGCGACTGGCGCTCCCGCGGAAGGCGCGATGCGATCCCAAACCCCATGAGCCAGACCTGCCCGGTTGTGAAATCCACCAGCACGTTGGAGGGTTTCACATCCTTGTGAATGAATCCTCGCTTGTGCAACTGGCTGAGGGAGGTGGCAAGACCAATGGCAATGCCCAGAAACCGTGGGATTTCCATGAGACCGTGTGCGAGCTGGTCGAGCGGTTCACCCCCCGGGTTTTCGAGCACCACCGCTTTCTGCTCTTTGAATTGGGTTAAGGCCAGCGGTCGCGCAGCCCAGCTCGCATCCAGTTCGCTGCGCAGCGAATACTCGAGCTCCATCTTTCTTAGGGTTTCCGGAGCGGGGCGAGGAGAGGCCGGCGCCAGCAGGAGAATGGACGACAAATTTCCTGTTGTCCCGCGCTGTCCCCGATACAGGATGAACTCCTCATCCTGACGAAGAGGTTCGAGCACGTATTCAGAAATTTCCACTATATTGGCCCCTGGGCGCCCTTGGACAGTAAATGGATGCCTGGAGTACCTGCCGCGATGCGCTGCAGAGGGAGCTGGGCGCCGCGCTTCCCCACGCGTGGTTTGCCGGAGGTGTCGGCGGGGCTCAGTTCTGGAGCAGAACCTGCTTGTCAAGAAACTCTTGAATGCAACGGGAACCCTTTCTCGGCGAGAGTTGCGAACTGTCATGCCTCGTCGAAGGAGTGACGCGCGTCCAAGCAACGACAGAGCGGGCGATCCAAGAAATCCCCATGAATATTCCAACTCATTCCTGGCCAATCACTTACAAAAGTGGGATTCTGGCGGAGAAATTGCTCCTCCCTTTGCGTTCGCGAATCTAATCGACGACGGAATTCCTGCTCCTCAGGAGCTTTGGTCATGAAAAAGTTCATTAATCGCCCAGAGAACGCCGTGGAAGAGATGCTGGAAGGGCTGGCAGTGCTTAGCCCCGGCTTGCGGCGGCTGCCCGGCCACAAGGTGATGGTGCGCGCCGACGTCGATGAGATTCGCGACAAGCAAGTCACTATCATTTCCGGCGGCGGCAGCGGGCATGAGCCCGCGCATTCGGGCTACATCGGAGCCGGCATGTTGAGCGCCGCAGTCGCCGGAGAGGTTTTCACTTCGCCAGATACGGATTCAATTCTTGCCGCGATCAAGGCGGTCGCTGGGAAACCTGGCACACTGCTAGTGGTCAAAAACTACACAGGCGATCGGCTGAACTTTGGCCTAGCCGCGGAAATGGCGCGTTCGGAAGGCATCCCCGTCGAGATGATCATCGTCAATGACGACGTGGCACTGAGTAGTAACGGATCCATGACCGGAGCGCGCGGGCTGGCGGGCACAATTTTCATTCACAAATTGGCGGGTGCGGCAGCGGCGGAGGGCAAGAGCCTGACGGAGGTTGCCGCCACCGGCAGGGCCGCGATCGCGCGGCTGGGAACAATGGGCGTTTCTTTCTCCGCTGGCACTTCGCCCGCCGTCGGGAAACCGAGCTTCGAACTTGGCGAGGACGAGATGGAACTCGGCCTCGGCATTCACGGCGAGCCGGGTGTGACGCGCACTCGCCTGCAACCTGCCGATCAGCTTGTCGAAACGCTGTTGGGCGAGATTCGCAAGCACGGGAATTACAGCGAAGAAAAGCGCGTGGTGCTGATGATCAACAACCTCGGCGCCACCACGGAGATGGAACTCGCGATCGTCGCGCGGCACGCCGAGCCTTACTTGGAGAGCAAAGGATTCCGCGTGGAGCGCGTGTATGCGGGAACCTTTCTCTCCTCGCTGGATATGGCCGGCATCTCGATTTCCGTTCTGGATGTGAACGACGAGTGGCTGCGCTGGCTGGATGCGCCGACCACCGCTCCCTCCTGGCCCAACGTATTCAAGCAGCAGACCCGCAAAACGCACGCGCCAGCCGCGACAAGCGCCAGGTTGACTACGAATCCTGTCGCCGTTCCGAAAGCGCAGACAGAGGCCGGCCGCCGCACGAAGCGTGCTATTGAGGCCGCTTGCACTGCGCTCATCGAAGCGGAAGGGCAGTTGGCGGAAATGGATCGCATTACTGGCGATGGAGACCTGGGCGCAAGCATGAAGCGCGCAGGCTCCGCAGTGAAACAGGCCATTGACTATTACCCGGTTGATAATGCGGCGGCCACTCTGAAAGCCTTGGGACACACACTCCGCCATGAGTTGGGCGGGTCGTCCGGACCGCTCTACGGGGTGCTTTTTCTGCGCTCCGGCAATGTTTTGGAAACCGCGGGCGGCACGGGGCTAGCCCAATGGGCCAAAGCGATCGAGGAAGGCGCCCAAGCCATCAGCGACCTGGGTGGCGCAAAACTCGGCGACCGAACTATGCTCGACGCGCTGATTCCTTTCGTGAACTCCCTAAAGAACGCAGGTGCAAATCCACCCCATGAAGCGGTGAAGGCGGCCGCGGAAGCCGCGAGGCGCGGCGCCGAAGCGACCACGCAAATGAAGCCGCGCTTGGGACGCTCCAGTTATCTGGGCGACCGCGTGCTGGGCCATCCCGATCCGGGGGCAACAGCCATTGGCATCTGGCTGCGCGCGGTGTCGGAAGCGCTCTTCCCCGCAGGTGCTGGAAAAACGGAGCGCGCCAAAATTTGAAGATACTGAGAACTCGCGAGCGGGAGAGCCCTGAAGTAGCAAGCCCAAGCCACGGCCTCTTCCTCAACAAACAAGCGAAACGCTGTCGAACCAGACGGGCGGAATGCTTCTCCTTTTCCGTGCAGGCGAGGTGTGGCTGTTCGCGGGGCAGGGTTGGCGAGATGCAGTGGCGTGCATTTCAACAGAAGGGAGAAGGAGTTCGAGCTATGGAAACGATGACGGCAGAAATTGATGTTGTGCTTGAGGACGTGGCCGCGCCTCAGCCCGGGAAAACGCAGGAACTGACGGAAGTCTTCGTCAGCCGCTTAGCCTCTTTTAGGCGGATCACCTTGCGCCACTTGCGGAACGCGGCCGACGCCGAGGACGCGATCCAGGACGCCTTCGTTTCCGCTTACACGCATCTCGGTCAATTCAGAGGGCAGGCGCAAATCTCCACCTGGCTGACTTCCATCGTGATTAATTCCGCGCTTATGAAACTTCGGCATCGTCCGCGGCAACTGCACGTTCCTTTGGAACACCCGGACTACGAGCAGGACGGTCACACCTTCTCCGAGTGGCTGCCGGATCAACGGCCGAACCCTGAAGAGGCATTTCGCCGGCGGGAGCACACACAACTGTTGGCTCGCCTGATCACAAAGCTCTCTCCCACTCTGCGCAGAACCTTTCAACTGCGAGTGATGGACGGCATGAGTATCCGCAAAGCGGCCCAGGTTCTGGGCGTCCCCATCGGCACGGTGAAGGCACGTGTGGCCAGAGCACGCGCGCGGTTGAAGGAACTCGCGCTGGAAAGTCTCAGCGAAAAGCAGGCGGCCTGATGTGGCGTGGCGAGAGGAAATTGTCTAGGAACACTTTCGAAGGATAACGCAGTATGAAACATCATTTCTTGGCAGTATTTGCCGGACCGATTTTTATCGCCCTGATCCTCGTTCTGGCGGATAGCAGGACGATGGCTGTCAAGGCCTCCGATTCGGCGGCCATATTCGACGCCAGCGGCAGTTTGAAACTTCCGACCGGATACCGGCGATGGGTTTTCGTCGGCGCTCCGTTGACGCCCAACGGTCTCAACAACGGCAAGGCGGGCTTCCCCGAATACCATCACGTCTATATTCAGGAGCAAAACGTGGACGCGTATCTGAAAACGGGGTCGTTTCCTGAAGGAACTGTGATTGTCAAGGAATTGACCCGCGTTCTTGATCCCACCTTCCCCGACGGCTCTCGCACCGAGCCCTCCGGACGCGGATATTTCAACGGAGCGTATAACGGGCTCGACGTTACGGTGAAAGACAGCAAGCGCTTCGCCAAGACGAACGGATGGGGCTTTTTCAACTTCGGCCATCACCTTCCGCCTTACGCAGAGTCAGCGGAGGAAGCTCCGGCGAGCGAGTGCGCCGGTTGCCACGGGGCCTTCGTTGCCAAGACCGATATGACCTGGGTGCAGTTCTATCCGATGCTTCGCGGTAAGTAAGCTCGGTTTTCTTTGAGGAGGAAAGCGAAATGAATTTCGTCACAAATATCTTGATCAAGGTGGGAATTCTCAAAGAGGACCTGGACTACCACTTCCTGCGCTCCTCCATGGTGATCATCTTCCTGTTCTTCGGTTACCAAAAATGGTTCAACTACGAAGCGCAGGCGCTGATCCCCTATATCAGCAACGGGCCGCTTATCTTCTGGATGTATCCGGTCTTTGGTGTGAAGGGCGCCACGTACTTCCTGGGAGTGGCGGAATGGTTTTTCGGCGCGCTCATGTTCGCGGGCTACTGGAACAAGAAATTGGGAATTCTCGGTGCCCTCGGCTCCGTTTTTTCGTTCATATCTACGTTCACGATTATTCCCTTCTTCCCGGATGGTTGGGCCGCCTCAGCCGGCGGATTTCCGGCAATGAAGGAAAACGTGGCTTTCCTGATGAAGGACCTCGTTCTCCTGGCCGTCTCTGTCTACCTGTTGCGGCAAGACGTGCTCCGCCTCGTCGCCCCAGCTAAAGCATCTGCGCAAACGGCGGCGCAACTTCAGGGCAACCCATCGCCCTCCAGAGTTTGACCTGACAGGAAATCCAAGAAGAAATTACATAGGAGAATAAAATGAAAGTTAAAACAATCGCCGCATTGCTCGTTTTGCTTGCTGTGTTCGTTGCCTGGTACGCGTTCCGGCCGGAGCGTCTGTATGTCAACCGGCAGGTAAACGAGGCCTTCCCGGCAAACCAGGGTTCCCCTGCGCAGGATCTCGAGTCCGGGACGTTTTACGGCATCATGCACCCTACCGAGGGCACGGCGATCATTTATCGCATGGGCGATGGCAGCCATATTCTTCGCCTTACGAATTTCAAAACTTCCAACGGCCCGGACGTTCACATTTATATGGTGGCGGCAGGCGACGCCAGGGATAACGCCAGCGTGGAACGCGCCGGATTCATCGACCTCGGCACGATGAAAGGCAATATCGGCGACCAGAATTACACGCTGGGACCTGACGTGGACCTGGCGAAATATCGCGCGGTGTCCGTGTGGTGCAAGCGCTTCAGCGTCAATTTCGGAGTCGCGCCCTTGGTACCCGATCAAGCCGCTGCTGAAAAGTAGAGGGAAAAGAAAAGTTCATGAAGAACACAGAAAAGACATCGTACCTCCAAAAACCAAATAAGAAAGCGGGACCGGAAGAATACGATCTCGTCATCCTGGGCGGTGGCACGGGAGCAACCATCGCCGCCTGGACGTTTGCCGGCAAAGGCCAGCGCGTCGCGATCATCGAGCGCAAATACGTTGGCGGCTCCTGCCCGAACATCGCATGTCTCCCCAGCAAGAACATCATTCACGGCGCGAAGGTCGCTTCCTACCTGCGCCGCAGCAAAGAGTTCGGCTTGAATCACAAAGGCTTCATCGTGGATATGTCCGCGGTTCGCGCGCGGAAAAGGAAAATGGTTTCGAACTGGAATGAGGCGTATCTCGACAACTTCAAGAACACCGGGGCGGAGTTCCTTCTCGGGTCGGGGCGATTTATTGGCCCCAAAACTCTGGAGGCCACTCTGGCCGATGGAACAACTCGCCAGCTTCGCGGCGCCAACGTGATCGTCAACACCGGCACCCGCGCCGCCCTGGATGCCATTCCCGGCCTCGCCGGCGCAAACCCGCTCACGCACATTGAAGCGCTGGAACTCGATCAGGTCCCCGAACATCTTCTGGTCATCGGCGGGGGCTACATCGGCCTGGAATTCTCACAGGCGATGCGCCGCTTCGGAAGCAAGGTGACCTTGTTCGAGCGCCACGGCCAGCTCCTCCATCGGGAGGACGAGGAGGTGAGCCAGGCTCTTCGCGAACTGCTCGAGGACGAAGGCGTCGCTATCGCCCTGAATGCCCAGATTCGTCGCGTGGATGGAAAATCCGGCCAAGCGGTAAGTGTCACCTTCCACCAGAACGGGCAAGAGAAGACCGTCGAAGGCACCCATCTCCTGGTGGCGGCAGGCCGCGTTCCGAATACTCAGGGAATTGGGCTGGAATTGGCCGGCGTCGAATTGACCGACCGTGGTTATATCAAGGTGAATGAGCGGCTGGAAACCATGGCCCCTGGCGTTTTCGCGATCGGGGAAGTTGCCGGCAGCCCGCAATTCACGCACGTCAGTGTTGACGATTTCCGCGTTGTTCATGACAGCCTGACTGGCGGGAAGCGCGTCACTACCGGAAGACATGTTCCGTTCTGCCTGTTCACGGATCCGGAATTTGCCCGCGTTGGCCTCAGCGAGAAAGAAGCGAAAGCGCAAGGCATTGCCTATCGTTTGTTCAAAATTCCGATGAATCGGGTGATGCGCGCAACCACCATGGAGGAAACGCGTGGTTTCCTCAAGGCCTTGGTGGCAGCCGACGGTGACCGCATCCTGGGTTTCACCGCTGTTGGCCCCGATGCAGGGGAGGTTATGTCTTGCGTGCAGATTGCGATGCTCGCCGGGCTGCCCTACACTGCGCTGCGCGATGCCATTCTGACGCACCCAACCCTTGTCGAGGGCTTGATCCCGTTGTTTTCGAGCGTCCCTGCCGACCGCTCGCTTGAATTGTGCGAAAAAACAACTCGCGGGTTGCCGTCCACATAAAAAAGAGCGCGGTAAAAAAAGAGGGGCGCCCTTTTGGGTGCCCCTCCGGTTGAGGGTTGAACTACCAGGTCAGCAGGACCGAGAGCCGCGAGCTGAACGGATCCACAAAGCCCTGAGTGACGAAACTGGCGGGGCTGACCGCTCCGCCGTTGCTAACGGGCTTCCTGAAATCAACGTTCGGGCTAGAGTAGCCAATGTCAGCAAGTTGGTTGAGGGTGGTCTGGCGAGTGGAGTCGACGATGTTGAAGAGGTCGAACGCGACCTTGAGGTGCATCCGCTCGGTCAGCTTGAACGGATACTCGAGGTGCGCGTCCACGCTGCCAGTTACCGGTGCACGGCCCAGGTCGCCGCGGCCGAACTGCGGCACTTCGCCGCCATTCACGTAGGGTTCCTGAGCATGGAACGTGGTCAGGGGATTGCCCGAGAGAACCGTGGCGCCTCCACCGATGACGAAGCCCTTGAGTTTGCCGCTAGGCACGACATAGGTGGCGTGGGCATTGAAGGTGTGCTTGCGGTCCGAGTTCAAAGGCCCGATACTCTGCTGGTTGGCGAGCAGGCCCAACTGGCCCTCGGTGAAGTCGAAGAGGGAGCTGATGCCGGGGTCGGCCTGCGTGTTGTCGTTGCGGAAGGCGCCTTCATAATTGCCGCGCAACTGGGCGACGCGGTAATTGACGCTGAGAGCCCAGTTGTGTGAGAAAGCTTTGCGGACTTCGAACTCCACCGCTTCGTATTCACGCTTGGGGTCCTTGTAGGTGTCCGGCTTGCCGTCGGCGTAAAATTCGCTACCGAAGGCAGCACATGCGTTGGGGTCAGTGCCGGGAAGTTTGCTTTGCGCCAGGCTGGTGCAATCTGGGAGCAGGCCCTCGGGGTTGTCTTTCGTAACGAGAGCAGGGTTGGTCCAAGTGGCGGTGTTGGTTGCCGGGAAGCAAGCGCTTCCGTTCGTAGGAACGCCTGGGGTAACGGCCGCATAGCCTGAGAATTGGTTGAACACGAAGAACGGAGTCGGTTGGCCATTGCTATCGATGCATGCCGAGGGGAAACCCGCTGCCACGTAAGCTGCGGCGTTCGCTGCATTGAGCGGGAGTTGATTGCCTGACGCATCCGTGGGGATTTTAAAGTTCACACCCTGGTCGAACACGAGTTCATTCGGGTTCACGAAGATGTCCTGCTTCGCATCCGGGTTGCCGATGACGTAGAAGAGCGGGAGGCCCGCATTGTTCTGCTCGACGGAGCTGCCGCTCTCGTCCTCGATGACGCGCTTGAGGCGGCGATCGATGTAGCGCACGCTGGCCACCACTCCACCCTTGAACTCGCGGTCATAACCGACGAGGAATTCATCGGTGAATTCCATGCGCGTTCCAGCGGCAAAGGGTTCGTTGATGAGGCCACTGCTCAGGAAATTGGCGTTCTTCGTAATGCCGCAAGGCGCAGTGGTGCACGTGGGCGTATTGATGAAATGCGCTTGATCTCCAATGAAGTCGACCGTGCCGAGGGCGTTGGTGGCTGCGCAAGCTTTGCCTGATATATCTACCCCGTTAGTATCCTTTGTACCTGCCGGGCATGGAGCGCTTGCGGGGGCAAAGAACAGACCCCTGAGATCGTCTTCATTGCTGAGGGACCGCAGAGCCGCGTCCAGGGGAAGGACATACGCGTAGCGGCCGAAGTTGGCATAGATCTTCTGCTTGCGGTTCCCGGTCGGATCCACGGTGATGCCGACGCGAGGGGACCACATGTTGACGAAGGTGTGCTCGGAGATGTTGCCTGTAAGGCGCTGCTGCTCCCAGCGGACACCGGCGTTTAACGTAACGTTCTTGCCCATTTGCCAAGCATCATTGACATAGGCGGCGTGGTATTTGCCGCTGCTCTTGGTCACGCCACCGTCAAAGCGGCCACGCGACTGCTGGAGCGCAACCTGCTCATACCCTACTCCGGGGACGTTATCGTATGGGCAGAGGTCGCAGTTGGCTGTCAGTCCCTTGAGGTTGCTCACTAGCTGTAAGAAAAAGTTAATGTCCGTGGTCTTGCCCGAAACAAAGTCTGTAAAGGCCTGTTTTCCGGGAGCTGTGCCAATGGCGTTGAGTGACGGAACTATGAACCGATCACCGGACCAAAACTGGCGGTCGTTATACCGTGAAA
>Ga0126376_10001681_pt1 | contig 12086 bp, 7 predicted proteins | sample PanSoiMetPlot_15_FD_92760 | JGI IMG/M metagenome (GOLD analysis project Ga0126376, IMG submission 92760) | Tropical forest soil microbial communities from Panama - MetaG Plot_15 | ecosystem: Environmental > Terrestrial > Soil > Tropical forest > Bulk soil | place: Panama | collected 2016-02-17
GAAGCGCGCTTCTGCGCGGCCACCGAGGCACACCGCCGTCGGACGAGCGCGCGCTGCGCGAGCTGCTGCTGCGACTGTCGGCCCTGCTCGACCTGGCACCCGAGATCCAGGAGCTGGACCTGAACCCGGTGAAAGTGCTCCCAAAGGGCGTGTGCGCGGTCGACGCGCGCGTACGAGTGGCGCCGCCGCCCCACCATCCGCCCTCGCGCCGCATCGCCTACTGAGTCTGGCCCGCAGCCGCAAGGGTTGCGCGCGCGCGCAACGGGAGCGCAAGGTTTGCGCGATCGGCAGCCAGACCGGCCCCGCTGGACCGGAACAGGGTTTGCTACGAGTAGAGACATGTCTGTCGCTGACGTGATGACCGATGCCGTCGTGATGGTGGATCCCGACGAGCACCTGGACGTGGCCGAGCTGCTCATGCTGCTGGTGGAGTCGCGTCACGTTCCCGTGGTCGACCAAGGTGCCCTGGTGGGCGTGATTTCGTTGCGCGACCTCCTGGCCGCGCAGCTCCCGAGCACCGGCGCGACCGAAGACGAGCGCTGGCAGCACTTAAAGACCCTGCGCGCGCATGAGGCGATGAGCAGGCCCCCGGTGGTCGCGCGGCCGCACGACTCGATCGCGCAGGCGGCCCACCGCATGCTGACGCATCGAATCTCGTGCCTCCCGGTCGTCGACGGCGAGCAGCTGGTCGGCATCGTCACCTCGACCGATCTGGTCCGCTGCGCGGTGAAACGGCTGCGCGCGCAGGCTGATTCGACGGGTGCCACGCCCAAAATTGGACAGCTGATGACCCCGGAGCCGCTGATGGTCGCCCAGTTCTACGAGCGGCTCGACGCGGCGCAGCTCTATATGCAGTACGAGAAGTGCCGCCACCTGCCCGTGCTCGACGGCACGCGCCTGGTCGGGATGCTGTCGGATCGCGACCTCCTGGGCGCCTTGCGCTCGCGCCTGGAAGCCCTGCCGGCCACCGAGCGGCTGCGTCACGCCAGCGCGATCGAGGTGGCCGCGATCATGACGCCGGATCCGTACACCATCACTACGGACGCGGATGCTGCCGCAGCCGGCGACCTTCTCATCGAGCGCAACGTGGGCGCGCTGCCCGTGCTCGCGGGCGAGCGCCTGGTCGGTATCGTAACCGAAAGCGATTTCCTGAAATTCCTGCTCGCACCGGTTGCGGCCTGTCCCAGAGCGGCCTGAGACCGGCCGGCCGCCGTCACGCCGGGCGTCGAAAGCGCGCCGGTAGCTGCACCTCCTGGGGCCGCTTGTCGTCGCGCAACCCGAGAAACACCGGCTGGCGCAAGCGGCCGTCCGCAGTCCATTCTTGAAACGAGATCTGCGCGACCAGCTGCGGGGCCAGAAACACCGCCCCCGGCTCGCGCGGCGGCTTGGCGAACGGGGACCGGGCGCGCTCGAGCGACCGAAATCGCTGGTACAGCTCGGCCAGCGTCTGCGCGGTAAAGCCTGTGCCCACCTTGCCCACGTAGCGCAGCTCGCGTCCGCTGTAGGCGCCCAGGAGCAGCGCCCCGAAGTACGCGCGCGACCCCGTCGGGGGCGTGTATCCGCCCACGACCAGCTCCTCCTCCTGCCGGACCTTGACCTTGAGCCACTCGGTGGAGCGGCCCTCGCGGTACCGGGACGCTCCATTTTTCGCAACCAGGCCCTCGAAGCCGCGCTGGCGCGCCAACGCGAATGCCTCCAAGCCGTTCTGGGCCAGCCGGCGCGACAGCAGCAGCTGGTTGGTTCCGGCCATTACCTGCTCGAGCACCGCGCGGCGTGCCGTCAGCGGCTGCGCGCGCAGATCGCGCCCGTTCCGGTACAGGCAGTCGAACGCCGCCAGCACGATCGGGCCCGCGCTCTGCTGCAGAAGCTGAAACCGCGACACCCCTTGCTGGTCGAAGGCCACGGCCTCGCCGTCGAGCAGCAGCGTGCGCTCAGACAGCCCGGCCACCGCGCGCGCAATCTCGGCGAAGCTTTGCGTGCGGTCCTTGTCGTTGCGCGATCGCAGCGTGACTCGATCGCCCTCCTTGTAGGCCAGGATCCGGTAGCCGTCGTATTTTTCCTCGTACACCCATCCGGGCCGGTGAAATGGCTGCTCGAAAAGCGTCGCCAGCATGGGCCGCACCCGAAAGGGGATGTGGGCGGTGCGGGCGGCCTGTCGCGTGCTCACGGGGAAGCGCCTACTCCGGGAGGAGACTATGTCATGAAACCGGCACTGGTTTGCAGTGTGGACGCGCTCGCTCCCGGCGCCTGCAAGCGGCACCAGGAACAGGCGGAGTGGCTCTTTACCCGGGTGGCCGAGGTGGCCGAAACCGAGTCGGGTTATGGATTTCGCTTCGACTTCGGCGCTGACCCCGAGGCCGCCGAGATCCTGGCGACCTGGCTGCTCGACGAGCGCCGCTGTTGTGCCTTCCTCCAGCTCGAGCTTGGATTCGAGCCCGAGCGCGGCCCGATCTGGCTGCGCGTCCAAGGCCCGCCCGAAGTCAAGGCCTTCGTGGCCAAGACCTGGGTCGAGAAGCTGGCCGGGCGCAGGCTGCCGGTGACCCCTTGACCCTTGCGAATCGGTGCCGACAACCAGGATCGGGCTCCGCAACCCCGCAACGCAGCATCCCCCCTTACGCCCGGTTTTGTCGGGTTGCGGAGCCTTTTCTCAAACCGGCTGCGGTCGCGCCGGCCGAGCGATGGTCGGCTGAGCCCATATGCTCGCGGCTGATGTTGTAGGCCGTGTTGACCAGCGCCAGGTGGCTCAAGGCCTGCGGAAAGTTGCCGAGTAGCCGACGCGCGTTGGGATCGTACTGCTCCGCCAGAAGCCCCACGTCGTTGCGGATCGAAAGCAGTCGTTCGAACAGCGCGCACGCCTCATCGTGGCGATCCGAGAGCTCGTAGTTGTCGGCCAGCCAGCATGTGCAAGCCAGAAACGCCCCCTCTTCGGGAGCGGAATCGCCAGCGGGCGAGCCGGGCACGAAGCGCCGCACGAAGCCGTCCACCATGAGCTCGCGCTCGATCGCGCGCACGGTGCCGACCATGCGCGGGTCGCGCGCCGGCAGAAAGCCGACCAGAGGCAGCAGCAGGAGGCTGCCATCAAGCTCCCGGCTGCCGTAGGACTGCGTGAAGGTCATGCGCGCGCGATCGAACGCGCGCTCGCATACCTCCGCGTGGATCTGATCGCGCAGGGCCTGCCAGCGCTCGACCGGGCCCTCGACGCCGAGCCCATATGCGCTGCGAACCGCCCGATCGAATGCCACCCATGCCATCACCTTGGAGTGGGTGAAGTGTTGCCGGCCGTCGCGCCGTTCCCAGATCCCGTTGTCGGGCTGGCGCCAGATCGACTCCAGGACATCGAGCAGCTCGCGCTGCAGCTGCCCGTCACGGGAGTCGGCCGGGATGCCGATCCGGTGGGCCTGGTAAAGCATGTCAAGGACCTCTCCGTACACGTCGAGCTGGAGCTGGTCGGCGGCCGCGTTGCCGATCCGCACCGGCTGCGAGCCCAGAAAGCCGGGCAGCCAGGGCAGCGTCTGCTCGGGCAGGCGCGGCTCGCCCGCCACGCCATAGAGGGTCTGTAGATTCGACGCGTCGCCGGCCACCGCACGCAGCAACCACTCGCGCCAGGCCTCGGCTTCGGTCCGGAACCCGGCCAGCATGAGGGCGAACAGGGTCAGGGTGGCGTCGCGCAGCCAGCAGAAGCGATAGTCCCAGTTGCGATCGGCGCCCGGCCACTCGGGCAGCGACGTGGTCACCGCGGCCACGATGCCGCCGGTGGGCGCGTAGGTCATCGCCTTGAGCACGATGAGCGAGGTCGTAACCGCGTCCGCCCAGCGGCCCCGGTAGGTGCAGCCGGCCGACCACGTGCGCCAGTAGGCCTCGGCCCGAGTCAGCTCGGCCAGTGGGTCGGGCGGCGGCGGCACCGGCTCGTACGACGGGTACCAGGATAGGGCGAATGGCAGGCGCGCGCCCGCCTCTACATCGAAGCGGGCGCAAAGGGTCCGCTCGCGCTCGCTGGGCCGAATGGGGGCGCGCAGGCACAGCGCGTGGGGTCCCGCCACAGCGAAGGGCGTCTCATCCTGCCACTTGATCCAGGGCGCGATGCGACCATAGTCGAAGCGGAAGGCGAGCTCGAGCTTCATCGGAACCTGACCCGAAAGCCCCTCGACCACGCGCATCACGTGCGGTGTGCGCTGACGGATGGGCATGAAGTCGCTCACCCGTACCCGGCCCGAATCGGTCTCGATCTCGGTGTCCAGGACCAGCGTGCCCGGACGGTAGCAACGGCGCAGGCGCCGGATCTCGCCGGCCGGCGCCAAAAGCCAACGGCCATGCCGAGGGTTGCCGAGCAGCGCAGCGAAGCAGGCTGGCGAGTCGAAGCGGGGCAGGCACAGCCAGTCGATCGAGCCGTCCCGCCCCACCAGCGCGGCGGTATGGGTGTCCCCGATGAGCGCATAGTCCTCGATGCAACGCCTCATCTTCTGAACCTAGGGCGGGCCGGGCGGGGCGAACCGGGCTTGACTTCCAGCCGTCCGTGCTTATGGCGCCGTCCCAGCGTACGCCGTACGCCATGGTGCCCGCCCCCTTGGCAAGCCGCTCCTCGTCTCTAGGACCGCTAGTGGGACGGATGCGTGAACGGCTCTCTCGACCGCTTTTGGTTCTGACCCTCTTCGGGGCCGCCTGTGCCCACGAGGCGGCTGCCGGCCGCAAGTGGGTGCACAAGCTCTCGTTTGCGGGGGTTCACCAGATCGACGAGGGCGAGCTGCGCGACGTCCTGGCCACCGAGCCCACCGGCTGGTGGCCATTCGCATCCAAGAAATGGCTCGATCAGGCGGCCCTCGACCTCGACCTCGAGCGCATCAAGGCCTTCTACGCCGATCGCGGCTTCTTCGACGCGCGCATCGCGGCGCACGAGGTGCGCGATCGCGGGAACGGATCGGTCGACCTGCGCGTGACCATCGACGAGGGCCAGCCCACCCGCCTGGAACGGGTCGACATCGCGGGCCTGGAACGCCTGACCGATCCGCGCGCGGCCGGCAAGCTCGGGCGCGACCTGCCGAGCCGCGAGGGCCAGATCTACGACTACGACAAGTTCATGGCCTCCAAGCAAACGCTCGCGCTGCGGCTCAAGGAGGCCGGCTACGCCTACGCGAAAGTCTCTGGCCAGGCGAAAATCGATCGCGACCAGCACGCGGGCATGCTCGAGGTGCGCGTCGATCCGGGGCCGCTCGTGCATTACGGCGACACCCGGGTCGAGGGCAATGGGGCCATCCCGGCGCACGTCCTTCTCAACCGGGTGACCTGGGAGCACGGCGACACGTTTTCGCCGCACGATCTCGGCACCACCCAGGGGCGGCTCTATGATCTCGGCGTTTTCTCGTCGGTTCAGGTGCAGCTCGACCCCAATCCGCAGGCCCAGCCCGACGTTCTGGTTCGGGTCGCGCCGGGGCCGTTGCATCAGCTTCAGCTCGGCGGCGGTGTGGGCGTGCAGAACGAGCGCGAGGAGGTGCGGCTGCGGGCGCGCTGGCGGATTGCAAATTTCTTGGGCGGGTTGCGCACGCTCGAGCTCAAGCTCAAACCGGCTTACGTCGTCATCCCGACCGTCTTCGATCCAAGGCGGCAGGGGGTGGCGGCCGAAAACGATCTGACGCTCAAGCAACCTGACCTGTTTCAGACCCGCATCACCGGGCACGCGCTCGCGGGCTACGACCTCGGCATCAGCGACGGCTACCAGTACTACGGCCCGCGCCTCCAGCTCGGCATCGACCGGCCGTTTCTCCGCGGTCACGTCCTGGGCGGGGTGTCGTGGAACCTGCAGTACCTCAACTTCTTCGACATCGATACCTCGGTGTTCAACCCCGCCACGACGCCGCTCGGATTCGGCTTCAAGAATCCCTACCGGTTGGCCTATCTGGAAGAGTTCGCCCAGCTCGACCTGCGCGACCAGCCGCTCGATCCCAGAAGCGGCGCCTTCGTGGGCGTGCGCGTCGAGGAAGGCGACGGGGCGCTGGGCGGCGACTTCACCTATCTGAAGCTGACCTCGGAGGTGCGGGGCTACGTCCCGCTGGGCGGCCGCATGGCCCTGGCCGGGCGCGGGCTCGTGGGGTGGCTCAATCCGGCCGGGGAGCTGGAAAGCCCGGTCACGCGGCGGTTCGCACTGGGCGGGCCGTCGAGCCATCGCGGCTTCAGCTTCGGTCGCCTGGCCCCGCAGGTTTTCGATCCCAAGAACATGCGCTGGGTGCCCATCGGCGGCGACGGCGAGATGCTGCTCTCGTTCGAGAGCCGGATCAAGGTGAGCCGGCTCTATGGCTACTGGCTGCGCCTGGTGCCCTTCGTCGATGGAGGCGACGTGACCCCGAAGCTCGAGCAGCTCGATCCGAGCCAGCTTCACTGGGCGGTCGGGGCGAGCCTGGAATACGAGACCCCGATCGGGGTCGCGCGCGTGGGCGCGGGGTGGAGGCTCAATCGTACCGACCTCATGGGGCCGAACGGGCTGCCTAACCCGGATCCGGGCTCGCGGCTGTCCCTCTTCTTCACGATCGGGGAGGCGTTCTGATGAAAGTGGTGCGGCGGATCGTGAGGGCGGCGCTGATCCTCATCGGGCTGGTAGCGGCCGCCGCGCTGGCGGCGCTCCTGTGGGCGCGGACCGACGCGGGCCGAACGTCCCTGCGCAGGCTGGTGCTTGCGCACGCCCGCCGCGTGGTGCCCGGGCTCGATATCGCCCGCATTCGGGGCGACTTCTCGAGCTGGCTGGTGGCCGAGGGCATCGTGGTGCGTGATCGCGAAGGTCGGGTGGCGGTCGAGGCCGAGCGCGTGGGGCTCCGTTTCAACCTGCTGGCGCTCTTGCGCCACCGGGTCGCCATCGAGGAGCTGCGGATCGAGAAAGTGCAGGTGGTCGGGCGTCCGCTCGCGGACGGGTCGCTCAACCTGAGCGCGCTCTTCGTGCCATCGCAACCGTCGCAACCGTCCCAACCGTCGCAACCGTCCCCAGGGGCTGCGCCCAGCCGCTGGACCGTTGCCGTGGCGGCGCTGCACGTGCGCGAGGGCACGCTCTCCATCGCGAACCGACGCGACCCGCCGCTGCGCGCACAGCTCGCGTGGCTCGACGGTGCCGCCCAATCCGGCGGGGGCGTCGTACGGGTGCGGCTGGATGCTCTCGAGGTCGCGCTGGCGCAGGGCCCGCGACGCCACGTGGCCACCCTGTCGGGCGCGGAGGCCGCCCTGGGCCCGTCCGCGGTGAAGGTGCGCATCGAAAAAGCGGCGCTGTGGGGGCTTCTCCGCGGCGGCCCGGTCATGCTGACCGGAGCCGCCCAGGGTCCCCGAAATGCCGTGCGCGGGGCCTTCCGGCTCCAGATCCCGCCGCGCGGCCAGGTTGCGCTGGCCGGGCTCGTCGATCTGTCCGGCCGCGATGCGCCGAGCTATCAGGTCACTGCTTCCTTGTCGCGGCTCGATCCGCATGCGTTCGCGCCTCACCTCTTGCCCGGCTCGCTGTCGGCGCGCGTGCAGGCGCAGGGTCGAGCGCTGCCGCTCGAGCCGGGAAGCTTTTTCGTGCTGGCGATCGAGCTGGGCCCGTCGTGGTTGCAGGGCATTCCCGTGCGCAGCGCGCGGCTCGACGCGACCTCCCAGGAGGGGCGCTGGACGCTGCGCGGAGCGACCGTGGAGGCGCCAGGAGCATCAGTCCGTGCGCGCGGTCAGGGCGACCGCCGCTTTGTGAGCTTCGAGCTTACCGCCTCGCTCGACGCGGTCGGGATGCGACGGCTGCCCATTCGGCAGCTTCCGCCCGGGCTGCGCGGGCACGGGCAGCTTCAGGTCCGGCTGTCAGGCCCGCTGCCACCATCGCAGGCCACGCTGGAGGGACGCGCGTGGGTCCAAGAGCTGGCCTTGCGCGACACCCGGATCGGGTCGGCCGAGCTGAGCGTGCGCGCAATCGATCTGCCACGCGCGCCCAAGCTCAAGCTCAGCGGACGGCTGTCGCGCCTGACGGCGGGCGCGCTGGCCGCGGAGGCGGCCCATCTGGAGGCGGATCTCTCGCTCGAGCGCGGCCGTCCCCGAGGCACGATCACGATCAATGCGCACACGCTTGCGCTGGGCCCGAACCTGCGGCTCGATGCCGCCGGCGTACGCATCGAGAGCGCGGGCTCCGACGTGCGCCTGCTGGCGAGCGGGGCCGGACCGCGTGGCTCGGGTGCCTTCTTGGCGGCGCACGCGACCGTGGAAGCCGAACGGGCGCAGGTGACGGTGGAGCGGCTGGAGGTCGTAACCGCACGGCTCAAAGCCGGCCTGGACGGGCCGGCCCAGGTACTCTGGCGGGCCGGCGATGTGCTCGAGCTGGCCGGGCTCAACCTCTGGGCGCGCGGCGATCGGCTCGCGGGGCGCCTCGCCGCGAGGGCGCGCTACCGGCTGCATCCGTACGCACAGCCGCGCATGGAGGCGCAGGTCTCGGTGCGTGACGGCGTGGTGGGAGAGCTGAGCGGCATCGATGCCGACCTGCGCGCGCTCCTGCACGGGGATCGGGCGCAGGCGACGCTGGACGGCACGGTGGGCCCGCGTCGCCTGCCGTTCCATCTCGATGTGGATGCGCCGGTTGCGGCGAGCGGGCCCCTGCGCCTGGCCGAGCGGGGGCAGCTGCGCGCACACGTGGTGGCGCGCAGCCTGCCGCTCGAGCAGCTCCCGCTGCCGCTGTCTCTGGCGCGGCGCGGCATCAAGCGGGCCACCGTCACCGTCGACGGCGAGGTCGGGGGAGAGGTAGCGAGCCCGCAGGCGCGGATCGATCTGGTGCTCTCGGATCTGGTGGTGCGGGACCTCAAGCCGGTGGATGCGCGCCTTCAGCTTTCGGCCGGGCGCGACCGGACCCAGCTCTCGCTGCGCGCACAGCTGGGTGGAGCCGAAGTGCTGGCGCTGGACGCAAGGGCCGCGCTCCCGGTGGCCCAGCTCGTGCGAGCGGGCGCCCAGCCGCAGGCCCTGGCCGATACTTCCATCGATCTGGACGGGCGCATTCAAGGGCTCGCGCTGGGGGAGCTGGCCCGACTCGACCCGCGGTTTGCCGGTTTGCGCGGCCAGCTCGAGGGCACGTTGCGGGTGATCGGGCGCGCGCGCCAGCCGTCGGGTCGGCTCGACCTGGCGGTGCGCGGCGCCGAAGTCGATGGGCTGAGCTTCGGCGCAGTCGAGCTGCACGCACAGGGCGATGCACACGCGGAGAGCGCCTCTCTGCACGTCGAGCAGGCTTCTGGCGGCACGCTCGAGGCTCAGGCGTCGATGGATCGAACCGGCTCTCCACCTGGGCTCGAAGGCCGCCTGCGCGCCCGGCAGCTCGACGTCGGCTTCGCGCGGCTCCTGTCGGCAGCCATCCGCGAGACCGGCGGCCGCCTGGACGCCGATGTGCGTGCGCAGGGCCCGCTGAACGCGCCCACGCTGGTCGGAACGATCCAGCTGTCCGACGGAAAGCTGGGGCCGCGCGAGCAGCCTACCATCGAGGGCGTGCGGGCCGACATCGCCATCACGCCCCAGAAGCTGGAGCTTAAAGAGCTGACGGCGCGCTCGGGTGACGGCAGCCTGCGCGCACATGGCACGGTCGCGCTCGCGGGCGCACGCCCGCAAAGTTTCGCGCTCGACGCCACCGCGAAAGATTTTCTCCTGGCCTATAACGGCATCGAGGGCAGCCGGCTCGACGGCGAGCTCCACTTGCGGGGCCGGCTCGAGCCCGAATCGCTGTGGGCCCAGCTCGACATCCCGAGCGCCACCGCGTGGGTGCCCAAGCTGCCAGACCCGCGTAAGCTGCAGAGCACCCGGCCGCACGAGGACCAGGTGTTCATCGATCGGGAAGGGCTGGCGGCCCGGCAGGGGCCGGCTGCGGGCGGCCGCGAGGTCGACTTCCGCGGGCAGATCGGCACCCTGGCCGTGCGCGGCAAGGAGATGGACTTCGACCTGGAGGGCGACCTTTCGGCTCGCATCGGCAAAGACGGCCGGCAGGTGCTGCGGGGGGCGCTCGAGGTGCGCCGTGGCTCGCTCGAAATCCAGAACCGTCGCTACGACATCGAGCGCGCCCGCCTGTTCTGGGATGGGGATCCCGATCATCCTGAGCCCCACCTGGACATCCGGCTCAGCCACGTATTCGCCGAGGCCACGGTCGCGATCGAGCTGCACGGCACGGCCAAGAAGCCCGAGCTCCGACTCGAGAGCGACCCGGGGCTCGAGGAGCCGCAGATCCTGAGCCTGATCCTGACCGGCGAGGTCGGCGGCGTGCCCTCGGATCAGCGCATCGACCCAGCGGCCGCCGTGTCATCGCTGGTGCTGGCCAAGCTGGCCGACAAGATCGCACCCGAGCTGGGCGTGGACATCCTGCGCGTCGAACAGCAGGCGAAGAGCGACCAGGCCGGCAAGGCGACCGGTGAGACCGACACCCGCGTCGAGGTCGGCAAATACATCACCGAGCGCGTGTTCCTGAGCTACGTGCACGTCTTCGGGGCCAACGACCAGGAGAACCGGAACGAGGCGCATGTCGAGTACCGGATGACCCGGCGCTGGCTGCTCCAGACCACGTTCGGGGACGCCGGCGTGGGCGGCCTCGATGTGTTCTGGACCTACCGTTATTAGGAGGTTGAACGCATGCCGGCTGTGTTTACACCAGCAAAAAGAGGAGGCGGTCCCATGCTCTGCAAAGAGATCATGAAGCGCAATGTCGAGTGCGTGGAGGCGACCGATACCGTCGAGACGGCGGCCGAAACCATGCGCGACCAGCAGGTGGGGTTCCTGCCCGTGTGCGATCAGTCGACCAAGGTGATCGGCACCATCACGGATCGCGACATCACGGTTCGCGTGGTGGCCGAAAGTCTGTCAGCCAGCACCCTGGTCGAAAAGGTCATGACCAGCGAGGTGGTGGCCTGTCGCGCCGACGACGACGTCCACCGGGCCGAAGACCTGATGGGTCAATACCAGAAGTCCCGGATCATGTGTCTCGACGAGCAGGGTCGCCTGGTCGGTGTCATCAGCCTGTCCGACATCGCCCAGGTCGAGGACGACCCCGCCGCCGCCGAGACCATGCGCCAGGTGACCGATCGGGAGACCCACCCCCGAATGTGACCGGCGGCGCGCTCCTCCCCGGCGTGCACGAGGCTTCCCAAGACAGCCCAGCTCTTGGACAATGGGTCCTTGATGCGCCTCGAGGACCTTGGACTCATCGGAAACTGCCAATACGCCGCGCTGGTGGAGCGCACCGGCGAGGTCGTGTGGTGCTGCCTGCCCCGCTTCGACGCCGAGCCCATCTTCGGCTCGCTGCTCGACCACGCCGACGGCGGCCGCTTCCTGTGCGGCCCCGCGTCGGGCGAGCTGGGCGTCCAGAGCTACGTGCCCAACACCAACGTGCTCGAGACCCGCTTCAGCTCGCCCGAAGGCTCGTTTCGCGTGCTCGACTTTGCGCCCCGCTTTCTCGAGCGCGAGCGCTTCTTTCGGCCCACGCAGCTTATCCGCATCCTGGAGCCGGTGGCCGAGGCGCCGCGCGTGCGCGTGCTGTGCGAGCCACGTTGTGGCTGGTCCAAGCGCCTGCCCGAGCGAACCAACGGCACCGACCAGGTTCGGTTCGAGGGCTTCGCGGCGCCGCTTACGCTGACCACCGACATTCCGCTGGCCTACCTCGAGGGCCGCCCCTTCACGCTGAGCGAGCGCAAGCATCTGGTTCTGAGCTGGGGCAACCCGGTCGAGGAGCCGCTGCCGGCGCTGTGCGAGCGCTCGCTGAGCCAGACCATTCGCTACTGGCAACGCTGGGTCAAACACTGCAACGTACCGGCGTACTACCAGGCCGAGGTGATCCGCTCGGCGCTTGCGCTCAAGCTGCACTGCTTCGAGGACACCGGCGCCATCGTGGCCGCGGTCACGACCTCGATCCCGGAGGCGCCCGGCAGCGGTCGCACCTGGGACTACCGCTACTGCTGGCTGCGCGACGCCTTTTACGTCATCGCGGCCTTCCGCATGCTGGGCCATTTCGAGGAGCGCGAGCGGTTCGTGGCCTTCCTGCTCGACGTGTGCGAGAACCAGCCCGAGCTGGAGCTGTCGCCGCTCTACCGAATCGACGGCGGGGTGGAGCTGAGCGAGACCATTCTCCAGGGCTGGCC